>Ga0184633_10001245_pt1 | contig 10449 bp, 8 predicted proteins | sample PLM31_170_b1_FD_133156 | JGI IMG/M metagenome (GOLD analysis project Ga0184633, IMG submission 133156) | Groundwater sediment microbial communities from an aquifer in East River, Colorado, USA - PLM3-1_170_b1 | ecosystem: Environmental > Terrestrial > Soil > Riparian zone | place: USA: East...
ACCACCTTGCCGTAGCGGCATTCCAGCCCCTCAACCTCGAGCACGGGCGTACCTCTCGCCGAGATAGGCGCGGATCACCTCGGGATCACGCTGGATCTGCGCCGGCGTGCCATTGGCGATAATGCGGCCCTGGTTCAGACACACGATACGGTCGGAGACCCCCATCACCATATTCATGTCGTGCTCGACGAGCAGCACGGTGATGCCCAAGCTGCGGATCTCGGCGAGCTTCTTCATGAAGTTCGCGGTTTCCGCCAGATTCATGCCCGAAACCGGCTCATCCAGCAACAGGAGATTCGGCTTCGCCGCGAGCGCGATTGCAGTCTCCAGGAGCCGCTGCTCGCCATAGGGCAGCGCACCCCCGAGCTCGTCAGCACGGGCCGCGAGACCGACGAACTCGAGGATCCGTCGCGCCTCGGCCTCAAGCGCGCGCTCTTCGCGTGCGACCGACGGCAGGCCGAAGATGATCGCGAGCGCCCGCTGCTTCGACCAGAGATGGAGTCCGATCAGGATGTTGTCGAGCACGGTGCGGCCCCCGAATACGCTCGTCTTCTGAAAGGTCCGCACGAGGCCGAGTTCAGCGATCTGGTTCGGCTTGAGGCCGTTCAGACGCCGGCCGCGATAGAGGATCTCGCCCGCGGCCGGCGGCAGGTAGCCGGTGATGGCGTTGAACGCGGTGGTCTTGCCGGCGCCGTTCGGACCGATGAGAGAAAGCACCTCGCCGTCCCTTACCTCGAGCGTCATGTCCTCGATGGCGACGAGGCCGCCGAAGCGGACGGCGAGCCCGTTCACCCTGAGCGGGATGTCAGGCTTCGTCGCCGGGGCAGCCGCAGGCGTCATCGCCCCGGCCGTCCCGTGGGCGTCGCCGCGGCCGACCGGCCCCGCCCCTCGCGGTGCTCCCGCTGATGCCACCACTTGCGCGCCGCCGGGACGATGCCCTCGGGCAGGAAGTAGAGGACCAGAACCATCAGGACGCCATAAAAGATCCACTGCAACTCGGGCTTGATCTCGAACACCCGAAGAATCTCGGGAAGCAATCCGAAGATTAGGCCGCCGACGATCGGACCCGCCAGCGTACCCTTGCCGCCGGTCACGACCATGATCACCATGGTCACCGTGTAGAAGAACAGGAAAACGTCGGGATCGACGATGCGGATGTAGTGCGCGTAGAGCGCACCGGCGGAGCCAGCCATCGCCGCCGAAACGACGGTCGTGAGGACGAGATAGCGCGTCACGTCGACACCGACGGCAGTCGCGAGCGGTTCGTTCTCCTTGAGTGCGATCATGGCACGGCCTGCGCGAGAAAGAACGAGCCGGCGGACGACCACGTAGGAGACCACCGCGACCGTGAGCACGAGCCAATAGTTCTCGGGCTTCTTCCAGAAGGTGTGCTCGCCGAGACCTGGCAGCCAAAGCGTGAGCGGCGGAATGTTGTTCAAGGCCATCGGCCCCTGCGTCAGCTCGACCCAGTTGACCGCAACGAGCCGTACTACCTCGGCGAAGCTGATCGAGACGATAACGAAGTAGGCACCGCGCACCTTGAAGGCAATCTTGCCGATAAACCAGCCGCACAGCCCGGCGACCACGACCGCGACTGGAATGGCGAGCCAGACCGGCTTCGGTTCCATCCCGACAACGGCGTCGGACGTCACATGCACGCTGAAACCGAGCGACATCAGCGCGCTCACGTAGGCACCGATGCCGAAGAAGGCGACGTGGCCGAGCGAGAGCTGCCCGGTGTAGCCGAGAAGCAGGTTCAGGCTCATCGCCGCGATGATGAATATTCCCGTGATGACGAGGACATGCACCACGTAAAGATTCTCCATCCAAAGCGGGATGGAGAAGAGGAACAGCATCCAGAGCGCGGTCAGTGCCTTCTTCACCCGACTCCTTCCTTCTGCGCAAACAGCCCCGTCGGCCTGAAGACGAGGACCATAATGATCAGTAGAAAGCCCATGGCGTCGCGATAGCCCGAGGATATGTAGCCGGCCCCGAGCTCTTCGACAAAGGCCAGAATGAATCCGCCGATGGTCGCGCCGACGACGTTGCCGAGTCCGCCAAGAATGACGATCGCGAAGGCCTTGAGGGCCGCGAGGTCCCCCATGGTCGGGTAGGCAACGAAGACCGGGCCCAGGAGCGCGCCCGCCGCGGCGGCGAGACCAGAGCCGAGGGCGAAGGTCGCAGTATTGATCGTCCCGATCTGGATGCCCATGAGGGCCGCTGTCTCCCGGTCCTGAAAAGTCGCGCGCATGGCCTTGCCTAGCCTGGTATGGTTGATGAGAACGTAGGTACCGACGATCAGGACAAGCGCGACGGCGAAGACGAACACGCGGTTCCAGGCGACCGAAACCGGGCCGATGACGAGGGGCGCCGCGGGAAACGGGCTGTCGATCGACTTGGCGACTCCGGTCCAGATGAGTTGCTCGGTGTTTTGCAGCGCGATCCAGGCGCCGATCATCACGAGCATAGTGGTGTCAATGTTGGCGCTGCGCAGCTTGCGTAAGAGCGTGATTTCGATAATCGCACCGAGCGCCACGCCGAGCACGACGGCGAGCACGAGTGCAAGGAAAAAGTTCACCTCCAGCAGCATGACGAGCATGTACATCATGTAGGCGCCAAAGGCGTAAAGCTCGCCGTGCGTGAAGTTCACGACGCGCATGATGCCGAAGATCAGGGTGAGGCCGATGCCGAGGAGCGCGTAGATGCCGCCGAGCATCAGCGCGTTCAGGCCGTGCTGGAGCAGCTGGTCCAAGGCTCAGGCTCCGAAGACGCGCGACCGACGGGCGGCGGCGCGGAAACCCATGCAGCACGGCAAATGGCGGTCGCGCCGACGCGGACCCGCAGCGCCCATGGAGATGGGCGCTGCGGGTCGCACCGGGTGCCTGTCGCTCGCCTACAGTTTTGTGACTTTGCCGTTCTCGATCTTCACGACGTACACGGCCGGTATGCTCTGGCCGCTTTCCTTGCCCGCAGGGCCCTGCTTGATAAAGGCGATGTCGCCGTTGACGCCCTTCACCTTGACGTTCCAGAGCGCCTTCTGGATCGCCGCCGGTTCGGCCTTGCCCGCGGCCTTGATCGCCGCGACGATCGTCATGACGCCATCGTAGCCGCGGAAGCCCTCGGTCAGGCCCCCGACGTGATGCTTGCGCGCGTTCCACTCGGCCACGAACTTCTTGGCGATGTCCGGGTACTTCACGGCGTCCGGAAACCAGGGCGTAAAGAATACCAGGTGCATCGAACCGCTCGCGGCGTCGCCCGCCTGCTGGATCAGCTGATCGGGCGAGTTCGAGCCGCCGGTGGTAATGATACGGGCCTTGAGCTGCTGCTCCTTGGCCTGCTTCAGGATCAAGGTGATCTGCTCGACTGCCGTGGTCACGAACAGGGTGTCGCTGCCCGCGGCCTTGATCTTCGCGAGTTGCGCCGAAAAGTCGATGGCCTTCGGATCCATCGTCTCCATGACGCCGATCTGGACGCCCTGCCCCTTCAGCATCTCCGAGAACTCCTGGGCCGCGCCGAGGCCGAAGTCGTTGTTGGTCGAGAGGAAGTCGGCCTTCTTGATGCCGAGGGTCTTGACCATGGGCGCGAACGCCCTGGCCTCCATCTGCGAGGTCGGGCTGATGCGGAAGATCCATGGGTTGCCCGAGGTCGTGATCTTGCCCGACGACGAGGTCTCGACCACCATCGGCACACCGTACTCCATGAGCCTCGGCATGACGGCAAGCGTCAGGGTCGAACTCCATGCCCCCATCAGCACCGGCACCTTCTCCCTGGCGATCAGCTTCTCGGCGGTGGCCACCGCTTCCGTCGGGTTCGACTTGTTGTCCTCGATGACGAGCTGGATCTTCCTGCCCAGCACCCCGCCTGCCCTGTTGACATGGTCTTCGGCGATCTTGGCGCCCTGCGCCACATAGTTGCCGGAGGCCGCGAAGGCGCCGGTCAGCGGTTGGGTGACGCCGATCTTGATCACATCCTGCCCGGCGACGGGACCCGAGAAGAGCGCAACTGCCACGACCGTGGCACCGAGAGACTTGCATAGACCCGATTTCATGGCTACCTCCCTTGGTTGGTGTGACGTCGACGCCCACTTGCGAACGGCGCGACCAAACGACGGAAAGCTAATCCCCGATCACTTATTACTTGTTTTGACTTGTTCTTAGATCAGTAACACAAAACCACACCTCATAGTAATCGAGCCGGTTGCGGCGGACAAGGCGCTCGGCGCGGGCCAATCTCCACCGACCTTTGGGCTATGTAGCCCAAGAAGCTCATGCTATTGTAGAAAAAATAGTATAAGTTACGCAATAGCCGGTCCAAACTCGACGGAATGACCCATGGGAGATTACGCCGCCGACACCACGCGGCAAAGCCTGCGCGGCTTTCTCGACATGGTCGAGCGTGATTTCCCCGACGAAATCCTCCGCATCCGCACCCCAGTCCGACCCGATCTCGACATTACCTCACTCGTCTTCGAGCTCGAGCGCGCAGGCCGAAGCCCGGTCGTCGTTTACGAGAACGTCGAAGGCCACACCATGCCGGTGGTCACCAACATCGCCGGCAACCGCAAGTTGCTCGCGGCCTGCCTCGGTGTCAAGCCGGCGGACCTGCCAACCGCGTTTCGCGAGCGCTGCCAGAAGTACATTCCTTGCGAAGTGGTCAAGGTCGCGCCGTGGCAGGAGGTCGTGCTCGAGGGTGACCAGGTTGATCTAACCAGGCTGCCGATCCCACTGCACTTCTCGGTCGATGCCGCGCCCTACATCACGGCGGGCCAGATCGCGGCGCGCGATCCGGTCACCGGAGTCGACACCACCGGCTTCCATCGGTTGATGCTTAAAGGCAAGAACCGCCTGGGCGTCTCGCTTCACTCGCGCCGGCGCATGCACGAGTTTCACCGCCGCGCCGAGGAGCGCGGGCACGCTCTTCCCGCCGCGATCACGCTCGGCGTTCATCCACTCCATTACATGGGCTCGATGGTCTACGCCTACCCGCCGCACGTGCGCAAATTCGAAATCATCGGCGGCCTCTTCGGCGAACCCTATCGGCTGGCAAAAACCGGCATCCTGGACCTGGAGGCACCGGCGGGCGCCGAAATCGTCATCGAGGGCGAGATCCTCGCGAATGTGAAAGAGCCCGAAGGCCCATTCAGCGAATTCACCGGCTACGCGTCCTACCGCAGCACGCAGAACGTCTTCGTCGCCCATCGCATCCGCATGCGCCGCGATGCCATGTATCATTCGATCGTCTCGGGGATGTCGCAGGACCACATCCTCATCTCCTGCGTCACGCGCGAGGGCGAGATCCTGAACACGCTCCGCCGCAACCTGCCGAACGTCATCGCCGTGCACGTGCCGCACCGGACCTGCGGCGCGTTCATGGCCGTCATCAAGATGAGGAAGACGGCGCAGGGCGAACCGCAGCAGGCGATCATGGCCGCGCTCGGCACCGAGTTCTATACCAAGTACGTCATCGTCGTCGACGAGGACGTCGACATCTTCGACATGAACGATGTGATGTGGGCGGTGGCGACCCGCGTCCGCGCCGAAAAGGATATCGTGTTCATTCCGGGCTGCAAGGGCGCGATCTTGGACCCGACTTCCGATCCTGAGACGTTCACCGTCACCAAGATGGGCATCGATGCGACGCGGCCGAGCGGCAAGGACTTCGCCGAACGGCTCGTCATCTCCGAGGAGCAACGCGCGCGTGTTCGTGGCATACTTGAGGCCGCGGGAGTGAAGCTCTAATTGCATTGCGATTGAGTGAGGGCGTAGTCGCCGCGCGGCCTTGCTCGACATTGACTATAGGCGACAGTCAACATCAAACCAGGAGTCAGTCTATGAAGCTCATTCGTATCGTTACCCTCATGGCCGCCACGGGCGTTTGTTTTGGTGCGCTGCCGGCCCTTGCGCAGCAAAAGGTCAGCCTGCGCTTCGGCACCGTCGGTCTCGGCTCAGCCTGGTACAACTACGGCGCCGGCATCGCCGACCTCGTCAAACCCAAGCTGCCGGCGGGCTCGTCGATCGACGTGCTGCCCAGGGCCGGCGGCGTCGGCAACATCAAGCTCATTCAGTCAGGCGAGATGGAGCTCGGCATCAGCTTCGCGGTCACCTCGGCCGAAGGCTGCGGCGGCTTTGGCACCTTCAAGGAGAAGCAGACCAAGGTCCAGGGCCTGATCGGCGGTCTCGACATCTACTACTTCGGCACCTTCGTGACCAAGAAATCCGGCGTGACCTCGTGGGAGGAGATCGCAGCGGCCAAGAACAGATTCCACCTTCTCACCACGCGGGCCGGCGGCACCGGCGAGCAGGGCGTCCGCCAAGTGCTGACGCTCTTGGGATCGAGCAAGGAGGACATGGCCAAGAAGGGCGGCCTCGTCGATGCGACCGAGCGCACCGGAGCCGCCGAAACCATCCGCGACGGCCAGGCCCACGGCTGGGCGCACGTCGTGACCAAGGGCCACCCGGCCGCGACCCAGATCGTGACGATCAACGAGATGGTCATGCTGCCGCTGCCCGATAAAGTTATCAATGGCATGGTCGAGGAGTACGGCTGGGCGCCGGCCGAGATTCCGGCGAATACCTTCAAAGGTCAAACGAGCCCGGTAAAAACCGTCAAGGCCGTGTCCAACATCCTGGTCAGCGCCGACGTGCCGGCCGATGTTGCCTACACGATCACCAAGACGATCATCGAGAACGCCGACAAGCTGCCAAAGATCCACGCGGCGCTCGGCGACTTCGATCCCAAGAAGGCGGCCGAGCCGGCGCTCAACGGCAACTGCCCGCTGCATCCGGGCGCGGTCAAGTACTACAGGGAAGCCGGGCTCTTGAAGTAAGGCCTGCGAAAGTCCAGGGTCCGAGGAACAGGGCGAGTTCGTGGCGCTGTCGGCCGCCCACTCCCGACTGTTCCTCGGCCTGATTGCGCTCACACTCGCGGCGGTCGAGTTCACCCCCCTTTTCCTCGGCAGGTCGCTCTACGAAATCACTTTCCTTGGCATCCACGTCGGCGCCACCACCGCCATTACATTCTTGATCATCGGCTGGAAAGCGCGGCGCAAGGCGGACGACGCTGTTCCCCTGATCGACGTACTGCTCGCCGTGCTCGCCCTGGTTTGTGCGGTCTACTTCGCGTTCCAGGGCTACCGGGTTTCGGAGCGGATCGAGGGTGTCGATCCGGTCTATCTCCTCGATCAGGTTTTCGGCACCCTTTTGATCCTGTTGCTCCTGGAGGCATCCCGGCGCGTGGCGGGGACCGTGCTAATGGTCCTGGCCGCGCTGTTCATCGCCTACGTCTTTCTTGGTCCCTATCTGCCCGGCGGCCTCGCCCACCGGGGCATGAGCTTCATGCGCTTCATCGATCTGCAGGTGTTGTCGACCCAGAGCATCTTCGGTACGCCGATCTCGGCTTCGGCGCACATGGTCTTCTATTTCGTGATCGTCGGTGCGTTCCTAGAGCGCTCGGGCGCCGGCCAGCTTTTCGTCAATCTCGCTTATTGCGTCACCGGCCGCGCCTGGGGCGGCGCGGCCAAGGCCTCGGTCGTCTCGTCGGGGCTTTTCGGCATGGTTTCGGGCAGCGCGGTCGCCAACGTGCTCGTCGACGGTATCATCACCATCCCGCTCATGAAACGGACGGGATTCAAGGCTTCGTTCGCCGGCGCTATCGAGGCGACCGCCTCGACCGGCGGACAGCTCGCGCCGCCGGTGATGGGCGCCGCCGCCTTCATCTTGGCCGACATCGTCGGCATCAGCTACGCCAGCGTCGCCTACGCGGCGATCGTTCCGGCGGCCCTCTACTACGCGTCGCTCTACGTCCTGGTGGACAGCTACAGCCGGCGCATGGGCCTCGGACCGAACCCGGCGCTGCCGGTGGCGGAATCTTTCGCCGGGCTCAGGGAGCGCTGGCATATTCTGGTGCCGCTTGGGCTGATGATCTACCTCCTGACCGCACAGTTCTCGTTGATGCTGGTTGGCGCGGCCAGCGTTGTCGCCATCGTGCTCTTGAGCTGGGTGCGCGCCTCGACGCAGATGAATCTCGTCGCCATCTACGAGGCGATCGTGAATGGCGCGCGCGCCGCGGCGGAAGTGGCGATCCCCTCGGCCGTCGCCGGCATCATTGTCGGCGTCTTGATCCAGACCGGCATGGCGTTGCATCTCGAGCGCTGGCTTCTCAACCTCGCCGGCGATTCGCTGATGGTCTCCCTGATCGGCGCCATGGTCCTCACCCTTATCTTCGGCATGGGCATGCCGACGTCGGCGGCCTATCTCGTCGCTGCCGTCCTGGTCGGGCCGGCGCTGCAAAACCTCGGCATTCCGGCGCTGCCGGCGCACCTCTTCATCTTCTACTTCGCCGTGCTCTCGATGGTGACGCCGCCAGTGGCGCTGGCCGCCTACGCCGCCGCCGGCATCAGCGGCGCGAATCTTTGGATCACCGGGCTCGTCGCCTTCGTGATCGCCATACCCGGGTTTCTGATTCCCTTCGCCTTCGTCTTCGATCAGGGCCTCCTGCTCCAAGGCGATATACTCCACATCGCGCACGTCATCACGACGGCGACGATCGGTGTGGCGTGCCTGTCGGCCGCCACCGGCGGCTACGCCTTCGGACCGCTCTCTTGGCCGATGCGTGTGGTGCTGTTCTGCTTTGCGCCGCTCTTGATCGATCCTGGTGTCATTACCGACCTGATCGGCTTTGGCGGGATTACGCTCGTGCTCGGTTATCAAATCTGGCGTTATAAGCTCTCGCAGCGTGCCAAGGCCATGCCTGCCGGGTCGTAATCATGCGCACCAAGATCAAAGCGAGCTGGATCGTCGGCCACGAAAAAGGCGAGCACCGCCTCATCCGCGACGGCGTGGTGGTCTACGAGGGGAACAAGATTATCCATGTCGGGAACGCCTTCGAAGCCCACGTCGACCGGACGATTGACGCCAAGGGCAAGCTCGTCGCACCCGGCTTCATCGACACTCATGTGCATTCCGGTCACCGCGCCTCACACCGGCTCATCACCGATACGGGCCGGCCAATGTACTTCGGCCAGCCCTTCCTCGAGATCAGCGTCCCCAAGGAAGGCAAAGTCGTCAAGGGAGACCCGAGGTATCTGAAACACGGCGACGCGGGTCTGGAAGCGGCGTTTCAGCTCAACGCGACCTTCACCGTCGCCGAGCTTCTGAGGAATGGCGTCACGACCTTCATCGAGTACGGCAGCCAGCTGCGCGTGCAGGACGCGCTGCTCGCCGAGGTCACGCGTCTTGGCACGCGCGCCTATCTCGCGCCCGGTTACGATTGTGGGCGGTGGGTCGGCGACGAGAAGGGCCGGCTGAAGCGCGTTCGCAACGACCCGATAGGGCTCGACGGCCTCAAGACCGCGCTCGACTGGATCGCCAAGAACGACGGCGCAGCCGGCGGGCGTGTGCGCGGTATCCTCGTCCCGCGCGAGGTCGAAACCTCCAGCGTCGAAGTCCTGAAGCGCACGCGCCAGGCCGCCGACGAACTGAAGCTCCCGGTGGCAACTCACGCGGCCTACAGCGTCCTCGAGTTCCACGACGTCGTGCGTGAGCACATGATGACGCCGATCGAACTATTGGATGATCTCGGGCTTCTCCGTCCGACCCTCAACATCGGCCATGGCAACTTCATCGCCGACAATCCCAACCTCAACTACTCGGTCGCCCGCGATCTCGAGCTCATGGGCCGCGCCGGTGCCACAGTTTCCCACTGCCCGATCAACATCGTTCGGCGCGCGCGCGCGCTCGACAGCTGGAAGAAATACCAGGAAGCGGGCGTCAACCTGTCGATCGGCTCGGACACCTACCCGCGCGACATGATCATGAACATGCGCACCGCCTCCTATCTCGGCAAGATCATGAGTCACACCTACTTGGCTGCCACCGCGGGCGAGGTGTTCCGCGCAGCGACCTTGGGCGGCGCCCATTCGGTCGCACGCGACGACCTCGGCCGCCTTGCGCCGGGAGCGCTTGCGGACATCATCATCATCGATCTCACCGGCCGGAACACGCTGCGCTATGGCCCTGTGCGCGATCCGGTAAAGAGCGTCGTCGAATGCGGCGTCGGCGACGACGTCGACACCGTGATCGTCGACGGCAAGGTGTGCATGGAAGGCGGCGTGATTCCCGGGGTTGATTTCACCCGGCTGCGCGAGGAGTCACAAGCGGCAGGCGAGCAGGTGTGGGACACTCTCGCCGAGTGGGATCCGCTCGGCCGGAGCGCCGAGGATGCATGCCCGTGGTCTTTTCCGATGGGCAGTGCCTCATAGCAAGCAGGCAACGATAGTAATCGGGACTCGGATCTACCGATAATATTCTGTGGTGCGCAAATTCTGATTTGCAGTGCAACGTTTCAAAACGCATGGGGGAATTGCCATGACATCCATCCGACTGCTCGCCGCGCTTGCGCTCGCTGCCTGCGCGCTCGCTGCTTCCGCGCAGTCTTATCCATCGAAACCGA
>Ga0184633_10001246_pt1 | contig 10449 bp, 10 predicted proteins | sample PLM31_170_b1_FD_133156 | JGI IMG/M metagenome (GOLD analysis project Ga0184633, IMG submission 133156) | Groundwater sediment microbial communities from an aquifer in East River, Colorado, USA - PLM3-1_170_b1 | ecosystem: Environmental > Terrestrial > Soil > Riparian zone | place: USA: East...
GGATGCCCAGCAGCTCGACTTCGAAGATGAGCGTGGCGTCGGGCGGGATCACACCGCCCGCGCCGCGCTCGCCGTAGCCCAGGTGCGCGGGGATGATGAGCTTGCGCTTGCCGCCGACCTTCATCGTGCCCACGCCCTCATCCCAGCCCTTGATCACGCGTCCCTTGCCGATGGGAAAGGCGAACGGCTCGCCGCGGTCCACGGAGCTGTCGAACTTCTGGCCGCTCTTGAGCCACCCGGTGTAATGCACGCTGACCGTGTCGCCTTGGTTGAGCCGTGCCCCCGTGCCTTCGGCGATCTCGACGTACTCGAGCCCGCTAGACGACGAACACTCCTCGCTGCTGGGCGTCGAGCATGCCCCGGTAGGTCGCCAGCCGCGCCTTGAAGTGTTGATTGTGCTCCAGCCCGTTCCTCAAAGGCTTCGAGGTGACGGAGACGATCTTGGAAACCACGCTCGCGTGGCCACTCGGTGTCAGGGGCCGGCCCGCCGATCTTCATGCTGCGTGGGTGGGCAGAGAGCCCGTGACGACTTAGCTGGGCTCACAGTAGACCCCTTCACCCGCCACGCGCCTTCTTCTCACCCCCGGGTCAGGAGATCTTCTTCTCCTCGGCCTGTTTCATGAGAAGAACGTCCCACAGTGAGTCAGGTCGTTCCCTAGCCCCCTTACCCTGCAAAGCGGCCATCGCCGCCTGGAGTTCCCCTATCTTCTCCAATAGGGCACCGGTCAGGTTGTCGTCAGGCCGGCTACTCTTGCTGAGCATCTCGATTGCGAAATCCATCGGGGATGACCCCGCCTTGAAGCCGGTTTCCTCGCAGCGCTTGACCTGATCCGCCAAACGCTTCCTGCTCTGTTCGGCGTCGCGAATGTTCAGCGTGTATTCGATGATCCGCTGATCACCGATGTCGAATGGAACTTTGTCGCCCGTCCTCATTAGCAGAATCGTCGCTTTGCGAAGAGCATGGCTCACTCCTAACTCATAGAACACGTTTTGGTTCGCCCCGGTGAGATCGGCAATCACGAGTTGGGCCTCGGCGATGCGGCGGATAAACTGGCCTATGATGCTTCCGATCTCTTCGATCCTGTCGCCGCGTTCGACCAGGTAATCCAGCGGCTTCAACACATGTTCAATGATGTGTGTGAACACGTCGTCGGCATGCGCGCGTATCTCAGAGCTTTCCGGACCGATCGGCGAGATCACGAAGCAACGCTTCGTCGGAGGCCTGCTGACCGTCGATCCATTCATGGCAGCTTCGCTCCCTCCGGCAGCATCTTCCGGAGCTCCTTTTCGTGGTCCGCAGCCAGCCCCCGATTCTTCGCGAAGACCATTAGCAGATGCTCGTGCGTGATGCGCTCCTTCTCCATGTAGTCACAAAGCTTTGCCTCGGCCGACCGCACGGTGCGAGCCACGCTCCGGCCACCCTCACCTTGAACGACGTGGAGACCTTCTAGCCAGTGGGTGGCCTCGTCGCTCCATCTCCGTGGCACGCTCAGGACGAAGCTGTCGCTGTCCGGTGGGAATTTCGCAATCATCCACTCGCGGAACTTCGCAGCGGAATGCACAACATCTTCCACGACGGCCTTGTGCGCCAGCACGTAGGGACGCTTACGTTTGATGCCCTGGATCAGCGCGCGGCTGATCTCGCACCGCTCGAGAGCTTCGAGGAAATCGTCATCCTCCATGAAGGGGATGTCGGCCGCCTCCACGCATCTGGACCGGAGCGCCATGGAGAGCGCCGTCGAGAGCATGGCGTCGTAGGCGCAGGTCTCCGGATGGCTGAAGACGCGCTTCCATAGGGACTGACGCAGGAGCAACAGCTCGATTGCGTGCCAGACCCCGTCTTCCCAGATCCCAGCGACAGGAGGATCCACGGTGAGATCCAGGTACAGGTGGCGCAGGACGCCGAGCACGTGCATCGTGGCCATTCCGACGCCCGTATAGAACGAGTCGCGGTTGTAATAGTCCAAGCGATCTAGCGCGACGACGCCCTCGAGGAGCGATGTCAGGGGCCGAGTCGAAGCCTGCGCGGCTATCCGATCGTCACAGGCGTCCGTGCATCCAAGGAATGTGCGGATGCCTCCGACGTTGGCGATGCCACGTGTACCTTCGGCTGGCACCTGGTATTTGGCGAGGACCTCAGCAAGCCGGAGCACGGGGTCGGACGGGTCGCCGGGACGTCCGGTCGGGTACTTCTCCATGAACCTCTTACCGACCTCAGGATGCGTGCCGGAGAGGAGCTGGCAGCGGAGCCAGCGCGCCACGCTCCGGTGAGGCGTCGCGCGCATGATGCCGGCATAGTTCTTCCGCAGGATGTCGTTGAAGTCCTCGTTGGCCTGTACTACGTGTGAGAAGGGTGGGTGCCCGATGTCGTGGACAAGCAGTGCAGCTAGAAACTCCGCGACGTCGTCGCGTCCCCCTAACTCCAGATGCCGTCGCAGCGAGGTCACGCCGCGCTCGCTCTTGACGTGCACGTACTCCATCGCCAATCGGCCCAGCGTCCAAGTGCCCACAGAGTGGGCATAACGCGAGTGCGTCGCCGCCGGGAAGACGAGTCCGGCGAAGCCCGACTGGCGGAGCGATTTGAGCCGCTGGAGCTCGGCAGTGGTGAGGACCTGGTGAAACAAATCCAGCCGCTCCCGCTCGACCGGATCAAGGAGGCTCCACAGGGACTCCTGAGGAAGCGACACCCCTTCGTGGCCGACCTGGTAGACAGGGTCGTAAAGCTGCGAGAATAAATCCGGCGGGCTGACCGATGACCGGCGAGTATGGGCACTCACGGGCGTGCTCCTCCCTCGATCCAGTCTGCGACGGCGTTGTAGGCCATCCGCAGCGGGTCGGGGCCGCTCTTGCGCGTCCGGGTTACAATCTCCTCGATGAGCAGCAAGCTGGGATCGAACGGGGTTGTTAGCATCGTGACCTCGTTCATGGCCTTTAGCAGCAGTCGGGCGCGTAGGTCGGCAATCGCGCCGTCGCCATCCGGGCCCGCGGGAACACCGTTCATGACAATAAGGGGCGTGAGCGGTCGCGGCGCCAGCCGGCGGATCGTTTCCAGCAGGTGAAGTGTACCGACTCGGCTCTGCCGGTCCGCGCGCGTGAAGACGATAACCCCATCGGTCGGCAGCAGCAAGGACGCGGCCAACTGTTCGGAGATTCCACCTCGCGAGTCAAGGAAGATGTAGTCGATCTTCTCAGCGGACGCGTAGGTGTCCACCAGCACATTGCCGAACCCTGCGAGTGCCTCGGTCCAGCGCAGCTTCATCAGCTGCTCCGGCGGCTCGTGCTTCGACGCGATCAGGTCAATGTAGCAGTCCCAGCCTCTTACCTTGCCGACGGGACAGATGGCGCTCTTCAAGACCGGGTACCGGCCCTGGATGAGAACTTCGGTCGTTCCTGGGCGGTCGTCAATCTCGACGTCGAAAATAGTTGCGAGTCCGCACGACTCGAGGTCCATATCTACACAGAGCACCCGTCTCCCACGGCTGGCCAACTCGTAGGCCACGTTGGCCAGCCCCAAGCTTCTACCGGACCCGCCTTTGAACGAGTGCCAACCAAAGATTCTAGTCTTCAACTCGGCCATGGCTTCTCCTGTGATGCGCTGGCGCCCCGCTTCATTCCGGCCTGAGTGCGCTATTCACCGACCAACCCGCCCTCTGGCGATCGCTTGTCAAGCGAATCACGGGACTCATACCTGCGGGCGCTGGTCGCTGCGGTCGATTAGCCTCATGCGATTCAACAGCTTCTCCACGAGGTAGCTCAACACCTCTTCATTGGAGAACACGTCCGTGAGTGCCCGCGTCATCGCATCGCGCTCTGACTGCGGCTTGGGCAGCTTGTCCTCGCCGAAGTATTTCACTAGGTAGCTCAGCGCCTCCAGGCTTCGCTGCGTCCGGTAGATCTCGAACCGGCCTGCGGACCAGAGCTTCGTGCCTGCGTCCTGGTCGTTGATGATCTCCCGGTAGAGACTGACGATCATTTCCTCGAGCGAGACGAGCAGAGCCGAGGGAATCTTGTCCGGGACCTGTCGCAGTTCTGAAATGACCCAGGAAACGCCACGGGCGGCGAGGAAGATGATGGTACGGTCCTCGTATTTCTCAGTCAGACCGCGCAGCTCGATAACGTGGTAGTAACTCTGCGTGAACAACTCCCTGTACTCGTTAGACTTGTGCAGATTCACCATGGTCTTGGCGATCGGGAGCAGGATCTCGACCTCCGGATGCACGCCGGTCGCCGTGCAGTAAGCCTCCAGGATCCCCAGGCCCCACACGAGAAAGGCCTGTTCCTCGTACGGTTCCTCGGTGCCACGCAGGGCGGGATCCATGATCCCGACGATGTCCTGGTTCTTCTCATCCAGGGGCCGGGTGGACTGGACCGTCCACGTATAGGCCCCCAGAAGGCACTTCTCCGCACGCTCGCGCAGCGCGGCGTTAGCAGGGATGATTCTCTTCTTCTGTTTGGGATCCGAGTCCTGTATATAGGCACTCAGGGCAGCGGCTGCGCTGTAGGTGAAGTAGAGGCTTGGCCGACCTGCCATGCGGGAGCCCCACGTCCACTGCGTCTGGTTATCGGCGGAGATCGCCTGCTCCGTGAGCCACGTGACACCAATCGTAATCGTGCCGATCATCCGCTCCCGCAGGTCGGTTCCGTTCTCCGGCTTCACGTCCTTGCCGCGTGAGGGTCCGGCCCCCACACGGATCTTTTCGAAGTACTCGAGCGCGTCGAGGAAGGTGGTCACGGCGAAGCTGGCCGCGTCGATGCACCAACTGTCCTGCTTCTCGAACGGGACGCGAGCGTCCGCGCACTTCTCCTTGAGTGTCGAATAAAGGTACGGCTCGGGCACCCATCGGTCCTTTTCGATCTCGGTCACGAGAGCCCTCAAATCGTCTTCGATCAACTGTTGAACCGCGTCCGGCGCCAAGGTAAGGTCGCTGAGGACGTTCACGGGTGTCAGGATCGCCTCGAGGGCCTCGAGGGTCTTCAACAAGCCGGGCCCGCTCTTACCTTTGTCCTGCCACCCCTGGTCGGTTCGTCGTGCGTCCGCCAGACGACGTAGGGACTTGCGGATGAGCTCCCGGATCTCTGAGTGGCTCTCGGCAGCGGTCATGCATGACCTCCTCGGACCGATGGGATGCGGACCTGGATGTCGTTGAGGGTTCCGCCCATCTCGTAACGCAACTGCACGCGCAGCGAGACACCGTCGCGGAATTCCTGGGGCATCACGGGCAGGACGAGGGGAGGATCCAGCCAAGCGCTACCGGGTGTCTGTACCCCAGTCCCGAAGTCTACGGACGTTTCGAGTACGATGGCATTGACTGTGCCGGGCGAGCCGATCAGAACATCGAACTCGCCTGTGAGAATCGTCTCGTTATACCGGCTGAAGTCGGCGGAATGGATGACGACCGGCTGCGAACGCCGGGCGTGGATGCGGTTGGTGTCAACCGCGTCGAAATGCGGGACGGGGAAGCTCCACGGCCCGATGTTGAAGTCCACCTCGGCCGCGGTGATCGTAGTCGTCGCGGACCGCGGAATCACGCGCCCGCCGGGCTTCAGCAACTCTTCGACCGCCCGGTTCATGACTGGTATCTGCATCTCGGAAACGAGTGCGGTATCCAGCATCTCGCAGATTATCACGTCGGCGCGGAGCCCGGGTGAGAACTTCATCACGTCTTCCACGCAGAGCGTAAACTGGTGGGGATCCAGATGTGATTTCAGGAAGCACTCGGCAGCCGTCGCGACGTAGGGATCGATTTCCACGCTGAACACGCGCGCGCCCTTACGAGCGGCCATGAGTGTTAGAAGACCCAGCCCACAACCTAGATCGAAGACAACATCCCCAGCCTGCACGAACTGATCAATCGCGGTGTCTAGAGCGCGGACGCGGCTCTGATCGCAGAGAAGGTTAAACTGCCGAAAGAGCGGGACGATCGGTCCCCACGCGAAGCGCGGCTCACCCAAAGATAGAGAGCCGGCGAGCGCAACGTCATACAGCCCGGAGGGACCAACTGGGGTGAACTCCACGCGGCCCGCTTTCACGAGTTGGTCAAGGATTTCGGCCACCTTCGTTTCGGGGAGGGCACAGAGGCGGCCGAGCTGCGCCACTGTGGAGCGTCTGTAGCGGAAGATCATCGCGAGGACGAGCCTGTGCTCCGCTGGCAAGGTACCCAAGGTCGAGAGCCTTGAGAGAAGACTCGTATCGTTGGGGCCACTCATGCTCGATCCATCCAGGGCCCGAAGCGTGACTCGATCTCTCGGCCTGAGCAGGCCACCGCGAGCCGCGCGATTTCCGTGCCGTGGAGTGACTTTAAGCTACTAAACCGGGATTCCCGATAGGGACCCATTTTCTCCTTCCTCCTATGCTGCCATTGGTGAACGAGCCGCATCCTCTCCAGCTCGCCGTTCCCTCCGAGCGAAGTAGACGACAAGGGGGGCCTTCTCGGGATTCTGCCCTCTGCTGGCCCCCTGCCCCGCGGTGTGCCAGCCTTGACTACCCACCTCAGAGACTTCCCCATCGCACTTCCCCCGTGTGCCGATCCGCTCGATGAGGTCGGATGCCACGCGAGTCGCTCGATGCACCTGAGAATCTACTCAAAGAGGCTCCACGTCAAATGGCCTTCGGTCGGCCGCAGGAGTCGCCGGCCTGATTGAAGACGAACAGCGGACGGTAGCAGACAGACTCGAAATGCCGTTGCCTACGGACTGCTCGTGCGCCCGTGGACCGGACTCTCGGAGCTGGCAATATCAAGGGGCGCGCGCCGGGTCGGGGGAAAGTGGCCTTGTGGTGCAACAAGGCAGCATTGCGACGAGCGAGGGCTTGGTAGTTGAACCCCTCAGTGAGAACGTCCGTTTCGAACCAGTGGAACGTCGAGGTGAGCGCGATGCTCGTCTCCCTGCACTCGCGGGCGGCTAGCATCCGAATCGTCGGATCCGCGGCCAGCCGCTCAGAGTTATGGGCATCCTCATGGCCTGCTAAGTGGCTATAGTGGACCGGTGGAGCAGATCCAGCAAGGGGAATTGGCAGTTGCCTCCGGGCCGCCCGGGCCCTGCCGGTCGATAACGGCGTCCATCTTCTTGATCTGGTCGGCGAGGTCGGCGGTGACCGCCTCGGGGTAGAGCAGGTCGAACGTCACCTTCTCGAGGCCGATGAGCTTGGTGGCGTCCTCGGGCACGTCGAACCAGTGGATCTCGTCGATCTGGGGCCGGCCGGCGTGGTACTTGTCGAAGGCCTTGAGGACCACACGCTCCCGCGGCGAGTGCCGCTCGAAGTAAAAGGGGCCGGTGCCGACGGGGTTCCACTTGTACTGGTCTCCGAACTTCTCGACCGCCTTCTTCGATACGATATAGCCCTGCTGGTAGCCCACCATGCGCAGGAGAAAGATGGGGTCGAAGGCCTTCAGCGCGATCTGCACCGTGTACGGATCGACGACCTCGATGGACTTGATCACCTCGAGGTTCACGCCGAAGCGCGTGCCGGGCGTCCGATTGATCTGTCGCTCGAAGCTGAACTTCAATTCCTCGGCCGTCAGCTCGCAGAAGCCCTTGTGGAACTGCACGCCCTTCTTGAGTTTGAAGGTCCACACCGTGCCCTCGGGCGAGAGCGTCCAGCTCTCGGCGAGGTCGGGCTCGACCTCGGCCGTGGTGACCTTGCCGTCCTTGATGGCGAAGCGCGTGAGCCCCCGGTACATGAAGCGCTTGATCGCCTGCGTCAGCCCGAGAATGCTCGTGTGCGGGTCGAGGGTGTCGGGCTTCTTGGCCCCGATGTTGAGGACCGTCCTCTTCTGCGCCTCGGCAGCCGGCGGGTCGGCCACGGCAACGGGGCCGAAGGCAATGAGCGTGCGCAAGCGTGGCCCTGAGCATGACCGGGAACCGTGACCGGACATGCTTCGACATAGGCTTCCCCCCTCTGAAAGCTCGCCTCGGACGGTGGGGCCCCCAACCCACGCCGTCCGGCGGCTCACACAGCTCGTCGGATCGGTGCGGGCGCGTGAAGGATGACCGGCAATTGGCAGGCGAGGCAGTGGTCCAGGGGCCGTGAGAGGCCGACCTCGGGACCTTGGGCGAAACCAGGACCGGGCGGTCAATCATGATGCGACCTCCGGCGTACCGTTTGTGGGCCAGCCCTGGTGGCAGGGGTGTATCGGGCGCGCAGGGCACCCGGCCGGCGACCCCAAGTTCAGGGGTGGCGTCAGGATAGTCGAGGTCGGTGGCCGCGACAAGGGGGCATTCTCGAGGGGCAGTCCCCCCGGCAATGAAGCCCACTGAGTCCCCCGTTTTGCGCTAGGCTGCGGACCGCAGCGGCCCCCAAGACGGGGCATAGGAGGACCGGCGGATGAAGACGAGCAAGTTCACCCATGAACAGATCGCGATGGCCCTGCGCCAGGCCGAGGCCGGCACCCCGGTCGGGGGAGATCTGCCGCAAGCTGGGCGTCAGCGACCAGAGCTTCTATCGCTGGAAGAAGCGCTTCGGGGCCCTCGGCGTCAGCGAGTTGCACCAGCTCCGGGACGAAAATCGAAAGCTCAAGGGGCTCGTGGCGGACCTGAGCCTGGACAAGACGATCCTCCACGAGGCCCTCATAAAAATATGGTAAGGCCCGCCGCCCGCGGCGCGTGCGTGCAGTGGGCGCGGGAGGCGTACCAGGTGTCCGAGCGCCGGGCCTGCCGCGCCGTGGGCGTCGAGCGAGCAGGGATTCGTTACTGGAGTCGGCGACCGTCGAAGCTGCCCCTGCGTCCGCAGGTGCGCGCCGGCTACCAGCAGCTACACGTGCTCCTGCGGCGGGAAGGCTGGCGCGTGAACCACAGGCGGGTCGATCGGCTGTATACTGAGGAGGGCTTAGTCCTGCGACGGCGCCAGCCGCGGCGGCATCGCAGTGCGGTGACCCGCGTCCGCCTGCCGCCGCCGACCCAGCCGAATCAGCGGTGGGCGATGGATTTCATGCACGACACCCGGGCCGACGGGCGCGCGGTGCGGATCCTGACCGTGCTCGATGTCTAGGCACGCGAGTGCGTGGCGATCCTGGGAGCCGCGGCTTTCTCGGGCGGGGACGTGGCGCGCGTCTTGACCGCCGCGGGGACCGGGCGCAGGCTCCCGCAGCACATCACGGTCGACAACAGCGCCGGGTTCACCTCGAAGATGCTGGATCACCGGGCCTACTGGCATCACGTCGCGCTCGAGTTCAGTCGGCCCGGCAAGCCGGTCGACAATACGCTCATCGAGCCAACGCGGCGAACGGCGAGCTCCTAACGATCGGGGATGCCTTTACAGACCGCCTCCACCCACTATAAAGTCGATGTTTGATGCGCGGGGCTATTTCGCCGATGGCCTTTATCGCACGGAGACTCTCACCATGACATCACTCGAACGTGCCATTGCGATTGCATTGGAATCCCACAAGGGACAGACTGACAAAGCTGGCAAACCATACATCCTTCATCCGTTACGGTTGATGCTCAAGATGACGGCCGATGAGGACATGATCGTCGCTGTTCTGCATGATGTTGTTGAGGATAGCAATGTAACCGTTCAAGATCTCAAAGCTCAAGGTTTCTCGCAGGAGATTCTTGATGCGTTGGCTTGCGGCACCAAGAAGAAGGGGGAGTCCTACGATGACTTCATACACCGAATCAAGAAGAACCCGCTCGCATCCCGAGTAAAGGTTGCCGACCTGCAAGACAATATGGATCTGGGCCGTATTTCTCACCCCCAGCAGGAGGACTTCGATCGGGTGGAAAAATACAGAAGAGCCTTGGAGCTCCTCCAACACGAGGCATGAGACATGCCGGACGATAGGATGACGATGGTCGAGCACGTTGCGAGGCAAGTCGCCGCGTATGACGACATCCGCCCGTTGTATGAGGTTTTTGCGACCGTATTGAGAGAGATTCTATCCCGCGCCACGAAAGACCTTGGCCTGACGGCGATTGTCCAAGCTCGGGCGAAAGACAAGGCCAGTTTTGCAGAGAAGTCCATCCGCAAACGCGACCAATACCCCGACGCAGTCAACCAACTCACTGATCTCTGTGGGGCCCGGATAATTACCGATTGCAAGGACGATATCGACTCAATCTGTAACTTCATTTGCGAACACTTCGAGACCGACGAGCCAGAAGATGTTGTCAATCGGTTGGCGACCGCGGAATTTGGCTACCGGTCAGTTCATTTTACCGTTTCGCTGAAGCGGGGCGAGTTTGAGAGCGTTTTGGAATCGCTGCGCAAGGCCCAGGGAACCCCCGAAAAACAGATGACATTCCAGGCATCCGTGGATAGGCTCTATGAACGCCACGCGCCTGCGCAACGCGGCGAATCGGCTGCACTCCTCGGGCCGAAATTTAAAGCGGAGATTCAGGTGCGGACCTTGTTGCAACACGCATGGGCGGCGATCGGTCATGACCGGATATACAAGAGCGAGTTTACCGTTCCGGAGCGCTGGCAGAGGGACATAACGCGCGTCGCGGCGA
>Ga0184633_10001247_pt1 | contig 10447 bp, 6 predicted proteins | sample PLM31_170_b1_FD_133156 | JGI IMG/M metagenome (GOLD analysis project Ga0184633, IMG submission 133156) | Groundwater sediment microbial communities from an aquifer in East River, Colorado, USA - PLM3-1_170_b1 | ecosystem: Environmental > Terrestrial > Soil > Riparian zone | place: USA: East...
ACAGTTTGCCTTACCACGAACCATGATCTTCCGCGGACCCTTTCCCGAAGTCGCCATACCCGAAGTTCCGATAACGCCTTTCGTCTTTCAGAATGCGAAGGAGCGTGGCGATAAACCGGCGCTGATCGATGGGCCGACCGGTCGCGCCATCACCTATTCCGCACTCACCGAATCCATTGCGCGGGTTGCTGCCAGCCTCGCCCGGCGCGGGTTTAAGAAAGGCGAAGTCTTTGGAATTCTCAGTCCGAATGTGCCGGAATATGCAATTGTCTTTCATGCTGTCGCCTGTCTTGGCGGTATCAACACAACGGTCAACCCGCTATACACCGAAAATGAAATCGCACATCAGCTAAAAGATGCGGACGCGCGTTTTCTGGTTACCGTTCCTCAGTGTCTGGAAAAAGCTGTGAACGCGGCGCGCGCGGCCAACATCGAGGAGTTGTTCGTCTTCGAAAACGCCGCGGCAGCAGTTGGTAACGCCAACGGGTTTGAGGAAACCAATAGCGCCACTCCTTTCTCTTCCCTGCTGGAGAGCGACGGAGATTTCCCCGACGTTCCGATTAATCCGCGCGAAGATCTGGTGGCGCTTCCTTATTCGAGCGGAACAACCGGTCTCCCTAAAGGCGTAATGCTCACTCATTACAACCTGGTCGCTAACATGTGTCAGATGGAGGGCCTGCAATACTTTACTGAGAACGACACTTTGATCTGTGTGTTGCCACTCTTCCACATCTACGGTCTGGTCGTAGTCTTGAACATGGGTCTCTACCAGGGCGCCACGATCGTGACAGTACCGCGTTTTGAGCTCGAAACTTTTTTGCAAACAATTCAGGACTACGGCGTGACGCTGACCCACCTGGTGCCGCCGATCGTTCTTGCGCTTAGTAAGAACCCCGTGGTCGATAATTACGATTTGTCGAAACTGAAAACTATATTCTGCGGCGCCGCGCCTCTCGATGAACACCTGACGCGCGCCTGCATGCAACGGCTCGATTGTGAGGTTCGCCAGGGATATGGAATGACGGAGACGAGTCCGGTCACGCATTCTTCACCGGCTGATCCGGCGCAGGTGAAGTTTGGCTCAGTGGGCGTGCCCGCCCCAAATACCGAATGCAAGATCGTCGATTTGGAAACGGGAGTGTCGCTGGGGCCCAAAAAGGAAGGCGAAGTCTGCGTTCGTGGTCCGCAGATAATGAAGGGTTACCTGAATCGTCCGGAAGCGACCGCGGCAACGATTGATGCGGAAGGCTGGCTGCACACCGGAGACATTGGCTACGCGGACGACGCCGGACACTTCTACATAGTCGATCGCGCTAAGGAGTTAATCAAATACAAAGGTTTCCAGGTGCCACCCGCCGAGCTGGAAGCGTTGCTATTGACGCATTCGTGCGTAGCGGATGCGGCGGTAGTTCCCTGTCAGGACGATGAGGCGGGAGAAGTGCCGAAGGCTTTCGTGGTATTAAAAGGTGAGGTCTCCGCGGAAGAGCTCATGAATTTCGTTGCCGAGCGTGTCGCGCCCCACAAGAAAATACGCAAGTTCGAGTTCATCGATAAGATTCCCAAATCTCCATCGGGGAAAATATTGCGCCGGCTATTGGTACAGCAAGAGCGAGAAAGGAAGAAAGATTAAATGTCTCCTGAGATTGTTTCGAAAGCAGTCAAGGCATACTTTGCAGCCATACGAGCAATGGATCAGCATGCCTGGGTGAATACCTTTGCCGAAGACGCTGTCACTTACGATCCGGTTGGCGCGCCGCCGACAAAAGGTCACCAGAAACTAGGAGAGTTTTTTCAGACAATCACGGCTGCCTTCAAGGAGGTTGGCTTAACTGAGAATGAGGTTTTCATCGCCGCCAACAGCGCCGCCGTGAAATGGTCGGGACGCGGGATCAGCAAGCAGGGACGCAAGGTACACTTTGAAGGCATCGATGTTTTCGAGGTGAATGAAGCCGGAAAGATCCAGACGTTGCACGCCTATTGGAACCCGGCGGAGATGGTGGCGCAGCTTTAACCTTGAAATTAACTGGCGTATAGTTACTGTCAAGTTAAGAATTACCTATCCGCAGATTACGCTGATTACGCAGATTCAAGAACAATGAAACAATCAAGCTGGTCTCCGTTGTCGATCTTTCTGTCCACGTTTTTCGTTTCTGAATCTGCGTAATCGGCGCAATCTGTGGATTGTTTTTCAAAGGAGCGTAGAGTCATGCAATCCTTTCGTTTCAAGATCCTGACATTAGCCGTTTTGCTTGGCTCAGGACTATTCTCAGTCGCCGCCGCACAATCATCTGCAAACACTTCGGACTGGGAAACGCTCCGGCCCGAAGGCGAGGAATTCTCCGTGCTAATGCCCAAGGGTTCAACTTTTGAATCCAGCAAAGAGCCTTATCACAAGATGGAGTTGAATACGCGGATGTACATCTCCAGTCGCCCGGCTGGCCCCGTGTTCGCGGTAGTTTCGTTGAGCGGCATAAAATCAAATCCAGCGCTGTATACGGAGATGCAGCGGGTCAACTCCTACGTCGACGCTTTCAAGAATCTGTTTGCGCCAAAAGTTCGCAAAGACGCAGTTGCAAGACTCACGCTCGTCGGCGCGAAAACCTTGCAGGGAAACCCCGGTCGCGAATATCGTTTGACCATCGCAGACTTGACTGGAACCGCTCATGTCTTTGCCACCAGGAAACGGTTCTATTCGATAGTCTTCTTAAACACTAAAAAAGAGGATGCCATTCAGGAGCAGTTTCTGAGTTCATTCGTGCTTCCTGATAAGATCGACGCACCTCCTGAAAAAGTTGCTGAAACTAAGGCGACTACCTCTCCCAACACGTCCCTGGTAGAAGCGCTACCTGTGAAGCCAGCGGCCAATGACAACGCGGACACAAAACAAGACGAGCCGAACCTTACTGCCACTACGGGTGAGCCGGGACGAAAGCCTATTTCGGGCGGCGTGTTGAATGGCAAAGCTATTAGTCTGCCCGCACCCGAGTATCCAGCTATAGCAAAACAAGCTAAGGCCTCAGGAGCAGTGGCCGTGCAAGTCACGGTTGATGAAAACGGAGCTGTTATTTCCGCCCACGCCGTGTCGGGTCACCCGCTGCTTCGAGCGGCGTCTGTTGCTGCGGCTCGTCAAGCGAAGTTCTCGCCGACCTTGTTGATGGGCGAGCCGGTGAAAGTAACTGGAGTCATCGTTTACCATTTTGGCGAACCACTGAATTGACTATGCGTTTACACTCAAGAAGTTCAGAGTCCAACCCCGGGGTCCCCGCCCGGGCAGCCCGCGTGGGGTGGTAGCGTTCAGGTTGCTGATTCCGCAAAGAGGCAAGCTAAAGCTTGTACTCTAAACTGCTCGTCCAGCCGACAGGTGACATCCGGAACTGCTTGGTCAATTGCCCTTATGAAGAAAGTTTTGCGGCGCCTGGACTCAGTCCATCAAAAACTGCTTGGCACAGTCTCGCAGCTTGGGCCGGAGCTCTATTCGCGGCGACCCGCAGAAGGCGAGTGGAGTGTTGCCGAAATAGTGCATCACCTCTGGCTGGTCGAAGAGCGAGTGATCAAGGAGCTCGAAGGGGCCATTGTTCGACCGCCGCAGCGGGTTGGATTCCTTCGCAGGCTGATACCGACTTCCATCGTTTCCGTGCGCCTGATTCGCGTGAAAGCTCCAAAAGCTATGAAACCGTTGAACGCACCCGCTAAGGATGTCGGCATCGAAAATCTGGACCGCGCGCGAAACACTCTGAAAACACTTTGCACCACTCATGGACGCGAGCGCTTCAGACAACTCGTCTTCAAGCATCCATTCCTGGGCGACATCGATGGCGTGGCTACGGTCTCGTTTGTCGGTTATCACGAGCAGCGTCATTACATACAGATTCGTGAAGTGCTGCGGAAGCTCGCCAACGGGACGCCCAAAACGAACTAGCCGCAGATTCACGCGGATAAACGCCGATTAGAATAAAAACTGATTTGGAGCCCGACTTCCACCGCCCCCTGTTGGTATCGGCGTTCATCAAGGTGAACTTACCAAATTTGTTCTTTATCAGAACCGGGAGCGGTAGCGACCGGCCAAACACTCAACTCCAATACTCTGGCTTTTCGATTGTCATCTTAAATCGCCAGTCACTACCGCCCCGGTCCCATAACCACTGTTGAGTGTCGGACCGGTCGCTACTGCTCCCGGTTCTGATTGGTCGCTCTAGACAACATTGAGAGATTAGTGTGTTGCAGCAAGTCAAGGCGAGCCTCGTCAGCGTGAATCCGCGGCTGAATCTTCTGGGGCAAGCTTGACGCTGCACCACTCCCAGTCTATCTTCGCTCGAATTCATAATTGGTAATTTCTTCTACGGAGAAAACTTAAGAGATGTCAACGACGGTAGTATCTTCAGCTCCAGCCTGGACGATTCCAAATTTTCTTGAAGTCCGCGATGGTCACCTCGTTATCAACGGCGCAGACGCGCTGGAACTTGTTCGTAAATATGACTCGCCTCTTTTCGTTTTCTCCAGACCACGCATCAGATCCAACATCGAACGACTAAAGCAAGCGGCCCGGTCGGTTGAGCATCCGATCCGCTTTTTCTATGCGTCGAAAGCAAACTCCAACATGGCAGTTCTCAAGACAGTGCTGGAGTCGGGCATCGATATCGAAGTCAACAGCGGTGGTGAACTCTTCAAGGCGTTGCGCGCTGGCTTCCGCCCCGACCAGATTATTTTCAACGGCACCAGCAAGAGCGCCGGCGAATTGGACGACGCTGTAAGCGCGGGAATTTATGCGATCAATGTCGATTCAATTTATGAAATTGGCCTGGTCGAAGAAGCGGTGAAGCGAGCGACGGCCGCGAGCGGTCAGTCACCGAAACCAGCTCGCATCGCCCTGCGCCTTGTTCCTGAAATTGGGACTCGCTCGCATCTGGGTTTGCAAACAGCTTTGCTGACTTCGAAGTTTGGCATTTCTTCGTCGGAGGTTCTCGACGCTTTTCGGCGAGGTTTGCAAAACCCGGAACTGATCCACGTTTGCGGCATTCATATTCACGTCGGCTCGCAAACGCCCGACGTCGAACCTTTCGCCGAAGCTTTTCGCAGCATGTGGGAACATCTCGTCGCGATTCATCGGGAGACGGGCCACACGCTTGAGCACATCAACCTCGGTGGCGGCATCCCGGTTAACTACCTGCGCGACCGCTCGCAAGCTGATCAACTCCCAGAGCACGAGCGCGATATGCTGGGCGCCGATCTCGAGCCGGCGATAGTTTTGTCCGAAGCTCTGCGCGTTGCGCGCGAGTCGGCTCGCGCTGCCGCAGCGGAACACCTGCTTGATAAGACCACGATCCTGCTCGAGCCCGGACGGTGCGTCATCGCCGATGCCGGGCTCGTTCTGACAACTGTTCTCAATATGAAGCAAAGGCCGGAAACAGGCGACGTGTGGCTGCTGACAGATGCCGGCTACAACATCATGCTCTCGATGAATAATTACAAGTGGTACTACCACACCATCTCGGCCACCCGCGCCGGTGAACTGCATGAGAGCAGTTACAAAGTTGCCGGACCGCTTTGCGACTCAGGCGACGTCTATTTCGACATTGAACGTCAGGGACGTTTACCTGACTATCGAAAACTGCCGGCGAATGTCCAACCCGGTGAAGTTCTGGCATTGCTCAACTGCGGCGCCTATTCGCTGGCTCAGATGTTTCATTACAACGGCCGCCCGTTGCCGGCCGCGGTCCTTGTCGATGAAAAAGGAGAGGCGAAACTAATCCGGCGCCGCGACACTTACGAAGACCTGGTAACCAACGACGTGTGGTAAATAGTCCAATGTCCAATGTCCAATGTCCAACGTCCAACGTCCAACGTCCAACGTCAACTTTAATTACCGCTTCCGCAAATCATCATCCTCATTTCTTGCGCGCTGAGGAGGCGAACATGATGAAGATCAAGATGAAAGCATCGGCGCTTCGTGGAAATAGATACCGCTAGAGAGGCCTGCGGACGTTGGACATTGGACGTTGGACTTTGGACTCGTAGAATCGATGCAAACGAACAATCCCCAACTGATTCGCGGCTTGAGTCTAATCGCGGCGATTTCGATCGTTGTTGGCAACGTCATCGGCACCGGCGTTTTTCTCAAGGCCCGCGTGATGACCTGCAACGTCGGCACGCCCGGCAGAGTGCTCGCCGTTTTCGTCATCGCCGGTTTTCTCTCTCTTGCTGGTGCTTTGAGCTATGCGGAGTTGGCGGCGATGATGCCGCGAGCCGGAGGCGAATATGTTTTCATGCGGGAAGCTTACGGCCGACCGTGGGGATTTCTGTTTGGTTGGATGTCGTTCTTCATCGGCAAAGCCGGCTCGCAGGCAGCGCTTGGTGTGCAATTCGCTCTGTTCTTAAACATCATGATTGGCGGCGCACTTGCCGGCGACTTCTTTTCGACGACTGTGTTGGGCCATCCTGTCCCCTTTGGAAAACTACAGGTGGTTGCCCTCGCATCGATCCTAATCGTCACCGGAATCAACTGTCTTGCAGTTAGGGTTAGCGGTGGCGTAGCGACTGTTTTGTCAGGAATCAAGATTGCCCTTGTCCTTTTGGTCGGTATTGGCGCGTTTTTGTTTGCGCGGAGCGCTGATTGGTCGCATCTGTTGATGGCAAATGTCGGCGGCGCCTGCGAAGGCGTCAGCGCGGCGGCGCGATTTGGCTTCGGCGGCTTCATCGCCGCGATGCTTGGTGCGTTGTGGGCATACGACGGATGGAACAACGTAACCCTCGTCGCGGGCGAAGTTCAAGACCCGGGACGAAACCTGCCGCGTGCGCTCATAGGTGGGACGATTCTGATTATGGCGCTCTATCTGCTTGCAAATGTAGCGTATTTTTATGCGCTCTCACCTACTGACATAGCCAGCATTTCGACGAAGTCGTCAGTAGCAACGGAAGTTGCCAAACAATTTCTGGGGCCGCTTGCGATTAGCTTTATTGCAGCGGCATTGCTCTCATCGACCTTCGGCACACTTCATACTTCGATTCTCACCGGCGCGCGCGTTCCCTACGCGATGGCGCGCGATGGGCTGTTCCCGCGCAGTTTGTCCAAGGTGTCGCCACGCACACACGTTCCCACCGGCGCTCTAGTCGTCCAGGCCATCTGGGCTTGCATACTCGTCATCGTATTTTCATCGTCGTTTGACATCCTGACGGATTACGCCATCTTCGGTCTGTGGATCTTTTACGGACTGGTGACCGCTGCGGTGTTTATTCTTCGCCGCAAAATGCCCGACGCGGAGCGTCCCTATCGCGCCTGGGGCTATCCAGTCGTTCCCATACTTTTCCTGTTAGCCACAGCATTGATCCTTGGTACGACACTACTGGGCGTTCGCGAGGACGCGGTTAACGGCGCAAGCCTGATAATGCGCGGACATCTGCTTTCAGGTTTGGGGATGCTGGCGCGTAACCCGCCACTCGCCGGAATCGGATTGATCGCGCTTGGTCTTCCGGTCTATTGGATTTGGTCGCGACTATATCCGGAACAACCACCGGAGTAGGTCGGAAGGTGCGGAGCTATTATCACGACTGTCGCGCTTCTAAAGCTTCGCGGGCAATCTCTTTATCATCGAAGTGGAAAACTTCGCGCCCGATGATCTGATAATCTTCGTGTCCTTTCCCGGCAATCAAAACTAAATCGTTACTACTCGCTTCCGATATCGCCTGGTGAATCGCGTCGCGCCGGTCCGCGATTTTTCGGTAAGGCTTGGCTGTTTTCTGAATTCCAACTTCCGCATCCGCCAGAATTTTTTCCGGGTCTTCGGTTCGCGGATTATCAGAAGTGAGAATCACTACATCGCTCAAACTTCCCGCCGCTTCGCCCATCGGCGCTCGCTTTGAAGGATCGCGGTCGCCGCCACATCCAAAGACCGTTATGATCTTTCCTTTTGTCACTTCACGAGCAGTGCGCAAAACATTCAGCAGTGCATCGTCGCTGTGCGCGTAATCAACGACCACGGCGAAATCTCCATCATGTGGTACACGCTCGAAACGACCCGGCGCGCCCGTGCATTGCTCCAAAGCGCGGGTGATGACATCGAGTCCATAGCCAAGGGCCAACCCGCTCGCAACGGCGGCCAGCGTATTGTAGATGTGCGGCGGACCAACCAGCGGCGAACGAAACTCGCGTTCGCCCGCCGGCGTTTTCAAATTGAACCGCATGCCTTCAAGCGAAAACTCTGCGTCTCGCGCGGTGATGTCCGCGTTTGATTTAACTGCGTAACGAACGACAAGCAAACCTTCCCTTTCGAGTCGTTCAGCAAGCTCAACTCCGTAAGGATCATCAACGTTGACGACGGACACGCGAGGCTTCGAGCCGAGTCTTCCGTCAAATAGCCGCTGCTTCGCGTACCAGTAGTTCTCCATTGTCTTGTGATAGTCGAGGTGGTCGCGCGTGAGGTTGGAAAAGACAGCAACTGAGTATTCGAGGGCGTCGCAGCGATGGAAATCCATAGCCTGTGAGGAAGCTTCCATCACTGCAGTCTTGCAACCAATCTCCACGGCGCGCCGCAGCATGCGCTGCATGTCAGTGGCTTCGGGCGTGGTGCGTTCAGCCTTGCGACGTTCGGCGCCCAGCCGGTATTCCACTGTGCCCGTCATCGCCGCCGGTTCGCCCGCAGCTTCCGGAATCGAAGCGATAAGATAGGCCGTAGTGGTTTTTCCGTTTGTTCCTGTAATTCCGACAAGCTGCAGCTCGCGTGATGGATGATGGTGAACTTCGGCCGCAGCCAACGCCATCGCGCGCCGAACATTGTTCACGTACAGCCAGGCCCCGTTGAAACCCGCAGGTTTATCGAGTTCTGAGATAACGCCGAGCGCGCCTTGTGCGATCACCTGCGGGATGAACTTGTGTGCGTCGAACAATCCACCGCGGACGGCAACAAACAAACTGCCGTGCCCAGCGCGGCGAGAATCGTGGCTGACGTCTGTTACCACGACGTTCTCGTCGCCGGACAACTTTCCTCCAGTCGCGTCGGCAACTTGTTTTAGTGTTACGGGCTGGTTTGTCACGGCGTTGAATTCTACGCAGGCGTGGAATGAAAGTCACATAGACCTTTAAGCCGGTCCAGGCCCGTCGCGGCTTTGCCGCCCTCCGTGCGGAAAGGCTCTGCCTTTCCGATTAGCCACTAGTTATCTTGGAGGCTATGCCTCCAACCATGTTCGGAGGCGTAGCCTCCTCAAATCCGAGGCACCGGAAAGGCAGATCCTTTCCGCACGGAGGGCGGCAGAGCCGTCTAGCAAGAGGCTTGCGGTGCTGGACAGTAACAATTACGATTCGCTGCTCGAACATCCCAACACCAGGTGAAATAATGCTGATCAGAGTTTCACTTTCCATCATCCTGGCGACCATGCTTCTCTTCTCTTTCGTCCCAAACTCCACGACGGCTTCACTGCCGCAATACGATCTTCTAATCAGGAACGGACTCGTCATTGATGGCTCGGGTCGCCCGGGATACATCGCCGACATCGCGATTAATGGCGACCGCATTGCGCGCATCGGCAAGCTGAAGAATGCCGGCGGCGCTCGTGAGATTGACGCGGCGGGAATGGTGGTGGCGCCCGGTTTCATCGACATGCTGGGCCAATCCGAGACCTATCTATTGATAGACCCGCGCGCCATGAGCAAGGTGATGATGGGCGTGACGACCGAGATCACCGGCGAAGGCGAATCGATTGCGCCAGTTAACGAGAGGCTTATCAAGGAGCAGGAAGATTTCAACCGTCGTTACAAACTGACCATCGATTGGCGCACGCTCGGCGAGTATTTCAGCCGGCTCGAAAAGCAGGGGTCGGGAGTCAATCTCGCTACATTCGTCGGCGCCACTCAGGTGCGGGAATATGTTGTCGGTTTTGACGATCGCCCACCAACGCCCGCCGAGCTGGAACAAATGAAGCAGTTGGTGGCCGGCGCAATGCGCGACGGCGCGCTCGGTCTGTCAACTTCGTTGCAATACGTGCCCGCACGCTTTGCGAAGACAGACGAGATCGTGGAGTTAGCAAAAGTCGCGCGGCAGTACGGCGGAATCTACGCGACGCATCAACGCAGCGAAGCCAACGCGCTTGACGAATCGCTCGCTGAAGTTTTCCAGATCGCCCGCCGCGCGCAAATCCCTGTCGAAATCTGGCACCTGAAGACTGCCTACAAAAAGAACTGGGGCCGCATGCCTGAGGTGCTGGCAAAGATCAGACGTGCCCGCGCTCGAGGGCTCGACATCACCGCCGATATCTATCCATACATCGCAGGCAGCACGTCGCTCAGCGCGTGCCTGCCACCCTGGGCACTCGAAGGTGGAACTGAAAAAATGCTCGCACGCTTGCGCGACCCGAGCATGCGCCGGCAACTCAAGCAGGAAATAACAACTGACTCGAAAGAATGGGAAAACATTTATCTGGGCAGCGGCGGCGCACCGGGCGTCTTGATCGGATCAGT
>Ga0184633_10001248_pt1 | contig 10446 bp, 9 predicted proteins | sample PLM31_170_b1_FD_133156 | JGI IMG/M metagenome (GOLD analysis project Ga0184633, IMG submission 133156) | Groundwater sediment microbial communities from an aquifer in East River, Colorado, USA - PLM3-1_170_b1 | ecosystem: Environmental > Terrestrial > Soil > Riparian zone | place: USA: East...
CGCGAGAGTTCGGGTGAGAAGGCGTCTTCGGCCAGGAGGGCGGCGGAGGCGAGCGCCAGGATGGCGGCCGCAAGGTAGGCGGTATAGGCCGTTGCGAGGCAAGATAGGTACAGAAGGAAGAGACGCAACGGGCCGGGACGGGAAAGATATCGGTCGAGCGCCAGGAGTGAGAGGGACAGAAGAAGGAGCCCGAGGGAATATGGGCGCAGCTCCTGGGAGTAGCGGACATGGAAGGGCGCGAAGGCGAGGAGCGTCGCTGCCGTCCACCCCGCGGCGCGGCCGGCGCGCCGGAAAAAGAGCGCGCCGAAGGAGGCAATCGCGCCCAGACCCCATAGGACCGCGGGGAGCTTCCGGGCCCAGTCAGCCGGGCCGGCGTACTCGAAGAGCTTCACGACGAGATAGTCGAGAGGAGGATGGAGCGCGTCCATTCTCTTGGACCGCCAGAAACCCTGCCAGTCCTCCCTGATCCAGTAGGTCTGGATGATCTCGTCCAGCCCGTAGGAGAAGTGATCGAGACGAAAGAGGCGCAGCGCCGCTGCCACGGAGACGAGCAGAGCGCCGAAGAGGAGCGCGGACCTGCGGTTCACCGCGCTACGTTACACTCCCGCCGCTTGCTCGCCCTCTCCGACCAGGTCCTCAATTTCGGTCTCGCTGTCTGGGTGGGGGGCACTTTCATCGTGATTCTGGCGGCGCCGGTTCTTTTCCGGCGGATCCCATCGAGGGACGTCGCGGGGGAGGTCTTTGACGAGATCCTCCGTCTCTTCGAGGCAGCCAAGCACGTCCTGTCTCTCCTGATGGTCCTTGCGGTCTTCTTCCGGCTGGAAGCGACGCGGACCCTCTCGGGGAAGAGCTTCGTCTCGGGGGCCGCTGTTTTCCTGGCTGTGGCCACGAACGTTTATCTGGCCATGGTCCTGCGCCCGCGCATGAAATATTTCCGGCTGAAGGTCGGGTCCTTCGACGCGGCCGCGCCGGACAATCCGTGGCGGCTCCGGTTCGACCGGCTCCATCGGCGGTCGGTCGCGGTCCTCGTGCTCGGGTGGGCCGCTGCCGCGGCCGCGCTGGCCGCGCTGCCGTGATACGAGGCCGACTATGATCGATCTGCGCAGCGACACGGTCACGAAACCTTCCGAGGCCATGCGGCGGGCCATGGCCGGGGCGGAGGTCGGGGACGACGTCTTCGAGGAAGACCCGACGGTCCGCCACCTGGAGGAGCAGGTCGCGGCGATCCTCGGCTTTCCGGCGTCGCTGGCGGCGAGCTGAGTCAGGGCCCGCGGAACGGGACGCGCCGCACAGGCCGGGGACTTGGACGGTTGGAAAGCGCCGAGGCGGGGAAGGCCCACAACTCCTGGCCGGTCTCTCCATCGTCGGCAGCGAAATAGACGAGCCCTCCGGACTTGCGAAAACCGGATGGCCACGATGAGGAAGGGCCGGGAGCTATGTCATAGAGCAGAACGGTGCCTTCCGGCGTCCCGTCGGTTCGCCAGATTTCTCTGCCACGGCCCCCGTCGTTCGCAGCAAAGAGCAGCGTGCCGTCCACCACCTTGAGCTCGGTCGGCAGCGAGCTTTGGGCACCCAACGCGATGTCTTTGACGACAACCGTTCCTTGTGCCGTTCCGTCGCTTCTCCAAAGCTCGGTGCCGTGACTCTCGTCGTAAGCCGTGAAAAAGAGCATTCCTCGATGGCTCGTCAAGTTTTCGACAGCGGCGAACTCGAAATTCTTGACGCGAACTGTTCCCGCGCCCGTCCCATCGCTCTTCCAGAGTTCGACGGCAGGATACTGGGGTGAAAAGAGGAAGAAGAGGGTCCCTTGGACGTTGGTCAATTGGCTCGGGCCAAAGGGGTCAAACCCTTCTCGGACAGGCACGGTCCCGGCGGCGGTGCCGTCGCTTTTCCAAAGGCCTCCCCGGCCTAAGTCGGGAAAGCGTGCCGTGAAGAAGAGAGACCTGCCGGCCTCGACTGGGTTGTAGATGTACGTAGATTCCGGCCCTGGCCGGAGATCCTTGACGAGAACTGTTCCTTCCGGAGTCCCATTCGTCTTCCAAAGCTCCTGGCCGTGCTCGTCGTCCTGCGCTGGGAAGAAGAGTGATTCCCCAGCCTCGAGGAAACCAGGGTACCCACCAACTATCTGTTTGATTTCAACCGTGCCGCTTTCCGTTCCGTCGCTCTTCCAAAGCACTGGACCGCTTTCCGGATCCCAGGCGAAGAAGAAAACCTCCCCGCGAAAGGCGAACAGTCGCGTCGGACCCGAGCTCCACGGTCCTGGAGTAAGGTCTCTGACGATGGAAGTACCTTCTGGCGTCCCATCGGTCTTCCAGAGCTCGGCTCCACGGAGGTCTTCCGCCGCAAATAATGTCAAGCCATTGGAGACCAACTCGGCTGAGAGATTCTCCTCAAACACCTGAAACGCCGTCACTTCGGGAGGCGTAAGCCGTTGAGTGCCCTCAGCGGTTCCGTCGCTTATCCAGGTCCGGATGCTCGGGAAGCCGGAATCCTCGAACGCCCCGAAAAGGAGTTTCCCGGCGACGTCTGCCACGAGAATCGGATGGGAGCCACGGTTCTTGGGTCCGATCCGGCGAATGAACGTCGTGCCAGCCGAGGTTCCATCGGTTCTCCAGAGACCTACCCGCTCGCCAAACCCCGTCGCGAAGAGGGCGCTGCCGCGAAACTCGTTAAACCCGTGCGGATAGGATCCGTATGCGCCGGTCGCGATGTCGTGGATCAGGTAGGTCCCGGCCGCCGTTCCATCGCTGATCCACGGCTCGAAGTTCTGATCATGAATCTCTCCCGATCCGTCGTTTGCGGAAAAATAGAGCCTGCCGTAGATCGAGGCGAGACCAATGGGGTCCGATCCCTTGAGGCCCGGAGCAATGTCCTCGACGCGATACGTGACCGCTCCGTTGCTCGCCCAGAGTTCTGTCCCGGTTAGTCCGTCATCGGCCACGAAGTAGAGCCTTCCGCCCACTTGGACCGGAGGAGACGGGGACCCCGCGATCGAACCCGCCGCTCCTGCCGCGATATCCATGACGATCCGCGATCCGGCCGGGGTGCCATCGCTCTTCCAGAGCTCTCTCCCCGTCACACCGTCATTAGCGAAGAAGAAGACGTTTCTGCCGACCGCAGTCAGATTCGAAGGGCCTTGACTGATGAGACCCGAACCGCCAGGAGCCGGGCCCGTATACGGATCCGAGGCGAACTCGCCGACCGCAAAGGTGCCCGAACTTGTCCCGTCGCTTCTCCAGAGACTCAAGCGAAGCGGGGAAGAGGGAACGGACCAAAAGAAGTAGACCATGCCTCCTGCCGTGGCGGGCCTGAAATCTCCCTGAACCGAAACAGGATAGAAGGGAATCTCTCGGATGAGCACCGTCCCCGACGAGGTCCCATCGCTTTTCCAAAGGCCCCTAAGTCCCTCAGCAACAGGGCTGTGAAATAGAGCGAGCCGTTCGCCGCGGTGAGATAACCACCCCCTGCGCTTCCCGGGCCCGGGAAAATGTCCTTGACCAGGATTGTTCCTTCGGGGGTCCCGTCGCTTCTCCAGAGCTCGAAGCCGCTTGTGCCATCGTTAGCCCAGAAATAGATCAACCCGTTGAGGGAGGTCAGCTCGCGCGGGCCTGAGCCAGGCTGCGGGGTCGCAAACTCCTTTACCAGGACTGTTCCTTCCGGCGTTCCGTTCGTCTTCCAGATCTGCTCGCGGAAGGAATCCGAGCGGACCGCGAAATAGAGCTCCTCTCTCGCGACCGCGAGTTCGGTGTTCACAATTGCATCCGTTCCTTTGAAGAGGAACGTTCCTTCTTCCGTCCCATCTGTCCTCCAAAGCCCCAGGTCTCTGCCGTCGTACGCGACGAAGACCGAACCCCCGAGTACTGGGAAAAAGCGCGAGGAAACGTACCCCTCGCTGGTCGAAGGAGCCCCCGTGTTGATGTCTTTGATGCGCTCGGGAGACGCCAGCCGGCGCGGCGCGGCTCTGTCTGGCGAACCCAAAAATGAGTTGTGCATCGCCGAGTTAAGACCCATGGGGCTGTTGCCCCAGATCGCTACCGTGAGGGCGATTGGCGCCGCGAGGCATCGAGGAGCATGCATTTGGAGAGGCCTCCAGAAAGATGGCCATATGCTATAACAGTATATTCGTATCAGGTCGACCAGCCGGTGACCTTGAAGTACCTCTGCGAGGCCAAGAAGCGGCGTGCGGGGCAAGCAGAAGGCCCGTGCCGCTGGCGCAGGCGCGCTGCCGTGATAGGAGGCCCGACGATGATCGATCTGCGCAGCGACACGGTCACGAAGCCTTCCGAGGCCATGCGGCGGGCCATGGCTGGGGCGGAGGTCGGGGACGACGTCTTCGAAGAAGACCCGACGGTCCGCCGCCTGGAGGAGCAGGTCGCGGAGATCCTCGGCCTCCCGGCATCGCTCTTCGTCCCGAGCGGCACCATGGGAAACCAGATCGCGCTCCGGGTGCTCGCGCCCCCGGCGACCGAGGTGCTCTTAGAGCTCCGTTCTCACATCTTCCACTACGAGATGGCGGCGATGGCCGCCCTCTCGGGCCTCCTGCCCCGACCGATCGCATCGCGCGACGGGATCCTGGAGGCTCCGGATGTGCTCGCGGCCATCCAGCCCGACGTCTCTTACAAGCCGAGGACGGCTCTCCTGACGCTGGAGAATACGCACAACCTCTGGGGCGGGAAGATCTACCGGCGCGAGCGGATCGAGCCGCTCCTCGAGGCGGCGCGGGGCGCGCGTCTTCCGGTACATCTGGACGGGGCGCGTCTCTGGAACGCGGCGGCGGCGCTCGGACAGACGGAGGCCTCGCTCGCGCGCGGGTTCGACTCGGTCATGGTGACCTTCTCGAAGGGACTCGGGGCGCCCGTCGGATCCGCGGTGGCCGGATCGGAGGCCTTCGTGAAGGAGGCGCGGCGCGTGCGCAAGCTCTTCGGTGGCGGGATGCGGCAGGTCGGCGTCCTGGCGGCGGCCGCGCTCGTGGCTCTCGAGAACCGCGGGCGCCTCTCGGAAGACCACGCCAACGCACAGCGGCTGGCGGTGGGCCTGGCCGAGGCGGGAGCGCGGGTGAACCCTTCGCAAGTCGAGACGAACATCGTGGCGTTCGAATTGGGGAACGCGGGGGGATTCACGGCGAGGCTGAAGGAGCGCGGGGTGCTCGCGTCCGCACTCTCGTCGACGGTGGTGCGCCTCGTCACGCACTTAGACGTTACCGCCGGGGATGTGGATGCCGCCCTCGCCGAAGTCCGTCAGGTCCTGAAGGGCACGGACGCGAACGCGCCGCGATGATCTCCATTGGCGGGGGGTCTGGGCGTCTTCAGCGTTGACCTCGCCTGGCGATGAGGTCGATCTCTAAGGGAGCGCCCTTGGGGAGGGCGGCGACGGTCACGGTCGAGCGCGCGGGGCGATGATCGCCGAAGCGGTGCGCGTAAGCGGCGTTCATCGCGGGGAAGTCGGAGGTATTCGTCAGGAAGACGGTGGTCTTGACCACGTCCGCGAGGGTCAGGCCGGCGGCTCGCAGCACGGCCTCGAGGTTGTCGAGGATCCGCGCGGTCGAGGTCGCGATGTCCCCGGAGACCAGCTCCCCGGTCGCCGGGTCGAGCGGGACCTGGCCGGACGCGAAGAGGAGCCCTCCCTCCTCGACCGCCTGCGAGTAGGGCCCGATCGCCTTCGGGGCTTCGTCGGTGGCGATGAACTTCATTGGGCAGCCTCTTTCTCGTCCGGCTCCAGGATCGCGATGTAGGGCAGGTTCCGGTACGCCTCGGCGCAGTCGAGGCCGTAACCGACCACGAAGTGGTCGTCGATCGTGAACCCGAGGTAGTCCACCCGGATCTCCTCGTTGCCGGGGATCTTCTTTTTCAGGAGCGCGCAGACCTTGACGGAGGCGGGGCGGCGCGTTCCGAGCATCTCGATGATCTTCTGGAGCGTCCGGCCGGTATCCACGATGTCCTCGACGATAAGCACATCCCGTCCCGCCACATCTGTTGTCAGGTCGCGGACGAGCCGAACGTTGCCCGAGGAGCGCGTGCCGGATCCGTAGGAGGAGACCTGCAGGAAGTCGAGCGTGACCGGTGTCGTCATCCGCTTCGCGAGATCGCAGAGGAAGAAGATCGACCCTTTGAGGATGCCGACCAGGAGGAGGGGGCGCCCCGCCTGGTCGCGGTCCACCTCTCGAGCGAGCCTCGCAACCCCCTCGTCGAGAACGGCTGTGTCGATGAGTGTCCGTCCCAGCCTCATGGATCCCCCCGGCGGAAGCCGTGAAACGAGCTACAATACCGGGTTCGGAAAAAATCGCCGATGTCAGTCGAGAAAATTCAGCTTCTCCACGAAGACTACATCCGGCTCACGGAGAGATTCAAGGCGCTCTGGACTTTCAACCAGTTCCTGCGCGGCGTCTACAAGACGTTCTTCTCTTCGGAGCCCTCGTACGACGTGGACTTCAATGCCCTCTACGAGGAGGTCAAAGCCGTCGCGGCGCAGATCAACGCGGCGCAGCCGGAGGCCGTATCGCCCCGGATGCGCGAGCTGTCGGAGCGGCTGGACGCGGTCTCGCGCGAGCTGCGCGAAGTGGATCGCAAGGTCTCTCCCTCCTTCGTACGCCGCTTCTTTGAGAAGGTGCGGCCGCAGGATGAAAAGATCGCGTTTCACCTCCTGCGCTTCTACTTCACCCAGCCCGACGTGGATGAGGACGTCGTGGACAAGGTGGATTTCCTGGCCACGGTCGCGGCGGCCGGTCAGCCGGATCCGGAGGCCTCTTCGGCGAAGCCCCGCACCGCGGTCAAGAAGTTCTTCGACTCGGTAACGTCCACCTCCGTCTGGCCCCGCATCGAGAGCGGGATCACTCCTTCGATCGTCCGCGCCTTCGACGAGCTCGCCACGGACATGAGCCGGGCCCGCGAGTTCGAGGAGCTCCTCTCGGAACGGCTCCTGAACAACGTCCGGACGATGAAGAGGCGGGTCGCGAACGGGCTGGCGGACCCTGAGATCCTGACCGCGATCGCGTGCTGCAACATGACGACGCGGTCGGTCTTTCACCGCCTGTACGAGAAAGAGGAGCGGCGCCTCGACGAAGCGACCGGGCGGATCACCGATCTCGAGCGGGAGCTGTCGCGCGGGGGAGAGGAGAAGCCCTCGGAGGAATTCCGCCGATTCCGAGAGTCGCGCATCCGGTTCGACCGGCAGGCGACGGAGAAGAACCTGCGCGCGGAGCACATCCTGGACCTGAAGCATGCGATCGGCGACGTCCTGGAGAAGTTCGACATCTCCGGGCTCGAGGCGGAGGACATCGACGAGGCCCTGGAGCTGGTCGAAGAGGTCGAGGGGGAGGCGCAGGAAACCGCCTTCTGGAAACCCTACCTCGACCGGATCCTGTCTGCCGTCGAGCTCTACGACGACGGGACCGGGCCCCTGAAGATCAGCCTCACCGGGCTCGCCCATCTGAAGCTGGAGACCTGGGAGCTCCTCGCCGCGCGAAGGACGGTGGCGGCGGCTGGAGAGCCGCCCTCGGCACGGGACAGAACGCTATTGCGCGCAGTGGCTCTCCGGATCAAGTCGGAAGACGAGATAGCGGCCCTCGGCCAGCATGCCGGCGCGGATGCGCCGCCGGAGTTGCTGCGCGCGGCGAGGGCCACCCTCGCCTGCGCCCCAGAGCTCGACTTGCGACTCACGGAGGTCATCGAGGAAGCCTCAATCGGTCCCGCGGTCCACGATGTCCGGACATGGACTCGCAGCCGTTTCCGGCTCCTGCGCGCCACCGCGGACCTCTGGCTCGCCCTCGACACGTTCGAGACCAGCTCCGCCGAGAAGTAACGTGCAAGCGGCCGTAAGGCAACGGCCCATGGTGAGAATTCGCTCGCCCCCGCAATCCGAAATCCGAAATCCGAAATCCGAAATCGGTCTCGTATACTGCGCCGATGAATTCGGCGCCCGAAGAACCTCACGGGGAGGAAGAATCCGCCGAGGCGGAGCTGGTCCGCAACCGGCTCCACCGCTTCGAAGAAATCGGCGCGCTGGTTCCCGCTCGCTATCCCTTCGACTTTCCGATCAGCGCCACGGTCTCGGAGATCCAGGAGCGCTACCGGGCCCGGTCCGGGGCGGAGCTTGATAAGGAGGGCATTGCGGTTTCGACGGCGGGGCGAGTCCTCGCGCGGCGCGATCAGGGGAAGGCGGGGTTCCTCGATCTCTCCGACGGCCGCCGCCGGGTGCAGATCTACGTGCGGCGCGACACGGTCAAGGACGCGGGATGGGCCCTCTCGAAAGCCCTCGACCTGGGCGACTGGATCGGCGTCTCGGGCGGGATGTTCAAGACCCGCACGGGGGAGCTCTCAGTCAAGGCGCGCGAGCTGACTTTCCTCGCCAAGTGCTTCCGGCCTCTGCCGGAGAAATGGCACGGCTTGAAAGACGTCGAGCGCCGGTACCGCCAGAGGTACCTGGACCTCGCCGTCAATCCCGAGTCCCGGGAGATCTTCGAGAAACGCGCCGCGATCGTGCGGTCGCTGCGCCGCTTCCTGGAGGCCCGCGGCTTTCTTGAGGTCGAGACGCCGATGATGCAGCCCATCGCCGGAGGAGCGCTCGCGCGCCCCTTCGTGACGCACCACAACGCACTCGACCTGGAGCTGTATCTGCGCGTGGCGCCGGAGCTTTACTTGAAACGCCTCGTCGTCGGAGGCATCGCGAAGGTCTACGAAATCAACCGCAATTTCCGGAACGAAGGAATCTCGACGCAGCACAACCCCGAGTTCACGATGCTCGAGTTTTACCAGGCCTATGCCCGTGCCTCGGACCTCATGACTTTGACCGAAGAGATGCTCTCGGAGCTCGTCGCCGCGACGGCCGGAGGCATGAAGACTCCGTGGGGCCAGGAGACGATTGACTGGTCTCCTCCCTACCGCCGCGTCACCATGCGCGAGGCGGTGCTCGAGGCGACGCGTGAGGACCCGCGGGGAGCGGTCCGGCGGGAGGAGCTCGCGGAGGCCTCGGGCCTGCTCGCGGCGGCGCGCCGCTTCGGCGTCGAGAAGCCGGAGCGTTTCGAGGGGCAGAAGGGAAAACTCTTGGCCGAGCTTTTCCAGGCCGCAGCGGAAGCGCATTTCATCCAGCCCACATTCCTGCACGAGTTTCCGACGGAGATCTCGCCGCTCTCAAAGCAGAACCCCTCGGACCCCGAATGGGTGGACCGGTTCGAGCTATACGCGGGGGGCATGGAGATCGCCAACGCCTTCTCGGAGCTGAACGACCCCGAGGAGCAGGCGCGGCGCCTTCGCCTCCAGGCCGAGGAGCGGGCCGGCGGAAACCTCGAGGCGACCCCATTCGACGAGGACTACGTGGAGGCCCTTCGCTACGGGATGCCCCCCGCCGCAGGGGAAGGCGTCGGGGTCGACCGGCTGACGATGCTCCTGACCGACCGCCATTCCATCCGGGACGTGATTCTTTTTCCGCTCCTGCGGCCGGAAAAAGCGTAAGTCCCCATGACCTTCTCGACCTTCGTCGCGCTCCGTTATCTCGCCGCCTCCCGCCGCCGCGCCCATGTCGCTCTGATCTCCACGATCTCGGTCCTGGGTCTCGCCGTGGGTGTCGCGGCGCTCGTCCTGTCGCTGGCGCTTCTCTCGGGTTTCCAGGACCGCATTCGTTTTCAGATGGCGCAGAGGAGCCCGCACCTCACGGTCTCGCCGGAGCGAGGGGCCAGGCTGCGCGACCCTGCGCGGGTGCGCCAGGCGCTGGAGGCGCTACCGGGAGTGACGCGTGTGGAGCCGGCGATCGAGGGGCGCGCCTGGGCGTCGGACACGGAGGGCGAGACCGCGATTCCTGTCCGATACAAGAACGCTCCGGCCGGTACGCTCGATTCGGTGGAGCGGGCGCGAGAGGGGTCGCCCCCTCTTGCCCGCGTGAGTGCCTCCGTGGCGGCGCGCCTCGGGGCCTCCCAGGGCGGCTCGATCCGCCTGACCTCTTCCCGCACGCGGCTCTCTCCTCTGGGGCCCATTCCCGTCGCCGTAACGTTCCGCGTCTCGGAGATCGCGCGGCTGGGCGCGCTGGAGAAAGGGCCGGACGTGGAGGTCTCGGAGCGTTTCGCCCGCGTTCTCTCGGGTGTCTCTACCGGCGCTCGCGCCTATGAGGCGCGCCTTTCGGATCCGGAGCGGGCCGAGGACGCGGCGCGGGAGGCGCGGTCCGCGCTGGGCACCGGCTTTCGGGTCGAGACCTGGCGCGATCTGAACGCTCCCCTCTCCTTCGCCCTGCGCTTGGAGAAGCTCGTCATCTTCGTGACGGTCGCGCTCGTCATCTTCGTCGCGGCCCTGAACATCGTCTCCAACATCGCGCTTCTGGTCGTGGAGAAGAAGCGGGACCTCGGGGTCTTCACGTCGCTCGGCGCCCCCCCGAAGTCTCTGGCGCGGATCTACCTGACGTTGGGCGCGGGAATCGGAGCGCTCGGGACGGCCGGCGGGATCGCCGTCCACGTCGGCGCCC
>Ga0184633_10001249_pt1 | contig 10445 bp, 8 predicted proteins | sample PLM31_170_b1_FD_133156 | JGI IMG/M metagenome (GOLD analysis project Ga0184633, IMG submission 133156) | Groundwater sediment microbial communities from an aquifer in East River, Colorado, USA - PLM3-1_170_b1 | ecosystem: Environmental > Terrestrial > Soil > Riparian zone | place: USA: East...
AACCTGCTGACGCTCGCTTTCTTCGTGACACCCGTGCTCTACCCCGTCGAAGCGGTCCCGCAGCGGTTCCGGTTTCTCCTCTTCCTCAATCCCTTTGCCCCCTTCTTCGCAGCCGTGCACGACTGCGTCTTCTATTTCCGCCCCGTATCGGCGCTCGACTGGGTCTGGATGCTCCTCGCAGCGGGACTTTCGCTTCTCGCGGGGAGCGCGCTCTTTGCGCGCCTCCGGGACTCCATCGCGGAGGAGGCTTGATGGCGCCCCCGGCCGTTCTCGTCGAGAGCGTCACCAAGCTCTACCGGCGCTACGGGCGCAAGCGCTCGGTCGGCACGCTGAAGTCGGCGTTGCTCTCGGGCACCGGCGCGCGGGCGCTCTCGCCCGACGAGGCGGTATCCGCCCTTCGGGACGTCTCCTTTTCGGTCAAAGCGGGAGAGACCGTGGGCGTCGTCGGCGCAAACGGCTCGGGCAAGTCCACTCTCTTGAAGCTTCTGTCCGGGATCGTCCGCCCGACCGCCGGAGAAGTCCGCGTGCGGGGAAGGCTCGCTGCCCTGCTGGAATTGGGCGCCGGGTTCCATCCGGAGATCTCGGGGAGGGAGAACATCGAGATCAACGGCCTCCTGCTCGGCCTGACCAAGCGCGAGATTGCCCGCCGCTTCGACGAGATCGTCGCGTTCGCGGAGATCGAGGAGTTTCTGGACGCCCCGGTCAAGACCTACTCCTCGGGAATGGCGGTGCGGCTCGGGTTTTCCATCGCCGCACACAGCGATCCGGAGGTTCTCCTCGTCGACGAGGTCCTGGCTGTGGGAGACGAGGCCTTCTCGAAACGCTGCCTCGAGAAGTTCGCGGAGTTCGAACGGGCGGGAAAGACGCTCCTGTTCGTCTCGCACGACCTCGCCCTCGTCGCGGAGCGCTGCAGGAGAGCCCTCTGGCTCGACCGCGGGCGTCTCGCCGCGGACGGGCCCTCAGGAGAGACGGTGGCGCTCTACCGGGAGAGCGTCGCGTCCAAAGGAGGGGAGCGCCGGCTGGCGGCCGAAGCCGTCGAGACCGCTCCCGCTCGCCGAATCGGTTCCGGCAGCGCGATCGTTCACGGCGCGCGCCTCTTGGACGCGGAGGGACGCCCGGCCGGCCGTCTGCGCTCGGGCGACCCGGCGCGGATCGAGATGGAGGTCGAAGCCCGGGAGCCTCTTTCGGATTTCGTCTTCGGAGTGGCGATCGCGACCGTCTCGGGAACCATCGTCTTCGGCACGAACACAGAGATCGACGGCCTGGCTGCCGGGCGGTTTCTCGGGAAAGGGCGGGCCATCCTGGAGCTGCCGTCCCTCGATCTCGCTTCCGGCGTGTATTCGCTGGACGTGGCCGTGCACGGGAAAGACGGGAGCCCCTACGACTACCGGCGCGACCTCCTCCGTTTCGAGGTGACGGCGGATTCCGACGTCGCCGGCACCTGGAACCCGAACCGGACGTGGGCCTTCGACGGGGAGATCCATTGGACGAAGTGAAGGCTCGTCGGGCGCTGACAGCGCTCCTCCCGGTTTTCGCGGTGCTCGTCTTCCTGGAGCTGCCCGGCTCGTGAATGCCGCTCTGGCGCGGCTCTACGCCTTCGTACGCAGCCGCTTTTCCCGCGAGGGGGCGGTCGGGCTCTACTTCACGGCTGGATTCCTCGCCAGCGCCCTTCTCGTGATGGCCTTCGGCACGCTCGCGGACCTGGTTTTCGACGAACTGCGCCTGGAGGATCTGGACCGCCGGGCGACGCTCGCGGTCCGGGAGCGTCACACCCCCGGGCTCGACGGCTTCGCGCTTGCGGTCACGTACTTCGGCGGCCACACTTTTCTCCTGCCGGCGACGCTGGCAGTCTGCGCGATCCTGGCCTTGCGGCGCCGCCGCGTCTCCGCGATCCTCTTTGCCGGGTCGGTCGCCGGCGGCCTCGCCTTAAACATGCTCCTGAAGCTCTTCTACGCGCGCGCCCGCCCCGACCTCTGGGAGGCCCTGGTGACGGAGCGCGGGCACAGCTTCCCGAGCGGCCACGCCGCGGTGGCGACGGTCTTCTTCGGGGGCCTCGCTGCGGTCGTCTTCCATGTGACCCGGCGGCCCTGGGCACGCCTTCTCGCCGTCTTCCTGGCCGCCGCCGCGGTCGTGGCGATCGCCGGGAGCCGTGTCTATCTGGGCGCCCACTGGCTCACGGATGTCGCGGGCGGGGTTTTCGTGGGCCTCTTCTGGGTGATCGTCGCCGCTACCGGGACCCAGTTCTTCGCCCGCCGGATTTCTTAGCGGCCGCTCGACGCGGCCGAACGTGAGCAAGCGGCCGCGTCGCACTAGCCCCTGGCGAAACGCTACACTTACGGCGCTTGAAAGTCTCCGTCGTCGTTCCCGTCTACAACGAGGAGTCGAACCTGCCGGAGCTGCTACCGCGGCTCCTCCAGGTGATGGACGGGCGGGAGCAGCCCTACGAGGTCCTCCTCGTGGACGACGGAAGCCGTGACGGGTCGCTCACGGTGCTGAAGGAGTGGGCGGCGAGGCGTCCGGACCGGATCCGCGTGCTGGAGCTGTCGCGCAATTTCGGGCAGCACCAGGCGATCCTGGCGGGCTTCCGGGAGGTCACGGGGGAAGCCGTCGTGACGCTCGACTCGGACCTGCAGAACCCGCCTGAGGAAATCCCCAAGCTCCTCGCGAAGATCGAGGAGGGCTATGACGCGGTCGGCGGCGTGCGTGTCGGGCGGCAAGACCCGTATTTCCGGCGTCTCGCGTCGAGCCTGGTGAACCGCGTCACGGTCGGGATCACGCGGATGCGCCTCTCGGACTTTGGCTGCATGCTCCGCGCCTACTCGCGGGAGGTCGTGGACGAGATCAACGGATGCGACGAGGCCGCGACGTTCATCCCGGCGCTGGCCCAGACGTTTGCCAGGCGCCCGACGGAGGTCTCCGTGGCCCATGCGCCGCGGGCCGCGGGCACGTCGGCCTACTCTCTCTACCGCCTGGTCCGCCTGAACTTCGATCTCATGACCGGGTTCTCGGCCGTGCCGCTCCAGGCGGTCTCTCTCCTCGGCACGATCGTGGCCCTGGGTGGAATCGCGTTCGGCCTCTTTCTCTTCCTGCGGCGGCTCATCGTTGGCGCGGAGGTTGAGGGGGTCTTCACGCTCTTCGCGATCCTCTTCACCGTGCTCGGAGTCGCCATGGCCGCCATAGGGATCGTGGGGGAGTATGTGGGACGCATCTACCAACAGGTGCGCGGGCGCCCGCGCTTTCGCGTGCGGCGGGCTTACGGGCTGGGCGAGCCGGCAGCACCTCCGGTCGTGAAGAGGATGGAACGCGGCTCGTGAGCCGAATCGCGGTCTTCGCCTACTCCGACCTCGGCCATGCCTGCACAAAGAAGTTGTTTGATCTCGGCAAAGAAGTCGTCTTCGTCGCAACGCACGCGGACGCGCCGGGCGAAGCGATCTGGTTCCCAAGCGTAGCCGAGCTCGCGCGCTCCCGCAGCGTCGAGCCGGTCCTCTCTGAAGAGCCGAGGGAGCTCCTGGCGCGATTGAATGCGGCCTCGCCGGACCTCCTCTTCTCCTTCTACTACCGGAACATACTGCCGAAGGACCTGCTTCGCGTTCCCCGGTTCGGCGCCTACAACATCCATGGCTCGCTGCTGCCGAAATACCGCGGCCGCGCGCCCGTCAACTGGGCCGTCGCCAACGGCGAGACGAAGACCGGGGCCACGCTCCACGAGATGATCTCGCGCCCCGACGCCGGCGGGATCGTGGACCAGGAGGAAGTCGCGATCGGCGAGGACGACATGGCCGGCGACGTGCAAAAGCACGTCACGGAGGCCGCGGTGAGGCTCTTGGAGCGCAGCCTCGGGCCGCTGGAGGCGGGGACGGCAAAAGTGCGGCCTCAGGAAGAACCCGCCGCCACGACCTTCGGCCGCCGGCGTCCCGAGGATGGCCGGATCGACTGGGCCCTGAGCTCGCGGGAGGTGCACAACCTGGTCCGCGCCGTCTCGCACCCGTACCCCGGGGCCTTCACGGACCTCTTCGGGCGGAAGATGTTCATCTGGAAGACGCGCCTTCCGGGCCTGGCCGAGCACGACACCTATCCGGGGGAGGTGCGTTTCCAGGAGGGAAAGCTCTACGTCGCCTGCGGCGACGACCACTACGTCGAGGTGCTCCGGCTCCAGCCGGAAGGCGGGCAAGAGACGGATGGCGCGCGGTTCGCCGAAATGCGGACGCTGCCGTGAGAGTCCTGATCCTCGGCGTCAACGGCTTCATCGGAAACGCGCTGACCGACCGCATCCTGAACACGACGGGGTGGAGTGTCGCGGGCCTGGACATCGCGAGCGACAAGATCGCTCCATTTCTCGCCCACCCGCGCTTCGCCTACCTCGAGGGGGACATCGCCATCAACAAGGAGTGGATCGAGTACCAGATCAAGAAGTGCGACGTCGTCCTGCCGCTCGTCGCGATCGCGTCCCCCGCCGCCTACGTGAAGGACCCGCTCGGCGTCTTCGAGCTCGATTTCGAAGAGAACCTGCGGATCATCAAGCAGGCCGTCCGCTACGGCAAGCGCGTCATCTTCGCCTCGACCTCCGAGGTCTACGGGATGTGCCCGGACCCGGAGTTCGACGAGGACCGCTCGACGCTCGTTTATGGGCCCATCCGCAAGCAGCGCTGGATCTACTCCTGCTCCAAGCAGCTCTTGGACCGCGTCATCTGGGCGTACGGGGAACGGGGCTTGAAGTTCACGCTCATTCGCCCCTTCAACTGGATCGGACCGCGCTTGGACGACGTGGATTCCCCCAAGGAGGGCTCGAGCAGAGTACTAACACAATTCTTACACAACATCTTCTATGGAGAGCCGATCAAGCTCGTGGACGGAGGCGCACAGCGGCGCTCCTTCACGTACATCTCCGACGGGATCGACGCCCTGATGAAGATCCTCGAGAACGCGAATAGCGCCGCCGACGGGGAGATCTTCAACATCGGCAACCCGGCCAACGACATATCGGTGCGCGAGCTCGCGGAGAAGCTCGTTCAGGCGGTTGCGGCCCATCCTGGTTTCGGGGAAAAGGCGCTCGGCACAGCGATCGTGGATGTCTCCGCGGAGGACTACTACGGGGACGGCTATCAGGACATCCTGACCCGCGTTCCCTCGATCGCGAGGGCAAAGCGCCTGCTCGGCTGGGAGCCGAAGGTGGGGCTCGACGACGCGATCCGCCGGACCGTGGACTTCTATCTGTCACGCGATCGGACCTCCGCCGCCCCGTGACTTCCATGGAGCGCGGCTTACAGCCGCGACGTGTCGCTCTGAAGGTGGACTGCGACACCGATGTCGGCACGCGGGAGGGGGTGCCGCGCCTGCTCGACCTCTTTGCCGCGAAGGGGATCCTCGCGACGTTTTTCTTCACGTTCGGGCCGGACCGCTCCGGCGTGGCCCTCCGCCGAGTCTTCACACGCAAGGGCTTCCTCGGAAAGATGATGAAGAGCCGCGGGCTCTCTCTCTACGGCTGGCGCACCGCGCTCTCGGGGACTCTGCTGCCCGCGCCTATGATCGGTCAGCGGGCTGAGCGGGAGATTCGCTCGGCTGCCGAGGCAGGACACGAGACGGGTGTCCACGGCTGGGACCACGTCCGCTGGCAGGACGGGATTGACGCGATGACCGAAGACGAGATCCGACAGGACTCCGGACGCGCGCACGCCGAATACCGGCGCATCTTCGGGAAGGTCGCGCACGCGAGCGCCTCGCCCGGCTGGGCCGCCAACGCGCGCTCGCTCGCGATCCAGGAAGAGCGGGGCCTTCTCTACGCCTCGGACACGCGCGGCGGTGCTCCCTTCCTCCCCTCGGTGGAGGGGCGGGTCTTCAAGACGCTCGAGATCCCGACGACGCTCCCCACGCTCGACGAGACGCTCGCCTGGCCTGCCATGAGGTCCGACGAGGACCTGAGGAGCTTCTACCGTGCGGCGCCCCGCGGGACCGAGGTGCACACGGTCCACGTGGAGGTCGAGGGCCGGTCGAAGCGCGCGCTCTTCACGGGCATCCTGGACGACTGGATCGAGGATGGCGTCGCGTTCCCGCTCCTCTCGGAGCTCGCGGCCGAAGCGCGCTCGGGCGCAGAGGCCCCTCCGGTTCGCCCGCTCACGCGGACGCGGCTGCCGGGACGGGGAGGCGACGTCGCAACGGGATGGAGCGCCGGAGAGGCGGCGGCGTGCTGACGGGAGCGGCGAACCGCAAGATCCGGCCGGAGATCCTCCTCGTCCTCGCCGCGGTCGGGGGGTCGTTCCTCGTGTATCTGCCGTTTCTCTCCGACATGATGGCGGTCTACCGATTCTGGGACGGGCCCAATTACCTCACGATCGCCAGGAACGGCTACGACATCCGCCCCGACAACCCCCTGCTCGCCTACGTCTATCACCCGAGCTACTTCCTGCGGCACCTTCCCCTGTACCCGCTTTGCGTTCGGGCGCTGTCCTTCCTCGGATACCAGCCGGCCCTGCTCGTCGTTTCCGTGGCCGCGACCGTCGCGGCCACGCTTCTCTTCTATCGCCTGTCGCGCGATGTCTGGAAACTGCCATCGCCGGGGTTCCTCACGCTGGTGTTTCTCTTCCTTCCTCCCCGTTGGCTCCTCTACCGCTCGACGGGCGCGACGGAATCGCTCTACCTCGCGCTCGTCCTCGCCTCGATCTTTTTCTTCGAAAAATCGAGCACGGGAAGGGCCTCGGTGGCAGCGGGCCTCGCCACGCTGACGAGAATCTCGGGCCTGATGCTAGCTCCCGCCTTCGCCGTTGTTCTTCTTTCCCGGAAGCGCTGGCGATCTCTTCCCTGGCTCGTCTTCATCCCGCTCTGCCTCGGTCTTTACTTTCTCTACGCCGCTTCCCTCTTTGGCAACTTCTTCGAGTACTTTTCCCAGCACGGCGACAAGATGGCCGTCTTCCGCCCCTTCGGCTTCCTGCCGGTCCTCTTCCAGCAGGGGCTCTACCACCAGGCCGAGTTCCACATCCTCCTCGCGCTCGTGTACGCCGTCGGCATCTCGCGGCTGCGCCCCTTCCCGGTCCTCTTCTGGTACTGCGTGTTCGAGTTCCTGCTGCACATCTTCGTCTCGACGGAGGACTGGAGTCGTTACTTTCTGGCGATGGCCCCCTTCGCCCTCGTCGTGGGCTTTCGCGACCTGCTCGACACGCGCGCTTTCCGCTGGCTCTTCCCGGGGTTCGCGCTGCTCTCCTTCGTCTACGCCTGGGGAGTCATCCCGTTGAACGGGTGCCGCCCGGACATCTACCTGCGCCTCCTCGCGCACCTGGGGCTTCTGGGCGAGCTCGCGCCCTGACCCGGCAGGGACCAGGATGCTGGCGCTACTCCCGGCCGCGTGGTTCGCGTTCGCACTCCTCGCGGCGCTCCGCGGTCCGCGCGGGAGCGGCGATTGGCGCCGTGCGTTCCTCGGTGTGGCGGTCCTCTCGGGCGTGCTCGTCACGGCGACCGCGGAGGCTCTGGGCGCTCTTGGCCTCTTCGCGCGGGGACCTCTGGCGCTCGTCTGGGCGGCGGCGGCCATCGCGGCGGCCTTCGTGTGGATCGCGGGGCGGAGGAACGTCGCCAGGAAAGGGAGTTCGTTTGCGGCGCCGCGGGCGATCGCGCCGGAGCTCCCTCTCCTCGCGGGAATGGCCCTGCTCATCCTGATCGTGGGCGTTACGGCCCTCGTCGCGGCGCCCAACACCTGGGACGCGATGACATATCACCTGCCGCGCGCCGCGCACTGGATCCAGAACGGGAGCGTGGCGCACTACCCGACGCACGTCCTCCGGCAGCTTTCGCTCTCTCCTTGGGCCGAGTTCGCGATCGCGCACTTAGAGCTGCTCGCGGGATCCGATCGCCTGGCCAACCTCGTCCAATGGCTCGCGATGGGGGGGAGCGCGATCGGCGTTTCCTTGATCGCGCGGGACCTGGGCGGCGGCGCGCGAGCGCAGACCGCCGCCGCGGCGCTCGCATTGACGCTCCCGATGGGAATCCTGCAGGGCTCGAGCGCCCAGAACGACCACGCCGGCGCATTCTGGCTTGTCTGCTTCGTCGCCTTTTTCCTGCCGCTCCGGAAAGCTCCGTCTCCGGGAGCCCTCTCCGCCTGGCTTTGCGCCGCGGCGAGCCTCGGTCTCGCGCTCCTGACCAAGGGGACGTCGTATCTCTACGTCTTCCCCTTCTTCCTCTTCACCGCTCTGTTTCTCGCGGCGCGCGCGCGCCGCGGCCTGGCCGGGCGCATCCTGGTCTTTGCCGCGGTCGCGCTGGCGCTGAACCTCCCGCACTTCGCCCGAAACGTCGAGGTCTTCGGCTCCCCGCTGGGGTCGCCGCAAGGGCTCTTCAACCACGCGTTCTCTCCGGGCACCCTGATCTCAAACGTCCTGCGCAACGCCGCGATCCACCTCGCCACACCCGTGCCCGCCTGGAACGGGGTCGTGGAAGGAGCGGTCGGAGGCATCCACGAGGTTCTCGGCGTGGGCGTCGGCGATCCCGCCACGACGTGGCTGGGAACAGAGTTCCACGTCCCGGGCCGTTTCGCGGGGACAGAGCGCCCGGGCGCCGACGAGACCCTCCTCCTCCTCCTCCACGAGGGGTTCGCCGGAAACCTGCTGCACGGGATCCTGATCCTCATCACGCTCGTCGTCGTCGCCGCGGCGCCGGCGTGGCGGCGAGAGCGTGACCTGCTCGTCCACGTCTGGCTCGTCGCGGCGGCCTTCCTCCTCTTCTGCGCGGCGCTCAAGTGGCAGCCCTGGCATTCGCGCCTCCACCTGCCACTGTTTCTCCTGGCCTGTCCGGCGGCCGCCGTCGTCCTCTCCGCCAGGCCCCATGTGGCCGGCTGGGCCTGCGGTCTCCTTCTCGCTGCGTCCCTCCCCTGGCTTCTCGCCAACGCGACACGCCCGCTCCTGGGGACCTCGAGCGTCCTTCGAACGACGAGGCTCGATCAGTACTTTTTCAACAGGCCGGACCTCAAGGAGCCATTCCTGGCGGCGGCGAGGGCCGTCTCCAGCGAGCGCTGCGCGCTCGGCATCGAGATCGGGCCGGACGACGGGGAGTACCTGCTCTGGGTGGCCCTGCGCGAGACGGGTCAGGGGAAGAGACGCATCGAGCACGTGAACGTGTCGAACGCGTCCGGAAATACGACCAGCGCGCCGCGCGAGGAGCCGTGCGGCCTGATCCGGCTGACAACCGGCGCGGGCGGAACCCTGGTCACTGTCGCGCCGTGAACGCGGCAAGAGTGGCAGCGAGGAGGAGCGCGGCGCCCTGAAGGAAGACACCTCGATGAAACGGGCCTCGGTCGTACCAGAGCTCCACGCGGTGCCGTCCCGGCGGGACGGCAACGGCGAGGTCCCGGGCGTTGGCGACACGGACCAGCGCGTTGTCTCCGTCCAGGGAAGCCTTCCACGCGGGAAAGTACGTTCGGGAGAAGACGAGATGTCCCGGACTCGAGGCCGTGACGAGAGCGGCGGCCCGGTCGGGCCGCAGGATCTGGATCGAAACCGAGGCGGCGGGGGTTTCCCCCGCCGGGCCGCTGTCCGAGCCTCCCGGAAGGACGACCTCCGACGCGGCATCGAAGCCGTCGGAGCGGACGAGGTCCAGCGCGCCCGACAGGGATCGCCTGTGGTGCGCGCGGCCGGCCCACCGCAGTTCCGCGAGGGGATCCGCGAACTCCTGGAGGAGCAGGCGCGTGCCCGCGACAGAGAAGCCCGTGACGGGATGGGCGGACGGATAAGCCACGCTTTCCTCCGACAGGATCCAGCGCGCCCCGTAGGCCTTGAGCAGACGGCTCTTCTCGGCGGGCGTCGAGGCGTCGAGGGCTTCGCTCGCGAGCCGGTTGAAGTACCCGTACGAGCCGTCGGGGTCGTTCTCGAGGATGTACCGGACGCCGTAGCGCGCGGCGGTCAATGGGATGAGCTGCTCGACCAAGACACGCGCAACCTTCGCGACGCGGGGGAGCTTCGCGGGATGGTCGCTCGCCTTCTCCAGCCCGGGGATGTCCAAGCGGGGCATCTCCCGAGAGACGTGAAGGCGCCCCGAGCCGCCTAAAGCTCGCAGCAGCGCGGGAGGGCGCTCGAGCTCTTTTTCGCTTGCGGAGACGAAGAGCGGAAGCGCCCAGACTAGGGCGAAGAGGAGCGTCGAGATCCCCAGGATCTCTCCCCGGCCGCGCGGGTGCCGGAGCGGCAGGACGAGGAGGCCGACCAAGAGCGCGGCCGCAATGCCTAAGAGCACGTCGCCGCGGACAGTTGAGCGGAACGCCGGAAGGAACCCCGAGGGGGCCGAAGACATCCGAGCCAGGACCGGCTCGACGTGGGCGTCGAGCAGCCCTCCCTCTCCGGCGGCGAGCCACGCTGCGGCAAAGACCGCGAGCGCCGCAGCCAGCGCGGCCACCTCGCGGCGGAACCTTCCCTGAGCTCGCCGACGACCGAAACTCTCCGCCGCGAAGCCAGCAAGGAGCGCGGCGCAGAGCGTTG
>Ga0184633_10001250_pt1 | contig 10445 bp, 17 predicted proteins | sample PLM31_170_b1_FD_133156 | JGI IMG/M metagenome (GOLD analysis project Ga0184633, IMG submission 133156) | Groundwater sediment microbial communities from an aquifer in East River, Colorado, USA - PLM3-1_170_b1 | ecosystem: Environmental > Terrestrial > Soil > Riparian zone | place: USA: East...
CGCCGCACCCGGGAGGAGGAGGCTAACAACCAGGGCCAGGGCGACTGCGGGGCGCATGGCTTCTCTCACTTCCTTCCTGAAACATTCTAACCCTTTGGGCCACTGCCGTCCAATTGTCGATCCTCCGTGGTACACTATTGGCCTCTTCGATGCGCACCCCGATCAAATCGTTGCCTCAGGATATTGATCACTGGGTCGGCCGCGCCCGCTGGTTTCGATCATTGGATGCCCTCGCCGCGTGGCTCACCCTGTGGGCCGGCATGTCGTTCGTTCTCCCGGAGTTCAGCCGCTCGGGGCAAGCGACGGTGGCGGCCGTGGTCGTAGCCATTGGAATTGCGATCGCTCCCGTCCGCGTGCTCTGGCGGCCCGTGACCGGATGGATCGCGCTCGTCGTGAGTCGACCGCTCCGTCCCGGGGACCGGGCCTGGCTTGTGCGTGGGGACGGGGCTGACCTCGTTCTCGTCACCGCCCGACGAGGCCTCCGCATGGTCGTTGCGCAGGGGGCTCAGGACGGTACTGAGGGCATCAGCGTGCGCCGGACACGTGTGCTGCTCGTCCCCGCCGACTCCCCGTAACAGGGTTCTTCGCTCAAGCGGCACTCACGACATGGACTGACTCGCTTCCGCCGAGAGGGCTTCGATCTGCGCCGGGAGCCCAAACACGCGCAACCGGTCGCCTGGCCGGAGAATCAGCTCCGCGGGCGGATTCGGGACAAAATCGCCATCGGCCCGCGTAACGGCCACGACCGTCACCCCGAACCGCTCCCGGATCCGCGCCTCGCGGAGCGATTGATCGGCCAGGAGGCCGGGCCTGAGCACGACTTCCCGCACTTCGGGAAGCGTTCCGTCCGCGCGCCGGGGTTCGTCCGCGCTCGCCATGGCCGCGTGAAAGCGTTCGAGGTACGCACCCAGACGCTCTGACGGGAGTGATAGGCCCCTGAGCGCGTACCGAATCAACGCCTCCGCTGCCTCCTGCTCGGGCTGAATCACTTCGGTGGCGCCGGCCGCCCTGAGCTCCTCCAGCCCGGTCCGGTGGGCGGCCCGGGCTAGGATCGGAAGCCGGGGATTGATCGCCCGCAGCTCGCGAACTGCGAGGCGTGTCCGGTCGGTGTCCGGCAGAGCGACAACGGCGAGGGCCGCATCGGGCGCGCCGGCCGCCTCGAGCAGTTTGCGCCCGGACGCGTCGCCGAAGAGACAGGGGATTCCACGGGCCCGGAGGCCTCTGACGATGTCGGGGTCGATCTCGATGGCGACGTATGGCACCTTGAACGTCTCCAAGGCTTCGCCGACCGCGCTCCCCACCCGGCCGAACCCGCACAGCACCACGTGGTCGCGAAGCCCGGCCGGTGCCGGCGACCGCTCGTGTCGGGCCAGGCGGACGCGGCCGATCCAGCCGGGAACGTAGCGAACGAGGAGCGCGTTCACGAGGATGGTGAGCAACGAGGCCGCGAGCGTTGCGTTGTACACTTCGTCGCCCACATGGCCCGCCGCGCGGCCCACCTGAACGAGAACAAACGAGAATTCGCCGATCTGGGTGAACCCTACGCCGACCAGGAGCGCGGTCCAGACGGGGTACCGAAAGAGCCAGACCACAGCCGTACGAATCACCAGCTTGCCGACCACGATGAGGCCCACCATGACCCCGAGGAGCGGCAAGTTCTCGGCGAGCGTGCGGGGGTCAATGAGCGCGCCGATGGTGACGAAGAAGAGCGCGACGAAGGCGTCTCGAAGCGGCAAGAGGCGAGCGAGCGTTTCGTGGGCGTAGTCCGATTCGCTGATCATCAGGCCGGCGAGGAACGCGCCGAGCGCGAGCGACAAACCAAGCGCCTGGGTGACGGCCGCGGTCCCGAGGCCGATCGCCAGGGCGACCAAGAGGAACAGTTCCTGGTTTCCGGTGCGCGCCACCCGTGTCATGAGGAACGGAACCACCTTCCATGCGAGATACCCGAAGGGGAGCAGAATGAGGGCCGCCTTCCCGAGCGCTGCCGCCACGGGAACCAACCGACCCGGCTCGAGGGCCCCTAAGACCGGCACCAGCACGGTCAGCACGACGACCCCCAAGTCCTCCACGAGGGTCATTCCGATCATGACGCGACCGTGCGCCGAGTGCAGTTCACCCCGGTCCGTCAGGAGGCGCGCCAGCACCATGGTGCTCGCCACGGAGATCACGATCCCGATGATCGCGCCCTGGACGGGTTCCCAGTCGAGCGCGGCGCCGGTGAGCAGACCCAGCCCGATTGAAAGGAGGATCCCAAGCGGGCCGCCGAGCAGCGAGACCCACTTCACCCGGAGAAGATCACGGAGCGAGAACTCGATCCCGATGGAAAACATGAGCAGGACGACGCCGATCTCCGCGAACAGCTCGAACGCGTGGACGTCCGAAACCGCAGGCCCAGGCGTCAGGGGGCTGATGAGGATGCCGCCGACGACGTAGCCAAGGATGAGCGGTTGCCGCAGCCACCAGGCAAGGGCTCCGCCGAGGACGGCGGCGACGAACACGTAGGCAAGGTCACGAAAGAAGAGAAGCTCGGCGGTCATGGAGCTCGGTTATCGCGCGCCTTCGAGCCCGCTTCAGGGCTTTGCCTCGGCGAGCGCGTCGAGGAAACGGGCCATCGCCCGGAGCCATGAGGGCGCGAACAGCGCCCCCGCAACCAGGGTTACCGCCACGAGCGGCACGAAGAAGATCAACGCGTCAACGACGAGGACGGCACACAGCGCCCAGAAGCGCCACGAAAGGAGACGGGCCCACATACGATCACCCTTTCACAAAGTGCGAGGAGATCGGCGCCCGTCGCCTGGAGGAGACGATGACGTCGGCGCGCTCGACTCTACGGCTTGGTCTCGGGATTCTGAAGAATGAGGATCTGGCCCGGGCTTTCGAAGTGGCTTGGCACCCAGATCAGCTGCGCGTCGACCGACTGCACGGAGCCCGGCACCCACACCGGCTGCGGGAGCGGCTTTAGCGAGGGCGGGTTGGGCAGGACGACGCGGTGGCGATCGATGATCGGGCGGTCAACAAACGGAGGCTGGACCACCGGAGGGGTGACGACGACTAGGCTGGGGCGCACGACGACGACGTTGACGTTTACGGGGCTGGACGGCCCTGCAACGCCACCGCGGGTCCCCCAGGCCCACGCCGCACTCGGAAGGAGGAGGTTAACAACCAGGGCCAGGGCGACTGCGGGGCGCATGGTTTCTCTCACTTCCGAGAAACATTCTAACCCTTTGGGCCACTGCCGTCCAATTGTCGATCCTCCGTGGTAAACTATTAGCCTCTTCAATGCGCACCCCGATCAAATCGTTGCCTCAGAATATTGACCACTGGGTCGGTCGCGCCCGCTGGCTTCGATCATTGGATGCCCTCGCCGCGTGGCTCACCCGGTGGGCCGGCATGTCGTTGGTTCTCCCGGAGTTCAGCCGCTCGGGGCAGCGACGGTGGCGGCCGTGGTCGTAGCCATTGGAATTGCGATCGCTCCCGTCCGCGTGCTCTGGCGGCCCGTGACTGGAAAGAAGGGGCGGCCGAAGCCGCCCCTGAACGCTTTCGGAATCGTCGGGGAGGAGGTTAATGCCCAAGAAGGACGAGGAAGAGGATGATCGCCCCGACCACGACCCCGATCACAATGAGCAGCGCGTGAAAACCACCGGCGCCCAGATCATCCAGGTTCTGAGCTACCTGATGGATCTGATCGTCGCTGAACTGGCTCATCTTCGCCTGAATCTCCTCGGCAGTCAGTCCGAGATCCTGCAACCGCTGACCGACGACCTTCGATTCCAACATCACCCGGATCTGTTGGAGATCTCGATCCCGTGATTGCTCCGGGCCAGCAGGTGAATCAGGAGGGATCAGCATCGCCACGGCGTCACGGGGGACAAAGCTAAGGAGCGTCATGCAGATCACGAGCCAGACCACCAGCGACTTCTTCAGCGAGGGGCGCAGCAAAGCGGACATGGCAGTTCTCCTTCCCCTAAGTATGGCCGTTTGAAAAACTGTCGGCGACGCGCCGGACCGACTCTACTCGCGTTGATGATAGAACGTTTTGATGATCTCAGTCAACCCGAACCATCCCCCTCGCCCTGGAACGCCGGGCAACCCACGTGGGAAAAAAAGTAATCTTGACTAGCAATGGGTGGACAGCTCAAAGTATCAAACGTGCAGAGCGGTGAGCCGTGCGACGAGGTCACAACCAATATCTCTCTTGCCCTCCCTGCCCGTCTAATCAAGACCTGGATTAGGGCTTCCACTGATCATAGCTATCGATAAACCGCGAATCGAGGAACTTCTCCTTCGGCCACGGCTCGGTCACGTCGCCGGTCCGCTTCGCGATCTCCCAGAAGATGGGCATGTGAGCCTCGGGCAGGCGGCCCCTCTCGTCGAGGTCCTCGATAGTGTCGTCGTACGCTCGCTTGCCGTACTTCGGTTCGAACTTGACCGCCTCCACCAAGACCTGAGCGGCCTCTGTGGGGTTCGCTCTGGCGCTCCGGATGGCCCGGACATGAGCCCGAAGTAGCGCTCTGAGGGTGTTCGGATTCTGCGCGATGAACGACTCCTGCGCGTAGTAAACGTGGGTCGGCCACTTCTCGGCCACGTCCGCCCGCTGGGTCGCAAGTCGCGTCATGCCCAGGTCGGCTGCGCGAAAGCTGACCGGTGGAGGCATGATGGCCGCATCCAGTCGCCCCGCCTGCATCGCCTGCAGGGACTGGGCCGCGGGGCCGACCGGCACCACTCTGGCGTCTCGCTCGGGGTCCAGGTCTCCTTGATCTCCGGACGGGCCCAGAGATCGAAGAACGCGGGCCAGAAGCCGGCATAGAAGACCTTGACCTTGTGCCCGCCCGAAATCATGTTGATCGCGCCGTCGGAAAAACGGTCAGCGCCAACCCCAGCACGAGCACACTGAGCCTGACTGAGTATATCCACCCCATCCCCCGGCGACAAGCAGGTGCGATATACTCGTGCGAATGTCCGAGGCTGGTCGACGACCCCCAGAAAACTATTAAGGGAACATTCTTTGGTTTCGCTGAGTTGTGTAGGCTAAGGGCACGTCACCACCGGGGTTCATCGGCTGAGTTACAATGGAATAGGTCAGCGGGTGGCCCCGTCAAAGCGACATCTGGACTTTGGGATCGAGGGCTCTGGCGAGAAGGCCGAGCGAAAGGAGTAGGGCCATGAAGAAGCTGACGATTGGCTTCCTGGCGGCTTTCGTGCTTCTCGGGAGTGTGGCATGGAGTCACGCATGGGGTGAGATGCGGCGTCCCGGGTTCACACATCGCCATCACCCATCCGTGCATCGTCCAGCTTTCGTTCACCGCCCCTTCCCGCATCGTCACTTCCGGCATCATGACTCCCGGCATCATCACTTCCGGCATCATCACTCTGTCAGATCCCGGGTCTTCGTCGGGGCCGGCTTCCTCTTTCCAGTCCTCGTCGGACCCCCCGTCGTGTTCGCGCCGGCGACGCCCGTCTACGTCCAGCCCCCGCCTCAGCCTGCCTACTGGTATTATTGCGAGAGCGCCCAGACCTACTACCCCTACGTCCAACAATGCCCGGAGGGGTGGCTCGAGGTCGTCCCAAGCCCGCCCGCGCCCTAGGCGCGACTTAACCACGCATCGCTAGGACAGCGACGGCGCCGGGGGTTCCGTTTGGAGTCCTCCGCGCCTGCGCCACCCCGCCGGCGCGCCCGAGCGTGGTGGTCTGGCCCGGATGGGGCAAACCCTCTGAGTGAATCAGATGAGCTCGATCTGCGCGTAACGCCGGGCGGCTGAGGCGAGCCCCGCATCGCGAGTCAACAGCGTCGCGGCGAGCGTCTCAGCAAGGGCGATATAGGCTGCGTCGTAGGCCGTCACGTTGTGGCGTAGCTCCCAGATCCTGGGCAGAAACAGATCATGCGGATAACGGGTCAGCGGGAGATCTGCGAGATCTTCCAGCGCCTGGAGACCCCGAGTTGGGTCGAGATCCCCGGCCAGCGCGTAACGACGAAGGACTTGTGCGACTTCGATATCGAGCAGGTGAGGCGCGTGCAGGGTTTCGTCCTCGGCGAAGAGCCGCTGGGCTACCAGGGTTCCGGCAGGCGTATTGAGCAGCACCTCAAGCAGGGCTGACGCATCGACGACGATCACCGAGCGTCTCGCCCCGCCCTGACCGCTTTAGCTGGTGGCACCTTGGGGTTCACCGGGGTCCGGTGGGCCAGCCGACTCCTTAACTCCGCGACTGTCGGCCGTTCCGCGACGCGCCGGACCTCTTGAAGGAGATAGTCGGACAACGACAGTCCGGCGAGAGCCGCCCTGGCCTTGAGCTTCCGATGCAGATCGTCCGGGACGTGGCGAAGCTGGATCATCTTGGACATGTGCACAGCCTATCTGCATGTGACCCACATGTCAATCAGGAGAAAGACTCTGGTGCAACGAGTGACCTGGACCTTACGGCGTGGTGTCCTCCAGAAACCACTCCGTGGGGACCTCGTGGCCGAGGCGTTTGGCCCTGGCGAACATAAGCTTGACGACATAACTTCTATGTTATAGACTGTGCAACAGCGGTGACTACGCCGACTGCTGGTCCCTGGCGGATTGAGCGCCTCGTCCTCGACACGGGCGAGAGCCCGGTCCAGACGTTTCTGGAGGGCCTGACCGGCGAGGATCGTGTGGATGGGCTCGCGCTGATCAAGCTCCTTGCGGAGTCAGGCAACGCGCTGCGCATGCCGCCCTCGAAGCCGCTTGGCCAGGGCCTGTTCGAGCTCCGTGGCCGGCAAGTGCGGATTTTCTACGCGTTCCAACACGGACACCGGGCCGTCCTGCTCGACGGGGATGGTCAAGAAGCGGGGTGACATCCCCTCCGCTATGCTGAAGCGCGTGCGGCGCTATCAGCGGGAACTTGAAGCGGGTGAGGCGCGCGAGGCCGAAAAGTAGCGCGAGCGTTAGGACGGAGGTAGAACGATGGCAAAGACAAAGGCGGATGTGATGGAGTGGGTCGACACCCAGCTTGCCCAGGACGTGCGGCTCCGGGAGGCCGTGGAGGCGCGGCTCGCGGAACTCCGCCTCGAACAGCAGCTCGCTGCCCTGCGGCAGGCACGCGGGTTGAGCCAGGGCCAGGCCGCCCGCCTTGTTGGTGTGAGCCAGCCCGCGATCGCGCGGCTTGAATCCGGACCCGTCCGAAACGTCGAGCTCAAGACGCTCCTCCGTGTCGTGACCGCGCTCGGCGGCCGCCTCAATCTCTCAATCGACCGGCCAACCGCGCGGGCGGCCCGGACGCGTACTGCGGCACGCCGTGCCGCCGCCAAGCGATAGCGGCTCGAAGACGTGCTTTGGCAGATCCTGCCGACCGATGCTCAGCAGAGCCGGCCCCGGGATGATAACGTCTGGATCGACGGTATCCAATAACTTTGACGACATCCGAACGCTGACATGACGCCGGAGGTCTCTTACGTAGTAGGGCTGCTCAACTACCTCGAGACCGACCCACCAGATTTCTCCGAATCGTACGATCTCGCAAATGGCGTCACATTTACCGGCCTTCCCGGATGGGTTAGGTCGGAGGAACTTGTTCTGACCGCGTTAAAGGAGTTTGGCAAGCCATCTCTGCCCCGGCTCGGCTTGCTGTGCAATCTGAAGGCCATGTTCGGTCAAGATGATCATGCTAGGCTTCCCTAGCGCTTTGGCTTGCCCGACCCTGCCCAGCGTCTTGCGACGTAATAGTCGGCGTCGAGAAGCACGAAGAGAGCACAATGACCACGGTCGCCCAGGACTTCAGATTCATCGTCAATCCTAGGGATCGAGAAGTCCTCGTGACTCTCGAACATTTGGCCGCAGCTCGTAAAATAAACGAGGCGCGGCGAGGCCGATCTCGGCTTCCAGCAGGTCAGCGAACTTCTGCACATGAAGGGCATCGACTACCTCGGGCCGCTGCCGGCCGACATCCAGCAGATAACGGTGTATTCCGCAGGCCTGCACGCGGCAGCGACGGCGCCGGACGCGGCCAAGGCGCTGGTGAAATTCCTCACCGCGCCCGAGGCGGCCCCGATTATCACCAAGACCGGGATGGAGCCCGGCTGACGCTTGCGAAACAAAAAAGCGATCGCGCTTCGCGTCGTCATTGCCGTTCTCCGACCACTGATCCGTTCCGCTGATCCGTTCCGCCGAACCATTGAGTAGGCTGGTCAGCCTGTCTCGCTGGTGAAACCTTCAATAGTTGCGGCGATTCTCTCGTCTTTCCGCGCGGACTTGTCACCGTCCTCCATGATGAGCCGTCGCCGACAAACACTGGTCAGCCTAATCCCCGGTGACTGGCGCGTGGCTGCTCTTGCCGCGCGGCCCCCTCGACCACTTCTCCCGACAGGTGCAAGCGTGTGTTGGACCGCTCATCGGCGATAGACTTCTCTTCGATGACCGACCTTCACGACTCGGACCGTGAGCTTCGCGTCGTCGACCTCGTACACAATTCGGTAGGGGCCTTGGCGTACTCGATACTTGTCTTCGCCCGAGAGCTTCTCGGATCCAGGAGGCCGAGGATCGTCGGCGAGCTTCAGGATCCGACCCACGACCAGCCGACGCGCCTTCTTGGTCGGAAGGTCCTCGATCTCGCGGGAGGCAGAGGGCTTGATCTCAAGGCTATATTTTGCCACGCCGTCTGAGATCTCGAACGACGCGCTCGAAGGAGAGGTTCGGTTCCGCCGCCCGCTCTTCGAAAGCGGCAAGATCCTCTGCGTCTTCCGCCAAACTCGCACGGACCGCATCGTTCACGAGATCCGAAACGGAACGCTCGGTCTCGGCGGCCTTGTGACGGAGTGCCTTGTGGATCTCAGGCGCAAAATATACGGTGGCCCGCTTTGGCTGAATGCTCATACTTTCACTCTAGCGTCAAGACGCTTTGACGTCAAGCTGGAAGACGCAGGTGACACCGGGCGCCTCGACTGATGGCATCGCCCCACCTCCACGCGGCCAAATACCCCTCTCGGTCCTCCGCGGTTCGCCTTGACAGGGTGTTTGAGCCTCAGGGTCAGGTCTTGTCACCACCACGCTGAGGCGGCTTCGCTGCGACGAAACGCCATCACGACAAGCGTTCCTCCCGATCTGGTAGATCGATGAGCCCTGTGCGGCGCAGCTAAAAAATGGCTGCTGACATCCAACTCATCCAGGCGTATACTCCAGCCATTCACTCCTCTTTTCTTCTATGCAACCGTACACGACATTCCAAGAGACGGCGCTGCTCGTGCTGCGCTTGATCGTCGCGGCAATCTTCCTCGACGCGGGCTATGCCAAGTGGAGCTTCTGGTCCACGGCGCCCGAAGGCGTGCCCGCGGGTATGGTGAGCCTCCTTAAGTTCCTCTCGATCGTCGAGCCGCTGGGCGGCGTGGCGCTCGGCGTGGGATTTCTGACGCGCTGGGCTGCGGCTGGACTCGCCATCATCATGGTGGGTGCGATCTTCATCATGCAGTTCACCATGCAAGTCGGCTTCTCGACACCGCAGGGACCGGGCTGGGAGTTTCCCCTGATCATCCTCGGCAGCTGCATCGCCCTGATGGCCTTTGGAGCAGGCAGTTGGTCAGTGGATGCGATTGAAGAAGGCGTAAGAACATTTTTTGTGGGACGGATATTGGATCTGCGAGAGAATACAAGGTATCATCGAGTTATTCATTCCCCCGCACACCATGCCCTGTAGTCCACTTCGAGATTCAGGCGGATGACATCGAGCGAGCCAAGAAGTTTTACGAAAAAACCTTCGGTTGGAAGATGGAGCGGATGGAGGAGGAGGAGGGCGGCATGGATTATTGGGCCTCACGACGAGGCCGGATGGCACGCCGGGCATCAACGGTGGCATGTACGAAAGGCCGAAAGATCGGAAGCTCCTGTAGCGTGGGTCTCGGATCGGGCCCCTGCGCCCGGCGGTCTGAGAATGGAGAATCTCCGGAAGCTCAGGAAGGAGTAAACGATGAGCGGGTACGGGTACTGGTTGGTACGCGCAAGGGCGCGTTCGTCCTGACGTCGGACGGAAAGCGCGAGCGGTGGGACATCAGTGGGCCCCACTTTGGGGGCTGGGAGATCTACCACCTCAAGGCATCTCCCGCTGACCCGAATCGGCTGTATGCGTCGCAGTCCAGCAGCTGGTTTGGGCAGGTGATCCAGCGCTCCAACGACGGTGGCAAAACGTGGGAGCCGGTGGGGAACAAGTTCGTGTACGAGGGTGTTACCGGCACTCACCTGTGGTACGACGGCACGCCGCGCCCCTGGGAGTTCAAGCGAGTCTGGCATCTCGAACCGTCGCTGACCGATCCCGACACAGTCTACGCCGGGGTTGAAGACGCCGCCTTGTTTCGCTCGATCGACGGCGGCCAGACCTGGCAGGAGCTCCCCGGACTGCGCGGCCACGAATCAGGGCGCTTCTGGCAGCCGGGTGCCGGTGGGATGTGCCTGCACACGATCCTTCTGGATCCGAGCCATCCCGAGCGGATCTTCATC
>Ga0184633_10001251_pt1 | contig 10444 bp, 10 predicted proteins | sample PLM31_170_b1_FD_133156 | JGI IMG/M metagenome (GOLD analysis project Ga0184633, IMG submission 133156) | Groundwater sediment microbial communities from an aquifer in East River, Colorado, USA - PLM3-1_170_b1 | ecosystem: Environmental > Terrestrial > Soil > Riparian zone | place: USA: East...
GTTGCCGTAGCGGATCGAGCGCGAGCCGCAGGAGTTGTTGCCGGTCATGCCGCCGATCGTCGCCTGGGCGGAGGTGGACACGTCGACCGGAAACCAGAGGCCGTGCGGCCTGAGGAACGCGTTCAGCTGGTCGAGCACCATCCCGGGCTGCACCGTCACGGTCGCGTGCGCCGGGTCGAACTCGACCACCTGGTTGAGGTGCCTGGTGTTGTCGATCACGAGCGCGGCGCCCACCGCCTGCCCGCACTGCGACGAGCCGGCGCCGCGCGGCAGGATCGGCACGCCCGCCTCGGCGGCGATCCGCATCGCCTGCAGCGCGTCGTCCTCCGTCCTGGGCACGACGACGCCGACCGGCTCGATCTGGTAGATCGACGCGTCGGTCGAGTACCGGCCCCGGCTGGCGCGGTCGAAGAGCACCTCGCCCTGGAGCTCGCGCCGCAGCCGCGCGGCGAGGCTCGCGCCGGCGGCGCCGGGATGGAACTGGAGCTCGAAGACGTTCACGCTTCCGACGGCGCGCCTTCGGCCTGCTTCATCGCGTCGAGCAGCACGTCGGACGGTTGCGCGCCCGATACGGCGAGCCGCCGGTTGAAGATGAAGAACGGCACGCCCTCGATGCCGGTCTCGCGCGCGCGGACGTCCTCGGCTGCGGTCGCCTCGCGCGCCTGCGCGTTGTCGAGCCGCTCCTCGACGGCGGCGCGGTCGAGGCCGGTGGACGTCGCGATCGCGACGAGGTTCTCGCGCGCGGTCAGGTCGACGCCGTCGAGGAAGTAGGCGCGGAAGAACGCTTCCTTCACCGCACCCTGACGGCCGTGGGCCCCGGCCAGCTCGATCAGGCTGTGCGCGGCAAGCGTGTTCGGCTGGCGAGCGATGCGATCGAACGCGAAGGCGATGCCGACCTCGCGCCCCACTGCCGCAACGCGGTCGTAGACCGCACCGCCCCGGGCGCCGAACTTGCGCGCGACGTACTCGTCGCGCGGCACGCCCTCGGCGGGGAGCCCCGGGTTGAGCTGGAACGGTCGCCAAGTGACCTCGGGGGCGGGCGCCTCGGGCCGCTCGGCCGCGTACCGTGCCAGCGCGCCCTCGAGTCGACGCTTGCCGATGAAGCACCACGGACAGACGACGTCCGAGACGACGTCGATCGCGAGAGTCATTGGCCGGGTCTCCTCTTTCCGTCTGCCGGCCGAATCATACCGCCGGCTCCGCATGCTGCACCGCGGCCCCGGGGCCGCCGTTGCCTCGGACACCCAGCCCCTCTACCATCGGGGCGTTCCCCGCGGAGAGTCCCCATGAGCCACAGCGCCGGCAGGCATTTCCTGCAGATCCCCGGCCCGACCAACGTGCCCGATCGCGTCCTCCGCGCGATCGACATGCCCACGATGGACCACCGGGGCCCCGCGTTCGCCGAGCTCGGCCACGAAGTGCTCGGCGGCCTCAAGGACGTCTTCAAGACGGCCCAGCCGGTCGTGATCTATCCGGCCTCCGGCACGGGCGCCTGGGAGGCCGCGCTGGTCAACACGCTCTCGCCTGGCGACAAGGTGCTGATGTTCGAGACCGGGCACTTCGCGACGCTGTGGCACAAGATGGCCACCCGCCTCGGCCTGCAGGTCGAGCTCGTCGGCACCGACTGGCGCCGCGGCGCGGATCCCGCGCTCGTCGAGGCGAAGCTGAAGGAGGACAAGGCCAAGGCGATCAAGGCCGTGTGCGTGGTGCACAACGAGACCTCCACCGGCGTGACGAGCCGCATCGGCGCGATCCGGAAGGCGATCGACGCCGCGGGTCACCCGGCGCTGTACCTCGTCGACACGATCAGCTCGCTCGCCTCGATCGACTATCGCCACGACGAGTGGGGTGTCGACGTGACGGTCGCCGGCTCGCAGAAAGGGCTCATGCTCCCGCCGGGCCTGTCGTTCAACTGCATCAGCGAGAAGGCGCAACAGGCGTCGAAGAGCGCGAAGCTGCCGCGGTCCTACTGGGGCTGGGACGAGATGCTCGCCAACAACAAGACGGGTTACTTCCCCTACACGCCCGCCACCAACCTGCTCTACGGCCTGCGCGAGGCGCTGCGGATGCTGCGCGAGGAAGGGCTCGAGAATGTGTTCGCGCGCCACGACCGCCACGCCGAAGCCACGCGGCGCGCGGTGCGCGCGTGGGGTCTGGAGGTGCTGTGCGCGGTGCCCGAGGAATACTCGAGCTCGCTCACGGCGGTGATGACGCCGGCAGGCCACGACGCCGACAGCTTGCGCAAGCGCATTCTCGAGGCGTTCGACATGTCGCTCGGCACCGGGCTTGGCAAGCTCGCGGGCAAGGTCTTCCGCATCGGCCATCTCGGCGACTTCAACGATCTCGCGCTGATGGGGACGCTCGCCGGCGTGGAGATGGGCCTGGAGCTCGCAAGCGTGCCGCACCGGAAGGGCGGCGTGCAGGCGGCGATGGAGTTTCTTGCAACCTGCGCCAAGGGCGCCAAGTCGGCGCGCAAGGCGGCCTAGCCCGAAGGGTCGGCATGTCCGACGGGGTTCTCGTCGCGCGCGAAGGCGCGATCGCCACGGTCACGCTGAACAAGCCCGAGCGCCTGAACGCGCTCGACAGGCCCATGTGGCGCGCGCTCGGCGAGCGCTTCGCGGCGTTCGACGCGGACGAGTCGCTCCGCTGCGTGGTGCTCCGCGGCGCCGGCGACAAGGCGTTCGCGGCCGGCGCCGACATCGCGGAGTTCGCGACCGAGCGCGCGAACGTCGAGCAGGCGCGCGAGTACGACCGGGTCGTGCATACGGCGCTGGACGCGGTCGCCCGCTGCCGGCACCCGGTGGTCGCGATGATCTGCGGCGCCTGCGTCGGCGGCGGGCTCGAGCTCGCGGCCGTGTGCGACCTGCGGATCTGCGGCGAGTCGAGCCGCTTCGGCGTCCCGGTCAAGAACCTGGGCCTCGTCGTGGCCTACGGCGAGCTGCAAGGGCTGATCGACCTCGTCGGCCGCGCGGTCGCGCTCGAGATCGTGCTCGAGGGCCGGGTGTTCGGCGCCCAGGAGGCGCGAGAGAAAGGCCTGGTGAACCGGGTCGTGCCCGACGACCGGGTGGAGGAGGAGACGCGGGCCACCGTACGGCGGATCGCGGACGGCGCGCCGCTCGTCGCACGCTGGCACAAGAAGTTCGCCCGCCGCCTGGCCGACCCCCGGCCGCTCACGCCCGAGGAGTACGACGAGAGCTTCGCCTGCTTCGGCACCGAGGACTACCGCATCGGCTACCGGGCATTTCTGGCGAAGGGCAAGCCCGGCTTCCGCGGCAAGTGACGAATGCCGCGGCGCGACCGCACGCCGCGTGCCAGGATTCAGTCGTACCAAAGGGTCCGGACCGTGAAATTCGTCACGCACCTTCGCCGCCTCGCCCTCGCCGCCCTGGCGACGGGCGCTGTCGCGGCTGCGGCGGCCAACGAGCCTGATCTCCACTGGGTCGCCGCCTCGCGCGGCACCATCCCAAAGGGCTCGCTCGCCGTGGGGAAAGACGCGAACGGCAAGGCGCTCTACGCGTGCCGGGCGCGGCTCGCGAACGGCGCCGACGTGCCGGGCATGATCCGCGAGCCGCTCATCGGCTGCAGCGTGGTTCACGGCGGCCTCCAGTGGTCGATCGCGGCCTACCAGGTGCTGCGCGACGACGGGCCAAAGGTGATGGGCTGGGCGCCCGGTGCCTCTGTTCCACCACGCGCCCACCGCGTGGGCCGTGATGTGGACGGCACCGCGCTCTTCCTCTGCCGCGCCAAGCGCGCCGACGGCAGCGTCCTGGTCGGCAAGCTCGGTTCCTCGGGCGCGTGCGTGTACGGCTTCGCCGGCAAGGAAGAGATCGCCGGCGACTTCGAGGTGCTGGTCCGGCCGTAGCCCGCCGCCTCGGCCCGCGCGAGGCGTCCGCTTCAACTTCCGATCCGGGGCGACCGGCGCCGCAGGATTGACGCCGCGGCCCAACGTCGCCAGACTAGCGCCCCACCGAGCCACGGCCCGCCGTGGCTTCTTCGTTTCGGTCCGCGGTTGAAGAGTTGAATCGATGGCAGGCCCCCTCTCCAATGTCCGTGTGCTCGACCTGTCGCGCGTGCTCGCCGGGCCGTGGGCGGGACAGAACCTCGCCGACCTCGGCGCGGAGGTCATCAAGGTCGAGCGCCCGAAGACCGGCGACGACTCGCGGGCCTTCGGCCCGCCGTGGCTGAAGGACGCAAAGGGCAACGAGACCCGCGAGTCGGCGTACTTCGCCTGCGCCAACCGCGGCAAGAAGTCGATTACTCTCGACCTCTCCAAGCCGGAGGGGAGCCGCATCGTGCGCGAGCTGGCGGCGCGCTGCGACGTGCTGCTCGAGAACTACAAGTTCGGCGACCTCGCGCGCTACGGGCTCGGCTACGACGACCTCAAGCACGTCAACCCGCGGCTCATCTACTGCTCGGTGACCGGCTTCGGCCAGACCGGGCCGTACCGCGAGCGCCCTGGCTACGACTTCATGATCCAGGGCATGGGCGGGCTGATGAGCATCACCGGCGAGCGCGACGACCTGCCCGGCGGCGCACCGCAGAAGGCGGGGATCCCCATCGCCGACCTCATCACCGGGATGTACGCGACGATCGCGGTGTGCGCGGCGCTCGCGAACCGCGCCGAGACCGGGGTCGGTCAGCACCTCGACCTCGCGCTGCTCGATTCGCTGGTCGCGGTGCTCTCCAACCAGGGTGCGAATTACCTCGCCACCGGGGTCTCGCCGAAGCGGCTCGGCAACGCGCACCCGAACATCGTGCCGTACCAGACCTTCAAGACCGCGGATGGCGACGTGATTCTCGCCTGCGGCAACGACAATCTCTTCCGCAAGTTCTGCGAGGTCGCGGGCTGCCAGCCCCTCGCCGTCGACCCGCGGTTCGCCACCAACGGCAAGCGCGTCGAGAACCGCGCCGAGCTCGACGCGATCCTCGCCGGGATCTTCGCCAGGCGCCCGACGCGCGACTGGGTCGAGGCGCTGGAGGCGGCGGGCGTGCCGAACGGCCCGATCAACACCCTCGAGCAGGTCTTCGCCGAGCCGCAGGCGATCGCGCGCGGCCTCAAGCTCGAGCTCGCGCATCCGGCGGCAGGCCAGGTCTCACTGATCCGCAGCCCGATGCGGTTCTCCGCGACCCCGGTCGAGCACGAGCGGCCGCCACCGGTGCTCGGCCAGCACACCGAAGAGATCCTGCGCGGGCTGCTCGGGTTGAGCGAGCCCGAGATCGCGAAGCTCCGCGCCGACGCCGTGGTGTAGTCGCGGGACTACCCCCCTGTTAAGGGTGAGCGCGGGGTTTCGTCGAATCCGACTGCTCGGATTCGGCGCCGCGCGAACCGGCACGCCTTGCAAGGCGTGCCGTGGACGGGTACCGAACGGAGTGAGGCGGGGGGTTTCGTCCCGCTCACCACAGGCCGATCAGCATCCGCGTCGCGAGCACGAAGAACAGCACGGCGAAGATCTTCCGCAGCACGCGCGTCGGCGCGCGGTGGGCGACCATGACGCCGAGCGGCGCCACCGCCATGCTCGCGATCGTCACCCCGACGAGCGCCGGGAGATAGACGTACCCCACGCTCCACGGCGGCAGGCCGGCGGCGCCCCAGCCACCCGCGACATAGCCGACCGTCCCCGCGGCCGCGATCGGAAAGCCGATCGCCGCCGCCGTGCCGATCGCGTGGAGCATCGGCACGTTGCACCACATCATGAACGGCACCGACATGAACGCGCCGCCCACCGCGGCGAACGCGGACACGCCGCTGATGGCGGCGCCGGCGGCGAAGACGCCGGCGGGCCCGGGAAGCGTGCGGGTCGGATTGGGCTTGCGCTCGAACAGCATGTTCAGGCCGGCCGCATAGACGGTCGCGACGAACAGCACCGCGAACACGAACCGCGGAATCGAGGACGCGACGAGCGAGCCCGCGAGCCCGCCGACGAGGATGCCGGGCGTCATGCTCCTCACGATGTCCCAGCGCACGGCGCCGCGCGCCGCATGTGCCCGCGTGCTCGAGAGCGAGGTGAACAGGATCGTCGCCATCCCGGTGCCGACGGCGAGGTGCACGACGTGGTCGCGCGGCAGGTGCTGCGCCTCGAAGAGCCACACGAGCAGCGGGATCTGCAGCGCGCCGCCGCCGATGCCGAGCATGCCGGCGAGAAACCCTACGCCGGCGCCGATCGCGAGGTATCCGAGCAGCCAGAGGTCCATCGGACCGCGAGGATACCGGGGTCGGCGGCGCATGGTCCCTGAACAGGTCCTATACTGGTCCGGCCACGACCTCGACAGGAAGGCTGACTGTGAAGACGACCGCGCAGGTACCGGAGAGGGCGCCGCTTGCAGACCCCCGTCAACCAGTCGACTCGGCGCTGATCGAGTCCCTGTGCAAAGTGGTACGGGAGTACCTCGAGCGGCGGGTCGAGCTGCTCAACGAAGAGGTGCGGAACTACCCGACGCCGATCGCCCGCTGCGACGATCAGCTGACCGGTCTGCTCGAGCAGCGAGCGAGCGCGGCTGCGCAGCTGCAGCGCCTGCGCCTGCTCGCCGATCAGGACCTCGCGCGTGCCGATGGCATCGCCCTCGCCGGCGAGCTCATCGACTTGTTCCTGAACCAGAGGTGAACGTTAGAATCCTGGCGGGCTTTCAATCGACGGATCCCATGGCCAAGCAGATCATCGCCTCCCCCGACGCGCCGACCACGGGCTTCACCGACAAGTCGAAACCGTCGCCCCTCGCGCAGGCGATCCGGGCGGGAAGCCTCCTCTTCGTCTCCGGTCAGGGCCCTCTCGACCCGAAGACGCGCGAGGTCGTCTCGCCCGACATCCGCGAGCAGACGCGCCAGACGCTCGCGAACCTAGCGGCGGTCCTCGCCGCGGCCCAGCTCACGATGGCGAACGTCGTGAACATGCGCGTCGTGCTGCGGAACACCGAGGACTTTCCGGCGTTCAACGAAGCCTTCCGCGAGTTCATGGCGGGCGAGAAGGTGACCCGCACCTGCGTCGGCGCGACGCCGCACCGCAAGGGCGTGAACGTCGAGATCGACTGCGTCGCGAGCTTCGACTAGCGGCCCGGGCCGCCCGGGATCGCTCCGGTCACTTGCCCGGCGGGCGCGGCGTGACGTGGCCGCAGCTCGAGCAGGTGCGGTTCTGCTCCGTCCCGTAGAACTCCTCGTAGACGCGCGAGACCGGATCGGCGTTGTAGTCGGTGACGTGCTTGACGCTCTCATAGAGGAGGCTTCCGCACTGCTCGCAGAACCAGGAGAACTTGTCGCGCTCGTCGGCGCGGCGCTTGCGCTCGAGGACGAGCACGAACGCGTCCGGCGGGAATCGCGGCGAATGCGGGACGCCCGCCGGACAATAGATGATCTCGCCTTCGCGGATCACCGCGATCTTCTCTTCGCCCTGCGGCGTCCGGTAGTGGAGGTTCATGTCTCCTTTGATCATGTACATGACCTCATCGACCGGGTCGGAGTGAAACTCGCTGCGATGCTCGCGGCCGCGCGCGACGAAGGCGAGCGTGTCGTCCGCCTGCCACAGGATGCTCACCGGCCGGGTGGCCTTGCGGATGCCTTCGGTGATCTGGTCCAGGTTCACTGCCCTGAGGTCGCTCATCCGGTGTCCCTCCGAAGTCTGCGCCCCGATGATACGTCAACGGCAACGCGCTCGAACCGCGCGTTGTCGGCGTTCAAGCATCGACGAACCAGGCCTTCGACTCAGGACGCCGTCGCGTAGCCCTGCTGCAGCAGGCTGTGCATCAGGGCCTGGAGCTCCTCGGGTTTCACCGGCTTGTGCAACACCGGGTAGCCGGCTTCCTCGAACTCGAGCAGCTGCTCGGACGCCGTGTCCCCGGTCACGAGCACGGCGGGCACGAACCCGAGGTCCGCGTTCAGCGCTTCGATGACGGCGATGCCGTTCTCGCCGTTCGCGAGCCGGTAGTCGACGAGCAGCAGGTCCGGCCGGCCGCCCGAGGCCGCGAGGTGCGCCCGAGCCTCGGCGAGCGATCCGGCCGGGATCGGGCGGCAGCCCCACTCGCCGAGGAGCAGGCTGAGGACGCCGACGACCTCCGGCTCGTCGTCGATCACGAGCACCGTGGCGCCCTCCACCGTCAGCTCGGCGGGTGTCGCGGCGGCGTCGCGCGTGGCCGGCCCGGGCGCAACCTCGCTCACCGCGATCCATACCGTGAACCGCGAGCCTTCGCCCGGCGCGGAATCGAGCTCGAGGCGATGACCGAGACGGTCCACCAGCCGCTGCACGATCGCGAGCCCGAGGCCGAGCCCCTTGCGGCGATCGCGGGCGGGGTTGTGGATCTGGTAGAACTCGTCGAAGATCCGCGCCTGCTCGGCCAGGGGGATGCCGATCCCGGTGTCGGCGACGGTGATCGCGACCTCGCCGCCGATCCGGCGGCACGTGACCGAGACGCCGCCGCGCTCGGTGTACCGGATCGCGTTCTCGAGCAGGTTGCGCAGCACGCGCTCGAGCAGCAGGTAGTCGGTGGCGATCGCGTCGTCGCAGGCCTCGGCCGAGAACGCGAGGCCCTTCGCGGCCGCTTTCGAGCGGTACTCGTCCCTGAGGCCTTCGATGACATCGCGGACGCCCACCACCGCCACGGCGGGAACGACCACCCCCGCGTCCAGCCGCGAAAGATCGAGCAGCTCGGTGAACAGGTTGTCGAGCGACTCGACGGCGCGGCCGATGCTGGCGGCGACCTCGCGCTGATCGGGCTCGCGGGCGCGCGCGTTCAGCAGCCCGGTCAGGAGCGTCAGCGCGTGCAGCGGCTGGCTGAGATCGTGGGCGGCGGCGGCGAGGAAACGCGACTTGCTCTTGTTCGCGTCCTCGGCGCGCGCGCGCGCGGCCTCGGCCTGCTCGTTCGCCTTGCGCAGGAGGTCAATCAGGGCCTCGTTCTGGAACCGGATCCCGATCGAGCGCTCGACCGTCGCGTTCAACTCGCGCGCGAACAGCATCATCATGATCGCGAAGTAGAAGAGCAGGATCGCGATCACCGGCCCGCCCGCGCCGCCGGCGAGCGCCCAGGCGATCACGAGCGGCGTGAAGAACCCCGCGGCAAAAGTGTAGTAGGCGGGCACATAGGGGCCGGTCGCGGCAATGGCCGCCGCGCCCCATCCGCAGAGCAGCGTGGTGAGCAGCGCCTGGCCTTCGGGGGGCAGCGCGGGGAAGAAGAGCACCCCGGGGCTGCCGCCGATCGCGCCGTGGACGAAGTTCATCGCCGGGAATACGCGCGCCCAGAACCGCGTCCGCGCGTGCAGGGCCCCGGTGGCGATCAGCCGCCGCGCGAGCACCTGCCGGACGACGAGCGCGCCCACCGTGATGACGGCCCACCCGATCGCGATCACCGGGTCCGTGTAGCGCCAGACGATGTATACGATCGCGGCGCACACCACGGCGATCGGCAGGGGCACGCGGATCCAGTTGTTGCAGAGGTGGACGAGCTGCTCCGCGCGAACGCGGTCCTTGCTCGCGGCCGGCGAGGGCTTGCCTCCGGGATCGATGGTCGTCTGCGCGCCGCGCTCGGTCATTCCATCCGCTCCTGACGCGCGCCCGTCGTTGCGCGAGGCTCCGGGCTGCCGCCCTGCCGGGCGGCTGCACGTCTGCGGGCTATTGAGCCACGCGGCCCCCCCGGGCCGCAATGAGCCATTTGTCCGATGCGCTGGAATCTCAGCGGGGCGCGGCCAGCAGCCGCTCGGCGACCTCGGCGAACCCCGCACCGGCGGCCTCGCCAGTGACGTAGGCAGGCCAGGCATCGACCCGCCCTCCGAACTGTCGCACGTTGGCGACACCGACCGAGTGCGGAAAGTAGGCGAACAGCGGCGAGTCGTTCGGCGAGTCGCCGACGAAGACGTACTCGGCGCGACGCGCGTCGAGATCGGTCGCGAACCGCTCGCGCATCAGCGTGCGCGTCATGCCGAGCTTGTCGTACTCGCCGAACCAGCCGTTGACGTGGATCGAGCTCACCTTCGCGGTCATCCCCGCCTCGCGCATGATGGCGACGATGCGGTCGATCGCCGGCTCGCCGAGGCGCGGCACGTCTTCGCAGTAGTCGATGGCGAGGTCCGCCTCGCGGTAGAGCTGGTCGGAGGCGAGCGCGGCACCGGGCACTTCGGCGAGGATCCGGTCGCGGACCGCCGCGAGCCGGGCGCGGTTGCGCTCGCGCGTGGCCGCAGCGTCGCGAAACCGCTTCTCGAGCCGGCGCGCGGCGCGGTCGTAGCAGAAGTAGAACGCGCCGTTCTCGCCGACCACCGCGTCGACCGGCCACATCCGCGCGATGTGGTCGCACCACCCCGCCGGCCGACCGGTGATCGGCACGACGGTGAAGCCGGCGTGATGCAGCCGCTCCAGCGCCGCATAGGCCTCCGCGGTGAGGTGGCCGTCGGTCGTGAGCGTGTCGTCGATGTCGCAGAACACGCCGCGGATCGGCCCGGTCGGATGCCAGTCGGCGAGGGGCTTCA
>Ga0184633_10001252_pt1 | contig 10443 bp, 12 predicted proteins | sample PLM31_170_b1_FD_133156 | JGI IMG/M metagenome (GOLD analysis project Ga0184633, IMG submission 133156) | Groundwater sediment microbial communities from an aquifer in East River, Colorado, USA - PLM3-1_170_b1 | ecosystem: Environmental > Terrestrial > Soil > Riparian zone | place: USA: East...
GTCCCGCAGCACGTGCTGGAGACCGGGGCCAAGTATCAGTCGCAGCTGCAGCTCCACGCGGTGGACTGCAGCGCTTCCGCCTCGACCGTCGTGGGCGTCGTGCTCTACTCCGGGGCGATCGGGCGCGGCGAGGCCGTCGAGCGCACGACCCGCCCGCGCGCCGAATGGCAGCCGAAGCCCGTGCAGTCCGGCTCGCTCGGCGACGTCACCGTGCAGCGCACGTGCGCGGAGCTCGCGCGGCGCAATGCGCAGCCGGCGGCCGACGCCGGGAAGCGCGGTGATAAAATCCCGCCGCCTCGCATCGCCCCCCAGAAGAAATGACCACGACAGAGGAGCACCACGCCTAGTGCGGAAGATCTCCAATCGCCGGCGCGTCCTGGTGACCGGCGGCGCCGGCTTCCTGGGCTCGCACCTGTGCGAACGGCTGCTCGCGCGCGGCGACGATGTCCTCTGCGCCGACAACCTCTACTCCGGCACCAAGGACAACATCGCCCACCTGCTCGGGAACCCCCACTTCGAGCTCCAGCGGCACGACGTCACCTTCCCGCTCTACGTCGAGGTCGACGAGATCTACAACCTCGCCTGCCCGGCCTCGCCCGTGCACTACCAGTTCGACCCGGTGCAGACGACGAAGACGAGCGTCCACGGCGCGATCAACATGCTCGGCCTCGCCAAGCGCGTGAAGGCGCGGATTTTCCAGGCCTCCACGAGCGAGGTCTACGGCGATCCCAAGGTCCACCCCCAGCCCGAGGAGTACTGGGGCCACGTCAACCCCATCGGCCGGCGCGCCTGCTACGACGAGGGCAAGCGGTGCGCCGAGACGCTCTTCTTCGACTACCACCGCGTGCACGGCCTCGAGATCAAGGTAGCGCGCATCTTCAACACCTACGGTCCGCGCATGCACCAGAACGACGGCCGCGTCGTGTCGAACTTCATCGTCCAGGCGCTCAAGGGCGAGCCGATCACCGTGTATGGCGACGGCAGCCAGACCCGCTCGTTCTGCTACGTCGATGACCTGATCGAAGCTTTCATCCGCTTCATGGACACGCCGGCGGAGCACACCGGGCCGCTCAACCTCGGCAATCCGAAGGAGTTCACGATCCTGGAGCTTGCGAAGCGGGTCATCGCGTTGACCGGCTCGCACTCGCAGATCGTCTTCGAGCCGCTTCCCGGCGATGACCCCGTGCAGCGCCAGCCCGACATCGGGAAGGCGCGTGCGCTGCTCGGGTGGGAGCCCAGCATCCAGCTCGAGGGCGGGCTCCGGAAAACGATCGAGCACTTCCGCGGGCTCGGGATCGGCGCCCGCGTCTAGAGCATGGTCACAGAGATCACAGAGGACACAGAGAGAGCCTGAACCGGCAGTTCTCTGTGCGCTCCGCGTGCTCTGTGGTCTCTGTGACCGTCCCCAAGCGTCAGCGCACCGGCGCGCCGTCCTCGAACCGCTCGCCCGTGTCGTCCTCGCCGTAGGTCGAGGGCGGATAGAAGGCGCGGAAGTCGGCGTCGACCTTCGCGTACGGGAAGTCGGACCACATGCCGTGGTGCTTCACGTACTCCATGTGCCGGCGGTCGTGGGCGTCGTACTCCTGGTACAGCGCGTCCGACTGCCCGTCGAACTCCGTCGGACGGACGTCGAACCGGCGGCAGAGCTCGATGTTGAAGGCCGGCACCGCCTTCACCCACTGCCCGTCGACGCGGAGAGCCGCGTAGGCGTGGTCGATGAAGTAAGTCTTGCCGCCCATGCGCGCCCTCAGCTTCTCGGTGGTGAGATGGTTCACGACGTCCGACAGACCGATCGCCGCCGGGATCCCGGCGGCGCGCGCCGCCGCTGCGAGCAGGATCGCCTTGGTGATGCAGTAGCCGCGGCCGGCCGCGAGCACGTTGCTGGCGACGTACTCCTCGGGGGTGAGGCGCACCCCGAACGGGTCGTAGCGCCAGCCGTCGCGCACCGCGTAGAAGAGCTTCACGGCCCGGCCGAGGTCCGATCCTTCGCCTGCGGTCGTCTCGCGCGCGAACCGCTGGAGCGGCTCCGACTCGCAGTCGAGGAACCGCGTGCTCGCGAGGTACTCTGGCCCGGGCTCGGGCGCTTCCGTCGGCGGCGTATGAATCATCCGGATGCTCCGGGCGCTATCTTAGCCTGCTAGCGCTTCGCCCCCAGCAGCGTGCGGCGGCAGTTGGCGGCGCCGCAGAAGCAGGGCCAGCGCCGCTTCTCGCGAGGCGTGTGCCGCTCGTCGAGGGTGATGCCGTAGTCGTAGCCGAGCTCCGCGCCGGCCGCGACCGTGCGGATCGCTTCGATGAAGATCCGACCGTCCTCGTCGACGGCCTCGCAGTTGGGATCGCAGGAGTGATTGATCCACCGCGCGGCGTTGCCGCCCTGGCCGGCGTCGATCACCATGTCGTCGTCGAGCTCGAAGAGGAAGGTGTGCGTCGTCGCCTCTTCGCGCTCGGGATAGAGCTCGTTCGCCCGCGCGTAGGAGATGCGCCGGCCCGTGTACTCGATGATCCGCGCGCCCTTCGCGATCGTGCGGGCGGCGAAGACGCCGCGCCCGTGGATCCTCGATCGCCTGACGACGCAGAGGGCTCCGCCGTCCTCCAGCGGGTGGCCGTTGAGCTTGGGTCCAGCGGCGGTGTGTCCGTTGACTTTCGAATGCTTCCGGCGCGGCATGCCATCTTCCGTGTTGCGAGCCGCGGGATTGTATTCGATCGGATCGGTCCTCTTGATGACATCGCCTAGGACTTCGGCCCGACCATGTCGTCGGCGCGCACCCAGCGATCGAAGTCTTCGGCGCTCACGTGGCCCGAGGCGAGCGCGGCCTCGCGCAGCGTCGCACCGTCGCGGTGCGCCCGCTTCGCAATCTCCGCCGCGCGGTCGTAGCCGATGTGCGGTGCGAGCGCGGTGACCAGCATCAACGACCGCTCCACGAGCTCGGCGATGCGCCGCCGGTTCGGCTCGATCCCCTGGGCGCAGTGCCGGTCGAAGCTCGCCGCGCCGTCGGCGAGCAGCCGGACGCTCTGCAGGAAGTCGTGGGCGATCAGCGGCTTGTACACGTTCAGCTCGAAGTGGCCGTGCGCGCCGCCCCAGTTGACCGCGACGTCGTTCCCGAAGACCTGCGCGCAGGCCATCGTCAGCGCCTCGCACTGGGTGGGGTTGACCTTGCCGGGCATGATCGAGCTCCCCGGCTCGTTCTCGGGGATCAGGAGCTCGCCGAGGCCGGAGCGCGGCCCCGAGGCCATCCAGCGGACGTCGTTCGCGATCTTCGTGAGCGAGGCGGCGACGGTTTTGAGCGCACCGTGGACGTGCACGAGCGCGTCGTGGGCGGCGAGCGCCTCGAACTTGTTCGGGGCCGGGATGAAGGGCAACCCGGTGACCCGCGCGAGCTCGGCGGCGACGCGCTCGCCGAACTCGGGCGAGGCGTTGAGCCCGGTGCCGACAGCGGTTCCGCCGACCGCGAGCTCGCAAAGGTGGGCGAGCGAGGCTTCGACGTGCGCGATCCCGTGCTCGAGCTGCGCGACGTAGCCGGAAAACTCCTGCCCGAGCGTGAGCGGCGTCGCGTCCTGCAGGTGCGTGCGGCCGATCTTGACGATCCCGGCGAACGCGCCCGCCTTGGCCGCGAGCGTGCTCCGGAGGCCGCGCAGCGCCGGCAGCAGACGGTGCACCAGCGACTCGACCGCGGCGACGTGCATCGCAGTCGGGATGATGTCGTTCGACGACTGGCTGCGGTTGACGTCGTCGTTGGGGTGCACGAGGCGCGACATTCCGCGGCTGCCGCCGAGGAGCTCGGAGGCCCGGTTCGCGAGCACCTCGTTCATGTTCATGTTCGTCTGGGTACCGGACCCGGTCTGCCACACGACGAGCGGGAACTCGTCGTCGTGCTGGCCGGCGAGGACCTCGTCCGCGGCGGCGATGACCGCGTCCGCCTTTGCCGGGTCCAGGGTACCGAGCGCGCGGTTGACCATCGCGCACGCGCGCTTCACCAGCGCCAGCGCGCGCAGGAGCTCGAGCGGCATGCGCTCGCCCGAGATCCGGAAGAGCTCTAGGGACCGCTGGGTCTGCGCGCCCCACAGGCGCGCCGCCGGCACCTCGATCTCGCCGAAGGTGTCGCGCTCGATGCGGAATCCGCCCGACATGGGAGGCTCCTGCTGCGATGAGGAGCGCTCACCATAAGCTACAAATGCGCGGCGAGCCAGACCGCCGGCGGCGATGCGCGCCGGGCGGGCCGGTGGTTAAGGGGCGGCACCCGGCGCCACGCCGCGCCGGGCGGGGCGCGGTCAGGGCCAGCTGTACTGCGGGAAGCCCTGCGCCTGGAGCCGCTGCCGCTCCATCTCCTGCCAGACGACGATTTCGACCCCCTGCGACGGGCGGCCTGGAGAGGCGCAGCCGGCAAGGACGATCACAGCGAGCACCGCGGCGAGCGCGGCGCGGATGCGGCGGAATTCATGAGGACCCATTCTTCAACTCCTTGTGCTCCGCGGGGCAGATGCCGAACCAACCTGCCTCCTTCCAGCGAGAGCGATGCGCCGCCGCCGGGCGGCGACCGGTCAGTCGAGGTTGTACTGAGGGAAGCCTTGCGCCTGGAGCCGCTGCCGCTCCATCTCCTGCCAGACGACGATTTCGACCCCCTGCGACGGGCGGCCTGGAGAGGCACAGCCGGCAAGGACGATCAGGGCGAGCGCCGCGGCGAGCGCGGCGCGGATGCTGCGAAACACATGACTGGACATCTTTCGACTCCTCGTTGTGGCGGCGCCGACCCCGTTTCCGGAGCGCCGGCCCGTGTGACATCACTCAGCGGAACACGTATTGCGGAAACCCGGCGTCGTCCAGACGCTTTTTCTCGGCCTTGATCCAAGGATCGAGCTGCGACAGCGTAGCCGTGCCGGCATCGGTAGTCTCCGTCGAAGGCGCCCCGGCGCGGCGCCGGCGGCGCGTCGGCGAAAGCTCAATCGCGGCTGTACTGGGGGAACCCGGCGTCGTTGAGGCGCTTCTTCTCAGCCTCGATGTAAAGCACCCACGATAACCCTTCCTTGTAGCGGGGATCCGAGGCGCAGCCCGAGAGCACACTCAGGGCAACGACTGCTGAGAGGATCAAGCCAAGACGGCGTAGTGGTCGCGACATGGGAATGGTCTCCATCGGAAGGCGGGCAGCGGGAGATCTGCTGCACGCAGGCTCAAGCTCAGTTGGTACCTCGAAGCGCCGCGCCAACGGCGGCCGGGAGTCAACCCGGCCCGTCGTTGTATTGCGGGAAACCGGCGTCGTTCAACCGCTTTTTCTCGGCTTCGTTCCATAGCACCCAGTCGAGCCCCTGCTTGTACCGGGGATCCGAGGCGCAGCCGACGAGGCCCGAGAGCGCGGCGGCGAGGACAGCTAACAGCACCAACCGGTCGAACCGCGTCTTGGCCATGGTCGAGGACCCTCCGGGCGGATGCCATTGGTATAGCAAACATGCCGCGCCCGGGCCTATTCCGCCGCCCGGCACGCGCTGAATGTACGAGGCGCCGCTCGGCGCGGATGCGCCAATCGGCTGTCAGGAACCTGCAAGGCTGGAACGCCGCCGGTCGGGCTGGCCGGCGACGGCCCTGGCCTGGCCGGTCGGAGTCAGCCCTTCAGCAAGGCGTCGATCCCCGCCTGGGCGATCTGCTCGTCCTCGTGCGACTGCACTCCGGAGACGCCGATCCCGCCGACGCATTCCCCCTCGACGACGATCGGCAATCCGCCGGTCACCGGCAGGACCGGCATCTTCAGGATCGCCATGCGTCCGCCGGCGATGCGCTCCTCCCAGTTCCGGGTGGAGCGCCGCGACACGGCTGCTGAGCGTCCCTTGCGCACCGCGATCTCCGCGTTCGCCGGCGTCGCGCCGTCCATCCGGTGGAATCCGAGCAGATGCCCGCCGTCGTCCAGGACGGCGATGGCGACGTTCCACTTGTTCCGGATCCCCTCGGCCTCGGCCGCGGCGAGGATCCGCTTCACGTCAGCGAGCGTGAGTGCCGGTCTGTTGCGCATCGTGGCCCTACGCTTTTCCGCCGACCGCCGTCCTGATCTGCTCCAGCGCCGTCGGGTCCTCGATCGTCGTCAAGTCGCCCGGATCGCGGCCCTCCGCGAGCGCCTGGATCGAGCGCCGGAGGAGCTTGCCCGAGCGGGTCTTCGGCAGCAGGTTCACGAAGTGCACTCGCGCCGGCCGTGCGATCGCTCCGAGCAGCCGGTCGACCGTCGCCATGATCTCCCTCTCGTGCTCGGCGCTCTGCGTCGGCGTCGCGACCTTGGAGGCGTCCTTGATGACCGCGAACGCGATCGGCATCTGGCCCTTGAGCTGGTCCGCAACCCCAACCACCGCCACCTCCGCGACGTTCGGGTGCGCGGAGATCGCCTCTTCGATCTCCCGGGTGCCGAGCCGATGACCGGCCACGTTGATCACGTCGTCGGTCCGCCCGAGGATGAAGAAGTAGCCGTCCTTGTCGCGAATGCCCCAGTCGAAGGTCGTGTAGATCTGCTTCGTCTTGAAGCTGGTGAAGTAGGTCTGCACGAAGCGCTCGTCGTCGCCCCACACGGTCGACATCACGCCGGGCGGCAGCGGGGGGACCACCGCGACCACGCCTTTTTCGTCGGTGCCGCACTCCGAGGCGTCGGTCTCCCGCAGGAGCTGCAGGTCGTAGCCATACGCCGGGAACGACGGACTGCCGAACTTGATCGGCGTCCGCTCGACCCCCGGCACCGAGGTCAGGATCGGCCAGCCGGTCTCGGTCTGCCAGTAGTGGTCGAGGACCTGAATCCCGAGCGCGTCGGTGATCCAGCGGTGCGTCGGCTCGTCGAGCGGCTCGCCGGCGAGGAACAGGTGCCGCAGACTGGAGACGTTGTACTTCTTGAGATACGCCGGATCCTGCTTCTTCAGCACCCGGATCGCGGTCGGCGCGCTGAACATCACGCTCGCCTTCTGATCCTGCACGATCTTCCACCAGATGCCCGCGTCGGGGCGGATCGGCGTGCCCTCGTACATCACCGTCGTCATGCCGGCGATGAGCGGCGCGTAGATGATGTACGAGTGGCCGACCACCCAGCCGATGTCGCTGGTGGTGAACATCGTCTCGCCGGCGTTGCCGCAGTAGATCCACTTCATCGACGCGGCTAGCGCAACCGCGTGGCCGCCGGTGTCGCGCTGCACGCCTTTCGGTCGCCCGGTGGTGCCGGAGGTGTACAGGATGTAGGAGGGCTCGCTCGACTCGAGCCAGGCGACCGGCACCGCGCCGCTCATGTGCTTCGAGCGCAGCTCCGCCCAGTCGAGGTCGCGGCCCGCGACGCGGTTCATTCCGGGGTCGAGCCCGCGGTTCACGAGGATCACCTGCTCCGGTTTCGACCCCGCGATCCGGATCGCCTCGTCGAGGAGCGGCTTGTACGGCACGACCTTGCCCGCACGCATGCCGCCGTCGGCCGAGATCACGAGCTTCGGCCGCGCGTCGTCGATTCGCGACGCCAGGCTGTGCGACGCGAACCCGCCGAACACCACCGAATGGATCGCGCCGAGCCGCGCGCACGCGAGCATCGCGAACGCCGCCTCGGGGATCATCGGCATGTACAGCAGCACGCGGTCGCCCCGCTTCACGCCCAGCGTCTCCATCATCGCCGCACAGCGGTTCACCTCGGCGTGGACCTCGCGGTAGGTGTAGCTAGCCTCCTTCTCGACCTCGGTCGAGATCCAGACGAGCGCCTGCTGGTCGCCGCGCGCCGCGAGATGACGGTCGAGCGCGTTGTGGCAGAGGTTCGTTTCGCCGCCGACGAACCACTTCGCGAACGGCGGCCGCGAGTAGTCGAGCACTTTCCCGAACGGCTTGTGCCAGTCGACGAGCCTCGCCTGCTCCGACCAGAACCCCTCGCGGTCCCTGATCGACCGCGCGTGGAACGCGCGGTATACGTCTCCGGCCATCGTGAACTCCTCCTTGCGTGCAGCGTTGCACCCGGCGCGCCGAACCGCGCGCCGCCCGCTCCCGGTGGGGCCGGCCCTCGACCGGGCCGTCGTGGTCAGGCTGCCAGATCGACGACGATTCTGCCGCGAATCCTGGCCTTGAGGAAGTCGTCGAACACCTGCGGCAGATCGTCGAACGGGATCGTCCGCGTCATGCCGGCGAGGTGCTTCGGCTTCATGTCGGTGGCGAGCCGCTCCCAGACCCGCCGCCGCTGCGGCATCGGGCAATTCGCCGAGTCGACGCCGAGCAGGCTCACGCCGCGCAGGATGAACGGGGCGACGGTGGTCTTCAGATCCATGCTCGCCGCCAGGCCGACCGATGCGAGCGGCGCGCCGATCCGCATGGTGGACAGGAGCCACGCCAGGACGTCGCCGCCGAGGTTGTCCACCGCGCCCGCCCAAGCGGTCTTGTCGAGCGGCTTGATCTTCGCGAGATCGAGGCTCGCGCGGAGCATGACCTCCTTCGCTCCGAGGTCCTTGAGGTACGCCGACTCGTGCTCCTTGCCGGTGAGCGCCACGACGTGATGGCCGAGCCCGGCCAGGATGTCGATCGCGATCGAGCCGACACCCCCGGTCGCGCCCGTGACGATCACCGGGCCCGCGCCGGGTGTCAGGCCCTCGTGCTCCATCCGCACCACGGCGAGGCCGGCGGTGAAGCCGGCCGTCCCGAGGGCCATCGCCTCGAACAGGCTCATGCCCTTCGGGATCGGCACGACCCAGTCGGCCTGCATGCGCGCGTACTCGGCGTAACCGCCGTCGTGCGCCACCCCGATGTCGTAGCTCGTGGCGAGGACCGCGTCGCCCTTCCTGAAGCGCGGGTCGCTCGATTCGGTCACCGTCCCCGCGAGATCGATGCCGCCGATGCACGGGAAGCGGCGGATGATCCGGCCCGCGCCGGTCGCGGCGAGCGCGTCCTTGTAGTTGACGCAGGAATACGCGACTCGGATCACGACCTCGCCGGCATCGAGCTCGTCGAGCGACGCCTGCTCGAACCCGGCGACGACTTTCCGGTCCTGCTCGCGCAGGCGGTAGACCTTGAACTTGTCCACTGGCGGTCTCCTTCGCGCAGTCGTTATATAGCGGATCGGGCTGACGCGCCGCTTACGACGCCGCGCGGACTTCGTCCCCGACCGGCTCGACGAGCGGCGCCGGCCCGGTCCCCGGCCGCCGCCGCGCCTCCATCAGATAGTCGCGGGACTGCATTTCGACCAGCCGGCTCGAGGTGCGGTGGAACTCGTTCGCCAGCACGCCCTGGGTGTACAGCGCCTCGGGCGGGGCCTCGGCCGAAACGATCAGCTTGACCCGACAATCGTAGAAGATGTCGACGAGCAGGGTGAAGCGCCGCGCCTCGTTCGCCCGCTTCGGCGCGAGGCGCGGGACGTTCGACAGGATGACCGTGTGGAAGCGCTTGGCGAGGTCGAGATAGTCGAGGTGCGACCGCGGGCCCCCGCACAGCACGTCGAAGTCGAACCAGACCACGCCGCCGGCCCGGTGGCGGTACGGAATGACGCGGCCCTCGACGTCGAGCTCGTGGAACTCCTCATCGACGTCGGCGACCTGCTTGAAGGCGGCGGCCAGCGCCTCCTCCGACTGCGGACCGAGCGGCGTGTGGTAGACCTGAACGCGCTCGAGCGCGCGGCGGCGGTAGTCGGTGTCGCCGCCGAGGTGCACGACGTCGAGCCGCTCCTCGAGGAGCCCGATGGTCGGCAGGAACCGCTCGCGCTGCAGGCCGTTCGGGTACAGCTCGCCGGGCGCGTAGTTCGACGTCATGCAGTACACGACCCCGCGATCCATGGTCCGCTGCAGGAGGCGGCCGAGGATCATCGCGTCGGCGATGTCGTTGACGTGGAACTCATCGAAGCAGACGAGGCGGTAGCGCCTGGCGATCCGCCACGCCACCGCGTCGAGCGGGTCCTCGCGGCCCTTCAGCGTGTCCAGCTCGCGGTGGACGTCGCGCATGAAGTGGTGGAAGTGCACGCGCCGCTTCCGCACCAGCGGCACGGTGAGATAGAAGCTGTCCATCAGGAAGCTCTTTCCGCGCCCTACCGGACCCCACAGGTAGGCCCCGCGCGGGAGCGGCGGCCGCACCACCAGCCGCTTGAACGCGGTGTTCCGCCGCGCCTTGTAGGCGACCCATTGCTCGTAGGCGCGCTGCAGCCGCTGGACCGCGGCGTACTGGGCGTCGTCGGCGACGAACCCGCGCCGGGCGAGCGCCTGCTGGTAGTACTCGACGACCGTCAGCGTGAGCCGCTTGGCGGGCTCCGTGTACTCGGCGGCGTCGAACACGCTGCCGCCGCCGAGCGGCGTCAGCGGCTCCGAGTCCCCGGACTCGTACGCGCTGTCACGCATATGGGTGAAGGGTAACGGGTAAAGGGCAAAGTTCCAGCGTTATTAGAACACCCAAGTTCCAGCGTTAGTAGAACACTCGATGGCTAACGGAGCGTGGGCGCGTGGCGAGCGCAGGGAGCCCGTAGGGCGACTGGAGCTTGCCAC
>Ga0184633_10001253_pt1 | contig 10443 bp, 13 predicted proteins | sample PLM31_170_b1_FD_133156 | JGI IMG/M metagenome (GOLD analysis project Ga0184633, IMG submission 133156) | Groundwater sediment microbial communities from an aquifer in East River, Colorado, USA - PLM3-1_170_b1 | ecosystem: Environmental > Terrestrial > Soil > Riparian zone | place: USA: East...
GCGTGACGCGCGCCATCCTGCGCCTGCCGTCGGAGGGCCGCGACAAGATCCTGCCGATGCTCGACGAGTACGCCAAGCTGATCCGGTGACGGAGGCGGCCCCCGCCTGGGCCGTCACGCTCCTGCGCGACGGCCGGGTGGGACGGTTGGCCACGGTGGACGCGGCCGGCCGCCCGCTCGTCGTCCCCGTCTGCTACGCCTTCGACGGTGAGCGCGTCTACTCCGCCGTCGACGACAAGCCCAAGCGCACCCGTGACCTCCGACGCCTGCGCAACATCGCGGAGAACCCGCACGTCTCGCTCGTCGTCGACGAGTACGACGAGGAGTGGACGCGCCTCCGCTACGTCATCGTCGAGGGCCGCGCGGATCTCCTGACCGGCGGCCCCGAGTTCGCGCGGGCCGTCGACCTCCTCGTCGCCAAGTACCCCCAGTACCGCACGCTCCACCTCTCCCGCGAGTCCGGCACGCTCATCCGCATCGCCCCCACCCGCATCCTCCACTGGCGCTGGGCTTGACTCGGCGCGGGCCAAGCGCCCCACGGGTGGGAGCGGTCTTCGAGCCAGACATGGCTGCTTCCAGTCACTTCCGCCCGGGAGCTTGACTTGTCTACGAGCCATCGCTACCGTGCAGGCGCCAGCGGACCGGAGGCGCCCCGACGGCAAGGAGGCCTGCATGGGTGAGCACAGCGAGTTCCGGACACAGCTCCAGGCGGCGGTCAACGCGCGGCATAGCCGACTCAATCCGTTCACCGAGAAGTGGGTCAATGGCGAGTTGACGCGCGCTCAGCTCGGCGCGTGGGCGGCGCAGCACTACCAGTACGTCTCCCAGTTCCCGCGGTGGTGCGCCGCCGTCTACGCGGAGTGCCCGTACGCCGACGCCCGCGACTTCCTCCTCGAGAACATCATCGAGGAAGAGGCGGGCACCAAGCACGTCGACCTGCTCATCCGGTTCGCCGAAGCCTGCGGCGTGAGCCGCGCCCAGGTCGAAGGTACGGCGCAGCTGCCGACCACGCGCGCGCTCACCGCCTGGTGCTACGAGACCGCTCACCGGCCGTTCACCGAGGCCGCGGCCGGCCTGCTCGTGGGCCTCGAGTCGCAGGTGCCCGGGATATACCGGCGCAATCTCCCGCCGCTCAAACCCCTCTACGGCTTCACCGACCGCGAGGTCGAGTTCTTCGCCATCCACATCGAGGCCGACGAGATCCACGGCGAGCGCGGCTACGAGATCGTGGAGACATACTCGACCACGCCCGAGATGCGCCGCCCCGCAGCGGACGCCGTCCGCCCGGCGACGGAAATGCGCTGGCAGTACATGAGCGGACTGTACCGCGCGCACGTCCTCAAAGAGGACGTGTAGGACAGTCCGATGAGTGAGATGCGGGTGGCGCGACTGGAGGACCTGAGCGCGGATCAGCCGACGCTGGTCGAGGCAGAGGGGACACAGATCGTGCTCGTCCGCGTGGGTGACGTGGTCTACGCCTGCAACGACTTCTGCACCCATCAAGGTGGGCCGCTGAGCGAGGGCCAGATCTCGGGCACGCGCCTGACCTGTCCCTGGCACGGCTGGATGTTCGACGTCAGGACGGGAGACTGCATGATGCCGTCACGCGGTGGCCGCGTCGCCAGCTATCCGGTGCGCGTGGACGCGGGCGACGTCTGGGTCGAGCTGCCACCAGCAGCGCCGTGAGGGGACGCCGACGACCATCGCGACCATGACGCTGAAGCACGCCACCGAGTGCATTGAGCGGGGTCTCGCCAAGGCGCAAGCGCTGGGCTTCCAGGTGGCCATCGCCGTCGTGGACGAGGCGGGACATCTCGTCGCCTGCCACCGGATGGACGGCGCGCTCTGGGTCACGCCCGAGATCGCGCGGGCCAAGGCCAACGCCGCCGCCGGCTTCCGCGCCACTACGTTGGACCTCGAGGAGCGATTCAACAAGGGACGACAACTCTTCGCCGGCAACGTCGCCGCGCTCGGTGACTACGACTTCGTGTTCGGCCGCGGCGGCGTCCCGATCGGGAGCGACGGCCGCGTCATCGGCGCCGTCGGCGTCAGCGGCGCCGTCCCCGCCGACAACGACCACACGATCGCTGACGCGGCTGCATACTGAGGACGTCGTTTCACAACCGCGGTGACGTGTCATCGGGCCACGCGCTGAAGCCCCTGTCGAGCCCCGTCGTGTTTCTCGACCCTCCCCTTGACGGGGAGGGTCGGCGAGCGAAGCGAGCCGGGGTGGGGGTGTGCTCCGCCCCCACCCCAACCCCTCCCCGCGAGGGGGAGGGGCATCGCTGACGCTGCCTGGCCGAGCGGCCGTTGCGGTGTCGGTGCCGACTTAGGGTAAGCTGGCGGGCGTGGAGTTCGAGGTCGAGGTGTACTGCAACGAAGCCGGTGAGTGGGTCGCCACTGCCGTCGAGCACGGCGTGAGCGCCAAGGGCGCGGTGGAGAAGGAGGCGCTCTCCCGCCTGATGGAAGCCCTGGCCGCTCATTTCAAGAAGCACCCCGCCGGCTAAGCCGGGGCTCGCCACGACACGGATGAACGGCGCGCTGGGGGGACTTCGCGTCATCGACTGCTCGCGGCTCATTGCGGGCGGCGTGCTGGCCACCGTGCTCGCCGATCACGGCGCGGACGTCGTCAAGGTCGAGAACCCGCGCGGCGGCGATCCCCTGCGGACGTGGCTCAGCGACCGGGGCCAGCTCTGGTGGAAGGTGTACGCCCGCGGCAAACGGTCCATCACCCTGAACCTGGCCTCGCCGCGGGGTCAGGCTTTGCTTCGCCGGCTGGCCCGCGACGCCGACGTCCTCATCGAGAACTTCCTCCCCGGAACGTTCGAGAAATGGGGGCTCGGCTGGCACGTGCTCTCCGCGGACAACCCGCGCCTCGTCTTTGCGCGGGTGTCGGGCTGGGGGCAGGACGGCCCGTACCGCGAGCGCCCGGGCTTCGGCACGATGGTGGAGGCGATGAGCGGCTTCGCGGCCACCACCGGCCCCGCCGACGGCCCGCCGACGCTCCCGTCGTTCCCGATGGCGGACATGGTCGCCGCGCTCGCCGGCGCTTCGGCAGTGCTCGCGGCGCTCCGCGGCCGCGACCTCGTGACCGGGCGTGGACAAGTCGTCGACATCTCGCTCTACGAGCCGCTGCTCTCCGTGCTCGGTCCCGCCGCCGCCCTGCACGCGCTCGACGGCACCGTCCCCACCCGGCGTGGCAACCAGTCGGACAACGCCAGCCCGCGGGGCACCTATCGCACGCGTGACGGCCGCTGGGTCGCGCTCTCCGCGTCCACGCCCGCCTCGGCGACGGCGCTCTTCCACGGCCTCGGCCTCGCGCACCTCCTCGACGACCCGCGCTTCACCACGAACGACGCGCGTGTCGCCCACAACGACCTGGTCGACGCCCAGCTCACGACAGCCATCGGTGAGCGGACCCACGACGAGATGCTGCGCCTCTTCGAGCGGGAGGCGCTAACGGCAAGCCCCGTCTACGACATCGCGGACATCACGAAGGACCCGCACGTGGTCGCGCGCGGCATCCTCGTCGACGTCCCCGACGCCGAGCTGGGCGGCGTGCGGATGACGGCGCCCACGCCCCGCCTGACCGACACGCCGGCTGCCATCCGCTGGACGGGGCCACCGCTCGGCGCCCACAACCGCGAGGTGTACGGAGCCCTGGGGGTGACCGCCGCCGAACTGGAGGAGCTGAAGCGTGAAGGGATTGTGTAGCCTCGTCGTCGCCGCGCTCGTCTTGGGCCTCGCCGTCGCGCCGGGGAGCGCGGCGGACTACGCGGGACCGTTGATCGACGCGCATTCCCACGTGCCGAGCGCGGCGGCCATCGACGCCTACGTCGAGGCGATGAAGCGTCATGACGTCCGCCGCGTGGTCCTGCTCGGCGTCGGCGGCGTGCAGAAGGACGATCCCGCGTGGATCGCCGCCGCCGCGCGCAAATATCCCGACCGTGTCGTCCCGGGGCTGCCCGTGACCGATCCCACCGCTCCCGACGCCGCCACGCGCCTGGACGCGGCCCTCACTGGGGGCAAGGCCCACGCCGTCGGCGAGATCCACGTGCGCCAGGTCTCGCGCAAGATCGACCGCGATCCCGGCGCCCCCGCGTTCGTCAAGCTCCTCGAGGTCGCCGCCAAGCACGGCGTCCCCGTCGTCATCCACGACGAGCTGAACGACGCGGCAACCGCCGCGCTCGGCAAGGCGCTCGCCGCCCAACCCCGGGCCGTGATCGTCCTCGCGCACGCGGGCGACGCGACCCCCGCGCGGATCGAACCGCTGCTCGCCCGCCACCCGAACCTGATGGTCGACCTCTCGGGCATGCATTTCCAGCGCAAACCCGCCCTCGCCACGGAGACAGGTCCCCTCGACCCCGCCTGGAAAGCGCTCATCGAGAAGATGCCCGACCGGTTCCTGATCGGCATCGACGTCTGGGCGCCCCGGCTCTTCGAGCCGGCCATGCTCGACCGGCTCATGAAGTGGACGCGACGGATTCTCGGGGAGCTGTCGCCGGGAATTGCCGAGCAGGTGGCACACCGCAACGCCGCCAAGCTCTACCGCATCGAGTAGGCCGGTGAAAACGGTCGAGAAGCTGCGATCATGATCTTGCGTACCGCGCTCTGTGATCTGCTGGGCATCGAATATCCGATCCTCCAGTCTGGGATGGGTGGCGTCGCTGGTCCCGAGCTGGTGGCCGAGGTGTGCCGCGCGGGCGGCCTCGGTATCCTCGCCGGGCTCAACGTCCCCGGCGAGGAGCTGCGGGGCCGCATCCGTCGCGTACGCGAGCTGACCGACCGTCCCTTCGGCGTGAACCTCTGGCTCCACACCGAACTGCGGCCGCCGACCGATCCCGCGACGATCCCCGACAGCACGCTCCGCGCGGTCCAGGGCACGCTCAATCGCTTCCGGGCGCGTCTCGGCATCCCGGCGCAGACGGAGCGCCCCGATCCCGTGCCCGACCTCGTGGACGAGGCGATCGCGGTCATCCTGGAGGAGCGTGTGCCCGTGCTCAGCACCGCCCTCGGTATGCCCGACGTGGCGACGGCCCGCCGCTGTTTCGAGCGCGGCGTCAAGATCGTCGCCATGGTCGCGACCGTCAAGGACGCCCGCGCGGCGGCGAGCGCCGGCGTCGACGTCGTCATCGCTCAGGGCGGCGAGGCGGGAGGCCATCGCTCGACGGGGGCGAAGACGCCGTCGGCGGAGAGTGCCTGCGTCGGCACGCTGGCGCTGGTGCCCCAGATCGTCGACGCGGTGAGCGTGCCCGTCGTGGCGGCCGGCGGCATCGCCGACGGCCGCGGGCTCGTGGCCGCCCTCGCCCTCGGCGCGCAGGGGATCCTCCTCGGCACCCGCTTCGTGGCCACCCGCGAGTCGGGGGCGACGGAGTTCTGGAAGAAGACGCTGCTCGAGAGCGACGGCGACGCGACGACGACGACCGACGCCTTCTCCGGGCTCTACGCCCGCGCGCTCCGCAACACGTTCACGCGGGACTACGCCGCCTCGGGGGCGCCGGTGCTCTCCCCGCTGCTACAGCGCAACGTGGCGGCCGACGTCTACGCCGCCGCCGCCGCGCAGGGCGACCCCGCATACTTCCCCATGTGGTCCGGGCAAAGCGTAGGACTGATCCACGACCTCCCCGGCGCCGCCGACGTCGTCGACGCAATCGTCCGCGAAGCCCGCGCCGTCCTCACCGCCCTGGGTGGGCGCCTCCGCCTCGAATGAACCCGGAAGAGACGGGCGGCGGAGATACCCTCCCCTTGACGGGGAGGGTCGGCGAGCGAAGCGAGCCGGGGTGGGGTGCGAGTCCGCGTTGGGTGCGTCGCTGAACCGCGGGCTCCGAGGTCGATGATGGCGAACGAGCGCGCTCGTCAGCCCCCCACCCCCACCCCTCCCCGCGAGGGGGAGGGGCTTAGTCCGAAGTGGTCTCGTGCTCCCGTTCTGCCATGACCGGATCGGCCGCGACTATACGTCACCGTAATTGCGAATCGGAGTAACTAAGGGAGACTCCTGTGAAGCTCGATGTCGGCATGCTCACGCACGATCTCACGTCGATCCCGGCCTATGCCCGCAAGGTGGAGGCGCTCGGCTTCGACTGCCTCTGGTCCTCGGAAACCCAGCACGATCCGTTCCTGCCTCTGGCCGTCGCCGCGACGGTCACCTCGCGGGTGAAGCTCGGCACGGCGATCGCCGTGGCGTTTCCCCGCAGCCCCATGATCACCGCCCACATCGCGTGGGATCTGCAGGCCGCGTCGAACGGGCGCTTCATCCTCGGGCTCGGTTCGCAGGTAAAGGGCCACAACGAACGCCGGTTCTCGGTAAAGTTCGAGTCGCCCGGCCCCAAGCTCCGCGAGATCGTGCAGGCGCTCCACGCAATCTGGGATTGCTGGCAGAACGGCAAGCGGCTGAACTTCAAGGGGCAGTTCTACCGCTTCGATCTCATGACGCCCTTCTTCAGCCCCGGCCCCATCGCCCACCCGCACATTCCGGTCTACATCTCCGGCGTCAACGCCTACATGTGCCGCGTGGCGGGCGAGGTGTGCGACGGGCTGCACGTGCATCCGTTCAATAGCCCGAAGTACCTGCGCGAGCACGTCCATCCCGCCGTGGAAGAGGGGCTGCGCGCGTCGGGGCGGTCGCGCGCAGACTTCACGTACGCCACCGCGGGCTTCGTCGTGATCGGCGACACCGAGGAGGAGCTGGCCCGCGCCCGTCAGGCCGTCCGCCAGCAGATCGCGTTTTACGCCTCGACGCGCACCTACGAGCCGGTCCTCGCCGCCCACGGCTGGCAGGACATCATCCCGAGCCTGCACCGCAAATCGGTGGAGGGTGACTGGGCGGGGATGGCGAGCCTGATCACCGACGAGATGGTCGACACCTACGCGGTGACGGGAAGCTACGACACGATCGCGGCGAGGATCAAGGAGCGGTACGCCGGCCTCCTCGACCGCACCGCGTTCTACCAGCCCTATCGCCTCGACGATCCCCGGGTGCCCCGCGTCGTCAAGGAGTTCAACGGATGAAAGCGCTCGCCTTCAACGCCTTCGGCGGCCCCGACACGCTCACGCTGCAGGACGTCCCGGACCCGACGATCAAGCCCGATCAAGTTCTCGTTCGCGTACGCGCCTGCGCGTTGAATCACCTCGATCTCTTCGTGCGCGAGGGCATCCCCGCTCTGAAGACGCCGCTGCCCTTCTGGACGGGGTGCGACATCGCCGGCGACGTCGTCGAAGTGGGGGCGGCGGTCTCCGGCGTCAAGCCTGGCACGCGCGTGGCCGTCAATCCGAACCTGACCTGCGACCGCTGCGAGTTCTGCCGGGCCGGCGAGCACAGCCTGTGCGTGCGCTACGGCATCCTCGGCGAGCACGTCCCCGGTGGTCTCGCCGAGCTGGTCGCCGTTCGCGGCGACCGCGTCCTCGCGCTGCCCGATGCCGTCACCTACGAGGACGCCGCCTCCTTCGTCCTCACCAACATGACGGCGTGGCGGATGGTCGTGACCCAGGGCCAGCTCCGGGCGGGGCAGGACGTGCTCATCCTCGGCGTGGGCGGCGGCGTGTCCTCCACGGCCGTGCAGATCGCCAAGCTCTGCGGCGCCCGCGTCTTCGTGACGTCCTCGAGCGACGCCAAGCTCGAGCGCGCGCGTCAGCTCGGTGCGGACGTCTGCATCAATTACGCGAAGGAGGACTGGGCCAAGACCGTCTTCGAAAAGACGGGGCGCCGCGGCGTCGATCTCGTCATCGAAAACGTGGGCGCCTCGACGTGGAAGCAGTCCATCCGGTCGGTCCGCAAAGGCGGCCGCCTCGTCAGTTGCGGCGCCACAACGGGGCCCATCGGGGAGATCGACCTCCGGATCCTCTTCTGGACCCAGATCTCGATCATCGGCTCCACGATGGCCAACGACCGCGAGTTCCACGAGGTCATGCGCCTGTTCTTCGAGGGCAAGCTCCGGCCGATCGTGGACGAGGTGGTGCCGCTCGCCGACGGCGCCGCCGCCCAGCAACGCCTCGCCGAGGGCAAGCAGTTCGGGAAGATCGTCCTCCAGATCTAGGCTTAGTACTCCGATTCGCAATTGCGGTGACATATAGTCGCGCCCGATCATGTCATGGCAGAACGGGAGCATGAGGCTCCTTCGGACTGAGCCCCTCCCCCTTGCGGGGAGGGGTGGGGGTGGGGGTGGGGGCTGGGGGGCCTTCTTCCCGACCCAAGACGCTTCGCACCCTCTCCATAACGCCTTCAGGATTCCCCATGACCTCGTTATTCCAGAACGGAACCTGCCGACGAAAATGGAAGCCGGCCGTCTTCAGCACTCGGAGACGTCTCCAGAGTTTTCTCTCGGCGTCGGCCTGGCCTACACGTAACTGACGAGCGCGCTCGTGCGCCATCATCGGACCTCGGAGCCCGCGGTTCAGCGATGCGTCCCAACCGGGCCCGCCCCCCACCCCGGCTCGCTTCGCTCGCCGACCCTCCCCGTCAAGGGGAGGGTCGGCTCCGCCGCCCCAGAGCCCCGCTCAAGCCCCCCGCCGGCGCGGAGAACCTTCAGTACCAACCGGCGTCGCCGGGCAACAGCGCGCGGCGTGTCCCATCGGCGTCCTCGATCACTCGAGGGCGAATCGTCGGGATCGGACGCCCGGCGAGTCTGGTCAGGGCGTCGGCGACCGATGCGGCGCCGTCGAAAAGCTGGAGGTTCGCGATCGTCGGCCGGCGGAGCGAGATTTCGCCGGCCGTCTGAGCGTCGAACGCCCGGCCTGGTGACAGCCAGCGGACGCTGGTGATCTCGTGGTCGTCGGCCACCGGGTCCTGAAGCTCCGGCATCGGCGCGGCAAAGAAGCGCGTGTCGAAGCGGAGAGGGTTCTCCTCGGGCGTGATCCAGTGCGCGAAGTACGTGAGGCGGTCGGTCGTGAGCGTCAGGCGCTCGGTGCGCAGGAGGTCCCAGAAGGCGCGATGATCCGCCTGGCAGGCGTGCCGGTAGGCGGCAAGACGCTCGGCGTCGATCCGCGGCGGACGCCCGCTCGCGTCCACCGCGAGCAGCACGCCCACCTCTTCGAACGCCTCGCGAATGGCGCCGATCCAGTAGCCCAGCGCCGCGCGCGGCGCATGCGCGAGGGCGAGCACGCGGGCCGCGTCCTCCACGGCGAGCCCGGCGCACCATCGTGCAGCGTCGTCGGGGCTGTCGGCGGGCTCGATCTTGCCGCCGGGGAACACGTGGTCACCGGCCGCGAACTTGCTCGCGCGGTGGCGCTGGATGAGGAGGATCTCGACGCCGCCAGCGGGGCCGTTGCGGAGGAGCACGAGCGTCGCCGCGGGCGCCGGCGTCACAGGCGTAGGTTTGACGGACACCAGCTCAGTGTGACACGATCGTCGCGTTTCTGTCATTCGGATCGCAGTGCGAGCTGCAAAACGTCGCGGGCGTTGGGCGAGCCGGAACACGGCCGGGGGCTGGGGCCCCCGCGTGCGAGGCGAGCAAGAAGAAGGCGCCCCGCCGTTCGAGGCGAGCATACAAAAGGAGGATTCTCCGTATGGGCGCCGAGGCGCGTCTCAAGGAACGCAACATCACGCTGCCGCAGCCGGCGACGCCGCTGGCGAACTACGTCGGCGCGGTGCGCACCGGCAACCTCCTGTTCGTGGCCGGCCATGGCCCGCTCCGCCGCGCCGACGGCACGTTCACCGCGCGCGGTAAGCTCGGCCGTGACCTCTCCGTCGAGGAGGGCTATCAGGTGGCGCGCGAGGTGGGGCTCAACCTGCTGGCCACCGTGCGCGCGAGCGTTAGGAGCCTGGACAACATCACGCGCATCGTCAAGGTGCTAAGCATGGTCGCCTCCGCCGAAGGGTTCGGCGACCAGCCCAAGGTCATCAACGGCTTCTCGGATCTCATGGTCGAGGTCTTCGGCGAGACGATCGGCAAGCACGCGCGCTCGGCCGTGGGGCTGGCGGAGCTGCCGATGGGCATTCCCATGGAGATCGAGATGATCATCGAAGTGCAGGAGGTCTCATGAACTTCGTCCTCGATGTCGTCATGGTGCTCATCTCCCTCGTCTTCCTCGGCATCGTCGGGATGATCGCCGGCGTCGCCATCCCCGGCCTGTTTATGGCCGCCGCCGCTCCCTGGCTCGACTGGATCCTCCCCATCCGCGACAAGAAAAACTAACGCCGCGCCATGGGCGCGAAGTACTTCGGGGCGGCAGTCAAACGCCGCGAGGATCCGCGGTTCCTGCGCGGAGAAGCGCGCTTCGTCGACGACGTGAAGCTCGCCGGGATGCTCCACGCGGCGTTCCTGCGCTCGCCGCATGCCCACGCCCGCATCGCCGGGATGCGGACGCAGGCCGCGGCGGCCATGCCCGGCGTCGCGCGCGTGTTCACCTTCGCGGACCTCGAGCGCTGGATGAAGCCGTTGCCGCTCTTCGGGGCGGTGCCGCCGGGACTCGCCGCCGCCATCCACTTCGACATCCGCCAGGCTCCGCA
>Ga0184633_10001254_pt1 | contig 10434 bp, 8 predicted proteins | sample PLM31_170_b1_FD_133156 | JGI IMG/M metagenome (GOLD analysis project Ga0184633, IMG submission 133156) | Groundwater sediment microbial communities from an aquifer in East River, Colorado, USA - PLM3-1_170_b1 | ecosystem: Environmental > Terrestrial > Soil > Riparian zone | place: USA: East...
GGCGACGAGGGCGGCTTCGCGCCGATGCTCACCTCGCACGAAGACGTGCTCAAGCTGCTCGTCGCCGCCATCGAGAAAGCGGGTTACCGCCCCGGCGACGACATCGCGCTCGCGCTCGACCCGGCTGCGAGCGGCTTCTACGCGGAGGGCCGCTACAAGCTTGCCGCCGATCACAAATTGACCTCCGCCGGGATGGTTGACCTGTATGCCGGTTGGCGCAAGAACTATCCGCTGCCGTCCATCGAAGACGGCCTCGCCGAAGACGACTGGGACGGCTGGAAGCTGCTCGCCGACAGGCTGGCCGCGAACACCCAGCTCGTCGGCGACGACCTGTTCGTCACGAACGTGGCCCGCATTCAGGACGGCATCCAGCGCGGCGTCGCCAACTCGGTGCTGATCAAGCTCAACCAGATCGGCTCCGTCACGGAGACCATCGCCGCGATCAACCTCGCCCGGTCGGCAGGCTGGACGGCGATGGTCTCGCACCGCAGCGGCGAGACCGCGGACACCTTCATCGCCGATTTCGTGGTGGCGATGGGCACCGGGCAGATCAAGACCGGCGCGCCCTGCCGCAGCGAGCGCGTGGAGAAATACAATCAACTCCTGCGCATCGAAGAAGAGCTGGGCAGCCGCGCGGTGTATGCGGGACGGAGCGCGTTCAAGAAATAGACCCTATCGAATGGACATGACCCGCGCCGGGGAGATCATCCCGGCGCTGTTGCTTTAACACGCCTTCCCATCTTCTCACCCTCTTCTCAGAAATTGCTGGTAAGTTTAGGTCAGTCGGATTCGAGACCGGACAGGTCTTTGCCCTCTCCGCTTCGCTACGAGGGTCTGCGAGAGACCTGTCCGGTCTGTGCGAAAAGGAGACATTTCATGAATAAAATTTTGCGTGTCGCGCTCATCCTGGGCGTGCTGGCCGTGTTCGGCGCGGCCCTCCTGGGGGGCGGCTTTGTGGCCGGATACGCCATCGCCCGCGGGGGTCTGGCGATGCCCGGCCTGGCCGCGCCCGGCGAGGCTAATTCCCAGAACACGGACACCCCGGCGGATTTGCAGAACCGGTTCGCGCCCTTCTGGGAGGCGTGGAACATCGTCCACGAGAAATACGTGGAGCAGCCGCTGGACGATACCAAGTTGATGCGCGGCGCCATCAGCGGCATGGTGAGGGCGCTGGACGACCCTCACTCCAGCTATATGGACCCGCTGGCCTACGAATTCTTCCAGACCGACCTGGGCGGGGAACTGGAGGGCATCGGCGCGCAGGTGGAGCAGGCGGGCGACTACGTGCGCATCGTCTCCCCCCTCCCCGGCTCGCCCGCGGAGGCCGCCGGGATCCGCCCCGGCGACCTGATCGTCAAAGTGGACGACACGGACACCACGGGCATGGATTATCTCCTCGTCGTCAAAATGGTGCGCGGGCCGGCGGGCACGCAGGTTCACCTCACCATCCAGCGGGAGGGCGAGAGTAAATTGCTCGAGTTCGACATCGTCCGCGCCAAGATCACGCTCTCCTCGGTCGAGAGCGAGATGCTGGACGGGAATGTCGCGTACGTGAAGATCAACGACTTCGGCGATAAGACCACCGGCGAATTGAAGACGCAGTTACAGGCCTTGCTGGCCCAGAAACCGGTCGGGCTGGTGCTCGACCTGCGCGGCAATCCGGGCGGCTACCTGGACACCGGGATCGCCGTCGCCTCCCAGTTCATCGCCGACGGCGTAATCGTGCGCGAACGCTTCGGCGACGGGACGGAAAAGACCTACGACGCGCTCGGGGGCGGGCTGGCGACCGAGATTCCGCTCGTCGTGCTCGTTGATAAAGGGTCGGCCTCGGCCTCCGAGATCGTGGCCGGGGCGATTCAGGATACCCACCGGGGCACGATTGTCGGCGAGACCTCGTATGGCAAAGGCTCGGTGCAAACACTCGCACCCTTGTCGGGCGACAACGGCGTGGTGCGGGTGACCATCGCCCGCTGGCTGACGCCCGAGGGCCGCTCCATTCACCAGCTAGGCATCACGCCGGACGTGACGGTGGAGATGACCGACGACGACCGCGCCGCCAAACGCGATCCGCAACTGGATCAAGCGGTGCAACTGCTGACCGGCGGCGGGCAAACCGCGTGGCACGTTCAATCTTTTGTGGTTCCGGCGACTGCGCAATAGCCGCACCTTGATTCCGTTCCGCCCGCCGTTGCACGAAGCGTGCGGGTGTGGGTGATACCCCCGGTTGCTTGACCACAAACGGCACATGGCGTACAGTCCCGCCCATGATGCCGGGCAACCCCTCTGCCTCGTCACACCCCGCCCCGCGCTTCCCTCCCCAGATGGGTCTGGGCCTCGGCCTGCTGGCCATCTCGGCCGCCTCCCTGCTGATTCGCTTCGCGCAAAAGGACGGCGTGGCCTCGCTCACTATCGCGGCCTATCGCCTGACGATTGCGGGCCTGTTCCTGCTGCCGCTGGCGCTCGCGCGGCATCGCCCCGAAATGCGGGCGCTGACGCGCAGGCAATGGCTGCTCACCTGCCTGTCCGGCGCCTGCCTCGGTCTGCACTTCGGATTGTGGATCAACTCTCTGGCCTACACCACTGTGGCCAGCTCGGTCGTGCTCACGTCCACCGCGCCGATCTTCGTCGCGCTGATCTCGGCGGTCGTCTGGCGCGAAAAACTGCCGCGCCCTCTGGCGGGCGGGATGGCCGCGGCGATGGTGGGCGGGATCATCGTCGGGCTGAGCGACACGTGCACACTGCGCGGCTGCCCGCCGTTGAAGGAATTTCTGCAGGGGCAAGCCTTCCTCGGGGATGCGCTGGCGCTCGCGGGCGCGATCGCGCTCGCGGGCTATTACAGCCTGGGCTGGTCGCTGCGCGCCTCGATGGCGCTGGTCCCGTACAGCTTTCTCACCTACGGCGCGGCGGCGCTCGTCCTCAGCCTTACCGTGCTGATCGCGCGCGTGCCCGTCGCCGGCTTCGCGCCCCGCGCCTATGTGTGGTTTCTGCTGCTCGCCTTGATTCCACAACTCGTCGGGTACACATCATTGAACTGGGCGCTGAAATATCTGCCCGCCACGTACGTGTCCGTGACGGTGCTCGGCGAGCCGATTGGCGCGACGGCGCTGGCGATGCTGCTGCTTCAGGAAATCCCCTCGACGCTGAAGCTGATCGGGAGCGCGTTGATTCTCGCCGGCATTCTCGTCGCGTCACGCCGCGCGACACACGCCGCGCCCGCGCGCGATTGATTTGCATTCTAAAACGAATGATGCTATTTTAGGCCACACATGGAGGCGACGTGTTAAACGCTCGTTGTTTTCGGTGCGGATGGAGCTTCACCCTGAGCCGGGAGATGATCGCGGCGGCGCTGACCAGCGTGGCCGGCGCGGGGGACAAGTACCACGTCGAGTACTGCCCCCGGTGCCGCCAGGTGATCAAAATCCCGATGGATCAGCTGAAACGGGCCGCGCCCGCCGGCTGGCAGCCCCCCGCGCCCCCAGCAGCCACCCCCACCCCGGCCACCTCCACCTCCCCAACCCCAGCCAGCGAACCGGCCTCCGCGCCCTCTGCCCCGGAGGCGCAGGCACAAGCCGCTCCCCAGCCCGCCCCAGCAGCCCCGGCAGAGATGGCTAAGGCCGCCAAGCCCGCCCGCAAGCGGTCGGCGGGCAAACCGGCTGCCACAAAAGGAGCTGCCAAAGCCAAAGCGCCGGTCGCCAAAAAGACCACTCCCGGCAAGCCCGCCGCCAAAAAACCTGCGGCGCGCAAGAAAACCAAATAAACCCACCTTTATGGAGGAATCTATGACCGAAACGCCCGCCCCAACCAGCCAGCCGCCCGCCATCGAGATGCCCGCTCCCATGCCCCCAGCGGAACCGGCCCCCATGCCCATGCCCGCCGCTCCTGCCCCGGCGAAGAAGAAGGCGGCTCCCAAGAAGAGGGCTGCCGCGAAGAAGCCGGCGAAGAAAGCCGCGCCCAAGAAGAAGGCGGCGAAGAAACCGGCGAAGAAGGCTGCTGCGAAGAAAAAGACGGCGAAGAAGGCCAGAAAGTAATCTTCTTCTGGAGAGAAAAACCCGCATCCCGTCGCGTTCGTCGGTGACGTAGGCGTGCGCGGCGGTGCGGCAGCCATCTCAGCGGTACAGCCCTCTCTCCGCGATGATGCGCGCGACGGCCTCCGGAACCAGATCGCCGATGGCTTCCCCGGCCTGCACCCGCTCCCGGATTTGATGCGAGGCAATTTCCAGCGGCTCGACCTCGACGAACTCCACTTTTTCCGCGAGGCCGGGGAGGCGCCGTTCCAGCGCGGTGAGGTCAATCGCGTCCCCCGGTCGCCGCATCACCCCCAAAGAACAATGCAATAGAAACTCCGCCGGTCGGCCCCAGGTCGGGAGGTCGCGCAGCGAGTCGCCGCCCATGAGGTAGACCAACTGATTCCCCCGGAACTGTTGGGCCAGCCGGGCCACCGTGTCCGCCGCCCAGTGTGGGCCGGGGCGGTTAATGTCCACGCGCGAAATCGCGTACGCCGGTTCCCCCGCAATCGCCGCGCGCACCATCGCCAGCCGGTCGGCGACGGGCGAGAGAGGCTGGCCGCGTTTGTGCGGCGGGTCGGCGGTAACCACCCACAGCACTTTGCCCAGCCGGAGCTGCACCCGCGCGGCCTCGGCCAGCCGCAAATGGCCGAAGTGCAGCGGGTCAAACGTTCCGCCGAAGATGCCGATGCGCATGGCTGATCACCGATGGCATATCGCATATCGCAGATGGCGAATTGCGATAAGCGATAGGCGATACGCTATCGGCTAGTCATTCCACTCCAATTCATACTCCCCAATCCGCACCGCGTTCCCCTGCTGCACGCCCGCGTCAATCAGCCCCTTATAGATGCCGAGCACCTCCAGAATCTTCTGAAAGCGCGCCACGGCCTCGTCGTATTCCCAGTACGTCATCTTCGCCGCGCGCTCGATCTTCGCGCCGCTCACCCGGTACCCGCCGTCCGGCTCGCGCGTGATGACGAAGTCGGATTCATCGAACGCGGGGCGGTACACGGGCATCTCTTCGGCCACCAGCGGCCGCGGGGCCTCGTCCAGCATCCGGGCCGCGTGGAAGAGCAGGTCGCGCACGTTGGTGCGGGCGAGCGCGGAGATTGCCATCACCGCGTAACCGCGCTTCTCCAGTTCGGCCTTCACGGCGGGCCAGCGCGCCTGCGCGTCAGGCAAGTCGGTCTTGTTCAGCGCCACGAGCTGCGGCTTGCGCGCCAGGTGCTCGTCGAAGAGCGCCAGCTCAGAGTTGATCTGCGAGAAGTCGGCGAGCGGGTCGGCCCCCGCGCCGTCGAGGAGGTGGATGAGCACGCGCGTGCGCTGAATGTGCCGGAGAAAATCGAAGCCCAGCCCCGCGCCCTGGTGCGCACCCTCGATCAGGCCGGGGATGTCGGCGAGGATCAGCGTCCGCTCGCCGTCGAGGTCGGCGACCCCGAGGTTGGGCACCAGAGTCGTGAAAGGATACGGAGCAATCTTCGGCTTGGCCGCGGTGACGGCGGCGAGCAGCGTGGACTTGCCCGCGTTCGGCACACCCACGATCCCGATATCGGCGATGAGCTTGAGTTCGAGTTTGAGTTGATGTTCTTCGCCGGGCGCGCCCTTCTCGCCAATGCGCGGCGCCTGCTGGCGCGCGTTCGCGAACCGGGCGTTGCCGCGCCCCCCGCGCCCCCCGTGCGCCACCTGGAGTTGCTGCCCCGGCTCGGTGAGATCGCCCAGCAGCGCACCCGTCGCCGCGTCGCGCATCACCGTGCCGGGCGGGACCTGAATGACGAGCGCAGGCGCGGACTTGCCGTGCATCTTGCGACCCTGCCCGCGCCCTCCGTCCTGCGCGATGAACTCGCGCTTGCGGCTGAAGGCCAGCAGCGTGTTGAGCGTGGGATTCACTTCGAGGATCACGTCGCCGCCCCGGCCGCCGTCGCCGCCGTCCGGCCCGCCGCGCGGCACGAACTTCTCGCGCCGAAAGCTGATCGCGCCGTTGCCGCCGCTCCCGGATCGCACCGTGATCGTCGCTTCGTCAAAATACATGTGCGGGATTATAGCAGACGGGCTTAAGTTAATGTGTGGGATGCTCTCCTCGTCGGCTTGCGTAAGTTATAATCAGACAGGTGTTGAATTCGGTCAGGCCATGGCGAAGAAAACACGCGACGCAGACTTGCTGGAGTGGACGGTGGCGGAAGCTCCGGCCCCAGATGAATCTGCGCCCCTTCTGTCAATCTCGCCGCCGTCACCGCCTGCGCCGGATGGACATCCGGCAGCGCCCTCCCCGAAAATCTCCCGGCGCTTGTGGCTAACGGCGGGTGGCTTGATCGCCGTTTCGCTGTTGGGGCTGGCGTTGTTCTCAGTCTGGGACAAGTACCGGGTGAGGCGGGCCGTCGAGCAGATGGTCGCGCTGGAAGAACAGGCTGCGCTTGCTGGAGATACCGAGACGCTCACCCAACTCTACGATCCCGGCGCGACGACCTGGGCCGGGCTGCAAATTCAGCGCGTGCGCAACGGGCAGGCCGTGCCGCTCCCGATGCAGGCGCTTCGAGCCGTGCCGGAACCCGGCATCCTACGGTCGGTCGAAACCCTTACGCCAGACACCGTGCGGGCCGACGTGGTTCACCAGTTCCACGCCCCGGATGGCAGCCGGGCTTCCTTTGCCCTGCCCCAGTTCTATCGCTATGGGAACGGCGAGTGGAAACGTATCGCGCCTCCCGCAACCTATCGGGGTGAACTACAAGAATGGGCGGGGAAGTACATTGACTTGAGCTACTTCGCCGTAGATGGACGGGAAATTCCTGGCAGTGACGGTCTGGAATTGGAGTTGGCCGCAACAGGCCATCCTCTACGACGCGACGACCGGTGAACCGCGTCTCACCCTGCCGAACATGGGAGGCTCGCTGGCCTGGTCGCCCACCGGCCACCAGCTCGCGCTGAGCGGCCCCGATGGCGTTTACCGGCTGGCCGAGCCGGGAGACCCGAACCGCCAGCCGGAGAAACTGGTGGGCGCTGAGTGCTACAACATTTCGTGGAACCCGGCGCCATAAACGCCGGACAGAGCCATGCCCGACCTCTTGGAATGGATTGTCACCGATGCCCCTCTGGACGGCGAAGTTCTCCCCTCGCCCTCCCCTTCCCCGGCCACGCCCTCGGAACGACAAATCGAAGACCGGGCGCGGAAACTCTCGCGCCAGCTCTGGATCATGGCAGGCTGTCTGAGCCTCGGGCTGCTGGCGGCGATGTGGCTGCCGCCGCTCGTGAGCGCCTACCGCACTCGCCAGGCTGTCGCGCTCGTGGTGGCCGGAGAAGAGCAGGCCGCGCTGGCGAAAGACGCCGCGCGGCTGAGGCAATTCTCATCCCCCGCCGACGCGGTGTGGCGGGAAGCGCAGGCGCGGCGAGCGCGGGCCGGTCACGCCGCTCCGCTCCCCATTCCGCTGCTGCGGCCCCTGCCCCAACCCGGTCACCTCCAGTCCATCGAGAACTTCGCACCGGACATCGTGCGCGCGGATGTCGTGCGAATGTACGTCGCTCCCGACGGGACGCCGTTCCGTTTCACCCTCCCGCAGTTCTATCGCTTCAGCGGTACGTGGCAGCGCATCCCTGCGCCCGACGTGTATTGGGGCGATCAGTTCGCCTACACCGGCCAGCGAGTCGTTTTGAGTTATTACCCGGTGGACGCCGACATCATGAAAAGCCTCGGCCCGTACCTCGACGATGTGCTCGCACGCGCTTGCGCGGCCTGGGGCTGCCCCGACGATCTCGTCATCCGGGTCAATTTCGGCAGTCATTACTACCAGGCGGCGGAGATTCCCCGGAACCTGCCGAGCGACGAACCCCTGTTGTACGCCCTCATGCCGCCTCACTTCACCCGCTCGCTAGACTACGTTCTGTTTGTGGCCTCGCCCCATGCGGCGGGCTACCCCGCCGACGCCGCGAGCGCCGATCTGTTCCGTCACGCCATCGCCACACAGGTTTTGTTCGCCGCCGCCGACAAATTGACCTTCGCCTACGACGGCCTCAACCCCATCGGCAATGCGTTCTTCTACGCGCTCGTCGCGCGGATGTCTGCCCGGCTGGGGCTGGACGCGCCGGGCGTCGCCCGCCTCCACACCGCGAACACCCGCTTCACCGTCGAGCAGATGTGGTCGGTGAACACGACCTTCCGAGCGTGGGGGCAGCCGGAGGCGGTGCGCGGCGCACTTGCCGTCATGAATGTCCTCCTGCAGGACCGGCCCGCCGAAACGGAGGACGAGTTGTTCGACGGCCTGCGGTCGGCCCCCGATCCCACCGCGTGGCTGGCCGAGGGGATGGGCATCTCGGTCGAGGCCGCGCAACGCGAACTGGAGAGGGCCGCCGCGAACATGCGTGGCGATGACCCACAGGGCTTCTATACTTCTCCGTAGCGCCATCCATTCCCTCCGTTACATCCGTTGACCCAGCCGCTGCCGTCAGATCACCGTAGGGCAGGAAACGGCCAGTCGTCCAACAGTGCATCTATGAGGGGGTATAATCCGAACGCTATGGTCAGGAAATCCAAACTCGATATTCTGGAGTGGACGGTCACCGACGCGCCCGACTCTTCCGAAACCGAGCCACTGCCTCCGTCCGTGTGGGAATCTGCCTCCGCGCCGCCTGAACCCGAAGCGCCCACCTCTGAAGCGCAGGCACATGCTCACCATTTTCAAATCTCCCGCCGCATCTGGCTGATCCTGGGGACAGCGATTGTGGGATTGCTGTTGGGCGCGGGGCTTTACACCCTGTGGAATCAGTACCGGATCAGGGGGCAGGTCGAGCGCTTTGTGGCGGGGGAGGAACAGGCCGCACTCGCCGGAGACGCGCAGCAGATCAGGCAGCTCACCGATAACGGCGATCCGGGCTGGCTGTCCGAGCACGCCGCGCTGACGGAGATAAATCAGGCCGCGCCCGCGCCCCTGTCCATTCTGTGGGCTTTGCCGGAGCCGGGCACAGCGCAGTCCCTTCGCAGCATCGCCTCGGACACGGTGCAGGTTGACGTCGCGCGCAAATTCGCCACGCCGGACGGCGACGTCGTCACATTTGCCCTGCCGCAGTTCTATCGTTACGCCCACGGCCAATGGAAACGCATCGCGCCACCGAAGACGGTCTGGGGTGAAGAAACGACGCGCCCTGGCCTGCGCGTCATCGTCAGCTACTATTCGGTGGACGAGGAGTTTGCCGTCGATCTGAGCGATTACCTCGAGCGCGTGTTGGCGCAGGCGTGCGCGGGCTGGGCCTGCCCGGACGATCTCAAACTGCACGTCAAGCTTTCGGCGCAGACCGCCGCCGCGCGTTCCGACTACATTTCCCCCCTCTCCCAAGGCTCGCTCCTGATTTCGCTGATTAATAGCGACCTCCTCATCGCCCTGTATGATTCCACACTCACCCTCGCCTCGCCCCATGCGGTCGGCTATCCCGCCGACGCCGCCGGCGCCGACCTGCTCAAGCGCACCATTGCGCTGGAAATCCTGACCAGAGTCGCGCGGCAGATTGCGCCGGACAGCGGCGGCAACGCGTTCCTGTACGCGCTCGTCGAGCGCATGGCCGTGCGGCTCGAACTGGAGCCGCCCAGAGTGGCCGAAATGTACTTCGCCAATTCAGGGCTGACCGCCGAGGACGTGTGGAACCAGGACTCGGACCCCTACCTCAACGCCGAGCACCTCCGCGCGGCGCTCGCCATCCTGAACCGCTTGCTGCAAGATCAACCCGCCGATACGGAGGTCAGGTTGTTCAACCTCTTGCCCGCCAATGAGGGCGCCGCCCTGCAGGTTGGAGACCAGCCCGCTGAAACGAAGATCAGGTTGTTCAACAGGCTGAGCTACTCCGCCTCCGATCCGGCGGCCTGGCTCTCGGCGGGGATGGGCATTTCGCTTGGCGAAGCCAGAGTCAGGCTGCGCGCTGTGACCGAAGACCTCTACCCCATCAAAGTCTTGACCGCCGACCCGCACGAATTCACGCTGGCCTGCCCGGACGGCCTCGCCGTGCTCTCGCGCGGTGACGCGCAGCCCACGCGCCTGCTCTCCGAATATCTCTCTGAAACCTACCCTGTCGGCTGGTCGCCGGACGGCCGGCGGCTGGTGGTGTACCTCTCCGGGCAGTCGGCCGTGGTGGATTTTGAATCGGGAACTGTCCTCTGGCCGCCGCGCTCCTCGACCTCCTACAACATCTTGGGATGGGCGGCGGACACTGTTATCGCCTACCAAACGTGGCCTCAGTCCACCGATTCCAGCGCCAGTAATCCCATGCTGGCTTTCTACGACTTCGCCGACCCCGAGCGCGGGTTCCCGGAACTGCCAGGGATTCAGCAATACATTCAGCAATACGTCCTTTCGCCGGACAAATCCCTTGCAGCCCTCATGCTGCCGCCTAAAAGCCGGAACGACGGGCCATCGGGCCAGCTCGCCATCACGCCAGCGCTGGGCGGCCC
>Ga0184633_10001255_pt1 | contig 10432 bp, 6 predicted proteins | sample PLM31_170_b1_FD_133156 | JGI IMG/M metagenome (GOLD analysis project Ga0184633, IMG submission 133156) | Groundwater sediment microbial communities from an aquifer in East River, Colorado, USA - PLM3-1_170_b1 | ecosystem: Environmental > Terrestrial > Soil > Riparian zone | place: USA: East...
CCGGACCTCGAACTTTCCGAATGCCGGAGTGGGTAGAATCTCCCGGACCCAGCCGCGGCGAGCCTCCCATTCCGTGCCTTCACCTTCGGCTGATCCACGATACACCGCTTCTGAAAGGAACATGATTCGCACCAGCGCACGGCCGCTGCGATCGAAATCGTAAACCGACAAGCCATGTAACTGGTTGGCGCCGCGGTCGAAATAGACGTAGTGGTAGATGCTGCCGGTCTGACCGGCGAGCCACCGGCGGTTCAGTGCACCGGCCGATCGCGGTGCTCTCCCTCGCACGACGTTATTTATCACGTCCGCGTGCCGGTTCGAGTACGCCAGGACACGTTCTTCCAGCACGAACAAGACGCCGCTCGCCAGCAGCGCCAGCGTCAAGAGGGGAGTCGCAAGTCTATACAAACTGATGCCGCACGCTTTCATCACGATGAGCTCGCTGTTCTTCGTGATGGTTCCGACGGTCACGAGCGTACCGATGAGAACCGCGAGTGGGATGACGTAGTACAGAAATTGCGGCGTGCTGTACCACAACAGCGCGAGAATCATTCCGCCGGTAGCCGTCCCCTTGAACAGCTTGTCCGACAAGTCGATGAATGTTGCGATATAAAACAATCCGAGGAACACGCCGCCCGCCAGCAGCAGCGTGCGTGCGCACAGTCGCATGAGGTACCAATCGAGAATTGTCGGACCGGGAATCGAGAAATGCGGCACCCGTACGATCGCCATTGTCCGTCCGCTCGTGCTGGTGGACGCGGCGGCGGTACTGTTGCCCGCTCCCATCGATGCTCGAGAACGGAAGGGCAGTGTGACCCGAATCGGGCGCTCAGCGGCGCCAAGGCGCCGGAGGAAGAGAGCAGAGCCACCCAATCCGAGGAGGATGTTTGCGAGCCACGCCGCAAGCACCGGTGGAACCTGTCCGCCCTTCGCCAGCGACTGGCCGATGTACATGACGATGTAGTAGAGGTAGACCACGGCGCCCGCAAGGACGAAGCTTGCCAGCTTGCCGTCCTTTCGCGTGGTCACGCCAAGGGACAAGGCGATGACGGCGAAAACCAGGCATGCGACTGGAATAGAGAACTTCTGGTGGATCGCCATTATCTGGTTGTGCGTCGAGAAGGGCGCTTCGCTCGCGCCCATCCGCCGCGCTTGCTCGCGTTGGCGATCCATTTCTGCGATTCGTTGTCGCAGCTCCGCAATGGTCATTTCGCGGTCACCCTTCAGCGGCCCTTCCCGAGGAAAGATCGTGGAAGGATCCAGCGTCAACACCACACGCTGGAACTGAGTGGCCTCGTACTTGTCTGGCTCTCGGTCGCCGATCACGTGTGACTGGCCGCCGGCCAGCACCATCTGGATGGTTTTCTTGACGTTATCGACTCGGATTTCGCCCTGGCTGGCCGTATAGATTTTCGGCGAATCGGGTTGGCTGGTTTCGGCTACAAACACATCGCGCCATCCGCCTTCAGGAGAGGCATCGCCGACATACATGACGATGCCGGGAAAGTCCTGATAGAACACGTGGGGGCGAATTTGTCCTTCCGTCCACGAGCTCACCACCTGGTACGTCAGCTCTCGGAATGCTTGATTTGCAGCCGGGACCGCAACAATCATGTCGTACGTCGTCGCGGCGCAGCCAGCGAGCGCGAGCGCGCCGACGGGGCGAAGTAGACGGGCAAGACTGACGCCACAGGCCTGCAGGGCGACAACCTCGCGGTCTGCGGATAATCGTCCTAACGCCATCAGCAGACCAATGAGCAAGCTCATCGGAATCGTGATACCGAGCGACTGCGGCACCAGCGTGAGAAGCACCTTCGAGACGATGAGGACGGACGCCCCCTTCGCGATCAGCCTTTCGCCCTGATCGATAATGGGTGGGATTTCCAGGACGAAAGTGAGTACCGCCAGCGCCAGCAAAAACGGCCCCAGCGTCTCGCGGATCACATAGCGGTCGAGCGTTCTAAACATGTTCGCAGATGGATTCGGGATCAGGGATTTGGGGCCCGAGAAACCAGTATCGGCCGATGACCGAATCCCGAGCACCGGACCTCAAATCCGCCACTTGAAAAATACCACATGACCAAGGTCGCCATTCTCTGGCACATGCATCAGCCGCATTACGAAGACCTCGCGACGGGGGAGCACATCCTGCCATGGGTACGGCTTCACGCGTTGAAGGATTACTACGGGATGGTGGCGCTCCTGAACGAGTTCCGAAACGTTCGCTTGACGTTCAATCTGGTGCCGTCGCTGCTCGTGCAGCTCCAGGCGTTCGCAGGGGAGCGGGCGCGGGACCGATTCCTGGAGCTGGGTGTGAAGCCAGCCGCACAGCTCACGGATGAGGACCGCGCGTTCATTGTTTCGAATTTCTTCCACGCTCAACGGACGCGCCTGATCGACCCCTATCCACGATATGCCGAGCTCCTCGAACAGCGCGAGGCGGCCCGGCGCTCTAGCGTGCGCAGCGATTCCAACCTTCGCGAACAGGTGCGAGCATTCGACGAGGCCGACCTCCGCGACTTGCAGGTCTGGCAAAAGCTCGTCTGGATCGATCCCTCCTATTTGGAAGAAGACGCTCGAATTCAAGCGCTGGTGAAAAAAGGGAGGGGCTTCCGGGAAGAGGACAAGCTGACGCTGCGCGAAGTGGAGCTCGAGATCCTCCGACGCGTCATCCCCGAGTATCGTGCGGCCGCCGATCGCGGCCAGGTTGAACTTTCAGTCTCCCCTTTTTACCATCCAATTCTGCCGCTGCTCTGCGATACCGACGTCTACCTGCAGAACGATCCGCACGCGAAGCTGCCCCGACACCGGTTTCATCATCCCGAAGACGCGCGGGAACAGCTCACCCGAGCGGTGAGGTACCACGAGGCCTGTTTTGGCCGCCGGCCGATCGGGCTCTGGCCGTCCGAAGGGTCAGTGTCGGATGCAGTGGTTCCCCTTGCGGCGGACGCGGGTTTCCACTGGATGGCTACCGACGAGATCATTCTTTCGCGATCTCTGGCGCGACCGCTTCACCGAGTTGGCCACGACCGGCTGGAAGAACCAGAGCTGCTGTACCACCCCTACCGTATCACGGCAGGACCAGCCGATATCGCGTGCATGTTTCGGGACCACACGTTATCCGACTTGATCGGATTCAGCTATGCGCGCTGGCCGGCCCAGGACGCGGCGCGCGATTTTGTCGATCGCCTGGCGGAGGCCGGACGACGTTATGCAGACCGCACCGGGGGGGGAGAGGCAACTATCTCGATCATCCTGGACGGGGAAAACGCCTGGGAACATTACGAAGCCGGGGGGCGGCCGTTTCTGCGAGCGCTGTACCAGCGCCTGTCAGACCACCCTGAGCTCCGAACGGTGACGATGAAAGAGGCGGCGTCGGGACCAGCCGAACGGCTCGAGACCCTGTATCCCGGGTCCTGGGTGAATGGGGATTTCTTCATCTGGATCGGCCACGCCGACGACCGGAAGGCGTGGGGGCAACTCGCGGAGGCACGAGAAGCGTATTCCCACGCCGAGCCCGCGATCGATCCCGTGGCGCGCGCGCAGGCCTTCGAAGAAATCCTGATCGCTGAGGGCAGCGACTGGTGCTGGTGGTATGGCGACGATCACTCGTCTGGCCAGGACCGCGAGTTTGATGACTTGTTCCGCCGGCACCTCAGAAATGTGTATCGACTCCTTCGCAGACCGGTGCCCGAAGAACTGTACGTCACCAATATCTCGTCCTCGCGCAAGAGCGGCGGCGAGATATCGCAGCCGAGCGGGTTTCTCCACCCGTCAATCGATGGGAAGCTCTCCAGCTACTTCGAATGGCTAGGGGCGGGTGTTGCAAACGGATTTCAGGTCGCCGGAACCATGCAGCAGATGGATGAGGGGCGCCGCCCATTGATAACGGGGCTGCAGTTCGGGTTCGATGCCCAGCGGCTCTATGTCCGGCTGGACTTGGCCCGGCGTGCGGCCGACATTCTTGGCTCGGATCGTTTCGAATGCCGGCTGACGTTTCTGGCTCCACCCGATCGACGAATCGCGATTCAGTTCGTGGACGGACACTGGCGATCGGCTTTCGCAGCGGCTCTTGGACCCGGTGAATGGATGACCCGTGAGGCCCCCCAGCTGGCGGTGGCTGTGGACGACATCGTCGAGCTGACCGTCCCGTTGGACAGTCTCGATCTGCGGCCGTCGGACGCGGTGGCGTTCACCGTCGCGCTTCTGGAAAATGGCGTCGAACGCGAGCGGTATCCCAACTATGGGCTCGTGGAAACCCAGGTTCCAGGGGAGCGGTTCGAAGCGCGGGACTGGCGAGCCTAAGCAGTCCCCGCGCTTTAAGTTAACATAACACTTATTATCAGACTCAATGTTTTTACAGCAGAAACGCCCGCTCCCGACCTTTCCTGCCCCTGTGCCCGCGAGCGGCCGGCCCCCACCGGAGCCCTTCCGCGCGGCAACGCCCGCGGCCTTGGAAGCACCCCCCGCGCAGCCCTTGCGCGTCAATCAATCGCAAGGTCTCGCTTCTACTTGTGAGTGCGCAGCTCCGCGATGATGGCTTCGAGCGCTCGAATGATCTCGTCACGCCCGACCTGTCCCTTTGCGAACTTAAGCTTGAGATTGAACGCCTTGCTCGTGGGACGATACGCAAAGACGAACGCCTTCGGACGACCCACCTTCGGTCTCGCCGTCACTTTCCGGATGTCGGCGCGCGTGGCGCCGCCCTGTCCGAGAATTTTCTCGATGAGCGCCTTCATTTTCGAATGGTCTGATTGCCTAACTATCTGTAGTAACAACGACTTAGATGAAATGTCGGCCAGCCGACAGAGGTTCTTCACGTCCTCCGGCATGCTATGCAACGAGAGCGACTCGGTAATCGCCGTGCGCGACTTCCCCAGTCGGCCTGCGAGACTCTCGTGTGTATATCCCGTCCGTTGGATCAATGAGTGCATTGCCTCCCCTTCTTCGAACGGTGTTAAATCCTTTCGCTGCAGGTTCTCGATCAGGGCGAGTTCGATGATCTCGGCATCATCGACATCCCGAATCACAACCGGCAGGTCGCGGAGACCCACCTGGACGGCGGCTTGATACCGCCGCTCGCCCGCGATGATCTGGTACCGGTCGCCCCGCTGCCGCACGACCAGCGGTTCAATGACTCCCTTTTCCGCAATCGAGGCCATGAGCTCGGATAAGTCGCCCATCACCTGGCGCGGCTGGTTCGGGTTGGGGTCAATCGAATCAATTGGCGCAAGACGACCGACGGGCATCCCGGCCGAGGATGCGAGAGATTCCACGTAATGCTCGTCATGCCGCATGCCAACCGTCATCGGGAGTCCTCGCTTAGGCACGGTCAATGACCTCCTCGCACAAGCTGTAATACTCACTCGCTCCGCTGGAGTTGGGCGCAAACGTGAAGATCGACTCTTTGTAGGCCGGGCTTTCTTCGAGCCGCACGCTCTTCGTGATGACTGTTTTGAACACCTTGCCGCCAAACACCTTCTGAATCTGACTGCGAATATCCCGGGCCAGTGCGGTCCGCTTGTCGTGCATGGTGATGAGGACGCCCAGGATCCGGAGGTTCGGGTTCGGCCGCGCTCGGACCTTTTCGATGGTTTCCAACAGATCGTCGGTGCCCTCGAGCGCAAAGTATGAAGACTGGATCGGAATCAACAAATGCGTGGCCGCGACCAGCGCGTTCACCGTCAGGAGCCCCAGCGTCGGCGGACAATCGATGACGATATGTCGATAACGGGCCCGGATGGGCTCGAGCCGGTCCTTCAACCGAAAATGCGCGTCCATCTCCCCGACCAGCTTCGATTCCAGCTTTGCCAGTGCGATTCGGGCTGGCGCCAAGGACAGGTTCGATAGTGAGGTGGGCTGGATGACGTCGGACAACATCACGCCCGGTTCCGCCAGTGCGTCGTACACGCTTCGCGCGAGCTGCGTGGCGTCCAGGAACGACATCGAGCTGTTGCCCTGGGGATCGAGATCGATTAACAGCGTCGGCTTGCCGCGAAGCGCCAGCGCGGCGGCGAGGTTGATGGCGGTGGTGGTCTTTCCCACACCGCCTTTCTGGTTCGCAATGCAAACAATCATGTGGATCGTGCGCCCCTGCCCTCGCGAGGCAGCGACGACAGCCGTTTGAAGACGTCACGGTATTGTACGGACTGAGAGGAAACACTGTCAAGCGAAGTGTGTGGGCAGTATCTATAAGGAGGGGCAGCCGATGTGTCGGCCGCTACATCTTGTACTTGCCGAGCTCTTCGGGATCGAGGCTTTCCAGCCACTTCTGCAGCCGATCGGCGTCCGGTTTGTCCGCGGAAATATCAACGGTCTTCGCATTATCAATGACCGTTTCCTCCACGAATATCGGTGCGCGCGCGCGCAGCGCCAACGCGATCGCGTCGCTCGGCCGGGCGTCAATGGCAATCGTATCGCCGCTCGTGGCGAGGTAGACCAGGGCGTAGAACGTATTGTCCTTGAGATCGCAGACGACGACTTTTTCGACGGAGGCCTTGAGGTCGCTAATGATGTTCTTCAGCAAGTCGTGCGTCATCGGCCGGGGCGTGCTGATGTTCTCGATCTGAAGCGCGATGGCGTTCGCTTCAAAGATGCCAACCCAGATCGGCAGGAATTTCTGCCCGTCCGAGTCGCGCAGGATGATGATCGGCATGTTGGTGATCGGATCCACCATCAGGCCCTTAATGGTCATTTCAATTTGCATGAGCGCGCCTTATCCCTAACGTAGGCTCCACGGAAAAGTCTGTCAAGCTTCGCGGGCACCAACCAGCACGCCCGCCACGCTGTTGGGCCCGCCGCGCGTGATACGCACGCGCACGAGCGACCCCACCAAGGCGGCCGAACCCGGAAAATTCACCACCGTGTTGCCGCTGGTTCGCCCCGACACCTCCCACTCGCGGCGTCGGCTCGTCGCCTCCACCAGGACGTCTTCTTCTCGCCCTATCGCGGCCTCATGCAGCTCGAGCTGAATCTCTCGTTGCAGCGTCTGCAGCGCCACGATACGGTCGGTCTTCTCCCTGTCGCTCACATCGTCCGGCATTCGCTGTTTTGCCAGCGTGTTTGGCCTCGGCGAGTACTTGAACGAGAACATGCTGCTGTAGCGCACCTGCCGCACGAGTGAGAGCGTCTGCTCGAAATCCTGGTCCGTCTCTCCGGGGAATCCGACGATCATATCGGTCGAGAGCGCGATCTCCGGGATGGACTCTCGAAGGCAGCCGATGAGATCCAGATATTCTTCGCGGGAGTGCCGGCGGCGCATGGCGTGCAGCACGCGTGTCGACCCCGATTGAACGGGCAGGTGCAAGTGTCGGCACACCTTGGGCAAATTGCGTATCGCGTCGATCAGACGCGGCGTGACGTGACGCGGATGCGGACTGGCAAACCTGATTCGTTGGACCGCTGGAATCTCATGCAGGGCTTCGAGCAGGCCGGCAAAGTCGCAGGTCGGATCGTCGGGAGCCTGGTAGTGATTGACGATCTGGCCCAGCAAGTGAATTTCACGATGGCCGGCGGCGGCGGCCGACCTCACCTCGTCCAGAATCTCGCGCTTGGGGCGCATGCGCTCGTGCCCGCGCGTATACGGCACGACACAGAACGAACAGAACTCGTTGCATCCTTCGATGATCGTCACATACGCCTTCACACCATCCTGCCGCCGGATCAGCCCGAGCGGAAATGACACGTCGTCGTAGAGACTGATATCGATGGTGGGTCGACCGTGATGGCGTTGAGCGCCCGCCTGCTCCACGAGCATCGGCAACCGCTTGATCTGCTGCGTCCCTACGACCAGATCGACTTCCGGGGAGCGCTTGAGAATCGCGTCACCTTCCTGCTGTGCGACACAGCCCGCCACCGCCACAAGGGGCCGATGAGCGTCGTCTCCCAACGTGCGCAGCTCGCCCAGGCGAGTGTAGAGCTTCTCCTCGGCGCGCTCACGCACGCTGCACGTGTTGATGACGATCACGTCGGCGTCACGCTCGTCGCGGGCGAGCTCGTACCCCGCTGACTCGAGCAGGCCAGCCATCCGCTCGGAGTCATGCACGTTCATCTGACAGCCGTACGTTTCGATGAAGTAACGCTGCGCCATCGCTGTGTGGTCGGCCGCTTCCCCTCAGTCTATCGTTTTACGCGAACAACTTTCGCTTTCGCCCCTTCGCTTTCGCCTTTCGCTTTAGGTTCGCCGAACGAGAGCGCCAGCAGCTCGCGCGCGCTGGCCCGAGCCCCGGTTGTGACATGGACACCGCCCATCATGCGGGCAAGCTCCTCAACACGTGCGGTCTCGTCCAATCGTGTCACCGCCGTCACGGTTCTTCCGCGTCGAATGTCTTTGCTGATGTGGAAATGTGTTGTGGCATGAGCGGCCACCTGCGGCAAGTGTGTGATGCAGAGCACTTGCGCGTGCCCGCCGAGGCTGCGCAGCTTGCGGCCCACCACATCAGCGACCCGCCCGCCAATGCCGGCATCAACCTCGTCGAAGATCACCGCCTTCCCCGGCAAATCCGCTGCGGCAAGCGCCCTGATCGCGAGCATGATGCGTGAGAGCTCGCCACCTGAGGCAATACGTGCCAACGGCCTGAGCTCTTCGCCCGGATTCGGCGAAATGTAGCATTCGGCGCGATCGATTCCACGCTCGCTCCAGTTATCTTCCGGACGCTTCGCGGCGGCGCCCGGCTCGTCACCAAATCGTACCTCGAATCGCGTCCGGTCCATCGCCAGCTCGGCCAGGCTCGCCACGAGCGCACGCGAAAACTCCCCGGCCGCCCGGCGCCGAGTGGCAGAGAGCGCCTGCGCCGCGCGAATGTACTCCTCCGAGGCGTGGTGGAGGGCACCCGCTAGAGACGCCATCCGCTCTTCGGAGTGTTCGAAGGCATCAATCTGCTGCGCGAACGTGTCGCGAGCGGCGATCGCCTCCACGAGGGTCGGACCGTACTTATGCTTGAGGCGATCGAGCAACACAAGTCGATCGTCGATCGCCTGCAGCTTCGCCGGTGAGGCTTCGATGCTGCCGCCAAAATCGCGCAGGGCCAACGAAAGGTCCTCGAGCTGCCCTTTGATGCTCGCGCGCATCTCGATGTACGTGTGAAACCGCGGTTGGATCTCGGCGAGCTCCGCAACCTTGCGCCAGACCTGACTGAGTTGCGGCAGCGCCGCTTGATCACCGTCGTACAGCGCCCCGTACGCCTCCGCGCACAACCGCTGTAGTTTTTCCGCGTTCGCAAGCACCCGTTTCGCCGTCGCGAGCTCATCGTCTTCGCCAACTCGCAACGATGCGTTCCCTAGCTCGCTCGCCTGGAACCGAAGCAGGTCGAGGCGAGCCGTCTTTTCGCGTTCATCAATCTGGAGCCGGCCCAGCTCCTCACAAATGCCGCGCCACCTGGCGAACGCCGATTCCACGAGTGCACGCTGTTCGCCGAGCCCGGCGTACCCATCGAGCAAATCCAAATGGTTCTCAGAATCGAGGAGCGTCTGGTGTTCGTGTTGTCCGTGCAGCTCCACGAGCGAGGCGGTGGCTTCCTTCAATGCGGCGGCCGTCACGAGCGTCCCATCAATGAACGCGCGGCTCCGGCCCTCGGCGCCGACCTCCCGGCGCACAATGACTTCCCTTCCCGATGTCGTGTCGAACACTGCCTGGACCGTTGCGCGTTCCTCACCAGTCCGCACCAAATCCGGTGAGGCACGGTCCCCCATCAGGAGCCCGACCGCCTCGACGAGCATCGACTTGCCGGCACCGGTTTCGCCGGTGAGCACATTGAGGCCCGGCTGGAACTCAACTTCGATGCCTTCGATCACCGCCAGGTTCTGGATGCTGAGATAGCGAAGCATGACGACAGGAGGGATGAATCAGAAAACGAGAACTCCAATCCTACCATATGTTTGACAGCCCATCGGACCGCGTGCTATTCTTGCACATTCGCGCTGTCCCAGCGGCGCCCTCATATGAGTCGGAGGCCGGTTTGCGCACGCTTGGATACGTTGCCCTTAGCCTGCTGCAGGCGCAGGGGGAGGTCGCTCCGGGATCCGCGCTCGGCGGAGACGTCCTTGCACTCGTCAGTCGATCCTCGCTGATCTCGAAGGCCGTCCTCGTCATTCTGCTGCTCTTCTCGATTACGTCTTGGGGCATCATCCTCTACAAGCTCTGGACCTTCAACCTCATTGCGCGACACTCCAGGACTTTTCTCGACATCTTCCGCCGCAGCAGCAAATTCTCGGAGGTGCAGGTCGTCTGCCAATCGTTGAGCGCGAGCCCGCTCGTTGGCTTGTTTCAGGCGGGCTATGCCGAGCTCACCACGCAGTTGCGGCAAATGACGACGCACTCGGTGGCGGTCGGCGGCAGTCCGGCGGCGGTGCCCGTGCGTCCAATCTTGAAGAGCATCACCTCGGTGGACCGGGCACTGCTTCGAGCCTCGACGGTCGAAGTCAACAAGCTCGA
>Ga0184633_10001256_pt1 | contig 10430 bp, 8 predicted proteins | sample PLM31_170_b1_FD_133156 | JGI IMG/M metagenome (GOLD analysis project Ga0184633, IMG submission 133156) | Groundwater sediment microbial communities from an aquifer in East River, Colorado, USA - PLM3-1_170_b1 | ecosystem: Environmental > Terrestrial > Soil > Riparian zone | place: USA: East...
GAATTTCGCCAAACACGCTCCTTGAGCTGCGCGAACCCCGGTAAGACGTGTTCCTCCCCCTGGCCGGGCTTCTCCTTGCGCTGACGGCCGGGGTGCTCGGACTCTTTCCTCCGGCGGGAGTGAGGAGCCGGGGGGTCGTTCTGCTCGCTCTCCTCGCGTGGCCGCCGGGCACGGGGGCCGGCCCCGCCGGCGAGGGCGCCCGCCCGGAGGAAGCGCGGAAGGAGTTCCAGCGGATCTGCCAGCAGTTCCGATCCGGGCGCAATGCCTTCTACGGAGTCGCTCAGGTCGAGGAGCTGAAGACCCAGCTCGCGCAATCCTCCGGCGCGGCGAAGAACGAAGCGGGCCTGAAGGCGCAACTGGCGCACGAGTATCTGCGCCTGGGCAGGCCCGAGGAGTCCGTCCGCCTCTTTCGCGAAGCGCGGCAGATCGCGGTCTCGAGAAATCTCTCGGAACAGATGCGCCTCCAGTTGACGAGAGACTTGGCCCTGGCCCACCTGCGCGTGGGCGAGCAGAGCAACTGCGTGAACACTCACACGCCCGCGAGCTGCCTCCTCCCGATCGGCGAGGCCGGCGTGCACCGCGACAAGAGCGGGTCGCTCGCCGCGATGAGGGCGTTCCAGGAGTACCTCTCGGAACGCCCGGAGGACACCGCCGCAAGGTGGCTCTTCAACATCGCCGCGATGACGGCAGGCCGCTACCCCGAGGGCGTCCCGGAGGCCTACCGCGTGGACCCGAAGGCGCTGACCTCCTCCTACGACATCAAGCGATTCCCGGATATCGCTTCCGCTGCGGGCCTCGAGATCATGGATTCCTCCGGCGCCGCGATGGTGGACGATTTCGACGGCGACGGGCTTCTGGACGTCGTGACCACGACGATCAATCCGTGCGGGGCGATGCGCTTCTTCCGCAGCGACGGGCGGGGCGGGTTCGAGGAGAGGACGGCGAAGGCGGGGCTCGACGTGCAGCTCGGCGGCCTGAACGCCGTCCACGCGGACTACGACAACGACGGCGATTTCGACATCCTCGTCCTGAGAGGCGGCTGGTTCGGCTCGGACGGGAGGATCCGCCGGTCACTCCTGCGAAACGACGGCGGCGTGTTCACCGATGTCACCCACGCGGCCAGCCTGGCGAAGCCGTACCCCTCACAGACGGCCGACTGGGCCGACTACGATTCCGACGGAGACCTGGACCTCTACGTCGGAAACGAGGTGGACGACTCGGACATTGCGTACCCTTCGCAGCTCTTCCGCAACAACGGGAATGGCACCTTCACCGATGTCTCCGAGAAAGCGGGTGTCGAGAACTTCCGCATGGCCAAGGGCGTGGCTTGGGGGGATTACGACAACGACGGTGACCCGGACCTCTACGTCTCCAACATCGGGATCAACCGCCTTTACCGGAACAACGGCGACGGCACGTTCACGGACGTCGCACCGGAGGCCGGTGTGGTCGAGCCCGTGGGGCGGAGCTTCGCGACCTGGTTCTTCGACTACGACAACGACGGCTGGGAAGACATCTTCGTGGCGGACTACGGGGCGCCCGTATCCGACGTCGTCGGCGTCTACTTCGGAAAGAGCGCGGAGGGAGGTCATCCGCGCCTCTATCGAAACCTCGGCAACGGCCGTTTCGAGGACGCCAGCCGCGAAGCGGGCTTGACCGCGCCCTCCCTCCCGATGGGAGCGAACTACGGCGACCTGGACAACGACGGGTGGCTCGACTTCTACCTCGGCACGGGCCTGCCGGGCTACGAGGCCCTGACGCCGAACCTCATGTACCGCAACGACGGCGGGAAGCGCTTCCAGGACGTCTCCTTCTCGGGCGGCTTCGCGCACCTCCAGAAGGGGCACGGCGTGGCCTGGGCGGACCTGGACAACGACGGGGACCAGGACATCTTCGAGCAGATGGGAGGAGCGTATCCGGGGGACTCCTATATGAGCGTCCTTTACGAGAACCCGGGACATGGCAACTCCTGGGTGACGCTGCGTCTCTCGGGCGTCAAGTCGAACCGCAACGCCATCGGAGCGCGGATCGAGGTCGCGGTGGCGACGAATGACGGCCCGCGCACGATCCACCGCACGGTCGGCGCCTCCGGCTCCTTCGGCGGATCGAGCTACCAGCAGGAGATCGGGCTCGGCCGAGCGAAGCGGATCGAGAAAATCGAGGTCTTCTGGCCGTCGAGCAAGACGAAGCAAGTCTTCCGCGGCGTGGCCCCCAATGCCTCCTACGAGGTCCGCGAAGGGGTAAGGGCGCTGAAGCGGCTGTCGCCTTCACGGATTCAGCTCGGGCGACCCAAGCGTTCTATTGACTTAGTCCATGACTAAGTCTAGAGTAACGGGAATGAAGAGCGGTGCGATAAAGACCGTCAACGTCCACGAGGCGAAGACGCACCTCTCGCGCTTGCTCAACCGGGTCGCGTGCGGCGAGGAGATTGTCATCGCGAAGGCGGGCAAACCCGTGGCTCGCCTCGTCCCGGTGGCCGCTCCGATCGGCAAACGGGTGCTTGGACTCTGGAAGGGACGAGTGACTATCCCGGACGACTTCGACGCGCCGCTTCCCCAGGATGTCCTGGCGAGCTTCGAGGGTTGAGAGTCCTCCTCGACACTCATTGCTGGCTCTGGATGAGCACCGAGCCAGAGCGGTTCTCGACCGGTTCGAGAGGCCTGCTGGAGGAGCCCACGACGGAGCTTCTGCTCTCCGCGGCCAGCACCTGGGAGATCGCGATCAAGTACTCTCTTGGGAAGCTCCCGCTGCCCGCCGATCCGGCGGACCTCATCCCGCTTTGGATCTCTGAGACGCGCGTCCTACCACTTCCCGTCGAGCACAGCCACGCGCTTGCCACCGGCAAACTCCTGTGGCATCACCAGGACCCCTTCGATCGCATGCTGATCGCTCAGGCACAGATAGAACTGCTTCCGATCATGACTTCGGACAGGCGCTTTTCCGAGTATGACGTTGAGGTTCTTGCGCCCTGACGTGTCTCGTTCCGAGGATTCGCCGCTTGCGCTAGGATCCCCGTCATGAGCCTGAAACAAGAGATCTACCTGCGCCGCCTCGAGACGATGCGCGAGCGCATCCGGGGGATGGGGGCCGATGGCCTGTACGCGACGCCGTCGGCGAACCTGTACTACTCGACGGGGATCGACTTCCATCGCAGCGAGCGGCTTACGGCGCTCTTCCTCTTCGAAGGAAGGGACCCGGTCGTGATCTGCCCCGCCTTCGAGGCCGAGCGGCTGCGCGGCCTGTCGGCGGTTTCCAACGTCGTGACCTGGGAGGAGACGGAAGACCCCTTCGCGAAGGCGGCGGCTCTCTTCCCCGCTTCCTCGGGCACGCTCGCCGTCGAGCCCTCGACCGCCTACGACGACGTGGAGCGGCTCTTGAAAGCCCGCTCCGGCTGGAAGCCCGTCTCCGCCGCTTCCGTGTTCGGGGCCCTGCGGATGGTCAAGTCGCCGGAGGAGATCGAGGCGATCCGCAACGCGATTGCGGTCGCGCTGCCGCGCTTCCAGAAGGCGTTTGCCGCGCTCGCGCCCGGGAAGCGCGAATCGGAGATCTCCGCGCTCGTGGGCGGAGAGAACGTGGTGCAGTTCGGCCCCTCCTCGGCGCTCCCCCACGGCGCTCCGGGAGAGCGCGCCTTGACGAAAGACGAGGCGGTCTTGATCGACGCCTGGGACAGGCCGGAGGGGTACTACTACGACATCACCCGCTCGACTTACTACGGCACGCCGACCGACGAGTACCGGAAGATCTGGTCCATCGTCCTCGACGCGCAGAGCGCGGCGATCCAGAAGGCGGCTCCCGGAGTGCCCTGCTTCGAGGTGGACGCCGCCGCGCGGAAGGTCATCGAGAAGGCGGGCTACGGAGAGTTCTTCACGCATCGCCTCGGCCACGGGCTCGGCATCGACGTGCACGAGCCGCCCTACATGGTCGGGCACGACAAGACGGCGCTCGAACCGGGCATGACCTTCACCTCCGAGCCCGGCATCTATCTGCCCGGCCGCTTCGGCGTCCGCATCGAGGACGACATCCTCTGCACCCCGCGCGGGGCGGAGTCCCTCTCCCCCCGCGTGGAACGGCTGGAGCCGATAGCCGCCTGAACACGAAGCCGATCGCCGCCGCGCTCTTCCTCCTCCTCTCAAGGGCGGCGCCCGCCGCGCAGATGACGCCGCTCGAGATTGAAGAGGGAGCGGAGCTGGCGCGGCGCGCCGCGCTGGCGCTGGTCCGGGGCCCTCACCGGGTCTTCTTCGAGGCCCTAGACGCCGACCGGATCGCGGCCCGGACAGTCGGGGAGAACGTCTGGCCGGGGCTGACCGACCGGCAACGGGAGCGCCTGCGCGCCCTCGTGCGCGAGCGTTTCGTGGCGGCGCTCTCGCCCTCCCCGTCCGGCGAGGGGGAGATCGCCTGGTCCTTTGCCCGGCCGGCGGCGTCTTCCCTGCTCGTCGATCTGGGCCTCAAGTTCGGAGCGAGGACGCTGAAGACCCGCTGGGACGTGGACCGGATACGGGGAAGGTGGAAGGTCGCGGACATCACACTCTCGGACCCCGGCCTGTCGCTCGCGAAAGCCGCGGGGCGGTCCATCGGAGGAAGCCCGGTCCTGCGGCGCGATAGAGGACAGCGGGCGCTGGCGGAAGCGCTGCCACGGCTCATCGGCCTCGCCGGGATCGCCGCGGTCCTGCTCTTCGCGTCGCGCCGGCTCTCCCCTCCCCGCCGGGCGCTTCTCTTCCTGACGGCCTCGGCGCCGGCGCTCCTCTTCGCGATCGACGGGACGCTGGTGGTCCGCCGCGCTCTGTCGGAGTCGTACGCGCTGCCCGAAGTGGTCCGGGAGGAGCCCTGGCGGCACGCGCAGGGCCTGGCGTTGGAGGCCCAGAGCGCGGGACGCCTCGAGGAAGCCGGCGAGCGGTGGGACCGCGCCGTCGCTCTGGGCGCCCCGCCCGCCCCCGTCGCCTACCGCATCGGTCAGGCGGCGCGGCAGCGGGGAGACGCGCCCTTCGCCCGCGCCGCGTTCGAGCGGGCGCTCCGGGCGCCGGAGCCCGCCCCCGGGGCGGCCAAGGAGCTCGCCCTTCTGGCCGTCTCCGAGGGGAAGAACGAGGAGGCGCGGGGGCACCTCGCGCGTTATCTGCGGGAGGCGGGGCCGGACCCCGACACCCTCTCGCTCGCGGCGGTCGTGGAGACGAACCTGGGCAACCACGAAGCCGCCCTCGAGGCGATCCGCGCCGCGCGCCAGATGGTGGGCGAGGGGACGCGCGGGGCGGAGCTGGAGGCCCAGGTCCGCGCGCGCTCCGGCGACGCCGCCGGAACCGTCGCGGCGCTGCGCCCGCTCGAGCCGCAGGGGCTTCTGGACCGGTGGGCGCTGCGCGCCGACCCCGCGTATCTCCCGGTCGCGGCGGAGCCGGCCTGGGTCGCTTTCCTGGCCGAGACGCCGGCACCGCCACGCACAGTCACTCCGGCACCGCGGAAATAGCCTAGCATCCCCGCGACGACACGATGGAAATCGTAAATCTGACCGCGGAAGGACAGTACGCAATCACTCAGCGTTTGACCCGATCCGAGGAGGCGGTCCGCTCCGCCATCCTTCCGGACCTCGCGCTCACACTCCAAGAGATCTTTTCGTAGCTTCCCCTACGACCGCGGCCGCCTCTCCTTCGCCGAGGCCCGGAGCGTGTCCTTCCCCTCCCCTCCTTAGAACTCTACGAGCGCCGAGACGAGGCTGCGCGCCACCTTCTCGCGGTAGCTCCGCGTGACGAGGAGCTTGCGGTCCTCCGGGTTGTTTAAGTTGCAGACCTCGAGCAGCACCCGGGCGGGGATCCTGTTGTAGCGCAGGATCGCGGGCACCCACTGCCTCCCCCCGCGGATGACGTACGCCCGGATGGGCGCGAACGCGTGCAACGGCAGGTCCGCCGCCCGGAAGGCCGCCACGATCTTCTCGGCGAAGTCGCGGGAGAGGCCCTCCGCCTTGATCCGCTCCTTGCGCGAGAAGGAGACGCGGGGGGCCTCGCGAACCTCGCGGCGCGCGGCATAGATCTCGCCGCTCTTCTCGAAAGAGCCCTTCAGGAACTTCTCCCCGGGGACGTAGACCATGGACCCCCGCACCGCCGGGTGCAGCGAGTCGGCGTGGAGAGAAACGAAGACGGTCTTCTCTTCGGAGCCGCCGTTGGCTTCCGCGCTCCGGAGCACCGAGTTGGCGAGGTACCAGCGGAAGTTGACGCCGGCCGCGGGGTCCTCGATCGGGTACGGGGGCGTCGTCATGACGCGGGCGGTGCGGAAGTCTCCGGGATCGGAGTTGCGGCCCCCGCAGGGCGCGCCGCCGCGGACCGTGGCGACGACGCGGGCCTTCGTGTGCCTCGCCAAGAGCCGCTCGACGCGGCAGGCCAGGTCGTACACGTACCGCGCTTCCTCCACCCCCGCGACCCGGGCGCCGGTGTCGCGGCCGCCGTGCCCCGCGTCCAGCACGAAAGTCACCCCGGAGAGATCGGCCGCCCGCACGCGGTTGGCGAACTGGGCGGCCTCGAGCTTCGCCTTCTCCTCTTCGATGCGGGCCGGGTCGTTGGCGGGCTTGAACTCCGCCACCAGGTCTTCCACGGGGATCCTGACGGGAAAGCCGACCGGGATCGCGTGGACGTCGGCGATGCCGCTCCGCTCGGCGATCTCGGCGGCCTTGGCGTTGACATCCTCGGCGTGGACGCGCCCCGTGAACCGGACCACGACCGCCGAGTAGAGGGCCTCGCCGCGCCGGAGGCGATAGAGGGCGTACCGGCCCTTCTCGTCCTTCCCGAACTCCAGAGGCATCGGGGGCATGGCGGCCGCCGCCTCGACCTCGCCCCGAAAGGCGGGAGACAGGAGCGCCGTCGGGATCCGGACGACCTGCCCCGCCTCCGTCTGGAGAGAGGCGATCGGACCGACCTCGCGGATCTCCCGGTAGTTCGCTCCCTTCCCCGTGAACCACTCGGCGATTCGCCACAGGCTCTCGGGCTTGCCGGCGAGCGCCGCGACCCGGTGGTTCCAGCCGGAGGCATCGGCGCGGTCGTCCGGGAAGAGCGCCCCCATGGCGATCTTGCGGTAGCTCTCCGAGAGGAGCCCGTAGGGCACGGAGACGAAGACGTCCTTGCGCAGAAGGCGCGCCCCGGCGTTCTGCGCGAAGATCTCCCGCTTCGCCTTCGGGCTCTCGGTCAAGCGCTGCACGAAGGCGTCCACCCCTTCGCCGGGGAGGGGGCGGGCGGAGAGCGCGACTTCGTCCCCCTCGCCGAGGACGACCTTCAGCTCCGGCGAGATGACGACGGTCTTCCGGAGGTTCCCCCCCGCCGCGGACAGGGAGGCGGCCACGGCGAGCGAGGCGATCGCGAGGAGGGCGGAGAGTGTCCTACCGGACGCCCGGGGGCATCTCATCCGGAAAGCCGATCTCCCGCTCGAAGGCCCGCGCCGCGGCGAAGAGGGCTTCCTCGCCGAAAGCCGGCGCCATGATCTGAAGACCCAGCGGGAGCCCCGCCGAAAGCCCCGAGGGGACGGAGATGGCGGGCAGGCCCGCGAGGGATGCGGGGACGGTGAAGATGTCGGAGAGGTACATCGTCAGCGGATCGTCCGTCTTCTCCCCCAGGCGGAAGGCGGGCGTCGGGATCGAGGGGCACACGATCACGTCCGCCTTCTCGAAGGCGCGCGCGAAGTCGGCGGAGAGCAGCGCCCGCGCGCGCATCGCGCGCCCGTAGTAGGCGTCGTAGTAGCCCGCCGAGAGCGCGAAGGTCCCCAGCAGGATCCGGCGCTTGACCTCCGGGCCGAACCCGGCCGAGCGGGTCTCCGTGTAGAGCGACGCCAAGTCCGAGCCGGAAGCCCGCAGGCCGTAGCGCACGCCGTCGTACCGCGCGAGGTTGGAGGAGGCCTCGGCGCTCGAGACCACGTAGTAGATGGCGATCGCCGCGGGAGCGCGCGGGACGGAGACGTCGAGCAGGCGCGCTCCGGCGGCGGAGAAGGCCCGCCGGGCTTCCGACAGGTTTCGGGCGACATCCGCATTGAGACCCTCGGCCTCGGCCTCCGCGAGGAAACCCACCCGCATGCCGCGCGCGCCCTTCTCGAGGGCTGCTTCCGGGTCGCCCGGCTTCTGGCGCGCGGAGGTCGAGTCGAGCGGGTCCGGCCCGGCCAGGACGCGGTAGAGCCGCGCGGCGTCGGCGACCGAGCGCGCCAGGGGCCCGATCTGGTCCAACGAGGAGCCGAAGGCGACCAGGCCGTACCGCGAGACGCGCCCGTACGTGGGCTTGAGCCCCACGACGCCGCAGCAGGCGGCCGGCTGGCGGATCGAGCCGCCCGTGTCCGAGCCCAGGGCGCCGGCCGCGAGCCGCGCGGCGACGGCGGCCGCGCTCCCGCCCGAGGAGCCTCCCGGGATACGCTCCAGGTCCCACGGGTTCCGCGTCTTCTGGAAGGCGCTGTTCTCCGTCGAGGACCCCATGGCAAACTCGTCCATGTTCGTCTTCCCGAGAAAGACCGCCCCCGCCCGGCGCAGGCGCGCGACCGCGGTCGCGTCCCCCCGCGGCCGGAAGCCTTCCAGGATGCGCGAGGCGCAGGTCGCCTGCCGCCCCTCGACCCACAAGTTGTCCTTGATGGCGAGCGGAACACCGGCCAGAGGAAGGAACTCTCCGCCGGCCACGCGGGCATCCACGCCGCGCGCCTCTTCCAGGGCCCGCTCGGCGCTCACCTCCAGAAAGGCGCCGATCCGGCCGTCTACGGCTTCGACGCGCGCCAGGGCCTCGCGGGCAACCTCCACCGCGGACCGGCGTCCCGCCGCGACATCCGCAGCGATCCCGACGACTCCCGCGCTCATCTTAGACAGCGCAACGCGAAGAAGGCCGGCTGGCGCTGAGAATCCGAAATCCGAAATTCGAAATCCGAAATCGGTCTTCCCTGCCTTCGTAAATTCGAAATCCGAAATTCGAAATCCGAAATCCGTCTTCCCTTCCTTCGTAAATCCGAAATCCGAAATCCGAAATCCGAAATCCGTCTTCCCTGCCTTCGTAAATCCGAAATCCGAAATCCGAAATCCGAAATCGGTCCGGGTTTCATCCCACCACCCGGGGGACCGCTCCAAAACCGTGCATCTGGGGCGCCCGGTTGGCGTCCAGGGCTTCCCGCCCGGCGCCTCTGACCGGGGCGTCCTCCCGCATCGGAGTCTTTGGAGGAGAAGCGGCCGCGGGAAAGACCTCGGGCGGGATCTCCTTGAGCTGGTCGATGTAGGAAAGGATGCGGGCGAGCTGCCCCGTCAGAACGGAAAGCTCCTCTTCGGTGACGCGCAGGCGCGCCAGGGCCGCGACGTGGCGCACGACCTCGGGAGTCACCGGAGATGACGGCATCGAATGATTGTAAGGCTTTCCCCGGATTCTCCGAATGATGAAGAAGGAGACGGCCGAATCGCCGAAAAGTCTCTCCTCTCGCCGGCGGACGCGGGCCCTCGCCCGGCGGCTCGCTTCTCTTCGCGCCCGCCGGGATATCCGCGCGGTCGCGCGCCTGGCGCGAGCCGGAGGCTTTCGGGCCTGGATCGTCGGCGGAGCCGTCCGGGACGCGTTGCTTTCCCGCCCCGTCTTCGACGTGGACCTCGCCATCTCCGGCGACGCGGAGAGATTGGCCAAAGCGCTCGAGCGCGAGGGGCTCGGCCGTCCGGTCGCCCTCTCCCCCGCGGCTCCGCGGGTCTTCCGGCTCGCGGGCCGCCGTGAGCTCGACATCGCGGAGCTCGAAGGGGGGTCGATCGAGCGGGACCTCGCGCGCCGCGATTTCACCGTCAACGCCATGGCCGCCGATCTCCTCTCGGGGGAGTTCCTCGATCCGCACGGCGGCCTCTCCGACCTCTTGCGCGGAGACCTGCGACTCGTCTCCGAGGCGAACCTCGCGGAAGATCCTCTGCGGACCTTTCGCGCCGCGCGCTTCCTCGCGACGCACGGGCTTCTCCCGGTCCGCGGGACGCTGGCCGCCTGCCGTCGCCACGCGGCGGCGCTCTCGAGCGTCGCCGCCGAAAGGATCCGGGTGGAGCTGATCAGGATCCTGGAGGCCCCGCGGGCCTCTCCAGCTCTCTCCTGGGCGGCGAGCGCGGGCCTCCTTTCGCCCGCGCTGAGGGCACCCGCGTTTGCGCGCGGAGGAAAGGCTGTCGCGAGGGGGCTCGACATCCTGGACTCGCCCGCGGTCCGAAGAGGGCGCCCGGAGAAGCGGAAGGTTCTGCGTCTGACGCTTCTCGCCGCCAGGCTCGGCGGGGACCGCTCCGAGGACGTCCGCTCGTGGCTGCGAAGAGGCCGCTGGCCTCGCGATCTGGCGGGAGAGGTGGACTGGCTTCTGCGCCTCGCCGAGAGCGCCCGGATTTCCTCCGGGGAGACCGAGGAGTGGCGCTGGGTGCGGGACGCCGGGCGGCGCTGGCGCGACGCGCTCACGATTCTACTCGCCCTCGCGCCGGCGGAGCGACCTCGAGC
>Ga0184633_10001261_pt1 | contig 10397 bp, 1 predicted proteins | sample PLM31_170_b1_FD_133156 | JGI IMG/M metagenome (GOLD analysis project Ga0184633, IMG submission 133156) | Groundwater sediment microbial communities from an aquifer in East River, Colorado, USA - PLM3-1_170_b1 | ecosystem: Environmental > Terrestrial > Soil > Riparian zone | place: USA: East...
ATCGTCGTCTCGGGGTCCCACGCAATCAGGTCGGACCCGTCCGTGATCGTGCCCCGCCGATACTTGATCGCGGTGCCTTCCACGACGACGAGGAAGACCTTCAGGTCCGCGCCCGTGTCATGGATCGTGAGATCGAAGTTGTTCGGCGTGTTCGTGTTGATGACGGTCTCGCCACTCCAGGAACAGCCGTCCGCGGACCACTGGTACACGAGGTCGTTCTGGGAGGCGTCCTTGTAGATCACGTACCGGCGCTGCAGGCCCCGCGGGTTGCGGAACACGGTCCGAGAGTTGTCGTTCAGATTCTCGCCGAGGTTGCCCGTCGAGTCGAATTCCGTCGGACCCGTGCAGGTGCCGGGGCTCCCGCCCCCGTTCGCGCTGCCGCCCCCGACTGCGAAGTACAGCCACTTCTGAGTCGAACTCGACTGAATCCTCGACCACGTAAGCGTGAAGCCGTCGGAGTTCGAACTCTTGTAGTCTGCCTCGTTCTGTAATCCCTGGGAGGAAAGGCTGATGTCGATGATGACCCGCGTCTGACGCGTGTGCATGTTCGTGTTCGACGGGTTTGTGTTGTCGTTTGAGCCGGCCCAGATGAGTTCCTCCGCGACCCCACCGGCGGTCTGGGAGCCCGCTCCGAGGATGAACTCGCCGCCTGTGTCCGTGCCGCCGAACGTGATCGACCCGGACATGCCGAAGAAAACGACCCCCGAAGGACGGAAGCCCACATCCGTGACGGACTGGTCCCCCAACACGGTCGGACGCGTGAGGAAGTTCGCCTTGTAACTCCCGCCCTTGAGGACCATCGCGAAGAACTTCACATTCCCCGTGGTCGCCTTCTGGTGATTGAGGGTGAATCCGTTCGCATCGAAGGAGACGAAATCCATGATCTGGTCCGACGCGGGCGTTCCGAGGGCCCCGTTGTAGACGACGAGCGCCTTCTGGTCATGGCTCGATCTCACGTTCGTCGTGGCATTGTCGGGACTGGCGACCGTGGCCGTCACCCGGTTCGTCGAACCGGTGGCGGCGCCGAACCCAAAGTTCGCAACCGGTGCGCTCCCGAGCCCTGTCTGGAGGGTGCTCATGAAGAGCGCGGCGTCGCCCTGGAAACCGACGCCCGTGTGCGCGCGATTCCCCAGGACGCCTGCCGCGGGCCCGGTGAACTGGCCCACGAAGGCGTTCGTGACGACCTCCCCCAGCACGACGTAGTGGATGATCGTTGCCTGCGCCGAGTCCGGGTTGGTCGTCCAGTCGAGATCGAAGCCGTCCGCCGTGAAGCCAACGAAGAGCGCCTCGCCGTCAACGGTCGGCGTCCCGCTGCTCAGGATCGAGACTGCCGCGGCTGCGGACCGGCGACCCGAGTTCGTCGGGTTCACGTTGTCGTCGTCGCCCCAGGCGATGACGTATTGCTGGCTCGGCGAGGCCACAAGGCCGATTCCCGCGTAGTTACCCGGCGTGATCGTGCCGAGCGTCGCCTGCCGCGTCCACCATAGGACGAGGGCGCGTCCCTGGAATCCCACGCCCGTCACGGACTGCACCCCGAGGCCGTTCGTCTTCCGGACGAACCTGCCCTGCATGTACACGGGCGGGGTGCCCTCGACGCCCTTGAGGACCGTCTGCGCGGACGGGACGTAGTCCTGGGTGAGCGTGCCCCCCGCCGCCTCCTCGTACTCGACGTAGATGTCGTCGCTCACCTCGACGCCATCGGGGAACGTGCCCGACTCGATTCCCGTGAGGACGTTACGCGTTCCAGGCGCGTGGTCTGTGCTCGTCGTGGATCCGGCCTCGGACCATTTGCACGCGGCGCCATCGTCCGAATCAAGGCATGCGGGGAAGGTCCCCAGATCGTGGTCCGCCGAGCTCAGAGTTTGGGAGCCGGGCACCTGATCTGAGAACGAGGGGACGGACGCCTCCTGGTATCGGACGGAGACGTCGTCGCTCGCGTCCGTGTCGCTCGGGGTCGGCGGGCCGTCGCCCGCGATCACGTTGCCCGTGAGCAGCGATTCGCTCGCGATGAGGTGCTCGGAGGACGTGGCCCCGAGGGCCTCCGTCTTCGTATCGTACAGGTCGTCCGAGGCGCACTGGTTCTGGGTCCCCGTGGACGTTCCGAGGAGCACGTCTTCGAGCGTCGTCGTGAACGTCGCGTGGAAGACGTCCACCTGGGTCACGGCCGGGGTCGCCGCGCCGGACCCCTTGAGGTACAGGCGCACGTTCAGGTTCCCGCCGCAGATCGTGTCGGATGGGACGAGGACCAGGCCGTTGTCGTCTTCGAACGCCTCGAGGACCGTCCCCCCACGCCGCAGCTCCGTCCGGTCCAGCGCGTTCGCCGCGTCGAAGGCGCCGCCGACCTCGATCCGATCCAGGGCGTACCCGGAGGGCACGTCGAAGGTCGGGGAGACCCAGTCGCCCGCCGCACGGTATCCGCCAGCGACCGCGGCGCCTCCCGCGACGTGGAAATCGTCCGCGTGGAACGTGGTCGTGATGCCGCCTTTCGAGTCCTTGATCATCAGAGCCGCGTAGAGGTCCCCCGACACGGGGTTCGTGCACTGCTTGTCCTGCGTCCATGCGACCCCGTTGCCGCTGTACCACCAGGTCCACGTGCTGCCCGATCGGGTAATGCGCAGGTGGACCGGAGCGAGGGAGACCGTCGTGGCCGTCCCGCAGTTCGTCTCCTTGTTGTCGGTGACCATGACCGCCTTGAGCAGGAAGTTGCCGTCCACCGGGCCTTCGTCCCAGGTGTAGAACGCCCCGTCGGCGGTCTGCGGGGGGATCCCCGCGTAGCAGCGCTTCTCGTTGAACACGAGGAGTTCGAACTGGGCGCTCGGGTCCGTGGCGACCTCGACGATCTTCACCCGGGCATCCAGGTCGCCCGAGATGGCCGAGGACATGACGACGCCGACCCGAGAGCTGCCCGTCGCCTTCTGCGCACCGAGGCGCAGGACCCCGTTCGAGATCTCTCGGACGATCGTTGTGGGCCCGCGGACCGTGCACGCGAGACCGATATCCCACTTGAACGTGTCCGCGTCCGGATCGGAGAGGGTGAAGGAATCGCCGCGGACGCTCGCGAGTTCGAGCTGGTCCGCCGGGACGGCCGGGCTGTCGGTCCTCGTCTCGACGCCGTAATTCCCGTCCCCGGGGAGGTTCTTCGTGCCGGCGTCAAAGTCGGCGGTCGTGGTGAACGTGGCGGATTGCCCGGACGCGGGACTCGGCAGGACGAACAGGCCCGCGACGATGAAAAGGAAGACGAACGACGACGCCACAATCCGACGTCGAGCGGACGCGTGTGCCCCGGAACCCGTGGAACTTCCCCCGGCCCAATCCCGTGGCGCGGACGCGTAGGCGTGTGGTCCACGAACCCGGACCCACGGGTTTTGAAAGGGATGTCGAACTCGGGTAAAAAGATGCCGACGAGGTCGGAACCCATGGGCCGTGCAAAGTCGCCGCGCGGGGTGCGGCCCGGTCCGGTCGCCCGGGAGCCGTTATCAGGTCCGAGAGCGACGCGGACGCGCGAACGACTCATGGCTGTCCCCGGATCCGGATGCGCGGGGCTAGGCCCCGGGGACGACCTCGAGAAGATCGACGAGGAGCGAGGTCGCGTTCGTGTCTCCTGCACCGAGATCGTCGACGAATCGGAGCGTCACGGTCCCGCCGGAGATCTCGGAACTTGCGAGCGGATGTTCGAGGGTCTGGTCCGCCGTCGCGAGGGCGGAGTCGAAGATGAGGACCCAGTCCGCGAGGACCGAGTCCCAGACGTACACGTCGAAGTTCTCGCTCGTGTCGCCCAGTCGGGCCTCGATTCGGAGGGTCAACGCCTCGCCGCCCACGACTCCGGTAATGTGCTGACGAATCTCGAGTCGGAACTCACGTTTCTCGATCGCGACGTAGTCCAGCCAGAGATCCGAATCCGAGCCATCCATCACGGCGTCGTCGGCTCCGACGAAACGGATCCGAACGGCAAACGTCGGCGAAATCTCCGAATCCGTGAGGACGTGCGTGAGGAGTGCGTCGCCGGTCGAGGCGATCGTGAGCCTCGTGACCCAGGCGCTCGCATCCCAGTCCCACACCTGGACGAGGATGTCCTCGTCGGAACGGCGGCCGTCCAGAACGACGAGGTCTTCCCCGGACCGGTACCCGAGTGATGTCCACTCGTACGTCAGGTCCAGGGCCGAAGCGACGAAGGGAGCGTGGACAAGGCCCACGTCGACATGGAGACTCGTCTCGAGACCATCCGCCCCGGCCGCGTCGATGAACCGGACCCGCACGGATCCCGGGTACGGGGTGGAGACCTCGCAGTCGTCCGGGGCGCCCGAGCAGGCGGTCGCGAGCCCGCTCGAATAAAGCGTCTCGGTGGACCCGCTGATCAGGAACGCGGCGCGCCAGTCGTTGTCCTGCGAGTCGTAGACCTCCACGGAGAACGGCTCGATGTCCCCCGCGGCCGAAGCTCGCATTTCGAGGGTTACCGGCCCCGAGGGCGTCACGGAATCGGTCCAGTCCCATTGGAGGGCCAGGGCGTACGTCGTCTCGATCTTTACGATCCGCACGTCGTCGAGGCGGAACCCGGATTGCACTGCGTCCGCGGTGTTTGCGTCGATGAAGCGCACGGCCGGGGCTCCTCCGTTGAATTCCTCCGTGGCGAGCAGGTGGCCCTGCGCCGCATCTGACGTGGAACCGATCGTGAGCCTCGTGGTCCACGTGGACGGGGCCATGAGGACCTGGACCAGGATGTTTTCATCCCCCCGGTTCCCCTCGACTCGGAGCTCATATGCCGTCGCGCCCGCGGGGATGCCGGCCCAATCGTATCGGACCTCAGCGTGGGTCGTGCTGAACGTTCGGCGGAGGTAGACCCGGTCGAGTTCGAAGGAGGATTGGGCCGCGTCTCCGACCTGAGTTGCGTCCGAGAACAGGATGTCCGGGGCGCCCGCGTCGAGCTGATCGGTCGTGAGGGCGCCGCAGTCGAACAATGCGTCAGCAGTCGAGACGACTGAGCAGACAACGGAGCTCAGGGCGAGCTCGTCGGAACCGTAGATGCGCACCTGAATGGTCTCGGCGTTCGCGACGCCTTGACGGCCTTCCACGAAGAGCCTCCACTCGATGCCCCACGTCTCGGTATTTGACCAGCTGTACTTCACCTCGGCCTCGAAATCCCCGACGCCCTGATCCGCTTCGCGATAGATGCAGCGCTCGTCGTTGGACGATTCTACGCACGCGGGGAAGGTGAACACGTCCTCACCGAACGCAAGCCAGAACCACTTTTGGGTGGCCTCGTTCTGAACCGTCGTCCAGCTGATCGTGAAGCCGTCTTCGTCCGTCGAGAGGTAGTCCGCCTCGTTCTGCATCGCGTGGGAGCTCAGACTCAGGTCCTTGATGACCTTCGCCGCGGACGCATGCGTCGCCGCGTTCGTCGTGCTGACCGCGTTGTTCGAGCCGGCCCACCGCACGCCTTCGAGTACGCCACCCGACGTCTCGGTCCCCGCGCCGAGAATCCACTCGGCGCCAGGGTCCTGATCCCCGAAGGGCTTCGCGGAGGCGGTCCCCCAGAAGAGGACGCCCGTCGGGGAGAACCCGAGGCCCGACACCGCCTGGAGTCCCGTCGTCGTCGGCCGCGTGAGGAAATCGACATCGTAGCTGCCGCCGCGCAGGACCATCGCCCAGAAGAGAACGTCCCCCGTGACCGTCTGGGAGTGGGTCAGGGTGAATCCGTCCGGGTCGAAGGAGGAGATGTCGGCCTGCTGATCCGGCGCCGGATCCGCGCCTCCGGGGTTGTACATGATGAGCGTCTTCGTGTTCGACTGGATTTCCTCGGTGTCCGCGGTCGTCGTTCCGTCCGGGATCGCGAGGGAGCTCGCGCCGCGACTCGAGGGCCCCGCAGCGGCTCCGAATCCCATCGACGCGCCGACCGAATCGCCCAGGGACGTCTGCAGGCTTCCAAGGAAGATCGCGAGGTCGCCCTGGAAGCCGACGCCCGTGTAGGAGCGGCTTCCCGTGAACCCGGCCGAAGGGCCCGTGAACTGACCGACGAAGGCGTCCTGCACTGGGAACCCGAGGACGATGAAGTGGATGATCGTCGCCTGCGCGGGACTCGGGTTGGTTGTCCAGTCCACGCTGAATCCGTCCGATGTGAATCCGACGAAAGAGGCCTCCCCATCGAGGGTCGGAGTGCCGTTGAGCAGGATTGTGATCGCCTTCGCGGCGGACCTCCGCCCCGAGTTCGAGGTCGCCAGGCCGTCGTCGTCCGCCCACGCAATCGCGTACTGCTGCGACGACGAGGCCACGAGCCCGATTCCGGCGGAATGCCCGACCCCGGTCCCGAAGGTCGCCTGCCGCGTCCACCAGAGGATGAGGGCCTTCCCTTCGAATCCGACCCCGGGGACCGCCTGGAGGCCCGGGCCGTCCGTCTTGCGTACGAACGTCCCCTGGAAGTAGGCGCCCGGCGACCCGCCGAGGTCCTGCGTCCCCTTCAGAATCGCCTGGGACGAGGGCGGGGTGTCCTCCGTCGCGGTAATCTGCGAGGCGATCCGGTGGTAGAACAGCGCGTTCGGGTTCCGGATTCCCGCGATGTGAATCCCGCCCGCGTGGTCCCGGCCGCCCGACGCGACCTCGAGGACGTCCTGCGGATACGGGATCGTGACCTCCGTGCCCCACGAAATCGTCGTCACGGGGCTCGTGCGGTAGAACAGGTTCGTCGAGGACGCGGAGTGATCGTACACCGCGTAAAGGACGTTCGGCGAGGAGGTCCGGTCGATCGAGAGCGTCGACTTCCCGGACTCGGCGGCCGCCGGCTGGACGCTCACGAGCGGCTGCCAGGTGTCGTCGCCCGCGGTGCCTGATTTCGCAGAGAACAAGTCGCTCGCGTCCTCGACGAGGCAATGTGCAACGTCGCTCGAGTCGATGACGCAGCTCAGGGAGTCCGCGGCCTCGACGGGCGCCCGGATGATCGACTGCGCGACGTTCGCGAAGGCGGAGCCGTCCCACGTCGGAACCGCGGACACGTGACGATACTGCGACGTGCTCCCCGCGTCCTGGACATGGCCCGCTAGGAGGAACGAATTCGGGAACGTGGCGCTGAACGATGCCATGTTGAACGTGACCTTGTCTTTGTTTTGGTTGTTCGTCGATGCACTCGGATCGTTCCAGAGCACGTCGCCGCTCCAGACCGGGGCTGCGCCGTCCCCGTCCGAGCCGATCAGGCGCGTCGTCCGGTACGAGCCGACGTCCGTCGTGTAGGCCACGACGAGCCGGCCCGCGTCCGTCCGGACGATGCTCGCGGACAGGGCGCGCGCGAGGGTCTTCGTCGCGGTCGCGACGAGCGCCTCCGAGTCCCACGCGATCGTGTCCGCTGCATCGGCGATCGACCCGCGGCGGTACGTGATTGACGTGCCCTCGACGACGACGAGGAACACCTTCAGGTCCGCGCCCGAATCGTGGATAGCCACCTCAAAATTGGCCGGAGTGTTCGAGTTCACGAGAATCTTCCCGCTCCACGCGACCCCGTCCGTGGACCAGCGGTACACGAGGTCGAGGCCATCGATGTCCTCGTAGAGCACGTAGGACCGCTGCGTCCCGCGCGGGTTCCGCCAGACGGTCCGCGTGTTGTCGTTCAGGTTGTCCCCGAGGTCCCCGCGAAGGTCGACCTCTGTTGGGGTGACAAGGCCGCCGGCACCTCCCGTCTCCTGGTACTCGATCCGGGTGTCGTCACTCGCCGCGATGCCCGCCGGGAAGGCCCCGGAGACCTTCGCGCCCGCCGCGATCGTCTCGCTGCCCGGGACGAAGGATTCCTCGGTCGACACGAGCCCCTCGGACCACACGCACTCCATGCCGTCGTCCTCGTCGAGGCATGCCGGGAAGCTCCCGGAATCCGCCTCTCCCACGCCGAGCGTCTGCGAGCCTGGCGCGGCGCCGAGGTCCACGATCGTGCCGCCTTCGCGGTACTGGACCGAGACGTCGTCGTTCGCGTCCGTGTCGCTCGGGCTCGGGGGTCCGTCTCCGGAGACGAGAGTGCCGGTCGCAATCGTTTCGCTGTCGACCAACCGGATCGACGACACGGCGTCTAGCGCCTCCGTCTTCGCCTCGGCGACGTCGTCGGAGCCGCACTGCTCCAGGAGGCCGGAGGAGGAGCCGACGACGACGTATTCGGACATCGCGAGATACGCGGACGCCGCATAGATCACCTCGACCCGCGTGAGGCCCGGCGTCCCCGCGCCATCCCCGACAAGGTAGAGGCGCAGGCTCACGTCGTTCCCGCAGACACGCCCCGCCGGGTCCACGATGAGGAGGTTGTCGCTCTCAAAGGTCTCGAGGACCAATCCCGCCTTCCGGATATCCGTCCGGTCGAGCGCGGACGGCCCGGCGAACGTCCCGGAGATCTCAACGTGGTCAATCTCCATCCCTGAAGGCACGTCGAACGCCGGGGACGTCCAGTCCCCCGAGGTGCGGAACCCAAGAGGGTCCACCGTCCCTCCGGCCACATGGTAGTTGTCCAGCTCGAACCGGGTCGTGACGCCCCCGCGGACGTCTGCGACGAGGAGGGACACGTAGAGCCCGCCGGTCACGGTGAAGACGCACTGCTCGTCCTGGGTCCACGTGACGCCGTCTCCGCTGTGGTACCAAGTCCACGTCGTGCCGACCCTCCCGATCCGGAGGTGGATGGGGTCCACCGCAAGGGTCGTCGCCGTGCCGCATCGAGTCTGCCTCCCATCGTTAATCATGAACGCGCGGAGGACGAAGTTCGAGTCCGCGGGCCCCTCGTTCCACTCGTAGATCACCCCGTCCGCGGTCCTGGGATTCTGGAACCAGTCGCACCTCGGCTCGTTGAGGATCTGCAGGAACGCCCCGGACTGGGACTGGGTGGTCACCTCGTCGAATCGGATCCGCACGTCGATGTCCCCGGAGATCGTGGAGGACGCGACGACGCCGACCCGCGTGCTGTCGCCGCCCCGGTTCGCCCCGAGGTGGAGCACGCCGCTCGAGATGTCGCGGACAATGGTCGTGGGGCTCCGAAACGTACAGGTCGCGGGGACGTTCCACTTGAACGTGTCCGCGTCCGGATCAGGGAACGTGAAGGCGTCTCCCCTGAGGCTCGCGAGCTCGAGTCGGTCCGGGGCGATGCCCGGGTTGTCTGAAGAAGTCTCGACGCCGAAGTTGCCATCCCCCGGCGCGTCCTTCGTGCCCGCGTCGAAGTCCGCGGTTGTCGCGAACGTGGGCGCGGGAGGCTCGGCCGTCAACTGCGAGGGAAGGTAGAGGATGCTCCCTACGAGAATCGCGACGATCATCGCGGCGGTGCGGACGGCGTGACGTGGAACCCTCTGGCTCGTGGCGATAGGAAGTCCCCTCCTCGGTGTGGAATCGCCAGGAGATACGGATGGCTCTCAGCGCCCGAGGACCCTGAGAACCCCGCCCTGTCCCCCTTCGCTCGGAGTCGATGGAGGAACTTGTTAAAAAGCCTACTCCCGAGGCCATGGGAATGTGCGCAAAATCCGTACCACCATCCGGGTCGCCTCGGGACCCGCATGATCCAGCCGCGACCAAGACATCCACGAGGTCATCGGATTCTCGTGCCGGCGACGAGGACGCCCTCGAGGCTCGAGAGAATGAACGGGATGCCGGACGCTCCGGGGAGACGGCAGGTCGAGAGACCCGCGAGCGCCCGGCTCAGGTGTACAGGGCCATGCGCCGCTTGTGCCGTCGACGCATGAGAGCCGTGACGGTTGCGGCGAGGACGAACTCGATGATCAGGAGCGTCGGGATGCCGGAGTAGGGGCCAGTGAGGCTGAACGCGTTCGTGTCGACACGGAACGAGATCACGGCGGTCGCTTCGTTGCCCGCGGCGTCGTACGCCCACACGACGACGTTGTGTCCGCCCTCGTCGAACTCCGCGCTGACCTTCTCGTTCAAGCCGTACGACACGGTCGGCCCGCCGTCGAGGCTTGCTGCGTACCGCACGACGCCGGAGCCCGCATCGTGGCCCGTCCAGGCGATCGCCACGCGGCGCGTCGTCACGTAGCCGCTCGGAGCGAGGTCCACGAGGAGCGGCGGCGTCGTGTCGACGTCGATCGACACGATCTGCGTGCTCGAGGCGAGGCCGGCCGCGTCCGTCGCGCGGTACTCGACGATGTGGCGCCCCTCGCCGATGGAGAGGGGCCCCGCGTAGGCAGCCCATGGGGCCCCGTCCACCCGGGCCTCGACGGTCCCGAGCCCGCTGAGGACATCGCTCGCGACGACCGTCACGTCGACGACCGCCTTGTACCAGCCCAGCTCGCTCGGCGTGCCGGAGAGGCTCGCGGAGACCGCGGGCGGTGTGAGGTCGACGTTCACCCCGAGGCTCTTCGGGGACTCCTGGAGGCCGACCGCGTTCGTCGCGAAGTACTCGAGCGTGTGGCGTCCTTGCACGACCTGGAAGGGCGACG
>Ga0184633_10001262_pt1 | contig 10395 bp, 9 predicted proteins | sample PLM31_170_b1_FD_133156 | JGI IMG/M metagenome (GOLD analysis project Ga0184633, IMG submission 133156) | Groundwater sediment microbial communities from an aquifer in East River, Colorado, USA - PLM3-1_170_b1 | ecosystem: Environmental > Terrestrial > Soil > Riparian zone | place: USA: East...
TGCGCCTATCTGGTCTCCGGACGGCAGTCAGGTGGCCTATGGTTCGACGCGCCGGAGCTTCTCCAGCATCTATCGAAAAGCTTGGGACGGAACGGGTAATGAAGAGCAGCTATTTCAGTACACGCCGGGCGCCGGCCTGGTGCTGACGGACTGGTCGGCGGACGGAAAGTTCCTGACCTTCCACGACGGCTGCTCGGGAGTCCTGCATGTGGTGCCGCTCAGTGGAGATCAGAAAACTCTTGAGCGAGAAGCGATCGAGTGGCTGCGCGACGAATACAACGTGGCCCAGGCACGTTTTTCTCCCGATTCCCGCTTCATGGCCTACCTGTCGAACGAGTTCAAGACCTCGGAGGAGATCGAGAGCGATATATTTGAGGTCTATGTGCGCCCGTTTGATGCCACTAAGTCCGATGTCAGCGCGGGAGGCGCGAAACCGGTGCAGGTCTCTCCGGCGGGCGCCGTGGGCATGATCTTCTGGCGGCAAGACTCCAAGGAGATGTACTACCTGACTCCCGATTGGGAGGTGATGGCCGTCGAGATTGTCGCCACTCCCACGTTTCGGGCGGGGACGCCCAGGCTTCTCTTCAAGGTACCGGTAAAGTTACCGGGCCCGTTCTTGTTCGGAAATCCGCAACAGTGGAAAAATGTCAGCCGCGACGGCCAGCATTTCGTCTTCACCATGGATGTGCCGGTAAGCGTCTCCGCGCGCTGAGGTTCACTGCTTGGAGTTTTCGGGGCTCTCGCGGTGCTCTTGATGTTGTCGCAGGCTGTTATGCTGTCGCAGGGAGGCCTGCCGCCGAGTCCGCAACGGACGTGACCAACGCGGAGATCCTCACCATCCTGAAGATGGCGCGGCTGCCACGAGGCGGTCAAGGCGGGCGCGTCGAAATAGATTGGTGTCGGTGACCGGCGAACGTCATGGATGCGGCGCGGGCTCGAGCATCCGTGCGCGTTGACCGTCAAGTTATACGCACATTATACTGCCCTCATGACGCTCCGAAGGCGTGTGAAGCGGGTCGGTGGAAGCCTGGGTGTCCTGCTCCCCAGAGACTTCGCCGCGGCGATGAACGTGAAGGCGGGGAGTGAAGTTCGTCTGACCCTGGTCGGGAACCAGGTCGTTGTGGAGCCCGTCGGCGGGAGTCTCGAAGACGGGGCCTTTCGACGGGCATTTGCGGCCGTCTTGCGCCGTCATCGGCGGGGATTCGGCTTGCTCGCCGAATACGACCGCGGTGGCTGGCGGCCGTCGGCACGGTGAGGCGCAGGGTCCGCTTCCTCACCGCCGAGCAGGTCGTCGCGATGCACGAGGCGCTCCTCGAGCAGTTCGGCGGTCTCGCGGGCGATGGCCCGCGCGGCGAGTCCTACGAAGGAGTGGAGGCGGCCGTTCAGGCGGTCAAGAACTCGTACTACGAGACGGTGGAAGAGCTCGCTGCCGCCTACGCGGTCTATCTCGTCCAGGGGCACGTCTTCCTCGACGGGAACAAACGAGCCGGAGCGGCCGCGATGCTCACGTTCCTGGAAGCGAATGGGGTATCGGTCAAGATCCCGCCGGAAGAACTCGCGTCGATGATGATTGATCTCCAGAAGCGTTCCGAGGCCGGTGAAGACGCGTCGCGGCTCATCTCCGGCACCGCCTCTTCGCTCGCCAAGCGCCGCGCGAAACGGAAGCGGCCTTAAACGCTGACGGTGGTGACCGAGGTGGCGGCCAGGGGTAGGTGTGAAAGTGATGAGCACCGATCTCGGTGTGCGCGCCGGCCGTCGATGAGTGGCGTGTTCCAGAACGACCAGAGCCGCAGCAGAACGTGAATTTGTCATGCGCCGAGTTCTCATCGTTGCAACGACGACCGGCTATCAGACGCGCTCGTTCGGTGAAGCGGCCGAGCGCCTCGGTCTGGAGCTGGTGTTCGCGACCGATCGCTGTCATCAGATTGATGATCCATGGCGCGACGGGGCCGTGCCGATCCGTTTCTACGATGAGGAATCGTCGGTTCAGGCGATCGTTGATGCGGCACGAACCGATCCCATCCACGGAATCATCGCGGTTGGCGATCGTCCGGCACGAATTGCGGCGCTTGGCGCTGAAGCACTCGGGCTGCCCGGCCACCCGCCGCGGGCCGCCGACGTCAGCCGTAACAAGCTCGCCACACGCGAGTGTTTGTCGGCCGCCGGCCTCGCTTCACCATGGTTTCGCGCGGTTTCGATGGATGTCCAGCCCGAGGCGCTCGTTCGCGAATTGTCTTTTCCTTGTGTGGTCAAGCCGCTGGCCCTTTCCGGCAGCCGGGGCGTCATCCGCGCCAATGATCCGCCGGAATTCGTCGACGCATTCAACCGGCTGCGCCGGCTTCTCTCTGAGAAGAGCATTCGGGCGCTGCGCGATCCGGCCAATGACACCATCATCGTTGAAGCGTTCGTTCCGGGGCAGGAGCTCGCTCTCGAAGGTCTCGTCGAGCAGGGACGGCTGCGTTTGCTAGCGTTATTCGACAAACCCGATCCGCTGGACGGACCATTTTTCGAAGAGACGATTTACGTCACCCCTTCGTCGCTCCCCCTGCCTGTTCAGCGGCACGTTCACGACACCGTGGCGCGTGCGATCGGCGCCATTGGGCTGCGACACGGACCAATCCATGCCGAATGCCGCGTTCATCAAGGTGAGGTCGTCGTGCTGGAGGTCGCCGCACGCCCTATTGGCGGCCTGTGCGCGAAGGCGTTGCGATTTCAGAATGGCGCCGGCGACATGACGTCGCTTGAAGAGCTGCTGCTCCGTCACGCATTGGGCGAACCCACCGAACACCTCTCGCGTGAAACGGCAGCGTCGGGAGTGATGATGGTGCCCATCCCGAGCCGTGGGATGTACCGGCGCGTTGACGGCGTCGATGCCGCGACAGCGGTGCCCGGCATCGAAGAGGTGTTCATCACCGCCAAGCTGGATCAAGTGCTCGTTCCGCTGCCGGAGGGCGCAAGCTATCTCGGATTTATCTTCGCCAGACGAAAGACGTCTGAAGAGGTCGTGCGCGCGCTTCGCTCAGCGCATGAGAAACTGAACTTTGTGATTGAGAAAGAACTGAGTGTAGAAAGTCAGTAACGAATAATGAGTAACGAGTAATGAGGTGCCTTCCGCATCACTTATTACTTCGTCTGTTGCGGCACATACCCCGGCGGCAACGCAGCCCCTTCGCCGAAGAAAAAATCCTCCATGTGTTTGGCCACGAGCTCCTGTGCCTCTTTCTGCCAGGGCATGAGGCGATACTCATTGAGGATCATCTTCATCCGCTCTTCCCACATTTTCCAGGCCTCGGCCGAGATATTCTCGTAGATGCGCTGGCCGAGCTCACCGGGCCACGGGGGGTCGTCGAGACCAAGAAGCTCCTTCTGGAACTTGACGCAAAAAACTCTGCGGCCGGTTTTGTTGCCCACAGACCGTCCTGGTGTGGGAGGACTGCATGGAGTCATGATTTAGATGATAGCCGCTCAGCGATAGTCACTTCAACACGCGCGTCGTTGAAACAGGCCCCGCCGGCAAAATCGCTCAATGAATCGGGAACGAGCGCGGTTCCGGTCCAGTGATTTCTCGTGCTCTTACGCCAAAGGCCTTTCGGCAGGGCGACAACACCTGGCTTGATCCAGCCGCCAATCGAAACGGGGCACCGCACTTCGCCGAGCGCGTTGTAGACCCGCACGATGTCGCCTTCTTTCAGACCGCGCGCCGCCGCATCAGCCGGATGTAGCAGCAGGGACGTTTCCGGCCGAGGGAGCTCTCCGAGCGTCGAGCTGATCGTCCGATCGCTGGCGGGCGAGATCAGCACGAGCGGGTACTCGTCGGTCGCCGGGTCAGGCAGATAGGAATAGAGACCGCCTGACGCCTCCGACTCGAGTTGCTGCGGGAACAGATCCACCTTCCGATCGGGTGTCCGTGGAAAGACGTCCACGAACTGGACCGGACGAAAGCCACACGGCGGTTCGGCCTGACCATCATCGCGGATCTGCTGTCGCACAGTCCCAGGCAGCGTGTCCATGACGTGCAGCAGCATGTCGAGCTCCGTTGCTGGCTCATCGGGCCCGAGCAGATCGAGGCGACGGCACAGCTCCCCGAACACATCGGCATTCGAACGGGATTCACCGACAGGTTCGATGACCGGCCGTCCGAGCTGCAAGCTCAATGGTCCGTATGCGCGGGCGAAATCATATGTTTCAAGGAACGTGGTCGCCGGCAGCAGCACATCGGCAAACACGGCCGTATCCGTCATGACTTGCTCGAAGACGACCGTGAAGAGATCGTCGCGCGCGAGACCTTTGAGGACGCGACGCTGATCCGGAACGGTAACGGCCGGATTGCAGTTGTAAACGAACAGCATCTTGATTGGAGGATTGTCGAGCTCCTCCAGGGCGCGTCCGAGCTGGTTCATATTGATGAGACGCGTCTGCGGCTCTTCGCCGAGCCATGGCCGCACGATGTCCCAGGAGGCCGAATTGCTCATCGTGTAGCCACCGCCGCGCACGCCAAACTTGCCGCCGATGGCGGGCAACGCGAGCACGGCGAGCGCCGCATTTCCGCCGTTCCGGTTCCTTTCGAGTCCCCAGCCACACCGGATTAACGCCGGCGAACTGACCGCATACAGCTCAGCGAATTCCCGAAGCAGCCCGGCATCGACGCCGGATACTTCCGCTGCCCGCTCGAACGTCCAGGGTCTGGCACGATCCCGCAGTCGTTCGGCGCCATGCGTGTGTGCGGCGAGAAAGTGCTCATCGGCCCGTCCTGTTTCGAACAGATGCCGATGAATCGCGAGCGCGACGACGACATCGGTGCCGGGCCGAACCGCAAGATGAAGATGCGCCTGCCGAGCCAGAGGCGTCATGCGCGGATCGAGGACAACGAGCTGCGCACCGCGGCGCTGCGCATCACGCAAGTACGGGATGAGGTGAATGCCGGAGGCGGAGGGATTGGCCCCCCACATCACGATCAGTCTTGCCTCTGGATAGTCTTCGTAGCTCACCGACGGCATCTTTCCATAGAGCGCGAGGTTGGCCGCACCAGTCGGCGCCGCGCACACAGTGCGTGCGAGCCGTGACGTGCCAAACCGCCGGAATAGCTGCGCGTCCGTGGTGTCCTGCGACAGCAGGCCGTTCGAGCCGCCGTAGGAGAAGGGGAGGATCGCTTCTGCGCCCCATCGTTCGCGGATCTCGAGCATTCGAGACACGATGAGCCGGAGCGCCTTGTCCCAGGTGATGCGCGAAAACTGTCCCGAGCCTTTCGGTCCCTTGCGCATCGCCGGATACATCAGCCGCGCGTCTCCGTAGACACGCTGATCGAAGCGGCGGACCTTCGCGCAAATGTAGCCCGCGGTGGTGGTGTTGCGCCGCGATCCGTCAATGCTCTGGATCCGTCCATTCCGGATCGTCACGGTCAGGCTGCACGAATCCGGACAATCGAGCGGGCAAGCCGTATCAACGAGCGCCTCGTGTCCGGAGAATTCTGGCCGCGGCTGCGCCATAGAGGGCAAGTCTACGACAGGAACTCGGACGGGCAAAATACACTATCCTCAACGCAGAGAACGCAGAGAACGCAGAGAAGGACGCGAATCCTTCGCGACCTCTGCGTTGAAAAAACAACCATGCCCCCGCACGTCGTGATTATCGGCGCCGGGTTCGGCGGCCTCGAAGCGGCGCGTGCACTCGGACGGGCACCCCTGCGCGTGACGCTCCTTGATCGCAACAACCACCACTTGTTTCAGCCGCTGCTGTATCAGGTCGCCACCGCGAGCCTGTCGCCAGCCGACATTGCGTCGCCCATACGCCGGGTGGTCTCGCGCCAGCTGAACACGCAAGTGCTGCTCGCCGACGTCAAAGCCATCGACGCGGCGCATCAGGTGCTCCTGCTGGATGAGGATGACGAGATGGCTTACGACTACTTGATTGTGGCCGCGGGAGCGTCGCATGCCTACTTCGGACATCCTGAGTGGGCAGTGCTTGCACCAGGATTGAAGACGCTCGAAGACGCGCTTGCGATTCGGAGACAGGTGCTCCTCGCATTCGAGAAAGCAGAACGGGCCCACGATGAAGCGGAGCGCAAGCGGCTGCTGACGTTTGTCATCGTCGGCGGTGGCCCCACGGGCGTGGAGCTGGCGGGAGCGCTCGCCGAGATCGCTCATTACTCGTTATCGGACGAGTTCCGAACGATCGAGCCGGAACACTCGAGGATCGTGCTCATCGAACGAGGACCGACTATTTTGCCGACGTTCCCCGAGCCGCTGCGCCGTGCCGCTCGGAAGAGCCTCGAACGGCTCGATGTGGAGGTCCACGAGGGCGGGACCGGCGTGACCGCCATCGAACCGGGCCTCGTGAAGTTCGACAACCACACTCTGGCGGCCGGTACCGTGCTGTGGGCAGCCGGGGTGGCTGCGTCTCCACTCGGCGCCTCGCTCGGTGCTCCGCTCGATCGAGCTGGCCGCGTGATTGTGAATCCGGACCTGAGCGTGCCGGGTCTTCAAGAGATATTCGTGATCGGTGATCTCGCTGTCTTTTCATATCAAGGGGGGACGCCTCTACCGGGCGTGGCGCCCGTCGCCCAACAGCAGGGCCGGCACGCGGCTCGGAACGTCGAGCGGCTGATCCGCAGCCTGCCGACGCGTCCGTTTCATTACGTGAATTACGGAAACATGGCTACTATCGGCCGCGGCTCGGCGGTTGCCGATTTCGGCCGCGTGCACCTGTCTGGCTTCATCGGCTGGCTTGCATGGCTGTTCATACACATCATGAAGCTCGTGGGCTTTCGCAATCGCGTCGCGGTGTTCTTCGAGTGGGGGTGGGCGTACTTGACGTATCAGCGGAGTGTGCGACTTATTACGGGGTTGGGGACCAAGGAAGGCTAGCGTGAAATCTTCAATGCGCCCCACATTCGTATCCCTCGCCCTCATCGGAACTGCCCTCGTCGGGGCGTTCGTACCGATGCGAACCGATCGCGTTGAGCGGGTGTTTTCCGACGGGGTGTACCCAATAATTCAACCTCGACTCACGCATCTGTCGAATCAACTGCCGATCGCGCTCTTCGACATTCTCGTGGTGGCGGCTATCGTCTTGATCGTTGTGTGGCTGGTTCTCGCGTGCATCCGGTTCAGAACTGAGGGCTGGCGTTTCGTCATGCGGACGACGACGTTGGCGGCCGCTCTCTATCTCGTGTTTCTCGCGGTCTGGGGTCTCAACTATCGACGCGAGCCGCTGCGCCGCACGCTGCCGTTCCGGCAGGAGCGTGTCACACCTGAGGCGCTCGCGCGGCTCGCCGCACGCACCGTGGATGAGTTGAATGTGATTTACCCTCGTCTCGCCGCCACCTGGCCGGACTGGAACGACCTGCCGTCACAACTCCGGCCCGCGTTCGAAAGGGCGAGGGCGGCGGTGGGTCCACACCGGCAGGTCGAGCTGGGTCGGCCCAAGCATTCGCTTCTGAACTTCTACTTCAAGCGCACGGCAGTTGACGGCATGGTCGGACCTTTTTTTTTGGAGGTGCTGGATAACCATGACGTGCTGCCGCTCGAGCGTCCCTTCATTGTCTCGCACGAGTGGGGGCATCTGGCCGGGCGCGCTGTTGGGTCGGAAGCGAGCTTCCTCGGCTGGGTCACCTGCATGAACGGGCCGCTATGGGCACGTTATAGTGCGTGGATCTCTCTTTACGGCACGATTGTCACAGGGCTTCCGCCGGCCGAGCGCACAGCCATTGGCGCGAAACTGAGCGCAGGGCCGAGGCGCGATCTTCTCGCGCTGAGCGAGCGGATTGCGCGACAGAGCAGCGTGGTGGCGCGACGCGCCAGCCAGGCGGCGTACGATCGATTTCTCAAAGCCAACCGTTTGCGTGAAGGCGTCGCCAGCTATGGGTTGGTCGTGACGTTGCTTTTGGGAGCGCCGGTCGAAATCCCATCCTTGGAATCACAGCTCTCTGGGCGCGTTGACACCGGCGTGGTGTCAGCGTATAAGGGGCAAACGCACGGAGTCCTCACAAACTAGAGACTTTCTGGAGGAAATTGTGTCGTCGTGTCTCGACCGATGCGGACATTGTGCGCGTCGCGCGGGGTCGCTCAGCATCCTGTCCCGCTGCTGCGCGCTAGGCGCGGCGCTGTTCGCCTACACGCTCGTCGGAGCGTCCTTACTTGCCGTGCACGCCGGGCAGTCACGGGACGTGCAGGCAGGTGTGTACACCGACGAGCAGGCAACGCGCGGCCGGGCGATTTTCAAGGACCGGTGTTCGCTCTGTCACGGTGCGACTCTGGGAGGCGCCCTCGCCCCCCCGCTGGTCGGAGACGATTTCCTCGCGGACTTTAACCAGCGGCCGCTGTCGGACCTCGTCAACAAGATCCGCGACACGATGCCCGACAACGACCCTGGGACGCTGACTCGACCGCAGGCGGCCGACATCGTGTCCTACATACTCCAGGTCAACAAAGTCCCGGCCGGACGGACTGAGCTTAGCGCAGACGACGCCGTGCTGACGCAGATCACGTGGCCGGTTGGGAACCTTGCCCAACCGAAGCCGATCGCCGTCACCCCGGCGCCGGCCCCTTCCTCCAGGCCGCTGGGGAACCTTGCCCAGGTGATGCGCGGCATCCTTTTTCCCAGTTCGAATTTGATATTCAACGTGCAGACGCAGGATCCTGGCGCCCCGAAGACTGCCCCGGGGTATGAGCCTGGGGCAACAGCTGGTTTTTCCTGGGTCGATTGGGGAGCGGGTATTTATTCACGATGGGAGCTTGTCGATTATGCCGCCGTGTCTCTGGCCGAGTCGGCGCCCCTCCTGTTGACGCCTGGACGCCGGTGTGAGAACGGCAAGCCCGTCCCCGTGGAGCGGGCCGATTGGGTGAAGTACACTGCGGACCTCGTGGACGCGGCAAAGGCCGCCTACCGGGCATCGCAGTCCAGGAATCAAGATGCCGTGAGCGAGTCCACCAACCAGCTCGCCGAGGCGTGCTTGAACTGCCACATGGCATATCGCGACAAGCCTGGAGGAACGACTACGGACCCATCAAATAAGGCAGCCCGGTGTATACCGCGATGACGTCGCAAGTGTGAAGGGGTCCCTCATATGCGAAACCGGTTCAGAGACGTGATGATTGTCGTCGTGACGGCTGCGGTCGTTGCCATCCTCTGCCTTTCCGGAACACGAACGGCCGGCCAGGGCCCGGCGCCTCAAATAAAACGGACGGGCGGCAAGCCTGATTTCAGCGGCATCTGGCAGGCGAACAACGGGGCGAACTGGGATCTCCTGAGTCATCCCGCGCGTGCGGCCATTCTGATGCAAGCCGGTACTCAACCGCTCGCCCCACTTCCTGCGGCACCGTCGCTCGCGTTCGGCGCGGCCGGCGGCGTTCCTGGCAGCCTCGGTGTGGTGGACGGCGACCAGATCCCGTACAAAGCGGAAGCCTCCGCGCAAAAGAAGGACAACGCCGATCACTGGTTCGATCGCGACCCTGAGACCAAATGCTACCTGCCGGGGATTCCCCGTGCGATGTATCTGCCCTATCCCTTCCAGATTTTCCAGGGCACCAACAAGATCCAGATGGTCTACGAGTTCGCAAATGCCGCTCGGACCATCCACATGGATACTGTGGATCCACCTCCTGACGATACTTGGATGGGCCACTCGGTCGGCCGCTGGGAGGGAGATACGCTGGTCGTCAACGTCACCAACTTCAACGACAAGACCTGGTTGTCGAGAGCTGGAGACTTTCACAGCGACGGGTTACACCTCATCGAGCGCTTCACGCCTATCAGCAACGACGCGATCCGGTACGAAGTGACGGTTGAAGATCCGAACGTGTTCACGCGTCCGTGGAAGATGAGCATGCCGCTCTATCGTCGTCTCGAATCGAATGCCCAGCTGCTCGATTACCGGTGCACTGAGATGGTTGAAGAGCGACTCTACGGACACCTTCGCAAGCAGCAGCTCGTCAAGCGCTGGGAGGGGGAAAACATGATCGTCGACATCACGCGTCGAGTCCCCCCACCTGACGTCCTGTACCAGCGCTGAGCACGAGTGTGTCACGAGAAAGATGCAGACAAGCGGAGGTTCCCATGAAACATCGACTTCTGGCGTCAATGGGCGCGCTCGCGGTGGCGACCGCGCTCCTGTCGCTCGTGCAGGTTTCGATGACCGGTCAGACTCAGACCAGCGCTGCCAAGCCGACATCCGCGGCGAAACCGGTAGCCACGGCAAACACGGAAAAGTCGCTGCGCACGTCGTGGGGCGAGCCGGACCTGCAGGGAATCTGGGGCGGCGAGACGTTGACGCCGCTGGAGCGCCCAGCCAGGTTTGCTGACAAGCCGGTCCTGTCAGAAAAGGAAGCGGCAGACGTGACCGCGGAGATGCTCGCACGCCCGGGGCGCGACCGCCGTGGAGAGCGAGGGACGGAAAAA
>Ga0184633_10001263_pt1 | contig 10394 bp, 8 predicted proteins | sample PLM31_170_b1_FD_133156 | JGI IMG/M metagenome (GOLD analysis project Ga0184633, IMG submission 133156) | Groundwater sediment microbial communities from an aquifer in East River, Colorado, USA - PLM3-1_170_b1 | ecosystem: Environmental > Terrestrial > Soil > Riparian zone | place: USA: East...
ACTGATCTTCTCAAGGACTGCCTCGACCAAGGTTTCGGTCTCCGGCCTCGGAATCAGGACATCGCGGCTGACCGCGAGGGAAAGAGACCAAAACTCTTTCGCCCCGAGGATGTACGCGATCGGTTCCCTCGCCTCGCGACGTGAGAGCATCGAGGCAACCAAGTCAGATCTCCCGTGAGCGATCGGTCGCTGCGACTCCAGGACGAATCGCCACCGCGGGATCCCCGAGGCGGCCTCCAAGAGGCAGGCAGCGTCGAGCGAAGCGCTCTCCACCCCAGCCCGCTCCAGCCGCTCAATCACCTGGCGATACGTGAACCCGGCGCCGCCAGACGCGGAAAATGGGGAGGAGGCCGCTTGGCCGATGGGACGTGCGTGGTGCGCCCCTTCCGTACCTCGCACTTCGCACTCCGCACCTCGCACTTCTCTCAGCGGCATCAATCTCGTCCTCACACCACAGCCTTCAATTGCTCCGCCTGATCGTGCGCCGACAGCGACCCGATCAGCTCAGCCAACTCCCCCTCTAGAATCCGTTGAAGACTGTGGAGGGTGAGACCGATCCGATGGTCAGTGACCCGACCCTGCGGGAAATTATAGGTGCGGATCCGCTCGCTCCTGTCGCCGGTGCCGACCTGCTGGCGGCGCGCCTGGGAGATCTCCGCCTCCTTCTCGGCCCTGGCAAAGTCCAGGAGCCGGGCCCGCAAGACCTTCATCGCCTTGGCCCGATTCTTGTGCTGCGATTTCTCGTCCTGGCAACTCACCACCGTTCCGGTCGGCAGGTGGGTGATCCGCACGGCCGAATCGGTGGTGTTCACAGATTGCCCCCCAGGCCCGGTGGAGCGGAAGACATCGACACGGAGATCCTTGGGGTCGATTTGGATATCCACCTCCTCCGCCTCCGGCAGGACCGCCACGGTGACGGTTGAGGTGTGAATCCGACCGCTTGATTCGGTGACAGGCACCCGTTGTACCCGATGAACGCCGCTCTCGAACTTGAGGCGACTGTATGCCCCGCGCCCTCCGATCCCCAGGATCGCCTCTTTCACCCCACCGACCCCCGTCTGGTGACAGGAGAGGACCTCCACCTTCCAGGTCTGTGACTCGGCGAAGCGGCTGTACATCCGGACCAGCTCCGCGGCGAACAGGGCGGCCTCGTCACCGCCGGCGCCAGCCCGCACCTCCAGGATGATGTCTTTCTCATCGGCCGGATCCCGCGGGAGCAAGAGGAGCGTCAACTCCTCCTCCATCTTCTCTCGCTCCACGGCCAGATCGTGCAGCTCCGCCTCTGCCAACTCACGGATGTCGGCCTCGGCCCCACCCTGGAGGAGCGCCCTGGCCTCCTCCGCGCCCGCGAGGAGCGCCCGATACCGTCGGTACGCCTCCACGACCGGTTCGAGGTCGGAATGGGCCTTTGCCAACCGCTGAAAGCGGGGTTGATCGCCGATGACAGCGGGATCACCCAACTGCAACACGATCTCCTGAAACCGCTGTTCGACCGACTTCAGACGCCCCAGCAAGTCCACCATCAACACCACCCTCTCGAACGAGACGCCCCAATGTTACGAGGCCGGCTCCGCAGGCGCCGATACCGAGGGCTCGGCAGGCTGGGCCTCTTCAACCGCTGCTTCCAACTTCGGCTTCTTCCGATACTTCCTCTGGAAACGCTCGACCCGCCCTTCGGTGTCGATCAGCTTCTGGCGGCCGGTGAAGAGCGGGTGGCACTTGGAGCAGATCTCTACCCGGAGCGAGGGCACGGTAGAACGGGTGTGGATCACCTCGCCGCAGGCGCAGGAGATGGTCGTTGGTTGATAGTCGGGGTGGATGCCGGGCTTCATAGTCCTTAACCTCTCCTTTCTCCATAGAAACTATGGATTTTGCAGGGCCTTTCGAAGCAATTATTAATTATACGTCTAAACCGCGGGGTGCCTCAATAAAAAATACAGCCCGTCTATCGGCGGGCTGCGGTGCGGTATCGGCTCTGGGAAACGCGGTCAGGAATTCATGGCCTTCAAGAACTCCTCATTGCTCTTACTTTCCTTTAACTTCTCCAGGAGGAGTTCCATCGCCTCCACCACCCCCATGGTATGGAGGACCTTCCGGAGGACCCACATCCGGCTTAACTCCCCCTGAGTCAGCAAGAGCTCCTCTTTGCGCGTGCCCGACCGGAAGATGTCGATGGCAGGGAAAACCCGCTTATCCACTAACCTCCGATCCAGCATAAGCTCGGAGTTGCCGGTCCCCTTGAACTCCTCGAAGATGACGTCGTCCATTCGGCTGCCGGTATCGATGAGGGCAGTGGCCATTATCGTCAGGCTTCCTCCCTCTTCGATGTTGCGCGCCGCGCCGAAGAACCGTTTTGGCCGCTGCAGCGCGTTGCTGTCCACGCCTCCCGAAAGGATCTTGCCGCTTGGCGGGACGATGGTGTTGTAGGCCCGGCCGAGGCGGGTGATGGAGTCCAGCAGGATCACCACATCACGCTTGTGTTCCACCAACCGTTTAGCCTTCTCGATCACCATCTCGGCTACCTGGACGTGCCGCGTGGCCGGTTCATCGAACGTCGAACTGACGACCTCCGCCTTGACGGAACGTTGAAAGTCGGTGACCTCCTCCGGCCGCTCGTCGATCAGGAGGACGATCAGGATCACCTCGGGGTGGTTTTTGGTGATGCTATTGGCGATCTTCTGGAGCAATATCGTCTTGCCGGTCCTTGGCGGAGCAACGATCAGGCCACGCTGTCCCTTTCCGATCGGCGTGAGGAGATCCATCACCCGCATGTTCAACTCGTCGGCGGCAGTCTCCAGCCGGATTCGCTGATTCGGGAAGAGCGGGGTCAGGTTATCGAAAAGAACCTTTTCCTTGATGAGCTCGGGATTCTCGAAGTTGACCGCCTCGACCTTCAGGAGGGCAAAATAGCGCTCCCCCTCTTTCGGAGGTCGGACCTGTCCCGACACCGTATCGCCGGTCCTGAGATCGAATCGTCGAATCTGCGACGGGGAGACGTAGATGTCATCAGGACCCGGCAGATAGTTGTAATCCGGCGCCCGCAGGAACCCGAAGCCATCGGGCAAGACCTCCAGGACGCCCTCCGCGAAGATCAGACCGCTCTTTTCCGTCTGGGCCTCAAGGATCTTAAAGATCAACTCCTGCTTGCGGAGGCCACTGGCCCCGACGACGTTCAGGTCCCTGGCAATCGAGGTCAACTCGGAGTTGGTCTTTTCCTTCAACTCCACGATGTTCATCGACTCACCCCTGGGAGGGGCCCCAGCCATTTCCTTCTCTGCCGACGCGGCCGTACGTCTACTCGATTCAGATGTTGATGAAGCCATCTACGCGCACTCCCACCCCCACGAAATTGTTAATTTTCATCCTTCTTGTAGCCTCGACGTCGCGTCAACCCTTACCGAATGACTGCTCTGCCGCGTCACGGACACGAGCACAACAGCCCACTTACCGGAAGAAGGCGCTCTACCGGAACCAAGGGAACCAACGGTCTGAATCGGACAGCAAGATGGGTCAGTTCTCAGGCAGCGTCACCCCTAGTCTACCCAACCCCAGTGCATCCCGGCAGGCCTGATCAAGGGTGAAGGCTATGTATGCGCAGATTTTCTGCGAGATGTTCGGCGCCAGTTTAGAGACGCTCATCCTCTTTGTCAAGCCTTTTTTCCAATCCCTGTCTTCGTTCATGGTTCGTAGTTCATAGCTAAGCAGTCCCGGCCCAAAATCTCTGAACTTTGACCCATGAACCCTGAACTATGAACTATGAACTCGCAATTGCTCCCACACCGCCCCGACCTGATGCGCTGTCTCTTCAAGGCCACCGCTGTTCTCAATAACGAAGTGGGCATGGCGACGTTTCTCCTCCGAAGGCATTTGCGACCGGATCCGCTGCATCGCCTCGTCCCGCCCTATGCCCATCCGGGTCATCAGCCGCTCGAGCTGGACAGCTTCGCTCGCCTCGACCAGGATCATCTTGTCAAAGCGGGCGTGCCTGCCGCTTTCGATCAGCAGCGCGGCATCGAGAAGACAGACCGTTGCCCACGAGGCGGCCGCATGCTGGATCCTTCGCTCGCACTCGGCGATGATGGCGGGATGGAGAATCTCCTCCAGCGTGGCGCGGGCCTTGGCGTCGCCGAAAACGATGGCGCCGAGCTTCCGGCGGTCGACTCGTCCTTCGTCGTCCTCGATCCCATGGCCGAATGCCGAGACGATCGCCTGGAAGAGCGGCTGCCCCGGCGCGTGTAGATCGTGAGCGACACGATCGGCATCGATGACGACAGCGCCCAACTGCCCGAACATGGCCGCGACCGTGCTCTTTCCCGAACCTATGCCACCAGTGAGGCCAACCACCAGCATTCGCCCGGCCCCCCCGTTCAATGTGCGTGGGCCTCGGCCCAATTGGCACCAACGCCAAGGTCCACCTTCAGGGGAACGCGCAACGAAGCCGCCCGCTCCATCTCCTCTGAAGCAAGCTTCCTCGCTTCGTCCAGCTCGGCCTCTGGCACCTCGAAGAGGAGCTCGTCGTGGATCTGTAGGATCATCCGCGTCTTGAACCCCTCCGTTCTCAGGCGGCGGAAGATAGCGATCATCGCCAGCTTGATCAGGTCGGCCGCCGACCCTTGAATCGGGCTGTTGATTGCCAGCCGCTCGCCGAGCTGCCGAACCGCCTGATTGGAGCTTTGCAGCTCCGGGATAGCCCGGCGGCGTCCCCAGAGGGTAGTGACGAAGCCGCGCTCCCTGGCCTCCTGCACCGTGCGGTCGATGAAGGCCTTCACCCCGTGATGGATCTGGAAGTAGCGGTCGATGTAGAGGACCGCCTCTTCTTGCGAGATCCCCAGGTCAGAGGCCAGGCCGAATGGGCTCATCCCGTAGATGATGCCGAAATTGACCGCCTTCGCCCGTCGCCGCATCTCGTCCGTCACCCCCATTAGCTCTACGCCAAAAAGCTCGGCCGCAGTGGCGCGGTGCACATCGACCCCGGCCGAGAAACCTATCGCTAGGGCCTGATCCCCGGAGAGGTGCGCCAAGACGCGTAGCTCGACCTGAGAGTAGTCTGCCGACATGAGCCAGTGACCCTCTTCGGCGATGAAGGCCCGTCGGATCCGCCGCCCGACCTCGGTCCGCACCGGGATGTTCTGAAGGTTCGGCTCGCTGGAGGTCAGGCGGCCAGTCGCGGCCACAGTCTGATTGAACGAGGTGTGGATCCGGCCGGTCTGAGGATCGGCAAGCTGCGGGAGGGTATCGACATAGGTCGATTTGAGCTTGGCGAGGCTACGGTACCCGAGCACTTCTCCCGGCAGCTCGTGGCTCTTGGCTAACTGCTGAAGCACATCCATATCAGTGGAATAACCGGTCTTGGTCCGTTTTAGCGGCTTGAGCCGAAGTCGCTGAAACAGCACATCCGCTAACTGCTTGGGGGAGTTGATGTTAAACCGGCCACCTGCCAGGGCGAAGATCCGAGATTCGAGCCGCTCGAGCTGGGTCTCCAGCTCCTTGCCCAACTCGCGGAGCTGATCGCCATCGACCTTGCACCCTGCCATCTCCATCGAGGCCAGGACCTCGATCAGCGGCATCTCGACCGTCTCGAGGAGGGGGACGAGTCCTGCCGCCTGAAGCTTCGGAAGCAGGACCCCTTTCAGCTCCCTCGCCATGGTGGCTTCCACGGCCGCCTGCCTCATCACCTCTCCCAGGCGTTCGTCCCCTGCCGAGACCGCGGGTGCCGACGCCGGGCTCACACCCAATTGCTCTAGCGCCACTGCCTGGAGCGAATGATCCGACCGGTTGGGGTTGAGGAGGTAGGAGGCCACCATCGTGTCGAATGCGAGCCCTTCGAGGGAGATCCCATTCTTGCGGAGCGAGGCGACAACCTGTTTCAGATCATGGCCAGTTTTTGCCGGCTTTGACCCTTCGAAGACCGGGCGCAGCCGCTCGAGGGCCTCGGTGGCCGCCAGCCCCGGAATTGGGCAGACGGCGACGTTCGGCTCCATGCACAGGGCAAGCCCAAGCAGTCGCTGGCTGGCCAACTCGCCGTCGCCAGCCACGACGGCGATCGCCACCTCGTTCGAGGCCAAAAGGTCCCTGGCGACTTGATCGACCTCTTCCGCGCGTTCAAGGGCGACCAGACGCACTGGCTCGGAGGAGGCGGAAACGGTGAAGTCACGCTGCAGACCAGTAAACTCCAGCTCCCGAAAGAGGGCGCTCAGGGCGACGTCATCCGGCGCCTGCAGGGCCAACTGTCCGAGATCCACCCCCACCGGAAGATCGGTCGTGATCACGGCCAGGCTTCGACTGAGGCGTGCCTGGTCGGCCTGCGTCCTCAGGAGCTCCCGAACCTTTGCCGATTTCACCTCTTGAAGACGAGCGAGCAGCTCTTCGATGGTCCCGAACTGTTGGATAAGGCTCCTCGCGGTCTTCTCGCCGATCCCGCGCACCCCCGGAATATTGTCGATCGCATCACCCATCAGCCCCATCACCTCCACCACCTGCGCGGGTGGAACCCCAAACCGCTCCAGCACCTCCGGCTCGCCATAGACCTTCTCTTTCATGGAATCGTAGACCTGCACCCCCGCCCCAACGAGCTGGAGCATATCTTTGTCTCCAGTCACGACGATCACACGCCGACCCTGCATCGCGGCCTGTCTGGCCAGAGACCCGATCAGATCGTCGGCCTCCTGGCCAGCCTGCATCAAGAGCGGGATGCGCATCGCGTCCACAACGCGATGGATGTAGGGGATCTGCCGGCCTAGCTCCTCCGGCATCTCTGCTCGATTCGCCTTGTAGTCGGCAAACCGCTCGTGCCGTTCGGTCGGCCCTGGCGGATCGAAGACCACTACCAGGGCACCAGGGCGCTTCTCCCGGATGATCTTCAGGAGCATACTGGTAAATCCATACACGGCCCCGGTCGGCACCCCTTCGCGATTGCTCAGGGGTGGAAGGGCATGGTAGGCTCGAAACAGATAGGAACTTCCGTCGATAAGATAGAGCGATTCACCTGCCATCGCGCGAGCCATCTTTCGCCAACCCCAGATCACCCAGCTCGTTTTGAATGATGCCTAGCGCCGCGATCGTGGCAGTCTCCGTCCGCAGAGTCCGTCGGCCCAATGAGGCGGTGACAAAGCCCAGGCCCTCGGCCATCCTGACCTCGTCTTCGGCCAGGCCACCCTCGGGCCCGACGAGCAGGTGCAACGGATCAACGGTCGCCATGAGTTGCAAGGCCTCCTTGAAGCCTCTCGATCGCTCATCTTCCCAGAGCATGATCCCGCGGAGACCAGCCCTCCCGAAGGCGGCAGAAAAGTCAGTGAAACGGATCGGCTCGTCGATCCGGGGGACAACGGCCCGGCCGGACTGCTCCGCCGCCTCCTGCGCGATGAGCCGCCAGCGTGGGAGGCGTCCCGCGCCTCTGGCCACACTCCGCTGACACAGGACGGGAACGATCCTGCAAATGCCGAGTTCGGTTGCCTGTCGGACGATCAGCTCCATCTTCTCACCCTTTGGGCAGCCCTGCAGGAGGATCAGGCGCCGTGCGGGCTCCGGCGATGCCGTCCGGAGGCCCTTGAGGACCGCGGATGTCTCTTTGGCGCCGACGGTGATGAGCTCAGCCTCGTGCTCGTGGCCCGTCCCATCGAAGACAGCCACAGTGTCTCCACGGCGCATCCTCAACACACGGGCGATCTGGTGCGCCTGCTCGCGGGTAAAGCGGACCCGGCCCTCCGAGATCTGGGCCGGCGCCACGTAGAACCGGTGGACCGACTTCGTAGTTCGGAGTTCATGGTTCATAGTTCATAGTCTGAAATCGGGTAAACACAACTCTGAATCTTGAACTGTCAGCGGTGATTGATTGGCGGGGCGATCCATAGTTCGTAGTTCATAGTCTTAAGTTCAGACCTCACCTCTCTGAACTCTGAACTATGAACTCTGAACTGTCAACTGTGAACTACGAACAATGAACTGCGGAGCGGTGGTTAGCCGAAGAGGGCTTTGACCTTCTCAAAGAAGCTCTGGGCCAGGGGGCTACGGTCCCCGTTGTCCAACTGCGCGTAGGCTTCCAGCAGTTCGCGCTGCTTCGCCGAAAGCCGGGTGGGCACCTCGACCACGATCCTGACCACAAGGTCGCCGCGGCCATAGCCACGCAAACTGGTGACTCCTCGGCCGCGAAGGCCAAACTCAGAGCCCGACTGCGTCCCCGGCGGGAGCTTGAGCTTCGTCATCCCGGAGAGGCTTGGGATTTCGAGCTCGGCGCCGAGGGCCGCCTGTGCAAAGCTGACGGGGACCTCACAGTGCAGGTCGTCGCCGTGCCGCGAGAAGAGCGGATGTTCCTGAACAGCGATCACGACATACAGATCGCCGCGATCCCCCCGCTGGAGGCCAGCTTCACCCTCACCTGCCAGCTTCAGGCGGGTTCCGGTCTCCACGCCTGCAGGGATCTTCACGGTAAGCGATCGATCGATCCGGGATCGCCCCGTCCCCCGACACTCACGACACGGCTGCTCGATGACACGCCCCTCACCTCGGCAGGCCGAGCAGGTCTGACTGATGGTGAGGAACCCCTGGGAGTACCGGACTTGACCGCTTCCCCTACAGGACCGGCATGTGGCAGGAGAGGTCCCCGACCTTGACCCGCTCCCCTTGCAGGCACCGCAGGGCTCAAGTCTGGGTATGGTGATTTCCTTTTCCACTCCATGGACCGCTTCCTCGAGGTTGATCTCAAGATTGTAGCGGAGATCGGCGCCGCGGGAGGTGCGGCGGCGAGAATGGCCCCCGAAGATCCCCTCAAAGAGACCCTCGAAAGCCATGCCAAATCCTGTCTCCCCAAACCCCTCGATGCCTGCGCCGGCGCCAGCAAATCCGAACCGATCGTAGGCCGCCCGCTTCTCGGGATTGCCCAGGATTTCATAGGCCTCCGAGGCCTCCTTGAATCGCTCTTCCGATGCCGTATCCCCCTGGTTTTTATCCGGGTGATACTGATGCGCCAGCCGCCGATAGGCTCGCTTGATCTCCTCGGCAGAGGCCTCCCGATCGATCCCAAGCACCACGTAGCAGTCGCGCTTGCTCATTGCTCAACAGTGTAGGGTTTCGGGTTTCGGATTCACAGGTTCGTGTTTCGAGTTGACAGGAAGATCGTCCAACTTGGCATTTCCTTACCCCGAAACTCGGAACTCGGAACTCGGAACATTCGCTTTCGACACCTTCACCATCGACGGTCGCAGAACACGCCCTTCCAGCAGGTAACCTCTCTGGATTTCCTCGACGACGAAGTTGTCGCGGCCATCAGTGGACTCCTCCTGAGCGACGGCCTGATGGAAATTCGGGTCGAACTGACGCTCCAGCGCCTCAATGGCCTTCACCCCGGCCTTCTCTAGGGCTGTCTGAAAGAGCCGAAGAATGATCTCGAGTCCCTCAGCGACACCCTGGCGGTCCACGCCAAGCCTGGCTATGGCGACCGCGCGTTCCAGGTTGTCCAGGACGGGCAGGAACTCCAGGATCAGCCCTTCAGTCGCGAACTTCACGAACTCGCCTCGCTCGCGCGCCACTCGCTTCTTGTAATTCTCGAACTCCGCGTGAAGGCGAAGCAGCCGGTCATTCAGGGCCTCCACCTCCGCAGTCCTTTCCCTCAGGTCTGCCTGGAGCCGACCGACCGTCGCCTCCAGCCCGGTGGCGTCGGCGCCAGCCTCTCCCTGGGCCTCATCCTTCATCGTCTCGACCTCTTCGCGTTCCCGTTCCATGCCTCGACCTGTATGGCGCTACGCCGCCGACTCTGTAAACATCCTGCTCACGAGCCCGGCCGTGAAATCGACCAGGGCAACCATCCGCTCATAGGGGATCCGCTTCGGACCGACGATACCAAGGACACCAAGGGCATGATCTCCGCTCCTGTACGGGGAGGCGATCAGGCTGAGTTCGCGCATCTCCTTGATGTCGCTCTCGCTGCCGATGATCACCCTCAGCCCGCCCTGAGCCAGGCACTCGTCGAGAATCTTGACCAGCTTTGATTTCTCCTCGAAGGCCCCGAAGATCTCCTTCATTTTCCTCACATCGGCGAACTCCGGCTGGCTGGCGATGTTGGCGGCCCCCCCGATGTACACCTCTCCCTCCTCGGCCTCCATCGTCTTGCTGCTAAGCTCCAGGGCCCGCCGCATCAACTGATGGAACTCCTCACGCTCCTCCGCCATCTGGGCGACGATCCGGCCCCTGACCTCCTGGAGGGTGACCCCACCCAGCACGGTATTCAAGTAGCGAGAGATCCGGTCCAACTCCGGCTGCTCAATCACCTCGTCAATCACAATGACCTTTTGCTGAACGAGGCCAGAATCGGCGACCAGGACTACCAAGAGACGTTCCCGAGTGAGGTGGATGAAGTCGATGCGCCTCCAGGTATTCTGGGTGAGCTTTGGCGCCAGGAC
>Ga0184633_10001264_pt1 | contig 10391 bp, 9 predicted proteins | sample PLM31_170_b1_FD_133156 | JGI IMG/M metagenome (GOLD analysis project Ga0184633, IMG submission 133156) | Groundwater sediment microbial communities from an aquifer in East River, Colorado, USA - PLM3-1_170_b1 | ecosystem: Environmental > Terrestrial > Soil > Riparian zone | place: USA: East...
CCTGCGGGGCGGTTGCCTTCGGCGCGGCTGCCGACGCCGCAGCTGCCGACGCCGCAGCCTCCGGGGCGCGCGCCACGAGCCCCAGCTCGACCAGCCGCCCGAGCTCCACCCGGGTCAGCGGCCCGCGCAGATAGCTCATAGCGAAGCGGCTGCGGAAAGCGACCGGAGGCCGTCCGGCCCGATGAAGCAAGAAGTGTCGCGGCGCGAGCGCCGCCAGCATCGGCCCGAGGGACTCGGTGTCGCCGCCCGTACCGCGCAACGCCTCGAGCACCCGCGCCCGGTCCGGCTGGGTCGCCAGACGTCCCAGTAACCACGTGGAGGCGTTCGACAGCGCCTTGTAGTCGAGATCTACCGGGTTCTGGGTGGCGAGCACGACGCCCACCCCGAACGCCCGCGCCTGCTTGAGCAGGGTGAGAAGCGGCCCCTTGGACGGCGGATCGTAGGGATGCGGGGGGAGGCAACCGAAAACCTCGTCAATATAGAGCAAGAGGCGGAGGTCGCCGGTGCCGCTCTGGCCCCGCATCCAGCGCACGACCGCCCCCAGCACCGAGGCCAGGGCGAACATCCGCTCGCGCTCGCCAAGATGCGCCAGATAGATGAGAGCGAGCGGAACCCGACCCTCCCCATCTCCCATCGTCGGGCCGAGGAGGGCCGGAACGCTGAGCGGTGTCCCCCGGGTCCACAGGGCGAACCCCGGGGCGGCGACGAGGGCGTTCAGCTTGAGCGCCAGCTCTTCACGTTCTCGCCGCGGCATGAAGCGATCGACTTCGAACACGCCCACCCGCGCGAAGGGCGGCGTCACCAGCTCGGCGATGAGGAGCTCCAGGTTCAGACCCCGTCCCGAGCGCCAGGCGTTCTGGATCACGCTGGCCATGAGCACGTGCTCGCGGCTCCTGAGCGGCTCGACGTCGACCCCGAGGAGGCCGAGGAGCGCTCCCGCCGCTCCCGACACCGCTTCACCCAGCGCCTCTGCTGAGGCCAGGATATGGGGCTCGGGGAGGTCGAGACTGTGCACGACGTCCACCGGCCGGCCGGCGTCGCTCCCCGGGGTATAGAGGCGGATCTCGCGGCCCGCGGACAGCCGGCGCCGGCGGTCCGGGCCGATGTCATCGGCCTCGAGGCCCGCCTTCCATTGGTCCGCCACTTTCTGCGCCATTGCGTCAATAGTCACGCCGGCTCGGCGGGCAGCTTCAGCCTCGATCCACGGGGCGAAGTCGTTCGGCCGGAGCTCGGGGAAGACGAGGGCCAGGTTCGTGAGGTCGCCTTTCAGATCCACGGCCAATACGGGTATGCCTTGAAGACTCGCCTCCTCGATCAGATCGATGCAGAGTCCGGTCTTGCCGCTCCCAGTCGCGCCCAGGCAGACCGCATGGGTGGTGAGATCGCCAGAATCGAGGGTGACCGGGGCAGGGGGCGCTGCCACCGCCCCTTTCGCCGGCTCCGTCGCCGTTCGAAAACCGAGCAACATCGCCTCGGGCGCGCTCATTTGAACCTCCTCGACAACGGGGCTACGGGCAGAACACGACCGTCCGGCTGGCCAGCGCCTCGCCGGCGGACAACGCGATGAGATAGGCGCCACTCGCGACGCGCCTGCCGGCCTGATCGCGCCCATCCCAGCGCGCAACATGTCGGCCGGCCGGCTGCTCGCCCTCGACCAGGCTCAAGATCAGGCGGCCGCCAGGATCGTAAACGCGAAGCCTCACCGGTAAGGTCTCGGCCAAGCGGTAGCGGATGGTGGTCGAAGGACCGAAGGGATTGGGGAAGCTCGGCTCGAGGGCGACCATCGCCGTGGGCAGAATTTGCCGGTCGCCCACTCCCACCGTCGAGCCCGTACGGACCACGATGGCGTAGATGAAGTCGCCGGTGTTCTGGTTGTTGCCGTTGGCCGCGTTTCCCGCGGAAGCTCCAGGTGACCGGACCGTCGGGCACGCCATTGAAGGTGCCGTTCAGGGTCTGCTTCAGATAGTCGGGATCCGAGCCGGGATGGTCCGAAAGCTGGGTGAACACAGGATCGCTTGCGATCAACGTGCCTGCTTGTTGGCCGGCGGGGTCGAGCACGGTCAGCTCGAACCCCCAGCGCCGCTGGCCGGGATCGGCGAGTTCGATCCGGAGGTCGTAGGTTTCACCCGCCGCATACCCTGCGGGCAAATCGAGGAGAGCGAGGCTTCCGTTCCCCTGCGCGAAGCCATGGCAATCGGTGCAGGTGCGGTAGAGGGGGGGATTGCCGGCGTAGCCGTCGCGGCCCGGTGGGGAAGGCGATGCCGGCCGGCGCCGTGAACCCCGCGCCTGCCGCCGCCAGCCCGGCGGCGCCAAGTCGCAGGGCCAAGGGGCGCCATGGGTTCCTCGGGGGAGATGCGGATATGTCCGCAGTCACCTTCAGCAGCTGCCTTTCAACGCAACACGTCAACCTAAAATGACGAGGGCGGCCGACCCGACCATCATACGCCGAATCAGCTATTCGCCCAAAGGGATGCGATTCCTACTCCGCCAGCGTAGAATAACGGGCTTCGTGCCCCGAGAAGCTCTTGTCATGGGTTCCTGTCTGATCATGTGCTTGATCATATGTCTAATCATGGGCTCCCAGTCGTTGACGAAGAATCGATGATGGAGAATCCGCTGGAGAATCCGCCGCTCGACTTAGCACCCGACGAGTTTCGCCGGGCCGCCGCTCTTCTCGCCGATTTTCTGGCCGAGTACCTGGGAGCGATCCGCGAGCGAAAGGTATCGACGGTGCCGGATCCCAAGGAGCTGCGTCGGGCCTTCGACGAGCCGCTCCCCAAGCACGGCCAGGGCTTCGAAGCGCTGCTCTCAGTCCTCCGCTCCCGGATCCTGCCCAACACGATGACGATCGGATCTCCCCGCTACTTCGGACTCTTCAATCCGTCGGCCATCCCCGTCGCCGCTCTCTGCGATCTCGTCATTTCGACCCTCAATCAGAACCAGGGGGCGTTCCTCCAGAGCCCGGCGATGACCGCGATTGAAGACCGCGTGATCCGCTGGCTCCTGACCCTCGTCGGCTTCCCGGAGGACGGTTACGGTCACTTCACCAATGGTGGGACCGCCGCCAACTTGACCGCCCTGAAGCTGGCCCGCGACCGCGCCACCCCCGGGGTCAGGGACCGCGGCGCGATGGCGCTCGCCGGACGCGGGCGGGTCTACGCTTCCGATCAGTGCCACTTCTCGATCGAGCGCTGCGTCGACGTCCTTGGACTCGGCCGAGCTGCTCTGGTGCGGATCGAGAGCGACGCGAACTACCGCTTGCGACCTGACGTTCTGGCCCAGCGCCTACGCGCCGACCGCGCCCAGGGGTTGCTCCCGCTGGCGGTCGTCGCCACCGCCGGAACCACTCCCACCGCCAGCATCGACCCCCTGGAGGCCATCGCCGACATCGCCGGCGAGGCGCAGGTCTTTCTCCATGTGGACGCGGCGTACGGAGGGGCCGCCATCCTCTCCGATCGGCTGCGGCCCCGCCTCAGCGGAATGGCGCGCGCCGACTCGATCACCATCGATCCCCACAAGTGGATGTTTCTCCCCTTCGAATCCGGATGCGTGCTGGTGCGGGACCGGCGGCAACTGATTGCCTCCTTCGGCGAGCAGCCCGCCTACCTCAAGGATTCCGCCGATCGGTTCGCCGTCCTGCCCGATTTCTACCGCGAGGGGCTCCAGGGCTCGCGGCGCGCCAGAGCGTTCACCCTGTGGGCCACTGTCCACGTGCATGGAGGCGATGCGTTCGCACGCGCGATCGAACGCCAGGTGGATCTGACCCTTTATCTGCGCGATCGCGTTCGCGCGTTGCCCGACTTCGAGGTCTGCCACGAGCCTGATCTCGGGCTCCTGTGCTTCCGCTTGGCCCCGGGGGGCAACACTCCGGAGCAACAGGACGAGCTGAACCGGCGGATCCAACGCCAGGTCGAGGCCTCCGGCATCGCCTGGTTCGCAACGACCCTGCTGCGCGGCCGGGTCGTCTTGCGATTGAACATCGAGTCATTCCGCACCACCGAGGCGGACATCGAGCGCACGTTGACCGCCATCGCCGATGCCGCCTCGACACCGGCGCCTGCCAGGACCAAGGTCAAGGCGAAATAGCCCTCCCATGGAGTACCGAAAGCTCGGCCGCATCGGCCTCAAGGTGAGCCCGTTCTGTCTCGGCACCATGAACTTCGGTCCCGAGACCGGCGAGCCCGAGAGCTTCGCGATCATGGATCGGGCCCTGGATCTGGGAATCAACTTCTTCGACACCGCCAACGTGTACGGAGGCAAGCGAGGGGAAGGCGTCACCGAGCAGATCATCGGTCGCTGGCTCGCCCAGGATGGGGCCCGCCGCCAGCGCATCGTGCTGGCCACCAAGCTCTATGGGCGGATGGGTGATGGGCCCAACCAAAACCTGCTCTCCGCCTACCATATCCGTCGCGCTTGCGAAGACAGTCTCCGGCGGCTCAAGACTGATCACATCGATCTCTACCAGATGCATCACGTCGACCGGACCACGCCCTGGGAAGAGATCTGGCAGGCGATGGAGCAACTCATCCGCGAAGGCAAGATCCTGTATGTCGGAAGCAGCAACTTCGCCGGCTGGCACCTCGCCCAAGCCAACTCGGTGGCGTCTCGGTTCAACCTGCTCGGCCTGGTCTCCGAGCAGAGCCTCTACAACCTGAATGCGCGCATGGTCGAGCTGGAGGTTCTCCCCGCCTGTCGAGAGCTGGGGATGGGCTTTCTCGCCTGGAGCCCGCTGGCCGGAGGGCTCTTGGGCGGCGCGCTGGCCCAGGCGAATGAGGGCCGGCGGGCCGCCGAGAAGACCGCCAAGGCGATCGAGAAGCACCGAACGAGCCTGGAAGCATACGAGCGCTTCTGCCGGGAGCTCGGCGAGCCGCCGGCCGCCGTCGCCCTCGCCTGGCTGCTGGGCAACGCCTCAGTGACCGCGCCGATCATCGGCCCGCGGACCGTCCAGCAGCTCGATGCCGCGCTTCGGGCGCTCGAGATCGAATTGAGGCCGGAGCATGCGGCGCGCCTGGACCAGATCTTTCCGGGTCCCGGCGGCCAAGCGCCCGAAGCCTACGCCTGGTGATTGCAGGTGATTGCATGTCGACCCCGCACGGCGAACACGAGCTGAGCCGAGCCCTGGAGCTCGCGAAAGACTTCGTCCAAGGAAAACCATTGGCGAAGGAGGACCTTGACCTCGCCACCCGGATTCTGGACGCCATTGCCCGCATCGAGACGATCGAGACGATGGAAACTCCTCATCCGCTGGCCGCGATCGCCGAAGCGGCGGGGAAGCTGGCGGCCAGGGCCGCCCAGGATCCGGCCAATCCGGGCGCCGCACAGCAAGTGCCGCCTCGCACGTCCGGGGGCCTCCGGCGTCTCAACCGGAGCCGCGAGGGCGAGGCCCCTGCCGGCGACGAGCCCGACTCGGCTTGAGCTCGGGTTGCGCCTGGCGTTGCCCCCTCACCCACCGCCGGCGGATGGGCGGCGTCCGAGGGGCATGAGACGGGGGTGGGTGGCCCGGTAGCGGGCGTAGGGTGCGCCAAAAGTGCGCAGGAGCTTGCGCTCCTCGAAGATCGATCCCAGATACGAATACGCCCAGAGCCAGACGGCAACAATGAACCACTTGAGATTCATCGTCGGCCACGCGGAGAAGAACAGGCTGGTGAAGAAGTAGAGCGGATGGCGGCAGAGGCCGTACATACCCTCGGTCGCCAGCCGGTCCCCCATTCCGTGCGGCGGCTCTTTGAGTCCGAGGAACCCGCCCAGGTTGAAGCTGCGAAAGGTCAACAAGAAACCGGCCAGCGCCACCGCCTGGATACCCAGAAACACCGCGCGCAGCACTCCCCGGGTGCGCCAGACGACGGGGTACTCGCCGCCGGCTAAGAGCAGGGTCGCCGCGAGCAGAGCGACGGCGACCAGGTTGTAGAGCACGCGGTATCGCGAGGAGTGCCCTCCCAGCAGGCGAGTTGCCGGCTCCCGCACCCGGTCGGCTGCGAGCACGCTATGCACGACCGAAAAAACTACCAGTCCGGCAACCAGAACAAGCAGGCGATACACTCACCTCACCTGGGCTCATCTCGATAGGTGTTCGGGCGGGTGACGCCCACCCCCGTAGGTGGCCGACACCCGCCCGCAGCGAGCCGCAAGAGTCCCGGGCTACCTCGCCGTCGCCTCGGCCTTTTCAGTCACTTCCGAGCGTACCCACAGGTAGAGCGGGCCCCGCCGATTGGCGGCCAGGAGCTGGGTCCGAGTCGCCTCGGCGCCCGTCTTGTCGCCTGCCTTCTCCTGCGCCTTCGCCAGTTGCAGGCGGCAGTAGAAGTCATCGTCGTCGCACTGGGAGAAATGCTGGGCCGCAGCTTTCGCATCGCCGCGCGCTATCGCCTCAGCCCCCTGTCCGAAATGAAGGCTTGATTTCAGCTCGGCGTTCGCCGGCGCCTTCTTGGCTTCTTCCTCGAGCAGCGCAAGGGTCTTCTTGGCGTCGGCCGCGCGACCGAGCTTCGATTCGGCGTCGATACGCACGATTAAAGCCGTGCGGCGGAGCGCGTTCATGGATCCACCGGGGAGCTTGGCCCGCTGCGCCATCTCGAGCGCCTCGTGCTGCTCCTTGAGCGCGTCCTCATACTTCCCGGTCTCCTTGAGCAGGATGGCTCGGTCAATCCTAACAAACGCCTCGAGCACGTCCACCTTTTCGGCCGCCGCCGCCTTCTCCACCGCATCGACCGTGGCCATGGCCTGCTTGTAATCTCCCGCCGCCGCGTAGCTCCAGGCTAGCGACAGGTCAGCTTCCAGCTTGTCGAACGGCCGCGTGGCCGCCGCCTTGGCCTTGGCGAGAGCCTCGCGCCCGCCGGCCCAGTCGTTACGCAGGAATTTGGTCTGCGCGACTCCATCCCAGGCAATCCAGAACTGCGGCGAGATCTCGGCCGCCTTGCGGAACGCCGCCTCCGCTTCCTCGAAACGCCCGGCCGCCATCAGCGCCTCGGCGAGCGAGTCTTGCGGATTCGGCTCAGTTGGTTTCAGTTCAGCGTATTTCTGGAACGACTCAACGGCTTGGTCGTTATTGCCCATATTGATGTAGACATAACCCATGGTGTTGTGGACCGAGCCGGCACTGGGGTTCAACACCGCCGCCTTCCTCAACTCCGCGATGGCCTGGTTCCATTTGCGCTCGCCTGAGAGCTGCTCGCCGAGGCCGGCATAGACGCGCCAGTCATTGGGCGCCATCGTGGCGAGACTCTGCCGGAGGCTGCGAGCTTTTTCCTCCTCGCCGCGCCTCTGGGCGAGCAGGATGTCGATGCTGGTCTTCTCCGCCTCGGGCAGTTCCTTGGCCAGGGAGGCGGCACGCTCGATATGCACCAGGCCTTCCTTGCCCGGGGTGGACGAGCCGAGGTAGGCGTGAGCGAGCGCAAAGTCGGGGTCGAGCTTTATCGCCTGATTGAACTGCTCCAGGGCCTCGACGGTACGGACATCCTCCACGTAATCGCGACCCCTCTTGAATGCCTCGACTGCTTCCTTTGACTTGGAAGTGATTGAGATTTCACCGCTGATTGGTTTCGCGGCGGCAGGCCGGACTGCCAGCAAACCCGAGCATATGGCCAGGGCGACGACGGCAAATAAGACCTTCCTCATGTACTGTCTCCTGTTTTCACCACGGGTCCCCGCAGCTCCGGACCGAGAATCGGCGACGGGGCGGGACACTCATTACCTGGTTCGAAACGGTGCGAGCAACTTACTGGGTGAGGCGTGGGATCTTGTCACAACCACATTGTCGAGTCAAACCCTAATGGAACAGTTGCTTTGTGTGATAATCGGGCATGTTCTACATACCGATCATCCTGGGCAGCACGCGCCGCGGCCGGCAAAGCCCGAAGGTGGCTCGTTTCCTCCTCGATCGCATGAAGCGGACCGGGCAGATCGAGACCGAGATCCTCGATCTGCTCGATTACAATTTCCCGATCATGGAGGAGCGGCTGCGGCTCCGGGATGACTCGCCCCCGCGCCTGAAGGAGTTTGCGGATAAGGTCGGACGGGCGGACTCGATCGCCATCGTCACACCCGAGTACAACAACGGCTATCCAGGAGTACTGAAGAACGCGCTCGACTTCTTGCTTCCAGAATACAAACGGAAGCCCATCGGCATTGTGACCGTCTCCGGCGGTAGATTTGGCGGGCTGACTTGCCTGGCACAGCTCCGCCTGGTGACTCTGGGCATGGGAGCGTTTCCGATCCCCGCAAGCTTACCGGTCTCGAATGTTAAAGAGAGTTTCGACGACAACGGAGTCCCTCAGGACCCGTTTTACGACCAGCGCGCTGCGGGGTTCATCGCCGAGCTCCTGTGGTTCACCGAGGCGATCGCCACCCAGAAGACCAAAGAGAAGGCCAAAGAGATGGCGTCGACCATGAGTCGCTAGTCGCGGCGATCTCCTCCGGTCTGCCGCGCGGCACGGAGCTTCGCCTTCTCGTGCCGGATGTCGCGCCCCTGGACCATGAAGATGACTTGCTCGCCGATGTTGGTCGCGTGGTCCCCGATCCGTTCCAGATGACGGGCGACGAACATCAAGCGCGTCGAGGCGCTAATGGCCTCCGGAAACTCATGCATCGCAGCTACCAGCTCACGCGAAATCCGGTTGTAGAGGAGGTCCAGATCGTGATCAGCCAGGACCACTTCCTCGGCGAGCTTCGGATCCTCCTCGACGAACGCGTCGAGGCTTCGCCGCACCATCTCCCGCGCCGCTCGCGCCATACTCGGGATATCGACGGATAGTTTGACCTGCGGCTCACGGTTCATCTCGATCGCCGCCCGCGCGATGTTGGTGCACAGATCCCCCATCCGCTCGAGGTCAGTCACCACCTTGAGAGCGGTTGTAATCCGCCGCAGGTCCGAGGCGGCCGGCTGGCGCAGCGCGAGGATTCCGATACAGAGCTCGTCGACCTCCTTCTCGAGGATGTCGATTTCCTTGTCACGGAGGATCACGTTCTCCGCCAGCTCCGTGTTGCGCTCGACTAGAGCGCTCATGGCGCTGGCAATGAGTCCCTCGACTTTGCTGGCCATGAGTAGGAGCTTGGCCCGGAGCTCGTTAAGCTCTTCTTCATACTCGCTTGAGAGATGGGGATGTCGGTTTGCTTCCATCTGTCCCTCACAGACTCATTGCATCATCCAAACCTTCCGGTGATGTAGTCCTCGGTGTGCTTGTTCTCCGGATTGGTGAAGATCTGGCGGGTAGGGCCCATCTCCACCAGTTTGCCTAGATAGAAGTAGGCGGTGAAGTCGGCGACCCGCGCCGCCTGCTGCATGTTGTGGGTCACGATCACGATCGTGTAGTGGCTCCTGAGGTCATGGATGAGCTCCTCGATCTTGGTGGTTGCGCCCGGATCGAGGGCCGAAGCCGGTTCGTCCATCAACACCACCTCGGGCTTGACGGCCAGGGCACGGGCGATGCAGACCCGCTGCTGTTGCCCGCCGGAGAGATCGAGCGCCGACTGGTTGAGCCGGTCCTTGACTTCATCCCAGAGGGCGGCGTCCTTGAGGCTCTCCTCCACCCGCTCCTCGAGCGCCGATCGGTTGCGCACCCCGGCCAGGCGAAGGCCATAGGCCACATTGTCGAAGATCGACTTGGGGAACGGGTTCGACTTCTGAAACACCATCCCCACCCGCTTCCGCACCTCGACCGCATCGACGCCGCGCGCGTAGATGTCGAGACCGGAGAGCAGCACATTGCCGGTCACTCGAGCACCCGGGATCAAATCGTTCATTCGGTTCAGGCAGCGGAGGAACGTGGACTTGCCGCATCCCGAGGGACCGATGAGAGCCGTGACCTGGTGTTCTAGAATGTCCATCGAGATGCCATGGAGCACTTGAACGTCACCGTAGAAGGCGTCCAGGCCGCTCACGACAATTTTGCTCTGCGAGGCCACCGGGGTTGGCGGGCCGGGCTGTTCTGTGATCGTTTGACCCGACATCTCAGGACAACCTGGCCAGGCGCCGGCGGAAGACAAACCGCAACAAGATTCCAGTCAGATTGAGCATGAAGGTCAGAGCCACGAGGACGAGCGTCGTCCCGTATTGGAGCGGCAATGTCGCTTGGCTGTCGGTCGATTGGGTCGCCAGAATGAAGATGTGATAGCTCAGCTCCATGAACTGGTCGAGCGGATTCACCATGGGGATCACCCCGAAGAGCTCGGCGACCGGAAGGCGCGGCAAGAAATAGGCGCAGCCGGTGAACAGGATGGGAGCGGTCTCGCCGGCGCCGCGGCTCACCGACAGGATGGCCCCGGTGAGGATCCCGGCTCGCGCCTGGGGCAGCACGACATCGCGCACCGTTTGCCACCGGGTGGCGCCGAGGGCGAGCGAGGCGTCCCGGTGGCTCTGCGGCACGGCCGAAAGCGCCTCCTCGGTGGTGACGATGATGATC
>Ga0184633_10001265_pt1 | contig 10386 bp, 11 predicted proteins | sample PLM31_170_b1_FD_133156 | JGI IMG/M metagenome (GOLD analysis project Ga0184633, IMG submission 133156) | Groundwater sediment microbial communities from an aquifer in East River, Colorado, USA - PLM3-1_170_b1 | ecosystem: Environmental > Terrestrial > Soil > Riparian zone | place: USA: East...
GATCACGCTTGTCGTGGGCGGAGCAAGCCGCCGATGGGCTTGCCACACTAGGTTAATGCTTATGCCCCGCAAGGGGGAGGGCTGAGCGCGCGATTATGGGAGGGCGAGCGTGTTCTTGAGGGCGCGCTCGATCTGCGCCATGCGCTCGGGCTCCACTCCGCGAGAAGATCGCGCTCGGCCTCGACCTCGCGGTCCGGTCGCGGCGCCCTTTCTCATCGGTCAGCGAGCGGCGGGGGACAAGCCCTGGGACGAGCCCCCGCCCGACACGAAAATCGATCGCGTCCCACGACCAATCCGACCTGCCTCACCCGTGCGATGGTTCATGAATGTTCTGGGCGAGTAACTGTAGTCAATATCGATGACCGCCTCAAGGTTTCTCGCGCGCCCAAGTCCCTGGAAATCGCTGGTCGCATCGGGGGCGGCAGGGCTCCTGCTGGTATATTCGTTATCGATGGACCTTTTTGAGGATTTTTGCGCCCGCTATCCGTTCACGCTCGACGACTTCCAGGTCCGGGCGTGTCGCGAGGTCGAGGCGGGCCGCTCCGTCATCGTGTCGGCGCCCACGGGGGCGGGCAAGACCCTCGTGGCGGAGTTCGCCATCCACCTGGCGCTGGCCACGGGACGGCGGATCGCCTACACGACGCCGCTCAAGGCGCTCTCCAACCAGAAGTTCGCCGACTTCACCCGGCTGCTCGGGGCGGACACGGTCGGCATCCTCACCGGTGACGTCAAGGTCAATCCCCGCGGCCGCGTCCTCGTCATGACCACGGAGATCCTCCGCAACATGTTCTACACCGGCGGGCTCGACGACCTCGGCTACGTCGTCCTCGACGAGTGCCACTACATGGGCGACGTGGGGCGGGGCACGGTGTGGGAGGAGATCATCGTCAACGCCCCGCGCGACGTGGCGCTGGTGGCGCTCTCGGCCACCGTCGCCAACGTCGACGAGATCGCCGACTGGATCTCGATCGTCCACCGGCCGATCGTCCCCATCTATCACCCCGACCGGCCGGTCCCGCTCTCCTACGCGCTCGCCGATCTCGCTGGGGAGATCCACGACTTCGACAAGGTCCGAGCCGGCCGGGCCCGGATCATCGGCGGCGAGCCGCGCGGGCCCGACGACCGCGGCCGGTGGTACACCCGGCGCGTCGTCGATCCGACCACGCTGATCGAGGTGCTCGAGGCGCGGGGATGGCTGCCCGCCATCTATTTCATCTTCAGCCGCATGGGCTGCGAGCGGGCCATGGACGACGTGCTCACGGAAGGGCGGACGCTGCTCGCGCGCGAGCAGCAGCGCGAGGTGGACGTGATGATCGCCGAAGCCCTTGCCGAGAGCGCGAGCCTGGGGGAGTCGGCGCTGAACCAGAGCGTCTTCCGGGCCCTGCGGCTCGGCGTCGGCGTGCACCACGCGGGGGTGCTGCCGAGTCTCAAGCGGCTGATCGAGCGCCTCTTCGAGCGTGGGCTCTGTAAGGTCGTCTTCGCGACGGAGACGATGTCGCTCGGCATCCACATGCCCGCGCGCAGCGTGGTCCTGCGCGGGCTCACCAAACGCACCGAGCGAGGCTTCCGCTCGCTCTCCCACAACGAGCTGACGCAGATGGCGGGGCGGGCGGGGCGTCGGGGCATCGACGCCGAGGGCCAGTGCGTGATCGCGCTCGATGCCCGCGACGGCATCGACGATTTGCTTCGCGTCGTCGACGGCGCGCCCGAGCCCATCGAGAGCCAGTTCAAGCTCGGCTATGGCTCAGTCGCGCTGCTGCTGGCCACGGGCGCCGACCCTGCCGTCCTGCGGCGCCGGGTGGAGGCCTCGTTCGGGCAATATCAGAACCTCAAGCGCATCGGCGCGACCGACCAGGACGTCGAGCGCCTGGGACAGACGCTCACGGAGGCGCGGGCTTTCGCGGCGCCGTGCGGGGACTTCGAGCGCATCGGCCGCTACCGCCGAGTGCGCCAGGAGGTCGAGGTCCGGCGCCGGGCCAGCGGGCGGAGCGGGCGTCGTGGCGAGCGTGGCGTAATCGAGGCCGAGCCCGGGCGCCTAGCCCTCGTGCGCCGGCGGGGCGGCCCGGAGCTGGCGCTGATCCTGCGCATCCACGCCATCCGGAGTCACCGCGTGCTCGTCGACGCGCTCCTGCCCCACGGGGCCGTCGTCAGGCTCAAGGCGGGCGCGATCAAGCAGGTCTTCTGGGCGACGCCGTCGTTGCACGTCCCCAGCGACCGTGGGCGCGACCACCGCGGCCTGCGCCACCTCGCCGAGCAGCTCGAGGGGCTCGACCTTCGTGAGCTGACCGAGCGCGAGCGCGCTCAGCGGCCAGAAGCGGCCCTGACGACAATCGAGTGCCACCGCTGCCCGTGGGGGTCGACGAGCCGGTGTGATCACGCCTGGCGTGACGTCGAACGTCTCGCCGAGCGTCTCGAACAGCGGCGCACGGCGCTCGAGCAGTACCGCAGCGCGTACTGGCAGGAGTTCCTCCGCGTGCTCGAGGTGCTGGAGCAGTTCGACGCCGTGCACGACCGGTCGCTCACCGCCAAGGGGCGCCTTGTCGCGGGGCTCCGCCACGACAACGAGCTGCTGATCGCCGAGGCCCTGACGCGCGGGGTGCTCGCGGACGTCACGCTCGCCGAGGCGGCGGCCGTCTGTTCGGCGCTCCTCGAACAGGCGCGGTCGGGCGAGCCGATCATGGCGCGGATGTTCCTGCGCAAGCGGCCGAAGCTCAAGCGGAAGCTCGAGCAGCTCGAGGCCGTCACCGAGACCGTCCGCGAGGCCCAGCACGCGCGACATCTCGGTATCCCCGCCGCGGTCCACCCCGGGTTCATGCCGGCCGTGTTCCGTTGGGCCTCCGGCGAGGACGACTGGCCGGGCATCGTGCAGGAGGCGTTCGGCGGGCACGAGGGCGACCTGATCCGCGCCATGCGCCGCCTGATCGACCTCCTCCGCCAGCTCGCCGAGAGCCCCGAGGTCCCCGCCACCACCGCGCGGCTCCTGCACGAGGCCTCGCGCGTGATCGACCGCGGCGTCGTCCTCGAGTCCGCGCTGATTTGAGCCGGCAGCCCGTTCCCCTGGTATCCTGTCGCGCGTGAACGTCGCGCGCGTGGTGGTGGCGGTCGTCCTGGCCTGTGCCGCGTGCAAGTCCGCCCCAACGATCGAGCAGCGGACGACGCAGGGGCCGGTGGCCGAAGAGCTGTGGGTCTACCGGGTCGCGACGATGAACGGCCGGGAGCCGACCTTTGAGGAGCACCGGCACTGGGAGAGCCAGCTCGGTCTCGCCATCTCCTCGTATCTGGCGAAGGACCAGGCCTTCGCCAGTTCCCCCCAGCTCTCGACGTTCCGGTTTCTCCGCCAGGCGGCGGTGGGCATGTCGAAGGAGCAGGTGCTGATCCTCCTCGGCGCCCCCGTGGTGACCACCACCGACGCCGCCGAGTTGGAGAAGCTCGCGCGGAAGTACTGGCCGGAGATCCAGGGTAACGCGACCGAGGCCTGGGTGTATCCACTCGGTTGGCGGCTGTACTTCTCCGGCTCGCGTCTCGTCGACATCACCCAGTATCAGTCGCGCTGAGCGCGCGAAGGGACCGCCGATGATCCGTTCCGAGTTGCTGGTGACGAAGAAGACCCCGCTCGCTCCGCGGGGTCTCGTCGTGGCCGAGCACCCGCTGGGCGCCGAGGTCGGCGCGGCCATACTCGCGCGCGGGGGCAACGCCGTCGACGCCGCGGTCGCCACCGCGTTCGCGATGACGGTCGTCGAGCCGTTCATGAGCACGATCGGCGGCTCGGGTACCATGCTCGTCCACCTGGCCAGCGAGAACGAGACCCTCACCGTGGATTTCAACGCGGTCGCTCCCGCCGCCGCCCACGAGTCGATGTACCGGCTGATCGGTGGGACGTCCGCGGCGCTCTTTCCGTGGCCGAGGGTCGAGGACGACGCGAACGTCGCCGGGCCGCGCTCCGTCGCCGTCCCCGGATCAGTGGCGGGGCTGACCCTCGCGCTGGAGCGCTTCGGCACGATGGAGCTGGCCGACGTCCTCCGTCCTGCCATCACGCTGGCCCGCGAGGGCTTTGTCCACGACTGGTACCAGGCGCTGATGACCGCGCGCTTCATCGAGGAGCTGTCCGCGTTCCCCGAATCGTCGCGGGTCTACCTGCGCAACGGGCGCGCCATCTACCGGCCCCCATTGATGGAGCCGGGCGACCGCGCGAGCTATCCCGATCTCGCCCGCAGCCTCGAGCTGATCGGGCGCGACGGCGCCGACGCGTTCTACCGGGGGCCGATCGCCCAGGCGATCCACGATCACATGCGGGCGACGGGCGGTCTCCTCACGCGCAGTGACCTCGCGGCGTACTCGGCGCGCGTCGACGCCGTGCTCTGGGGCCGCTATCGCGACGTCGACCTCGCGTGGTCGGCTGGCGCCACCGGTGGCGTCACCGCGCTCGAGATCCTGAACGTCCTCGATCAGTTCCCGGCGGCGCGCGTCGCCGGGGACACCGTGGAGGGCCTGCACCTGCGCGCGCACGCCGTGCGCCGCGCGTTCCTCGATCGTCTCGCGCTGTTTGGCGATCCTGCCGAGGTCAAGGCGCCGTGGGACCGCCTGGTCTCCAAGGAGTACGCGCGCGAGGTCGCGGCGGAGATCCGGCGCGTGAAGCGGGCGGGGATCGGAGGCCACTCCGCGACCCCGACGAACACCGCCACGGGTCGCGGCATGGCGCCCGGTCCCCGCCCTCACGCGCGCGTCGGGGTCAGCCGAGAGCCCCGCGGACGGCATTTTGCGCCGGTGCCGCCGCCGGTGGATTGCACGACGCACGTGGGCGTGGTCGACCGCCACCGCAACATGGTGTCGCTCACGCACACGACGGTCTCGATCTTCGGCTCTCGCATGGTCGTCCCCGGCACGGGGATCCTCCTGAACGACGGGATGCTCTGGTTCAACCCCGAGCCCAACCGGCCCAACTCCGTGGCGCCGCGCAAGCGGGTCCTCTGCAACATGACGCCGGTGCTGGGCTTCCGCCGCGGGCGGCCCTACCTGACGCTCGGTGCGGCGGGCGGACGCAGGATCGTCTCGGCGATCCCTCAAGTGCTGGCCACGCTGGTCGACCGCCGCGCCTCGCTGCAGGCCGCCGTCGAGGCCCCGCGCCTGCACACGGAGGGTGGCGAGGTGCTGATCGACGAGCGCGTGGGGGACAAGATGATCGCCGCGCTCCGCAAGCGCGGGCATGACGTGGTCCCGAAGGAGGAGACGTTCGCGACGATGCAGTTCGCCAAGCCGGTAGGGATCCGCGTGACCGACAAGGGCCTGGAGGCCGGGCTCGACCCCCTGCGGCCCGCCGCCGCCGCGGGACATTGATAGTGGGAGTCAAAAAGCACGAGGAGGATACGCAATGATCGAGGAGAAAGTCATCGCGAGCTGGAAGTACACGAAGGGTGCGCTCGACGCCAAGACGGCGTTTCTCTGCTACCTGGCCGCGAACCTCGCCGTCGGCAACACCCACTGAGCGAAGCGCGACCTGGCGGGCGCCAGGGCAAACGGAGCGTCGGAAGACGAAGTACGGGAGGCCATCAGCTTCGCCATTCGCGCCAACGCGGCGAAGGCCCATGCCGACATCCTCAAGGTCTATACGGATGGCGGAAGTTAACCTGACGGCGGCGTTCTCGACCGTCCCCGCGGGCGAGGCCGAGGAGATCAAGCGGGTCATCACCGAGGTCGTCCAGCAGATCGGGCAGGAGGACGGCTCGTTCAAGAAGGCGAAGATCGTCTTCACCGAATCCGACGAGCGGTGCGGCCTCACCGCCGAGCTGGACGGTATCAAGAAGGAAGGCGTCCCGCTGCAGCTCGACATCGATACGCTCGAGGACGCCAAGACGTCGGCGGGCGCGCGCGCTCAGCTCAAGGAGGCGCTGCGCCTGTACTTCCGGAAGGTCCTTGGAAAGTAGCCCCGGCGACGCCGGGCTCCTCCTCTTCGCCTGGCGCGGCTGCGTCTTCCGCGTGTCGGACGGGGTGCAGCCGCCCAAGGCGGGGTCGCTGTTTTTCTGCCGTCACCTGACGGTCGCGCCGGGCGAGCGGGTTCTCGAGATCGGGGCCGGGCTCGGCCTCGCCGCCGTGCTGGCCGCGCGGGCGGGGGCACGCGTGGTGGCCACGGACATCGTCCCCGAGGCGATCGATACCGTCCGCGTCAACGCCATGCTGAACGGCGTAGCCGTCGACGCGCGGGTGGGGGACGGCTACGCCCCGGTGGCCGGCGAGCGCTTCGACCTGATCTGCACGAACCCGCCCCAAATGCCGACGCCACCCGCGCGCGTGCGTGACGACGCCGTCGCCGCCGCCGACAATGGCGGGCTCGACGGCTGGGAGCTGATCGATCGGGTGATCGCGGGAGCGGCGGACCACCTGGCGCCGCGCGGCCGCCTCGTGTTCAGCATCTTTGCCTTCCTTGGACGCAAGAAGGCGTTCGCCAAGCTCGAGGCGGCGGGCTTCGTCCCCTCCATCGTCGCGAGCGAGGTCCAGTCGTTCCCGCGCATCGGGTACGAACGCCTCGACCACATCCGCGCCCTCGACGCCGAGGGCACGGTGCCGCGCGCCGGCATGCCGGCCACGGTCGAGCGCTTCATCCTGCAGGGAACGCGTCCCGCCTGAGCGTCATGACCCGGCGCCTCATCGTCAATGCGGACGACTTCGGGCTCACCCGGGGGGTGAGCGCGGGGATCCTCGCCGCGCACCGCCACGGGATCGTCACGAGCACGACGGTCCTCGTGACCTGCGCGATCGACACCGATCTCGCGGCCCGCGCGCGCGAGTCGGGGCTCGGCCTGGGGCTGCACGTCAACCTCACGCTGGGTCGCCCGCTCACGCGCGCGGCCTCGCTCGTCGACGAAGGGGGCCGCTTCATTCGGGACGCGCGCCGGGCCGCGGCGCGGGCCGAAGTTGCGCACGTCGAAGCCGAGGTCGACGCCCAGGTCGAGCGGTTTCTGAATCTCATGAAGCGCGCCCCGACGCACCTCGACACCCACCATCACGTCGGCCTGCTGCCGCCCGTGCGCGAGGTCGTGTTCGCGGTCGCGCGCCGCCTCGGCGTGCCCGTGCGGAGCCAGGACGCGATGGCGCGGGCGCGGGCGCGGGCGGCCGGGCTCAGGACGCCCGACCACTTCTTCGGCGAGTCGGGCCCGGGCGCCTACTGGACGCCGGCGCGCACGCTTTCGCACCTGCGCGGGCTGCCGCCCGGTGTGTCCGAGTTCATGACGCATCCCGGGTGGTTCGACGACGACCTCGCGTTCAGCCGGTATGCGCGCCAGCGCGAGGTGGAGCTGGTGGGACTGGGCACGCCGGCGGCGCGCGCTGCCGCCGGAGCGCTCAACCTCACCCTCTGTCACTTCGGCGATTGTTTTCCTTTTTGATCAGCCCGGGGTGGTCCAAGCATTGGGGGGTATGGGGGGCCATATCGAGCCCCCCATGTCCGTAGTCGGATGACGAGCGCCGTGCTGGGTGTTGATGTCGGCGGGACGACGACGGCGGCGGGGGTCGTTACGCCGGCCGGCGAGGTTTTGCTCGAGGCGCAGGCGCCGACGCATCGCGAGGGGCGAGGCCAGGCACTTGAGACGATCGCCGGGCTGATCGAGTCGCTTTGTGCCAGCGCCGCATCGCGGGGCATTGCGATCGAAGGGATCGGTGTCGGCGTCCCCGGCATCGTCGATCCCGAGAGTGGCCGCATCGGGGACGAGATCCACCATGTCCCCGAGTTGGCGGGCCAGACGCTCGGGGTTCTGCTCGCCGCGCGCTTCGCGCTGCCCGTCTTCGTCGACAACGACGTCAACGCACTGGCGCTCGGGGAGTGGACGTTCGGGGCGGGGCGCGGCGCCCACGCGCTCGTCGTGCTCGCCGCTGGGACGGGCTTCGGCGCGGGCGTCGTGATCGACGGGCGGATCGTGCGGGGTGTCGCGGGGTTCGGCGGCGAGTTCGGCCACACGCCGGTAAAGTTCGACGGCCGGCCGTGCTGGTGCGGGGGTCGCGGGTGCCTCGCCGTCTACGCGGGCGGGCGGGGGATCACCGAAGCGGCGCGGGAACGGGCGGCCGTTCAGTCGGGCGCCGGGCTGGCCGCGGCCGCGGGGGGCGACCCTGCGGCCATCACGGCGCCGCTCGTCTTCCGTCGCGCCGCGGAAGGCGATCCAGTCGCGGCGGCGATCGTGAACGAGGCGTGCCAGGCCTTGGGCGCGATGATCGGGGTCATCGTCAACGGGCTCAATCCCGAGGTCATCGTCGTGACGGGCGGTGTCGCCACCTCGTTCGCCGCGCTCGAGACGAAGGTCTTGGCCGCGGCCGCCGAGTACGCGTTCAAGCGCGCGCTGGCGGCGACGCGGGTGCGCATCGTGCCGGGCGACAAGCGCCTGACGATGCGCGGCGCCGCCGCCCTCGTCCTGTACGAGCGCGGCCGTGCGAGGTAAGCGGCGCTGCGCCGCGAGCCGAGCGGTGAGATAGCTCTAAGGCCGTGCGAGGTAAGCGGCGTCGCGCCGCGAGTGTAGAGCGGGGGCTTGTCCCAGGGACAAGCCCCCGCCCCACAGGTCAGAGGACGCCGTCCGCCCGCCCCCCGCCGTGTCACCGTTCGACTCGCGCGTCGCTCATTCGCGAATACGCCGGGTTAGGTTGCTGAAAAACGCCGCAGGCTGATAAAAAGGGGCCCGATGCTAGGCGGAGAGGAGGGCGAAGATACGGCGGGCCAGGATCTCGTGATCCTCGACGTTGGTGTGATAGATCTTCAGCTCGGCCAGCTGATCGAGATCGGAGGTGCGGAAGGGCCCGCCCGGGGGCAGATCCTGGATGTGCAGGGCCTGGAAGCACGAGCGGCCGGGCTCGGGACGGTCGGTGACCAGCACGAAATAGAGGCCCGGCCACTGGCGCCGGGCGAACTCGAACACGGAGCGCGCACCCCGCTGGGTCTCCACGGCGACGAACTGATCGATCGACGGCCGGTACTTCACTTCGACAAGGATGTCCTGGGGGGGGCTGCTGTCCGACCCGAGGCCGACCACGAAGTCCGGAGAGAAGTCCTCACGACCAAAGCGGAGGGGGGTGTGCTCGACGTCGAAGGGTCGGATCGGGTAGCGCGTCCGCCGGAAGATCGACTCGACCAGCGCTTCAGCGATCCGGCTCTTGGCCTCGAGAAGGTCCATGCCCGCTCCCTTGACGAGAGGTCCGGTCATTCACGGCCCCTGATCACTGCGATCATACGGCCCGGCCCCAGGAAGCCCCGCGAAAAATCGGCGGTCAGTGATACTATGCCGCACTGATCGCACACCAACCGGGAGGAGTCGATCAATGGGTGACGATGTGCAGACGGGCGTGACGAGGCGGGACGTCTTCAAGGTCGGGGGGATCACCTTCGCGGGCTACGCGATGTCGGTCGACACCGTGCTGGCCCAGGCGATCAAGACGGATACGGACGGCATCGTGGCCGGCGACTTCCGCGTCACGGTGGGGGACTACGTGATGCCCGTGTACGAGGCGCGGCCGGCCGCGGGCAAGGACCACCCGATCATCCTCGTGATCTCGGAGATCTGGGGCGTCCACGAATACATCCGCGACTGTGCGCGCCGCTTCGCCAAGGCGGGGTACTACGCGGTGGCCCCGGAGCTGTTCGGGCGCGAGGGTGGGGTCGGCCACTTGCCGAACATCCAGGACGTGCTGAAGATCGTGCTCGCCCATCCGCGGGAGCAGACGCTTGGGGACACGGCGGCCGCCGTAAGTGGGCGAAGACGCGGCCCAACGTGAAGGCCGATCGCGTGGGCGTGACCGGCTGGTGCTGGGGCGGCTCGACGGTGATGCAGCCTGATCAGGTCTTGGGGCGCCGGGCGGTCGTCAGCCAGCGGAGCGCGCCCGCGAGGAAGAGAGCGGCACCGACGATGACGGGAACCCAGACCCGCGGGATGTGCAGCTCGCGGATCGCCACGATGATGAGCCCCACCCCGATCACGATCAGTCCTGCCATCATGAGACCGCGACCCGAGCATTCCCGCCGCATGTGACACCTCCCGGCGGCACTCTCGGCCGCCGCGCCGGCTTCAGGGCTCGACGCTTTTGCGCCGGATGCCTTCCAGCAGCGACTGCGGCACGCGCAGAAACGCCTCCACGACCACGGGGTCGAAGTGGGTCCCCGCACACCGCTTGATCTCGACGTAGGCCGTGTCGAAGGGGACGGCCTTCGAGTACGGGCGGTCGAAGGTCATGGCGTCGAAGGCGTCGACGACGCAGAAGATCCGCGCACCCAGCGGGATCGCCTCTTCCTGGAGCCCCTGGGGGTACCCCGTCCCGTCCCACTTCTCGTGGTGGGAGTAGACGATGGGGATGGCCCCGCGGAGGAAGGGGATGCCCTCGATGAGCCGCTTGCCGATCTCGGGGTGACGCCGCATC
>Ga0184633_10001266_pt1 | contig 10381 bp, 7 predicted proteins | sample PLM31_170_b1_FD_133156 | JGI IMG/M metagenome (GOLD analysis project Ga0184633, IMG submission 133156) | Groundwater sediment microbial communities from an aquifer in East River, Colorado, USA - PLM3-1_170_b1 | ecosystem: Environmental > Terrestrial > Soil > Riparian zone | place: USA: East...
CATATTCGACCTCGCCATAATCGGCGGCGTAGGGAAAGTCCTCGTAATACACCAGTCGCTGGGGGAGCCGTTCGGCGGCCCTTCGCGTGAGCCGGTGATCCACGTGGCCTCCGGCGCCCAGCGGGACAATCACTTCCGCCTCCGCTGGAATAGCCTCCCGCAGAGCCTGGGCGACACGCTCGATCAATTCATATTCAAAGCGGTGCACCGGCCCGAAGATCGCCTCCTCCGAAGCATACAGCGCCACTCCCTCTCCTCCGGTCCGGTAAATCGCATCTTGAAACTCCATATGCATCGCCCTGGCCCCAAGGGCAGCCACAGCCTCCCGGTCCTCTTCCCGGCGTCTCTCAACCGCGCTCACAGCCGTACCCCAGCGCCGGTGCAGTGACTCCGCAAATGGCGAAAGGTCCTCGACGGACAGGCCGCCGGCGCAGACGGTCAGGATAGTGATATCGTCCCCCTCAGCCGCCTGGCGATGGATCCGCCCGCCGCAGGACAGCACGGCGTCGTCCAGATGTGGCGAAAGGTAAACAAGACCAGTCATCGCTCATTCATAATATCATTGCCTTGCCGCTCTTGGCGCATTTGCAATTCCGGCGGCTAGAAACGTTGACGCCCCTTCCGGCGCATGTTACAATTTCAGCGTTGCCGCAGACCTCTTGCGGCGTGTCAGGGCCGCTAGCTCAATTGGCAGAGCAGGTGCCTTTTAAGCACTTGGTTGAGGGTTCGAGTCCCCCGCGGCTCACTGCTCAGGAGCTGTGCCTCGTCAGGTTAGCCGTCCCGGCAAAACATGAAGAAGAAAACATTGTTGGGAATTCATAAACCCCAAAAACAACACCCATGAAAACGAAGTTTTCATGGGTGTTGTTTTTGGAGGACCTTGGCAGATTTGCCTTTTGGAAACTTGACTCCAGTGGAACATGTGTTCTATAATTATGGTATCTGCCATGCGGGAAGAATGATGGCTGGAGGAACCCCATGGATACCACGTCCAAACTCGAACTGATTGCCTCCGACATGCACCTGGAGCCGGCCGAGGATTATCGCCCCCCTCGGCCTGGCGGCGCCCATCTGCCACCCTCCGCTCGCGAGCCGGCCCCCTGCGGTCACTCCCCTGCCCAACTCCGGAATACCCTGGGCAATCTCCCCTCTCCTGACGTGCTGAGCAAAGCGAGGGATCTCGCCGCCGGGGGAGGGGCCGGGGGTGGGGGCCTCGAACCGAAGAAAAACTCCCTCGGCATTCACAACGCCGTCATGCCAGGCGGCAAGCGGATCGCGCTCCTCAAGACCCTGCTGACCTCAGCCTGTGAGTTGGACTGCCACTACTGTCCCTTCCGGGCAAGGCGCAACTTCCGCCGGGCAACCTTCAAGCCCGAAGAGATGGCCCAGGCCTTTGGCGACATGCATCGTGTGGGACTGGTTCAGGGAATGTTCCTCAGCTCAGGTATCGCCGGCGGCGGGATACGCACCCAGGACCGCCTGATTGCTACGGCCGAAATCCTGCGCAAGAAGCTCAGTTATCGCGGCTATCTGCATCTCAAGATAATGCCCGGCGCGGAACGCGACCAGGTCGAGCGCACCATGCAACTTGCCGATCGGGTTTCCGTAAACCTTGAAGCGCCTAACAGCCTGCGTCTCCAGACGCTTGCTCCGCACAAGCAGTTCGTCGAGCAGCTGCTCGAACCCCTCAAGTGGATGGAAGAAATCCGCCGGACGCGACCGGCCCACCTTACCTGGAACGGGCGCTGGCCTTCCTCTGTCACCCAATTCGTCGTGGGCGGCGCAGGCGAGAGCGATCTCGAAATCCTCACCACCACAGCCCACCTATATCGGGACATGCGCCTGGCCCGGACATACTTCTCCGCCTTCAGCCCGGTGCGGGACACACCGTTCGAGAACCTGCCCGCCGAAAATCCGCTGCGCGAACACCGCCTGTATCAATCTTCGTTCCTGATTCGCGAATACGGCTTCGACCTGGAAGACTTGCCATTCACCCGAGCAGGGAACTTGCCCCTGGACTCCGACCCAAAACTCGCCTGGGCGCGCGCCCACTTGAGCGAATCCCCGGTCGAAGTGAACCTGGCGGGACGGCGCGAACTGCTCCGCATCCCCGGCATCGGTCCGGCTGGGGTTCAAGCCATCCTCGCCGCCCGGCGCCAGGGCAAGCTGCGCGACCTGCCCGATTTGCGGGCCATCGGGGTAATCGCCTCGCGAGCCGCGCCGTTTGTGCTTCTGGACGGCAAGCGCCCCACGCAGCAACTCGCCTTCTGGTAGTTGAGAAGCAACGTCGAAATGACACAATAGGGTCATTTCGGCGATCCTCTTCATGTTTGAAGGCGGCTCATCCGAGACCTCCCGCCATTTCCAATGCACGCTAAAATATAAGGCATCCCTGCTGGTCCGAAATTCCGATCAACGACCAGCACCAGGCCATCCGCGATAAGCTAGTAGCCATACGCGATCAGCGATCAGCCATAGGCGACATGCAATTCATAGGCGAACCCATCACACCCCACCACGACCGGCCGCCCGCGCTCCAGAAAATGCCTGGCTGCCCGGATGAGTTTGTCTGGCGCGGAGAAAACTACCGGGTCGTTGAGAAGTTGAGCGAGTGGCATGATTATGGCCGCCGAGGGAGAGCGGCGCAAAATATGCAGCCGCAACATGCTGCTGTGGCCGCGCAGCGCGGCTCGTGGGGCGTCGGGCGCGATTATTTCCGCGTGCGAGTGGAGAGCGGCCAAGTCTTTGAATTGTACTACGACCGCGCGCCAGAGGGTTCCAGGCGCCGGAAAGGCATGTGGTATCTTTTCCGCGCTGAAGAGCAGCCCGAAAACGGGAAATGAAAATGGAGTTTCATGCCCCGTTTTCGGGATTAGCTCCTCCGTGGGAGACACAGGCCCCCATTTGACAGACTTTCTTCAATCACATATCCTTCTGGCCCAGGGACCGCCCGGACCGGAGCGGAACCATGCTGAACTCGGATCGCCAAGATAAACGCCGCACGAACCCACGGATCGCCTGGCGTCGCCCGGCCGGTCTCTCCGTGGCCTCGGGCTGCCTGCTGGGGACCGTGGCGGCAGGTTTGTTCTTGCTGGCTACCGCCTGGCCGAATCCACGCGGCGCTTCATTGGTACTGGTTGGCGCGGTTGGCCTGAGTTTGCTGCTATACATTTTCTGGCGCACGCCCGCGCCTTCAGCCCGGAATCCCCGCCAGAACAAAATGCAACCAGAATCCTTGAACATAAAAGGCCAGCAGCGATCAGCGATCAGCGATCAGCGATCAGCCATCAGCCATCAGCCATCAGCGACCCAGGAGCTTGCCCGAGGCCCCTTCCAGCCTCGCGCCCAGGGCGCCGTCTTTGGCGGCGAGCGAAATTACCAATGGGTAGGTAACACCGTATTCTCCGTCAAAGGCGATGCGGATCAAGTCGTCTACCAGGTGCATCCTGCCCGGCATGTGATGGTGTGCAGCAACTCAACCTGTGCCACGATCCATGGCTTTGTGGATGAGAAATACTGCCTGGAGTGTGGAAGTCCAGTGGAGCCCGGAGACGTGCCGCTCCTGTTGTACGAATCGCGCGATTCGGCGGCTTTTGCGAGCGCATCTCTCACGGTTGGCTGGGCGGCCGGTCCCAACGTCTTGCTGCCACTGGATTATTTTTCCGAACAGGTAGGGAGCGAATTGCGCTATTGCCTGGTGGTGCCTCGCCTGGCAGGCATGACGATGGATAGACTGGAACGGATAGACCCGAGCCAGGCCTTGCACTGGGGAGCCCAGCTCGCCCGCGGACTGGATCATTTGCACTCAATCGGCATTACCTACCAGGGCAATGCCGAAATAACGACCATTGCCGTAGAAGGGCAGCGTGCCTGGTGGGCAGACTTTCGCAATTGCCAAGTCCTTCCGCACGGTGAGCAGCCGGCTGAGAACGACCGTGCAGCCGATCTTAAAGCTCTTGCCGTGCTGGGCTTCCGATGGGCGACAGGCCAGACCGATCTTACCGCTGCCAGAGACCTTCAGCCGGGTGTGCGGCGTGCCTTTGAACAAATCCTGAGCATTTCGCCGCCGTCCACGGGGGAAGAAATGGCTGTTCAATTCGACTCTGCCATTGGCCCGCTCGGCCCTCCGCCCTCTGACCTGAAGTTTCATGTCGGCCAGCGGAGCGATGTGGGCATGCGCCGGGAACACAACGAGGACAGCATGCTGACCATGCAGCGCAGAATCACATGGCAGAGTCTCGATCATCCAGTGGGCATATTCGTGGTGGCCGATGGCATGGGCGGCTACACCGGCGGCGAAGTCGCCAGCCAGCTCATTGTGGACATCCTGCACAAGCGGGCCGAGGCAGAACTCTCTTCCGAAGAGCGGGAAAATCGCCCGGACCCGGAGGGCTGGGTGCAGGAGGTTATTGAGGAAGCGAACGAGACTGTGTTCTCTCGCCGCAAAACGCTGGGAACCGACATGGGTTCCACGATGGTCATGGCCTACCTGATTGACAACCAGGCAACTATCGGCCACGTGGGCGACAGCCGGGCCTATCTCATTGCCCCCGACGGGCTTCGGCAACTGACCACCGATCACTCCCTGGTGGAGCGACTGGTGGCAAGCGGCCAGCTCGCCCCGCAGGAGGCCCAGCGTCACCCGCAGCGCAATGTGATTTATAAGGCGATGGGCGACCGGGAAGATGTGGAACCTGACATCAAAAGCCACACCTTTCAGCCGGGCCAGGCGCTATTGATGTGCTCGGATGGCCTGAACGGTATGTTGGCCGACGAACGAATCTTTGAGATCGTTTCCTCCTCCGCCACACCTCAGGACGCGGTGGACGGGCTGATCGAGGCCGCCAACCACGCAGGGGGGGACGATAATGTGACTGCTATCTTGATCCAGTTCACGCGGCGCTAACGCCAACGGGCCCATTCCTTCCGCCGACCGGCCAGACGGCTACCCTGTGAAATGACACGTTTCCGTCTTGTTCCAATGCTATTGCTGCTTTCCCTGGTTGCCTCTTGCGGGGGCGCCTTTTCTGCTGACACGCGGGTGACTCTACTGGCCGACGAGAACTGGGAAGTGCAGGTGGAGCTTGTCCTGACCCTCCAACAAGCCCAGTTGGCCCTGGGGCAGATTGACCAGGCCATGAACGAACTGATTTCAGAACTGCGAGCCACGGGAGTCGAAGCGGAATGGCAATCCCAGGACGAACGTGAGGACGGCAACGTGGGCTACCTCATCACGGCAAGAGGACAGGGCCTGGACAGGCTGAACACGGCGTTCTTCGACGGCCAGGCAGCGCTTTACGCCGACGAGTCATCCGGGCAGCGCCAGATCGTGTTCCGATACAACCTGATTAATGCTATTGCCCAACGGCAAACCCTGACCCTGCGCGGAGGTAGAATTCTCTCCAGCAACGGGGTCCAGACGGACAGCCGAAGCGTAATGTGGACAAACCCCAACGGGCCTATCGAAGCCGTCTTGACGGAGGCGCCGCGCTATGCGTGGCTGCCCTACTCCCTGATCGGCATGGGTGGGTTACTGTTTGCGGTCGCCGTTTTCGGCATGGTCAGTAGGGCGCGCCGCCGCGCTCCAGCGGCCGGCTTGGCTGCGGCGGCCGGCCCGCGACAAACCGTCTCGTTTTGCTCGACCTGTGGCGCCGCCCTGCCGCCCGAGGCGACGTTCTGCCCACGCTGCGGCGCGCAGCGTTGATCCAACAGGGCGTCTTAATTATCGAAGGAGGCCACACATGATTTGCCCGAACTGCGGAACCCCCAACGATCCCCACAGCCGTTTCTGTATCAAATGCGGCCAGACTCTGGACGGTTCGCCGGCCAACTCTGCGTCCGGACTGGCCAGGTCGCATCCCGGTCTTCTGGCGGTATTGACTGCCAGGTTGGGGATTGCTCTGCTGTTGTTGTGGATGCTCAGGAGTATCCTCCTGCGTTTGCCGTTCACGCGCGGTATCCGGCTGCCTCCCGAAGTCCCACTATCGCTCGAGGAAATCATCACTGCCATCACCTACCTGGTTGCCCTGTTCATGCTGCTGGCCTATGCCCAAGCCATCTGGTCGCTCTGGCCGCAGGCCTTCCCGCGTCACGCCGCGCTCACTCCGGCGCTGGCCGCGTTGGTGTATGTTGCGGTGCTGGTCGTCGGCTACCATGCTTTCGCCGGCTTGATTCTCACGTTGACTCAAGAGCCAGAATTCTTATTGGTGCTTCGAGTTGTGTTGCTTGTTCTGGCCGCGATCTTCCTGATCTGGGCCGGTGTGGTGATCTACAATCATTTGCCGGCCTGGATCGCCAGTTTGCGATTTGAAGCGCCTTCCGGATCGAGGCTCGAAATCGCCTGCCTGAACTGCGGCAGATTGAACCCGGCGAACATGAAATATTGCGGCCATTGCGGGAAACCGCTGGTCCCACAGGGAGTAATAACGTGAATTGCCCAAATTGCCAGACTCCGAATGATCCCGATAATCGCTTCTGTCTGAAATGCGGCACACCGTTGAAAACGGCTGCGCCGCCGGCTCGCCCTGCGCCAGCTTCGGCGCCGGTCGCACCCCGGCCGGTCCAGGCGCCTGCCTCCTGGACGGCGCTGGCCACGCCCGCGCCCGCGCCGCGATACCCTACGGTCGCGCCTGATCTGCCCCCGCCCACCTATGTGCCACCGCAGCAACCCTACTATGGCGCGCCGGGCGCCAACGCCCTCAACATCTGGGGACCGTTCGCCACCTATGGTATGCGCCGCCGGCACGTCGGCTGGCTGATGGATGGCGAAGGGCAACGCGCCAATGAACTGGCGGCCCGAGTCGAGGCCAAATTCAAAGAGCGCGAGATTCCCAACACTCGCCTCTCCAGAGAGACCCTCATCGGGCGGGGAGTCGTCGTCGAAACCCGCCCGTACTTCATCCTGCGGCGCGGCCTGGCCAGTCTGGCGCTGTACATCGCACAGTTCGGGCGCGATCTCTTTATCTCACAGGCTTCCTACCTCAAGCCGCCGATCAGCAACTTTCGCGTAATGGTTGCGGCAGTGATGTTGTTCTTCCAGGGGTACATGACTCTTATCTACCCGTTCTCTCTGGCCAGCGCCTTCGACCGCGCTGCAAATAGCTTCAGCGTATTTGGCGGGTCCTCTTCAAATGCCTTCGGAGGGGTGCTCACCTTGCTCTGCCTGATCGGGCCGCTGGGGGCGTTCAACGCCATTGCACTCTTCATTCTCTTCTGTTTCAGCGCTTACAAGTGGCTGATAGAGAAAGACTTCCTGTCCGCCCTGCGCGTGCCACCCAACGAGTTCAACGAGGATGACTTGATGGCAATGGAGAAAGCGGTCGAGGAGACGGTGCGCCAGTCGCTAACCGAACTCAAGCTGGACCCGGATAATTTGAAAATGGCCACTGCCAGACAGGGCGCGCAGTTATTCTGAATGTCTCGGAGAGAAAGCGGTGAGCCCCAGTATCACCTGTCCCCACTGCGGCCAGCAACATCCGGTCGGGGCGCGCTTTTGCCCGATCACGGGAAAAACCCTGCCGGCTGCCGTTCGCCGGGGCGGCAGGCCGATCCTGCCTTTCGCGCTTGCCGGCATTCTGGGGCTTTTCCTCCTGAGCGCCGGCCTCTGGCTGGTGTTGGTCGGTCAATTGCCGGTCGGGAGGTTGCAGCCCGAACCGGCTACGCCAGTTCCCGTTGCGGCTGTGAGTACTCGCTCTCCTGCGCCTCAAGCGACGGATACGGCTCGTCCTCAAGCAACACTGACATCCCGGCCCAGCGAACCGCCGTTTCTCAGCGCAACCCCATTCCCGAGCCAGACTTCCTTGCCCACTGCAACCGAAGCCGACCGGCTGGTCTGCCCGGATGCGCCACTCACACGGCTGCGCGTGGGAGACCGTGCGTATGTTAGTCTTGAACCACCTGACCCCAATCGCGTGCGCGATCAACCCAGCACGAGCGCGCGCGTCTTGGGCCAGATTGTTCCCGGCGAGGAAGTAATGATCCTGGATGGGCCGGCATGCGCCAACAGTTGGGTGTGGTGGCAGGTGCGATCTGAATCGCAAACCACCCTCATCGGCTGGACGGCCGAAGGCGATCGGCAAAATTACTGGCTCGTGCCCTTGACTTCCGGCTCCACTCCAGTTATTGCGGCCTTGCCGCGCGTTTACGATTTCTTCATCTGCCAGCAACTCTGCCTGGAGAACGGCTCAAACGCCACTGGCAGCGTTCCCGGTGGCACCACAATCCTACATGCCCACTGGAATTACGAGAACATGCCAATCGGCTCGCATTACGTGCGGGCCTGGACGATGGATGGACAGGAATGGGTCCGATACGACTGTACCTGGCCCGGCCCGACGACGGGAGCAGATGACATCACTCTGAGAGAACCCGGTGGCCTGAGGTCTGGAATCTGGGAAGTCACGATTTCAGTAGATGGGGTTGTGTTGCTGCGCGATGGGGTTGTAGTGGAAGGAAGTTGGAGCTACTGGTCACCGGCAGGTGTGTTCAACACATGCTATGACGAAAGTTAGCTTTCCGTGTAAAGAGGGCTCTAGCCGCCGTCCTCGGCGACTGGACCAGTGCCAGGAGCGCCTTTTCAGTAGGGGTGTATGATGCCAGATCAGAAGACGGCAGTATCCGGTTGTGGGGTGTAACGCCATGAGCATTTTGCCTCTTCCTCACCTTGAACTACTCCCGCTCCAGGCCGCCCATGCCACCCTATTCGGCTACCGGCTGCCCTACCTGCCCGACTTCCTTGCCGACCACACCCTGCTCGGCGAGCGGCCGTCGGAGCGCATCGGCGAGTTCCTCGAGCGCTGGGTGCAGTTCGTCGGGTGGCTGTGGAAGTGGCGCGGCTCGGCCTTTGCCCTACGTTTTGCCGCCGACCCGCTGAAGGGCGAGATCCTGGCCGCGCTGCTCGGCCGTACGCTCAGCCCGCCGGGACAGGATCAAGCCCTGCGCCAGGGCGCCGAAGTCGCCGCCGACCTGGCCCGCTTGCTGGCTGCCTTCGGCCTGCCGGCTGAGCCGCTCGACGAGGCCGGGCTGCAAGCCAGTCTGCGCCCGTTTGCTGCGCCGGCCCTCGTCGAGGTCCGCCAGCACGAGGAGAATCTGACTTTCCCGCTGATGCAAAACCAGCGCGGCTACGTGGTGCATGGGTATCGAAGTCCGGGCGGCTCGCTGCTCAGTCCCTTTGAGACCTTGCTGCGCCAGTCTGCCCCCGTGGTCGTCGGCCTGTATCTCGAACCGACGGAGCTGGCGGAGAGTGAACGGGCCGCGCTCGAACGCGCCGCGGCCCGGGCCGAGACAATGAAGGAGCACGAAGTGGTCGGCGATTACCTCACCGACAAAGTGCGCGGGGTGCGCTTTGCCGACCCGCAAATGGCGCTCGCCGCCCGCTTGTATGCGGCCATCCTTAAACGATTGGCGGAGCCTTTCCTTGTAGTCCTGCAGGTCGCCAGCCCCGACGCGACAGCGGCAATTACAGTCGCCCGGGCCTTCGCTCGCGCTATCACCCACGAACAGTCGCCCGATAAGCTTGACCCTGGCGAGCCGCTGCCCTCCTCAGCGGATGTTGCCCCGGCGAACGATCCGGCCTCCGCTCAGGTAGCCCGCTTCGCCTTTGAAAACTTGCTCTACCAGCCCTGGGGGCCGACCGTGGCCGCCAATTCGCCCGGCATGGAGCGCCTGCGCTTCCTCGCCGACGCGCGCGGGGCGGCGGTCGCATGGCGCCTGCCGATCAACGTGCGCGGCGGAATCCCTGGCATCGCCGTCCGCCAGCCTCCCCCGGATTTCGAGCCTGGTCCCCGGCCGTCGGAACTGGCCCGAGACGAGGTTCACATCGGCTCGCTGCGGCGCGGCGGGGTCGCCACTGCCACTCTGAAAGACCTGACCCGCCACACCCTCATCACCGGTTTCACCGGCAGTGGCAAGACCAACACTGTGCTCTACCTGCTTGACCAGCTCTGGCGCAAACACGGCATTCCCTTCCTGGTCATCGAAGCCGCCAAGAAGGAGTATCGCGCTCTGGGGCGTGTGAAAGGTTTTGACGACCTGCTCATCTTTACATTGGGGGACGAGACTACTTCGCCCTTCCGATTCAACCCGTTCGAGCTGCTCCCCGGGGTGCGGGTCGAGGCCCACCTTGGGCGGCTGCAGGCCTGCTTCGACGCGGCCCTGCCGCAGTTTGGCATCCTGCCCTCGATCATTGCCGAGGCGCTCGAAGAGATCTACAAAGCCAGGGGCTGGAAGCTCACCGACCGTGCTCCAGAACTCGCGGCCTCCGGGAGACCCTCGTCCCCGGAGCGGAGCGGAGTGGGGGGGGCCGGGCGTGAGATCCGGGATCCAGAACTCCCCTCTCCCTCTGGGAGAGGGGCCGGGGGTGAGGTCCGCCTCTTCCCGACGA
>Ga0184633_10001267_pt1 | contig 10380 bp, 8 predicted proteins | sample PLM31_170_b1_FD_133156 | JGI IMG/M metagenome (GOLD analysis project Ga0184633, IMG submission 133156) | Groundwater sediment microbial communities from an aquifer in East River, Colorado, USA - PLM3-1_170_b1 | ecosystem: Environmental > Terrestrial > Soil > Riparian zone | place: USA: East...
CGAGGACTGCGTAGAGGAAGGAGAGGAGGGCGTTCACGGGGTCGGTCGGCGGCCTCCGGTTCCGCTCGCGGAAGTCGAACTCCGCGGCTTGTTTCAACATCCCGAGAAATGCGCGAAGTAGAGCTGCGCCGCCGCGCCCTCGATGCCGATCAAGGCTTCCACGTTCGGCACCAGAGCGGTGAGGTCGGTCAGCCTGGCGAGTTCGTCGAGCACCGGTTGTGGACAGGTCTCGTGGTTCCTCCGGAGCATCGTCCGCTGGTTGCGGATCTTTCCCTCCACGATATTCCTCGCCACCGCCAGGGTTCGTGGCGGGGCGAACGCGGCCTCGTACTGCCGCATGCGGAGCTCCACGTTCTTGTGCGTCATGCCGTGTGTGATCCCGTAGAACCAGCCCCCGAAGGAGAAGTAGCAGAGGGGGATGCCGCGGTCGCAGAGCTCCCGGATCAGCTGGACGGTGACCTGGATGTTCCCGAGGAGACACAGCTGGGAGACCTCGAGGAGGCGGACCTCCGTGCTGCCCTTCTCCTTCTCCCAGATCTCCAGGACCTCGCCCTTCTTCGTGACCCGGGCTCCTTGGGCCTGGACGTAGAAGGGGAGGACGTCGTCCCGCGCGGGGAACAGGCGCCGAACCTCGACCGTATGGCCGCCGGTTCCCCCGGCGGAGAGGAGGTTCACCTCGTCGGGCAGGCAGATCGTGACGAGGGAGCACCGCGGGCACTTCGGGCTGTCGACGAGCGGCGGCGGAATCGCTCCCGCTGCCTCGGTTCGCCGCAGCTCCTGCAGGCGGAAGAGCGTGCGCTGGACGAGGGCCTCGTCGAACGGGACGATGACCCGCTCTCGCGATCGCGCGAAGTAGAGCACGCCCTCGTTGCTCTCGTACCCGTTCTCGCGGAGAATGAGGCCCTGGGCGCACAGCTGGACCCGCTCCGGCTCGTAGGCCCCCTCGGGGATGTCGGGCTTAGCCCCGCGCTTGTAGTCCACGGGGGTCACGACATCCCCTTCGCCCTCGAGCAAGTCGATGACCGCGACCAACTCGACCTTCGGGGCGGATAGGGAGACGGACCGAGCGTGGATCGTAACTTTCTCCTCGGCCTCCCCCGCGGCGGGCAGGGCGCCGGACTCTTTCTCGACGCGGCGGTGGGCGTGGGAGCCCTCCACCGTGTCCGCGCTGTCGGCCCACTCCCCGTGCATGCGCTCGAGGTAGAAGAGGCGGGGGCAGTAGGAGAACTCGTTGAGCATGCGAGCAGGCACCACATCTAGCGTGGGTCGTTCTTGGAATTCTTGGGTCCCCGAAGCCGAGCATGGCGCGCCGCATGACCCGGAGGCGGTCCGGATCCATGACGTCGTAGGCCACCAGAAAACCGGTTCCGCACCTCCTCACCTCGTGCAGAACGGAGGGTAGGTGGGGAGCTCCCCGGAGAGGTGCCTCGCGAGGAGGCGGGTCGGCACCTCCAGCACCCTTCGGTAGCTGATCGTGTAACCGAAGATCGGGTGCGTCACCAGGTCGTCCATCCTGCGCTCGTAGGCCGCGAGCAGTTTTCGGCGGCCTTCCTGCTTGAGGCCTATAGCCGGCCCCCTCCTGATGAAGTCAGAAACTTGGATCTCACCCGTGTTAAGGACGGAGATGACCACGGAGTCGCAGAGAATCGGGCGGAAGGGTTCCATGAGGTCCAGCGCCAGGGAGGGTCGCCCGTACCGCGGGCGATGGAGGTAGCCCAGGTAGGGGTCGAAGCCTACCGCCATGGACACGACGGCGAGGTCCCTCTTCAGTACTCCGTCTTCCTCTGCGAGCTGTCGCCCAAGGAACGTGCCATCATGGTCTCCACGCTCTCCGACGTGATCCGGCCGAGCGAGGACCGCGTCCTCATCGTGGACCTCGGCCCGGTCGGGGGGAAGGGGGACGAGTGCATGGAGTTCCTCGGCCGGCCCCACGAGATCGCGGATCGCGGTTCGGTCATCGTCTGAATCGGGGCTCCCGCGGCGTTCGCCGGGGGCAAGGACTTATACGGCGAACATGTTCGAGAGAGGGGGGTGGAGCGCCACCCCCGTACGACCGCTCGAAATCGGGCAGAACGCGCCTTTGTAGGATGGGCGGGCGCCCAAGGATCGCACGGATCGGCTCGCAGCTCTCCGCCCGCGGGGTTGCGAGGAGGCCCTGCTCGAAAACCGGACCCCGGCCCTCCATGGGCCATGGGGCCGCCGTCTCCGCGGGTTCAAGCCCGCGGCCCCATTGAAGCACGCCGGACGCGGCCGGGGACCACGTCATCCTCGGGTCTCCGCGGGTTCAAGCCCGCGGCCCCATTGAAGCGTGCCTGGCCATTTACATTCGGTAGACCGTAATGGAGTCTCCGCGGGTTCAAGCCCGCGGCCCCATTGAAGCGCTCCCGCGAACGTCATCGTGCCGCCTGTGGCAGACGTGTCTCCGCGGGTTCAAGCCCGCGGCCCCATTGAAGCGTCCCGGACCATGCGGCGAAGTAGCCGTTCTCCGAAGTCTTCGCGGCTTCAAGCCCGCTACTCCATTGAAGCAGCGTCGCAGGTAGAGAAGCGCTGACCACGCGTACCGAATCAAGTAAAGAGCCAGGGGGACTTCGGAAATGGAATCCCTTCGCCCAACGCACGAAAGTCTCCGGCGGCATGGTGACGGGCGGCTGACCGCTTGTCCCGGCGGAAGCGCGAATGGCGCGCTTCAGGGTATCAGGTAGCGTGAAGAGGAGCACTGGCTGCTTGGAGGCGGGTCAACGAGATGAGGTCACAGACTCGGGTTCGGCCGGGAGTTACTCATCGGTCGGCCCCGCTCGGCTCCTGCTGTCGGCACTCCCAAAGGTCGAATCGTTTCAAGGATTTGGGCGCCGGACAGGCTACGGATGAGCTAGCCCGTTTGGCTTACCGCCACGCATCCGCGATTTCCAGTGCAGCCTGATGAGGCTGACAGTCGCCCACTTGGATCGTGCGCGACAGCGGAGGGGTGTCGTGGCCGGCAGGCGCCCGGTACGTGACGCGCTCGTAGAGGGATTCATCCACGAGAAACTCCAGCCGTACCCAAATGTCGAATTCCGCGCGGTTCCGAATCTTAAAGCCGAATTGAGCGTACTGAGGGGGCAGGGGGAAGAAGAGGTTATTGCATCCGCCCGGATCCCACGCGATATCCACTGAGGTCAGTTCGACAAAGGATTCCAAAGGCGGCGGGAGCGTCGCAGGTCTGAGTACAAACAGCGCCGCGGCGATGGAAACCCCGACAACGATCCCCGCAATCGTCCCAGCCACGACTAGTGCCGCGCGCTTCTTGCCTGACTCCATCGGCCCGTGTCCTCCCCCGCTCGTGGACTCCGTCCGGCGCGTCTGGAGTGCTTCCAGACGTCCCCGGACGTCCTAGGATGTCCATGGAAGTATCCCAGTATAAACGTGCCGAACCCGCTGCCACCCTCGGGCGGTATCGGCAGCATGGCCACCAAGTTCACGATGTCGGTGCCGGCCGCAATGAAAGCCGCGCTCGAAGAGGAGCGAAGGCGTCGCAAGTTGGACAGCAACCAGGATACGATTCGCTCGATCATGTCGGATTACTTCGCGCGCCTTGCAAAATGACAGATTCAATCAATGCGTTGAGTTGTTCCTCCGGCCTGAAGGTGAACTAGGCGGTCTAGAGGAGAGCCGTTGACAATCGCCGGTCCGATCGTCGTCCCCGAGGCCCAGACGAGTTCGAATCCATTCGAGGGAATCGAATTTGTTCAATGAACCACACGGGTCTGCGTTCAACTCGGTTCTGTGGCCGCGTCGAACGCCCCGGAGTGGAGGGGGGATTGGAGCTCTGTCGAGCCCACCCGACGGGTTTCGAACCCCAGTCCATATGCGAGCGCTCGGCGCGCACAGATGTATGACTTGGTCTGAAGACGGGACCGAGCTCTTGAAACCCGGAGGAAAAGCGGATTCATATTCCAACCACGACATACGGTTGCCCTAACATGCCAATCCTGACAACACTCCACATCAAGAACTACAAAAGTCTGCGGGACGCCAAACTGAGACTACACCCGAAGGTCACGGTTCTAGTTGGTCGCAATAACTCGGGGAAATCAAACGTCATTGATGCGCTCAGCTTCCTGCACACGGCGGCCGCGGGGAATTATTCTGGTGGACTCTCTCTCCGTGGTGGATTCAGGAGCGTGGTCTTCGGTGGGGATCAGTCTCTAGTCGTCCACCTCGCTCTCGAGCTTCAGCTGGCAGCTGCAGAGTATGCGAATCTCGCCAAGATGATCAATAGCGTTGTGTCAGGCCTTCAGACTTCGATACTGGAAAACGCCGATTTGGGCCGAACCCTGAGATACACGCTGGATGCGAGTCAGGACGGATTCGAGGAGCAGCTGGAACTTGTCACCGGCGACGCGAGCCACACGATCCTGGCAGGCGTATTCTCGGGCGGTAACTACTCCCTGCAGCAATTTGATCTGGTTGCCGGTTTGGAAGACCTGAAAACAAGCGGGCATTTCAGCTCACGGGAGAGCTCCCGGAATACGTGGAGCGGCGGCTCCTATGGTCCGGGCTTCGGGGGTGGAATCTCGCCCCAGGACCGTCTCGCCCACGCGTTGCTACCGATCGTCCAGAATCTGTTACGCAACCTGATTGTGAGGGTAGGGCCGATTCGGAATCCTCTACCCCGAACCTCAATAACCGGCGCCAGTAATCTCACGGATGACGGTTCGAATCTCGCGGATTGGCTGGACTATTTGCGATCGAATGAGTACAGAAGATTCGCCCAGGTGATCGGGGAGTTCAAGGCACTCGTTCCGGAGGTCGAGGACCTTACGACACCTCGCCTTGGCGGACCGCAAACAACGGCTTCTATCCGCGAATCCTGGCTTCCTGAGGCGCCGGGCTTCGAGCTTGGCGCCACATCCTTTGGAGTCCGCAACTTACTCACTATTGTGGGGCACCTGTTGGACAGAAGGCCGGGTCATGTCTTGGCGGTGGAGGAGCCAGAGAACAGCATCCATCCTGGGACGCAACGAATACTTGCCCAAACAATCTGGCGGCACGCTGAGGACAGGCAGATCTTGATCTCGACACACTCCCCGTCTCTGGTGTCGAGCTATCCCCTTGAGTCAGTGAATCTGGTGACGAGGGAAGAGGGGTCTTCGTCTATTGTCGCCGTGGATGAAACCAACGTTCGTCGGGTCATTGACGAGCTCGGGATCAGGCCAAGCGACGTCCTCGAGTCGGATGCTCTTGTGTTCGTGGAAGGCGAGTCTGACGAGAAAGTATTCAAAGCGTGGTATGACACGCTCAGGACTTGTACTGGCAATGAGGATATGGCCCGGATTCATTGTCTGTTTCTTGGAGTCTGGGGTCTCGCCAATCTACCATTCTACCTGGATTCCAAGATTCTGAAATCGCGTCGGTTGCAGCCGGGGATTTTCCATATTGTCGATGGAGACGTTCACGACACCCCGGAGAAAGAACAACAGTGGAAGCGAACGCGGGCTCTTCTCCCCTCCCCAGATGATCTCATCTACGAACTCAGGAATGGAACCATCCTCGAGGACTACTTGTTGGTTGCTACCGCAATTGCAAAGGCCTTTCCGGACCGGCTTCCCCCTGTTGAAACGGTGGACTCTATCCTCTCGGACAACCGGCGAAAGGGCCTGAGAGCTAAGATGTCACTCACGTCGCTCCTCGAGTCGTTTGGCATCCGCTATTCCCCTGTCGTGGCAGAGCGCATCGCCCTGTCAATGCAGGCCGAGGACATTAGCGAGGACATCCGGAACCTACTGAAGGCACTGGTGTCGCGCATTCAGCAAATGTCGAAGTCGTCCGATGAATCGGACTAGGGCATCACTTCAGGGCTCGCATGTTGCCGTTCTAATTAGGTCCGATCCCTCGGTTCATTCCCCGGGTGAGCTTCGAACTCCCGGCGGAATCGAACTGCCAGTTCGCGCGCGAACTTTATTTTCGTCGAAACTAGATTCCTCGAAGACGGCGAGCAAAGCATCTAAGCCCCAGGCTTGGCTCAGACTGTGATTGAAACAACCTTGGCCGAATTCACCGAAGATACCCGAGACCTACGGCGACAGGCGCTGAAGTTACTATTACCGGTGTGAGAGAGGGGTTCACCGCCCTTTTTTCCCTAACTGCCTCTTGCGGGGACCTTTCGCTGGGCGTCTTCGTGGAATGCTCACCGTCTTGAGTTTGGGGATTTTCCTACGCTCGATTGTTGGGATCTTTCGGCGCCTGTTGCCATTCCGCTTACTCTTGTTTGTCATTGTCCAGCGTCTTTTTGAGAATAGGTTTGGCGAGAATCTCTTTCGCATCATCCACGGTAAGCATTTTCTCCAGGTGTCGGATTTCAAGTTTAGGGACTAATCGGCGGGTTTGTTCTTGAACGGCCTCGATCGGAGGTCGCTTCTTCTCCTCCTTTTCAGACACGGTGGGATGTATCGCTGCTGACGTTGAAGTAGTTTCGTACGCCCGGTGAAGCAACATCTCAATCGGCTGCCTCGTTCCTATTGTCCGCTTCATGAACGTATTCCTCCAACCGCGTGAGGCGGCGTCGCTCTATTGAGATCAGGCCTTTCGTGGATTTCCAATTGCGCCAACCGATGTGGAAAGCTACCAGAGAGGTGCCCACCCAAGCCGAAAGGAGAATCCAATCCACGGCGATTTGGACTCTAGAATCAATCCAACCCGCAGCCGAGATAACAATCCCGACGAATTCAGCTGCGTACGCGAGCGACACTACAACAAGTAGTGAAGCAAGATTGTACCGGAACACGTTGAGATAGTACGTTGGGAGGTTGTTGATGAAACTCCTGATCAACACCCGAAGCGAGCCTTCTTTGAGACCGAGGTGCTCCACGGTCGGATCGTGCGCTTTCTTGTAGGTGTCGACCAGTTCGGTCCCGAGGTCAAAGGACTTGGGACTGAGTGTAGAGAGTCCTAGCCCGACGGCGCCGAGAAGGGTGAAAACGACGCCGATTGTGAGGAGCAATGCAAGCGAAACAAGGAACCGGTCCGTTTCGACAAGCCCAGGTACTTGCGGTGACGTCCAGAAGCTGACAAAAATGCTGACGAAAACGCTCAGCATTACCCCAGGGATCCCGATTACAAGTGCGGCTCGACTGTCGATCGATTCTTTCGCCTTGGAGAGTTCCTCCAACTGTCTAACTGCCTCTGTGTGAAGGAAGTCGAGCGAATCCCCTGGAACATCGCGGAAATCAGCATGGGCTTGTGATTTCATACATATCAGCGGATCGGGAATCGTCGTGACATGCTTAGATATTGTTCGGCTCCTTAGGCACCCGCGCCGGAGACCAGTCAACCATCACCTCGTAGATTCCCCAGACACTCTCATCCCTCGTTTTGGCGAGAGCTGAAGATCCCCGGCAGAGCGTCTGTGGGCGGCCTGGTCCTCTACGATTCCCTGGATGAGCTTCGAACTGAGTTCAAGAGGTCCCCGGAGAGTCCAGATCGCCCAACGGACGGACGGAGACGTAGAAGACCGTCTGACTGTCAACCCTCAGAGCACCGTTGTTCGCCAAGGATGAGCCATAGGTGTACCTATGGCGGCGGAACTGTCATGCCTCAGAGGTAGATCTCGCCGATCGTGCGCGGGACCGACTGGAAGGAAAGGTGCCCGTCCCGTGAGGCCGAAGAGGAATGGACACGGCTGCCCGAGTGTCCCAACCACCGGCTGCATGATTCCAGAAGGACGGATCGAGTGGCAAGGTAGGATGGACCGAATTGGGCGACTCGCTTTTCTTCATCACGATCGACCTGCGTCAGGGTCGAGAGTCGATTCAAGGCGCTCGCCGAGGGCTTGCGGAATGCGGACGTGACCCTGCCCCCGAGCGCCAAGGGCAACATGCTGCGCCAGCAGGCCTTTGAGCACTTCGATCTCAGTTGGAGTGAGGTTCCATTCTCCGACCGTCGACGGAGACCGTTTGACGCCCAGGTAGGGTTCCGCCTTCGCGTATTCGTTGCGCATTTCCTCGATCGTCTCGGGCGGCAGCTGCTTGTGGTGCGAATACCGCATGTCGATTGCGGTCTTCCGCCCCTCGAAGAACAACTTATCGTGGACGGAAATCTCCCCGTCCCGCAGCGCGGACTCGAGACGAGAGACGAAGTAGTTGCGCAAGGCGTACGGTCGCACCTGGAGACCGCGCCTCCGCAACGTCACGCGGATCTCTGACGTGATCGCAGCCGTCTCGAGGAACCCGCTGCCCCGCATCGGCTCGGGTCGACCGCGCCGATCGTATCCACGGTTGTAGTCAGGCCGCACGATCGGGCTGTCCTTCGAGAGCTCCTCGCCGTTGGCCTGGCGTCTCTCGAGGTACTCCCCGAGATACTCGACGCCCTCGGCGCACAGGAAGGAGAAATAGCGCTTGCGGATCTTGGAGAGCTCGCGGCGCACCACGACCTGCATCGGACGATGCGAGATGGTGACCTTGTGGTTCGCGACATCGATGTCTGGGAGGTCTCCAATCGTGAGCCCGTCCGATGCATCGTGATTCCCGAGGACCTCGGGCCGCAAGCCGCTCCACGCGACGAGCGCGATGATGAGCCGTCCGCGAGGGGAAGCGGCCGTCACGACGTCGCGCAGCTGGTCGGGCGTCAACAAGGGCTCGTCCTCGACAAGGGTCGAGTCCGTGTCCCCGACGAAAATCTTGCGCAAGACGACATCGTGGTGGTCCAGGTACGAGCGGAGGACCTTCGGGAACCGGTTCACGTATCCGGGCATGTGGCCGCGGGAGCAGCGCCTCACCGCCTCCGGGTCCTTGTCGTCTTCAGCGTGGCTTGAGGGCTTGTGCGGCTTCCGCATGCCGATAGCGAAGGCTTGAAGGTCGCGTTCGACCGCGCGCCGTCCGCCGTCTTGGTCCTTCGCCCGCGCGACAATCGCTGCGGGGGTCGTCTTAACCGCTGTGCAATACCGATCGAGCACCCGGACGTACTCGTCCGAGGTCAGAGTGGATCGCATCGCGAGCTTTTCATGCCAAGCCCGGACCTCGGGATCCTCGAGGACTCGGCGCCAGGGAGCCGTGGACTCCGTTTCAACCCCCTCCGACATAGTGCCGACATGGGTTGGAGGGTACAAATCCTTTGTGTACGAAGAGGCTACGGGCCTGAAGGGATTCGAACCCTTGACCTATCGGTCCCTCCCGGCCGTCCGAGAGACCAGGCCGATAAGAGCCGATCGCTCCACCTGGCTAAGCTACAGGCCCGCGGCACGACGAAACCGTGGGCGTTAGTTAAACGTTACGAGGGCCGGCCCGTCCACGTCCTGACGCCGACTCTGCGATCATCGCATACAAGGAAAACCTCGAACCGGTACGCGCCGGTCGTCGAGGTCTCGAGGACGAAGTAGTCGCCCGGGCCGACGCGCCCATCCGTGTCGTTGTCCACGAAGTCGAGCGACGCGCTGCCGTTCGACAGCCCGGGACCGAGCCGGGCAACCACCGTGTTGTCCCTGGAGAGGGACGCGTAGAAGGCGCTCCGGTCGAGGACGAAGACCCTCGTGTTCACACGCAAGTGCCCCACGTCGTCGAACAAGAGATCGAGGACCGTGGACGTGCAGGGTGTGCCGTGCTCGAGGCCTCGCGGGATGAAAACGATCGCGAGGAGCGCAAGGAAGACAACACTCGTAACGAAGGACCAGAACAGGAACTTCGTCGCCTGCGGCGGCGGGGCCCGCCTTCGCCGAAAGGTGGCCACGGGCTCCTTCGGCCGCGCGATCCGCATCGCGCCTCACTCCATGTAGATCGCGGGCCTACCCGGGACCGCCTGGACACCGCGATCCCTCGGGTCCCAGCGGGACGCATCGTCCGCGCGGTACACATCGACGCGCGTGCCCAGCTCCGCACGCAGGAACGGAAGGTCCTCCGTGAACCGCTCGAGCTCTTCGCCGGCCCCGCCCGAAAGTACCTCCGCCGGCTTCCGGTGCCGGAGCTCCTCGGCGACCTTCTTCGCGTACCCGGCGACCTCCTTCGCCCGCTCCCGCATCCCGGGCTCCGCGAGGGCCTTCTCAATCAACGCGTTCATCGGGACGACGCCCGTGCGGCTCTGTTCCATCGCAATCGCGCGCACCCGGCGCATCCACGCGGGGGCGGTGTATAGGGCGACCCGCTTCGGCTTGAGCCCCGTGACCTTCAGGATCTCCCGCACGTCCGCGAGGGTCGCCTGGAGCTGGTCCTCGCCCGCCTCCGCCGCGGGGTCAATCTGTGACTCGACTGCCTCGGGGTACCGCGCCTCCGAGGCGAAGCCACCCTTGCCGAGGCGAGACCATATCTCCTCCGCGAGGTGCGGCGCGAACGGCGCGAGGAGCCCCGTCTGGACCTCCTTGAACCGCGCGATCACGTCCGCGCGGGGCCGGTTCCCGGAGCGGCGCAGGTACCA
>Ga0184633_10001269_pt1 | contig 10374 bp, 9 predicted proteins | sample PLM31_170_b1_FD_133156 | JGI IMG/M metagenome (GOLD analysis project Ga0184633, IMG submission 133156) | Groundwater sediment microbial communities from an aquifer in East River, Colorado, USA - PLM3-1_170_b1 | ecosystem: Environmental > Terrestrial > Soil > Riparian zone | place: USA: East...
AGGCCTTGAAGATCCCGAGCGTGAACACCTCGACGGCGAAGTACGACACGGTGCCGAAGTCGGCGAGCGTCTCCATGAGCGCGAGCGCCGTGCCGGCGGCGATCCCCGGCCGGGCGAGCGGCAGCGCCACGCGGAAGAACGCGCCCCACGCGCCGTGCCCGGCGAGCCGCCCCGCTTCCAGCGCGCTGCGCGACATCTCGAGGAAGGCCGTGCGCGTGATCAGGTAGACGTACGGATAGAGCGCGAACGACAGCATCGCCGCCGCGCCCCAGAGCGAGCGGATCTCGGGGAACCAGTACTCGCGTGCCTGCCATCCGGTCACCGCGCGCAGCCAGGTCTGCACCGGACCGGTGAACTGCAGCCAATCGGTATAAGCGTAGGCCATCACGTACGCCGGCACGGCGAGGGGCAGGACCAGCGCCCATTCCAGGACACGCTGTCCGGGAAAGCGGTAGGCGGTGACGAGCCACGCCGATAGCACGCCCATTGACACCACGCCCCAGGTCACGCCGGCGAGCAGCAGGAGCGTGTTCCAGACGTAGGACCCGAGGACGGTCTGGACGAGGTGCGCCCAGGCACCCTCGCCCGGCCCGAACCCGCTCACCACGACCGCGACGATCGGCGCGACGATCAACGCCGCGGCGGCGAGCGAGGCGAGCCCGAGCCATCCGACCCGCGCGGCCGGCGCGCGCTGTGGGTGGGGACCGAGGGCTTCAGCGGTGGTCATCGCGGCTCGGATCCTGGACGCACGCGATCATAACAAGAATGATTCTTGTTTCGGCACAGAAATCCGCGCGTATAATCAGCGGCGTATGAGCGATCCCGCGCCCGCCCTGCTGGAGGTTCGCGCGCTGCGCCAGGCTTACGAGTCGCACGAGGTCGTGCGCGGCCTGTCCTTCACCCTCGAGCGCGGGGCCATCGGGTGCCTGCTCGGCCCGAGCGGCTGCGGCAAGACCACGGTGCTCCGCTGCATCGCCGGGTTCGAGCCCGTCGCGGGCGGGGAGATCCTGCTCGACGGGCAGGTGGTGTCGTCGGCCGGCCTGATGGTGCCGCCGGAGGAGCGGCGCGTGGGGATGGTCTTCCAGGACCATGCCCTCTTCCCGCACCTCACGATCGCCGAGAACATCGGGTTCGGGCTGCACCGCCTGCGGCGTCCCGAGCGGGCGCGGCGCGTCGCGGAGCTCGTCGCCACCGTGGGCCTGGAGGGGCTCGCGCACAAGTACCCGCACGAGCTCTCGGGCGGGCAGCAGCAGCGCGTCGCCCTGGCGCGCGCGCTCGCACCGCAGCCGAGCCTCCTGCTGCTCGACGAGCCGTTCTCGAACCTCGACATCGATCTCCGCGAGCGCCTCGGCCTCGAGGTCCGGGACATCATCAAACGCACCCGGACGACCGCCATCCTCGTCACCCACGACCAGCAGGAGACGTTCGCGATCGCCGACGAGATCGGGATCATGCACGACGGCCGGATCGAGCAGTGGGACAGCGCCTACAACCTCTACCACCGGCCGGCGAACCGTTTCATCGCCGACTTCGTCGGCCAGGGCGTGTTCCTCCCCGGCGCCGTGCGCAACCCGCACCAGGTGGAGATCGAGCTCGGCATGCTGAACGGCGAGATCCCGCACCAGTGCGCGATCGGCTGCGACGTCTGCGGGAAGGGCTGCCAGGTCGAGGTCCTGCTGCGGCCCGACGACATCATCCACGACGACGCGAGCGCGCTCCAGGCGGAGGTGGTGCACAAGGCGTTTCGCGGCGCCGAGATCCTCTACACGCTCAAGCTCGCGAGCGGACGGAAGGTTCTCGCGCTCGTGCCCAGCCACCACAACCACGCGCTCGGCGAGTCCATCGGCATCCGCCTCGACGTCGACCACGTGGTCGCGTTCGCGCCGGCCCAAGGATGAAGTCGGCCCGGCACCGCCGGTCGCCTCTCATCCGTCACCGTTCTTCCTTGAGCTCGTAGAGCACTGGCACCTCGACGGCGAACTCGCGGTTGCGGAGCGCCGGCGGCACCGGCGTGAGCTCGCTCGCCTTCCGCAGCAGCTCGAGCGCCTGACGGTCGAGCAGATCGTGGCCGCTCGAGCGCTGGACGAGCGCGCGCGCGAGCCCGCCGTCGGTCCCGATCACCAGCCGCACGTCGACCCGTCCTTCCAGGCCGCGGTCGATCGCGCGCGGCGGATAGGTCTTGTGGCGCTTCGCCGCGCCGATCAGCGCGAGGCGGTATTGCGCGAGCGAACCGAGGTCCGGTGGCGCCTCTCCGGCTGGCGCGGGAAGAGCGAGTGACGTCTCGACTGGAGCGGGCACCGGGTCCGTCTTCGGCCTCAAGGCTGAAGCGCTCGCCGCCACGCTCACTCGCTCGGCGGGCATCGCTTGGATGACCGGCGCATCCACCTGCGCCCGGACCTCGCGCTCGATGGCCGGCGGGGCCTCGGGCGCAGTCGGCGCGCGCCTCGCTGCGCCGGCGTCTCGCGGCCGCCGCGCGGCTTCGGCGGCGGGCGTCGCCGTCTGCGCGGGCTCGGCAGTGCGCGCCGGCTGAACCCCAGGCGCGAGCCACGCGGTCAACGGCGACGGGGCCGGCGGGTCCGAGATCCGTGACTCGGGCAGGCCGGCGAGGAGCGCCGCGTGGAGCGCGATCGAGGCCGCGAGCGCGGGCGCAAGCGGCCCGGAAACCGCGCCCTCGAGCGTCGCACTGGCCATCTATCGCTCCGGGATCGCCTCGACCTCGGCGAGCCAGGCCGCGGCTTCGCCGTCGCTCGGCGCGCGCCAGTCGCTGCGCGGCGAGAGCGAGCCGCCCGAGCCGACTTTGGGCGCGTTCGGGATCGCGCTCCGCTTGTACTGCGAGAGCTGGAAGAACCGTTTCACGAACACGCGCAGCCAGCGCTTCACCTCGGCGAGCGAATACTCGCCGCGCTTCGCCTCGGCGATGTCCGGCCAGTTCCCGCGCCGGCGGTCGCGCCAGGCGTGCCACGCGAGAAACGCCACTTTCTGCGGCGAGTACCCGAAGCGCAGCGTGTAGTAGAGGTGGAAGTCCTGCAGCTCGTAGGGGCCGACGACGCTCTCCGAGGTCTGCCCCGGCTGGCTGCCGTTCTGGCCGGGGACGAGCTCCGGGCTGATCGCGGTGTCGAGCACATCGAGGAGCACGCGGCTCGCGTCGCCGAGCTGCCCGCTGCGGGCTACGTACCCGACGAGGTACTGGATCAACGTCTTCGGGACGCTCGCGTTGACGTGGTAGTGGGACATGTGGTCCCCGACGCCGTACGTGCTCCAGCCGAGCGCGAGCTCGGAGAGATCGCTCGTGCCCACGACCGGCGCGTTGTGCCGGTTCGCGAGGCGGAAGAGGTGGCTCGTGCGCTCGCCGGCCTGGACGTTCTCGAACGTCACGTCGTACACGGGCTCGCCGCGGGCGAACGGATGGCCGATGTCCTTCAGCATCTGCATGCAGCTCGGCCGGACGTCGATCTCGTGCGCCGTGGCGCCGATCGCCTGCATGAGCCGCCGCGCCTGGTCGAGGGTGCGCTCGCTCGTCGCGAAGCCGGGCAGCGTGTAGGCGAGGATGTTCGCGCGCGGCAGCCCCATGACGTCCAGCGCGCGGGCGCAGACGATCAGCGCCTGCGTGGAATCGAGCCCCCCCGAGACGCCGATCACGACCCGCTCCACGCCCATCGCCTTCAGCCGCTTCACGAGCCCGTGCACCTGGATGTCGTACACCTCCTGGCAGCGCGCGTCGCGAGTCGCGGGGTCGGCGGGCACATACGGGAACCGCTCGTAGCTCCGCTCGAGCGCGAGCTCCCGATCGCCGGGCAGCTCGGCGGTGAACCGCACCGTCCGGAACCGCGCGAGCTCCTGGGCGTGCCGCCGCACCGACTCGCCGAAGCTGTTCTGGCGCATCCGGTCCTGGGCGATGCGGTCGAGGTCGATGTCGGCCGCCACGAGCTGGGAGCCGTAGGCGAACCGATCCGACTCGGCGAGGAGCGATCCGTTCTCGTAGACGAAGCCGTGTCCGTCCCAGGCGAGGTCGGTGGTCGATTCGCCGAAGCCCGCCGCGCTGTAGAGGTAGGCGGCCAGGCACCGGGCGGACTGGTTGGAGCCGAGCTGGCGGCGGTAGTCGTCCTTGCCGACGGTCGCGTTCGACGCCGAGAGGTTCAGCAGCACCGTCGCCCCGGCGAGCGCGGCGTACGACGACGGCGGGATCGGGGTCCAGAGGTCCTCGCAGATCTCCGCGTGGAACGCGAGCAGCGGCTGGTTCTCGACCTGGAAGACGAGCCGCGCGCCGAACGGCACGTCCTTCTGCCCGAGGAGATCGATCGTCGCGCGCGCCGCCGAGTCGCCGGGAGTGAACTGCCGCAGCTCGTAGAACTCGCGGTAGTTCGGAAGGTAGGTCTTCGGCGTCACGCCGAGGACGCGGCCGCGGTGCACGACGACCGCGCAGTTGTACAGCAGGTTGTCGACCACGAGCGGCGCGCCGACGACGGCGATCACCGGGATCTCCCGCGAGGCCGCGACGACCTGCCCGAGCGCGGCCTTGGTGCCGTCGAGCAGCGCCTGCTGGTGGAAGAGGTCCTCGCACGAGTACGCCGACAGCCCGAGCTCGGGATAGAGCGCAAGGACCGCGCCGCGCCGTGCCGCTTCCTCGAGCAAAGCGATGGTTTTCCCCGCGTTGAACGCCGGGTCGGCAACGCGCACCTCGGGGATGCACACCGCGACCCGGACGAAGTTGTGCCGGTAGAGGTTGAAGAAGGACACAGTCACCTTGTTCTTCAAAGGTTTAGGCTCAATTCTGCCCGATCCGCGGAGGCCGCGCCGAACCGCCCTCCCCGCGGCGCCCAGCCGCCGGCGTTGACATACACTCCCATCGCACCATGTGGCGCCCCTCGCAGCGGATCAAGTGGAAGCCCTCGCCCGGCCGGTGGCCGACGCGGGAGGAAGCGGAAAGCTCGCGCCTCTTCAGCCCGGTCACGGTCGGGCGGATGCGGCTCGAGAGCCGCACCTGGGTGCCGGCGATGGTGCCGTGGCGCGCGACCGAGGACGGCTTCGTCACCGACCAGAACCTCGAGTGGTACGAGCGCTTCGCGCGCGGCAAGCCCGGCGCGATCGTGGTCGAGGCCACCGGCATCCGCGACATCCCGAGCGGCCCGCTGCTCCGCATCGGCCACGACCGCTTCGTCCCCGGGCTGCGCGAGCTCGTCGCGACCGTGCGGCGCGCGAGCCAAGGCCGGACGCGGCTGCTGATCCAGATCATCGACTTCCTCGCCGTCCGCCGGCGCCCCGAGCCGGAGAAGTTCTTCGCGCGCTATCTCGAGATCCAGCCCTGGCACCGTGAGCGCCTCGGCGCCGAGGACTGGCCGGAGGAGCATGTTCGGGCGGCGCTCGCGCGGCTGCCCGACGAGGAGCTCGCGCGCGTCCTCGAGACCCGCGAGCTCGAGGCGCTCCACTACGGTTATCGCGAGCGCGTCACCGACATGGACCTCGCGCACATCCGCGACCTGCCGCGCGTGATGCCCGACCTCTTCGCGCAGGCGGCGCAACGCGCCCGCGAGGCCGGCTTCGACGGCGTCGAGCTGCACTACGCGCACGCGTACACGATGGCGTCATTCCTGTCGCGGCTCAACGACCGGACGGACGGTTACGGCGGCCCCCGCGAGAGCCGTGCGCGGCTGCCGCTCGAAGTGTTCGGCCGGGTGCGCGAGACCGTCGGCGGCGACTACACGGTCGGCTGCCGATTCCTGTCCGAGGACTGCGTCGACGGCGGCAACACCGTCGCGGACACCGCCTACTTCGGCGCCGAGTTCGCGCGCGCCGGGATGGACTTCCTCTCGCTCTCGCGCGGCGGGAAGTTCGACGACGCCAAGCAGCCCGGGGTCGGCTGGGCGGCGTATCCCTACACCGGGCCGAGCGGGTACGAGTGCATGCCGCAGTACGTCTCGGACGAGCGCGGCCCGTTCGGCCGCAACGTCGATCCGACCGCGGCGATTCGCGCCGCGGTGCAGGCGGCAGGTTGCACCACGCCCGTGATCGTGACCGGCGGCATCCACGGCTTCGAGCAGGCGGAGCGGCTCCTCGCCGAGGGGAAAGCGGACCTGATCGGCCTGGCGCGCCAGAGCCTCGCCGATCCGGACTGGTTCGACAAGGTCCGGCTCGGTTTCGGCGCCGCGGTCCGGGTGTGCGAGTACACCAACTACTGCGAGGCGCTCGATCAGAAGCACCAGCAGGTGACCTGCCAGCTGTGGGACCGCGAGGCGCGCGACGAGCCGGGCGTCCGGAAGTCGAACGACGGCAAGCGGCGCCTGCTGCCCCCGCGGTGGACACCGCCGGGGGCCGCCTGAGGACGGCGCTCTGACCCGGGGCCGTGGGTTTTTCACGCCCGGCGTCGCGTCGAGGCTGGCGAAGTGCCGGAAAAGCTTGCACAATGAGAACGTTACGTATCCAGGGGCAACGCCCATGAGAACCGGATGGCTAGGGGTCGTCGGCGCGGTTGCGCTCACGCTCGCAGCGGGTGGCACGCTGGCGCAGGCGCCCCAGGCGGGGCAAAGCGCGGTGGTCAAGCTCGACTACCTGCGGTACGAGGGACGGTACTACGAGATCGCCCGGCTGCCGACCTTCAACGAGCGCAATTGCGCGGCCGACACCGTGATGACGTTCCTCAAGCGCGTCGAGGGCGACGTCTCCATCGTCTATCAGTGCTTCGCGGAGAACCGGTCCTGGAGCATGGACATCGGCCTCCTCGATGTTTCGCACGGCGACGAGTTTCCCGGCGAACTCTACGTGCGACCGGACCTGATCGGCGCGGCGCCGTGGCAGTGGGGCACCTACCGGCTGATCGAGGCCCCCGGCGACTTCAGCTACGCGCTGATCGGCGACGCCGCCCGGTCGCGGCTCTGGATCCTGTCGCGCACCCGCAAGCTGAGCGACGAGACCTACAACCGCCTCGTCCAGCGTGCCGCCGAACGAGGCTTCGACACGACGCGGCTCGTTCGCAGCGTCCAGAACGGCCTGTAGCGCTACTTGCGGGTCGCGAGCCGCCGCGCCTGGTCGAGCTCCTCGGCCGCCCGCTTCCCCGCTTCGCGCGCGCGCTCGGCGGCGTGCGCGCGCTGCCCCTCCTCGATGAGGATCGCCGGAGCGACGTGCCGCGCCAGGCGCTCGCGCGGCTCGGCCAACGATTCCAGCAGGCTCGCGGTCGCATCGACTGCGCGTCGATAGTCCGAGTAGTCCCGCTCGGCGCGCTCCTTCGCGGCGATCGTCCGCCCGATCCAGGCGCCGGAACGACGGTCGGCAGTCTCGGCGAGGTTGCGCAGCGCCCGCGTGCTGGTCGCGAACGTCTCTCGATAGCGATGGCTAGCGCCCATCCGCCGCAACAGCTCCCGAGCGGTCACCATGTAGAGATCCGCCGCGTCGACCAAGGCGCGGTTCGGCAACGCCCGCAGGCGGCGTAGCGCATCCAGGCGCTGGTCGACCTCGCCGGCCTGCTCGTCCAGCCTGCGTGCGGCTTCCGCGGGATCGGCCGCTCGCGTGCCCGCCTCGCCGTCCAGCGCGTCGCGGAGCCGCGCACTCGCGTCCGTCACGAGCGCCACGACGGCGGTGTGCAGCGCCCGCTTGGTGTACTCGCGGAAGCCCCAGTAGCCCAGCGCCGAAGCGACGACGAGCACGACGACCGCGACCGCCGCGGTTCTGGCTCTGGTTCCCGAAATCACCGGGGCGGGTATACCACGTTGCGGCTCGCGCGAAGCTCGGCGGTGGCGCTTGCGAAGGCACGGTCGCCTTGGCTACAGTGCGCCTTCTGGTGCGGCGGATTGAAACCGACGAACAAGCCGGACCAGTCGCGCGAGCACCTGCGAGCGGCGTCGTTCTTTGCTGCATCGCGGAATCGGGGGCGCGTGGCGCCCGCCTTGTTCGAGACCTGTGGGACTGTTCCGCCGCTGCGATGCCCGATCACGTCGCAACCGCCAACGGCCGCGCCCCGACACCCGGGACGCTGGCGGCGCTTTGGGCGAGCGAGCGCTGGCGCGCGGTAGTGCGGACCGCGTTTCCGTTCCTCGTCGTGGCCGGACTCTGGGAGTTCGTCGCGCGGCTCGGCATCTTCCCGCCGCGGCTCTTCCCGCCGCTGGAAGAGGTGGCAGACACGTTGGTCCGGCTCACCGCCGAGGGGATCCTTCCCCATCACGCGGTGGAAACGGTGGGCCGTCTGCTGGCGGGGTTCGTGCTGGCCGCGGTCGTCGGCGTCGTCATCGGCATCGCGATGGGGCGATCGCGCCGGGCCGAGGACATCTTCCTGCCTCTGGTGAGCATCGGAGCCCCCGTTCCGGGGCTCGCCTACGCGCCGCTCTTCCTGCTCTGGTTCGGCCTGGGGAACGTCGGCGCCATCCTGCTGGTGGGGTTTGTCTCGGCCTTCCCCATCATCATCAACAGCTGGACGGGCGTGAAGGCGGTCAAGGAAGTCTGGGTTCGCGCCGCCCAGTCGATGGGCGCGGACGACCAGCGGCTGTTCCGGAAGGTCATTCTCCCCGGGGCGCTGCCGTACATCCTCACCGGGCTGCGACTCGGCCTCGCCCAGGCGTGGCGGATCCTGGTCGGCGTCGAGATGCTCGCGGCCGTGCCGTGGGGCCTCGGCTGGATGATCTTCGGCGCGCGCGAGTTCCTGAACACCGACGTGATGCTGGCCGGCATCGTCGTGATCGGCGCGATCGGCCTCGCCCTCGAGAAGCTGGTGTTCCAGCGGCTCGAACAGTACACCGTGGTCCGGTGGGGAATGATGACGTCATGAACGCCGCGGGCCCGCGTACGCAGTCGGTTCGCCGGGCCGTGGTGACGCTGGCCGCGGCGGCCGCGGTGTACGAGATCATCGCCCGGAGCGGGGTCTTCCCCGCGGCGCTCGTCCCCACGCTGCCCGCCGTCGCCCACACGCTGTGGCGGATGCTCCTCGACGGCACCATGCTCACCCACGCCTTCCACACCGTCTACCGCATGATCTTCGGCCTCGCGCTGGCGATCGTCGTGGGTCTGCCGCTCGGGATCCTGATGGCCCGCTTCCGCGCCGTGGAGCAGTTCTTCCTCCCGCTGGTCAGCGTGCTCATGCCGATTCCATCGCTCGCCTGGGTCCCGGTCTTCATCCTCTGGTTCGGGCTCGGCAACACGACGACGATCCTGGTCGTGTTCTACGCCGCGACGTTCCCGATGGTGCTGAACGCATGGACCGGCGTGCGCTCCGTCAACCCGCTGTGGCTGAGAGCGGCCGGCGCGATGGGCGCGAAGGGGCGGGATCTCTTCTGGAAGGTCATCGTTCCGGGCGCGTCGCCGTTCATCATCACCGGCGTCCGCCAGGCGTTCCTGCGCTCGTTCGTCGCCGTCGTCGGCGCCGAGATCATCGCCGCTTCGGCCTGGGGGCTCGGCTGGGTGATCTTCGACGCGAAGGAGTTCCTGAACACCGACGTGATGCTCGCGTCGCTCGCAGTCATCGGCTGCATCGGCTTCGCGTTCGAGCGGCTGGTCTTCGGCTCGCTCGAGCGGGCGACGATCCTGCGCTGGGGCATGGTCCGCGCGGCGAAGAGCTAGCGGCGGGGCCACGGGGATGCCGCAGATCGAGGTCCGCGACGTTACGCTCGTCTACGACACGCCGAGCGGCCAGGTTCCGGGCGTGCGGGGTGTCAACTTCGCCATGGAGGCGTCCGAGTTCCTCTGCATCGTCGGCCCCAGCGGTTGCGGGAAGACGACGCTCCTCAACATCCTGGCCGGGTTCCTGGCGCCGGGGTCCGGCGAGATCCGGATCGGCGGGAAAGCCGTCACCGGCCAGGGGCTGGACCGCGGCATCGTGTTCCAGGACTTCGCCCAGCTCTTCCCCTGGCGCACCGCCCTGGGCAACGTCGCCTTCGGGCTCGAGATGAAGGGCGTCGCCAAGGCCGAGCGCGAGGCGATCGCCATGGAGCAGCTGCGGCTGGTCAAGCTGGAGAAGTTCGCGCAGTCGTATCCGCACCACCTGTCGGGCGGCATGCAGCAGCGGGTCGCCATCGCCCGGGCGCTCGCCTACAACCCCGCGGTGCTCCTGATGGACGAGCCCTTTGCGGCGCTGGACGCCCTGACGCGGGACGAGATGCAGCGGCTGCTCGCCGAGGTGTGGCGGGAGACCCGGAAGACCGTGATCTACGTGACGCACAACGTGGCCGAGGCGGTGTTCCTCGCGGACCGGGTGGTCGTGATGACGCCGCACCCCGGAACCGTGAAGACGCAGGTGCGCATCGGCTTGCGGCGGCCGCGCGACCCGCTGAGCGTAGAATTCCTCGAGTACCAGAAGGAGCTGCTTCGCCACCTCACCGAGCAGGCCGCGACGGCTGCATGAGAAACGAGGGCGGGGCTCTTGGAACAGCGACCCAGAAGGAGGACGGCACCATG
>Ga0184633_10001270_pt1 | contig 10372 bp, 9 predicted proteins | sample PLM31_170_b1_FD_133156 | JGI IMG/M metagenome (GOLD analysis project Ga0184633, IMG submission 133156) | Groundwater sediment microbial communities from an aquifer in East River, Colorado, USA - PLM3-1_170_b1 | ecosystem: Environmental > Terrestrial > Soil > Riparian zone | place: USA: East...
CGCGCGAGGGCTTCGACGCGCGTCGCCATCTTAACCGATCGTCCCCGGCAACCTCAGCCGGGCGCGGATAAGATTGAGAAACGCCGATATCGTCAGCGACAGCATCAAGTAGCCCAGGGTAACGAACGTAAACGCCTCAAGCGACCGGAACGACTGGCTGCTCACCGTGTTCGCCGCAGTCAGAAACTCAGCGTATCCAATGCCGATCGCGAGGCTGCTATTCTTCGTCAGGTTCAGGAACTGGCTGCCGAGCGGCGGAATGACGATGCGCAGCGCCTGTGGCAGTACGATCAGCTGGAGCGCCTGACGGTACGCGAGCCCGAGGCTGCGGGCTGCCTCCATCTGGCCCCGAGAAACAGCCAGGATGCCCCCGCGGATGATCTCTGCGATGAACGAGGAGGTATACACGGCCAGCCCGATCACGAGCGCCGCGAATTCGGGCGTCAACTGGAACCCTCCGTCCACGACGAGACGTCCGAAGCGCTCTACCACCGTTCCACCGAACGCCAGCCCAGAGTTGGTCAGCACGATGAAATCGCGGAACCACCGCAGAGGCGGCTGCTCGGGAGACCCGTTCGGCAGCTGCAGCATCACGGCGAAGTACCAGAAGAACAGCTGCACCAGCAGCGGCGTGTTCCGCAGCACCTCGACGTAGCCGAGCGCGAGGCGGTTGATTAGCCAGTTGCGCGAGAGACGGGCAATGGCCACGATCAGGCCAAGCACAGTCGCCAGAAAGATCCCGAGCACCGCAACCTTGATCGTGTTGAATAATCCGGCGATCATCGCCTCGCCAGCGGAATCTCCGGGTTCGTACTGCTTGAGGCTCAGCGACTCGAGATCAATCGTCCAGGTCAAGGCGCTGATTTGAAATCCGGCGGGCTGGCGCCAGAACCCCCAGTCCAGCCGGATGTTCTGCCGAATGAAGCTCTGTTGCAGTGCTCGGCCGGCTGCCCACAGCGCAAGGACGACCAGCACGAGGAAGACGACCTGGGTCAGGATGGCGAGCTTGCGGGCATCGCGCCAGAACGGCACCGATGCCTCAGAACGTGTACCCACGCGACCCCCCGCCCATGGGCGAATATGGACCGGGCGTGCGTGAGGCCACGCACGCCCGGCGAGCCCTGCTCAATCGCACCGCGCCGACGCCTAGCGGAATGGGCGACTCGTCATCGCGCCACCGGTCCTGGCCAGTTCGTTCCGCGTCCCGTCGCGGGTGATCGCCGTGCGCTGCCTGGGGCCGAAATACCGGTTGTAGACTTCGCCATAGTTGCCCACGAGCCGCAGCACACGCAGCATCGCCCCGCCTTTCATTTCCACAAAGTTCTTTGCCACGGGGTTCCTGCCGGTAAGCTCACCCAAACGCGACGGGTTTCTTACAAGATCCTGGGTGATGCTCAACTCCTCCGCGAGAATCATCCCCCAGACCGTGTAGTTCACCGCATCGGCCCACTTGGAGTCATTCTCCTGATAGATCGGGGCGAGCGGCTCGTCGCTGAACTCCCTACCGACAACCTGGAAGTCGCCAGGGTTAGACGCGGTGGCGCGGAAGGCGGTGAGCTGGCTGGCATCGGTGGTCCAGACATCGCACCGGCCAGCCGCCATGCCGTCGAACGCCTCCTTGGGAGTGGCAAAGGTGATCACCTGAAACCTGAAGTTGCGCTGCCGCATCTGATCGGTGATGTTGAGCTCACTCGTCGTGCCCTGCTGAGTGCAAATGCGAGCACCGTTGAGGTCGTCGAGTCCGCGGATTCGGGAGCCGATGCGAACCAGTAGCCGCTGGCCGTCATAGAAGGTGACCGGGCCAAAGTCCACCTGATCGTCCCGGCTAATCGTCACCGTCGTAGTCCTGAAAACGACATCTACTGAACCCGCGACGACCGCGGGGATGCGGCTGGCCGACGTCAACCTCACGAACTCAACCTCCGGCACATCCAGAAATGCCGCGACCGCGTTACAGAAGTCGGCGTCAAAGCCGATGGTGCGACCGGATGTCGGATCCGGGAAGCTGTACCCGGCAGTTTCACCCGAGATCCCACAAATCAGCTTCCCGCGGGCCTTTACTGTGTCAAACCTGCTGCGCTGCTGCGCCACGACGGTATACGACACCGTCGCTACAGTCAGCGCGATCGCCAGGGCATAGACAAGAGTTTTCCGCAAGATGCCACCTCCTCGAAGAGTTTCAGTATTCGAAATACACCTGGGATGATGTACAGATTGTGTACGACGCAACGCTCCGGCCTCCTCCGGAGAGCGCTAGTGAAACACCTGGGTACCGCCGCGGTGCTGGCGGGTGAGGCGCACCAGCCCGCCCGCGCCCAGGAGGATCAGAACGAGCGCGGTGACTCGGGTAAGCGCTGCGGCGGTCGGGGCAGAGAAGCCCACGGCCACCGCAAGTGGCGCGCCGAGGATCAGCGTTCCTGCCACGGCAGCGGCAACAGCCGTGATGAGCACGCCGGCGGCCGCGACATCCTTCGCCACTCTGGCGATCTGATGGTGGTTGCGCTCGACGAGCAGGTCCACGACCGCCTCGACCGAGGTGTTGAAGAGTTCTGCCACCAGCACGGCGGCCATCGCGAGGATAACCACGGCCGCCTCCGCGGACGAAAGCGGCAGCCAGATGACGAGCATGGTGATGACGGCTGCGATGACTAGGTGGAGACGGAAGGTTTGCTGCGTACGAAGCGCGTGGCGGAGGCCGTCAAACGCGACGGTGAACGCCTGGCGAAGGCCGGCCCACCCTCCCTGCCTCACGAATCCTATCCCTTCACCTTTTCGCCAGCTTCGGCGAGAAGCGTCCGTGCCCGTCGCATCATGCGCTCTGTGCCGCGACGGCTGTGGTCATCGTATCCGAGCAGGTGCAGCACGCCGTGTGTGGCAAGGAACGCCACTTCCGTTCGCAACCGGTGGCCGGCATCGCTCGCCTGCACTCGGGCGCGATCGACGGACACAACGACTTCGCCGAGCTGTGCCCGACGTCCCACCTTGGGTATCCGGCGTCCGGCCCTCGCAGTTTCGTGCAATGGAAATGCGAGGACGTCGGTCGCACGGTCTTTGCCGAGGTGGCGGCGGTTCAACCAGCGTACTGCCGCATCATTGACGAGGGCGACATTGATCTCAGAGCTCTTCGGCGCGCCCTCCCGCCTCATCACGTGCCGTACGATCCTGCGCAGGCGGGTCGCGCTGATCCCCGGACGCCGCACTTGAACGCTCACTCCGACTTTCATATGACACCTCAGTAGCAGGTAGTAAGGTAGCCGAGTACATGGAAGTTCGCTACCCGGCTACCCTGCTACCTTGAGTTCTAGGTGGCTCGAGCCGCATGTTCCCGCCGCCGGCCGCCGAGGTCGCGCTCCAGATCTGGGTACTCGACACGAGGATGAAACATGCTGGCCAGCAGTCGCACGAACGTGGAGGCGATGATGTCGAGCTCCCTGAACGTGAGGTCACACTCGTCGAGCTGGCCGTCCTCAAGCCGGTCGCGAATGATGCGACGAACCATCTGCTCGATGCGGTCCGGCATGGGCCGGCCTATCGATCGCACCGCGCCCTCGGCCGCGTCGGCGAGCATGAGGATCGCCGCCTCCCGGCTTTGAGGCTTCGGCCCCTCGTAGCGGAACGTCCCCTCGTCGGCGTTCTCACCGCGCTCCTTGGCCTGATGATAAAAGTAGGTGATGAGGCTCGTCCCGTGATGCTGCGGGATGAACGCGGCTACGGATTCGGGTAGCCCAAACTCCCTCGCGTAGTCCAATCCATCCCGGACGTGTGACTGCACGGTCAGCGCGGAGAGGCTGGGAGACATCTTGTCATGCGGGTTGTCAACCCCGATTTGATTCTCGATGAAGAAGACCGGCCGCCTGATCTTGCCCACGTCATGGTAATAGGCTCCGACGCGCACCAGCAAACTGTCGGCGCCGATCGCCTCCGCCGCGGCTTCCGTCAGATTGGCGACCATGATGCTGTGATGGTAGGTGCCTGGTGCTTCGATCTGCAACCGGCGCAGGAGTGGGTGGCTCGGGTTGCTCAACTCGAGCAACTTGATCGGGGTCACGAGTCCGAAAAGATGCTCAAGGTACGGCAGTGTGCCGATCGCGATGATACCGACAAGCAGCCCGTTGCCGAGTCCGTGCCCGACGTCACGCAGCACCGTCAGCCACGGGAGTTGATCCACGAGCCCGATCGCGAGCACGGCGAGCACGTTGGCCGCACCGACCTGCAGCCCGGCGACGATCAGATCCGTGCGGTGGTCGATCCTCTTGATAGCGTACACACAGACGGTTGCCCCGACAAACGTCACGAGCGCCAGCCGCAGATCTCCTCCCGCCACGAACCCCACGAGCAGGCTCAGGACCGCGGCCGTGTAGAGCGCCAGCCTCGGCCGAAGCAGAACGGCAATCAGCATGGTGCCCGCCGCGGTGGGTATCAGATATGGGTTGAACCGCGTGAACAGGATTCGCGCCAGCAGGATGGTGAGGATGACGCCCAGGGCCCAGACCCTGAGCAGTTTGTCCTTCGCCCAGATATCCGGTTGGTATTGACGAAGGTAGGCGGCGGTCACCAGAAGCAGCAGCAAGGAGATCAAGGCCATCCCGGCGATACGGCTCCACGACAGCGGTGCCTGCACGAGACCGAGGGCCGCAAGCTTCCGGATGTGACCGCTTCTGACCACCTCGCCCCGGCGCACGATCATCTCGCCGCGGAGCACCCGTGTCACGACCGGTTCCACCGTATCCATCGCCTGGCGGCGCACGACCTCAGTTGCGCCCTGGTCCACGACGCGGTTGGGGCGAATGGCGCCGGCAACGACGGCCGACGCTAGCGTCAGGGTCCGTCCACCCGCCGCGGACCGCAGCTGCACTCGCGCTTGGGCCTGAGCACCCGCCAGGTCAGGGGGCCGAATCCCCGCGCCCATCACTTTGCGCACGGCGTCGAACGCGGCTCTCCAGGCGGCTTCAATGCCGGCCCGGTCGAGCGTCAGTGCGGCAGAGATCGCGGGATCGTTCAGCCTGATCGGCGACTCGCGCCGTATCATGTCGGCGCGCTGTCGCGGCGTCAGGCCGGCGGTCGCACGCGAGCGAGCAACCACGCCGACCGTGCGTTCCACGAGATCGAGGGACTGCTCCGTTACGTCCGGTTGCAGTCTGTAGATGGGCTCGATGCTCTCTCGTGCGGCGCGCCGGAGCGCCTCGGTTCGAGCGGAATCGACGAAGTCCACGCTCCGGGGAGCCTCAATGTCGCGGGGGCTTACCTGTCCCTCGCGCAGTCCCAGGCGCGGCGTGAGATATGGAAGCGATGTCAGCAAGGTCAGGGCCAGGAAAGTGACAAATCCCAGGAGCGCCTTGCCTGCCCAGGGCGAGGCCGCCACCTGGCCAACACGCAGCCGTAGGATATTTGTGGGTTCGTCCATAGGAGCCCCTTCGACCCGCTTCGCTCGCTCAGGGCATTCGGCTCGAAATGAATCGTCGAAGACCATGAGCGAGCCTGCCATTAGGGCAGGCAAGTCGAATGGCTGGACTCCATTATAGAGGTAACTTCGGGATTAGGTCAGGCCACGCAGGCGCTTCAGCACCGCCGGGCTGACCCGGCGGGTCGCGGGAACGACGAGGACTGTGTCCTCACCGGCGATCGTGCCCGCCACGTCGGGCCAGCGCATGTCGTCGATCGCCTGCGCGGCCGGCGGCGCGCCGCCGGGTTGGGTCTTCACCAGAATCAAGCCGAGAGCGGCCACGACATCGATAACGAATTCGTCGAACACGCTTTGCAGACGTTGTGCGGTACTCAGCGGCCGCGAATCTGAAGACGCGGCCTCGGGAAGCGCATACCGATAGCGACCGGTCCCGTCGAGGACCTTGACGAGCCCAAGCCGCTTGATATCACGGCTGATCGTCGCCTGGGTGACCTCGATGCCATCGCGCCGGAGGGCCCGGACCAGATCCTCCTGGGTCGGCACGGATCCACGCCGGACGATCTCACGAATCTTGCGGATGCGCCCCGCGGTCTGGTCCACCGACTTAGGACCCCCCGAGCGCCTGTAACCCGGCCCGAAATCTGACCGCGCCGGTCAGCCATTCCGAGAGGGCATCAAGCCGCCGATCAGCCTGGGCCAGTTGTTGCCGCACCGCGGACTCAGCGGTGCCGCCCGGTGCCGCCTTGGCGTCGACCGAGGCCTCGACGGTAACGACATCGAGGATATCGCTGTCAAAGAGCGGGCTGGCCTGCCGGTACGCCTCGAGGGGAAGATCCCACAACTGGCTCCCTTGCGCGAGCGCCACTTGCACAACACGACCCGCGATGGCGTGCGCGTCACGGAACGGGACCTGCTTGCGCACCAGGTAATCGGCAACCTCGGTGGCGGTCAGCAGACCCGTTTTCGTCGCCTCCGAAAGACGGCCGGAAATGAACTCAATTTTTCCGAGCAACCGGCACATGGTCCTGACCGAGGCCTCTGTCACGTCCAACGCATCGAAGGTCAGCGACTTATCCTCCTGCAAATCGGACTGGTATCCCAGGAGCGCTTCCTTGACAGTCGCGAGCAGCGCCGTCAGGTCTCCGATCACGCGACCGGCGCGGGCCCGCACCAACTCCAGCGCGTCCGGGTTCTTCTTCTGCGGCATGATGCTGCTGCCGTGTGACACGGCATCGGCCAGACGCACGAAGCCGAACTCTTCGCTCGCCCAGGTCACGAGCTCTCCGGCCCACCGAGCAAGGTGGACCATGAGCATGGCCGCGGCCGCCACAGTCTCGATGGCAAAGTCACGGTCGCCGACGGCATCGACGCTGTTCTCGCTGATGCCCGCGAACCCGAGCGCTTCGGCCACCTGTAAGCGATCGATAGGATAGCTGACGCCTGCGACCGCTCCCGACCCCAACGGAAGGACATCGATCCTGCGAAAGCAATCCGCCAGCCGATCCGCGTCCCGGTTCAGCATCCAAAAGTATGCGAGCAAGTGGTGCGCCAGTCGCAGCGGCTGCGCGTGCTGCAGGTGGGTGAAGCCGGGCATCATCACATCGATCGAGGTCGCCGCTCGTGCCACGATAGCGGCCATCAGATCATGCACCGCTGCCAGCAGATCGATCACGCGGTCTTTCAAGTAGAGACGGAACGCCGTGACGACCTGGTCATTGCGGCTGCGTGCCGTGTGAAGGCGACCCGCTGCCTTTCCGATGCGGTCATAGAGCGTGGCCTCGATGAACGAATGCACGTCCTCGAATGGGCCATCCGCTTCCAGCCGGCCGGCCTCTGCGTCGGCAAGGATGCCCTGCAGACCTTTCACGATGACTGCCGCATCGGTCTTCGGAATAATCCCCCGCTCTCCGAGCATGCGGGCGTGCGCGATGCTTCCGAAGAGGTCCCAGCGCAACAAACGGCGGTCGACGGACAGCGACGAAGTATAGGCGAGAATATCCGGATCAAGCGGCTCACTGAAGCGACCGCCCCACATCTTGCGCGGCGCCATCTTATCTACCATCCGTGCCCTTCGACTCACTTCGCTCGCTCAGGGCATTCGACTCGGCGGCCGAAGGCCATGAGCGAGCACGCGAAGCGGGCGAGTCGAATGGATGTCGCAGCGTCTTCCTGATGAGGTCCGGGTTGACTCGAGCAAACACCCGGGTCGGCAGGCCCCAGAGATTGATAAAGCCCTCCGCATCCTGTTGACGGTAGACGTCGTCTCTGCCGAACGTCGCCAGGTCCCTCTGATACAGCGCATGTGGCGAGGCGCGCCCGGCCACCGAGGCCGTTCCCTTGAACAGCTTCACACGCACCGTTCCCGTCACGGTGCGCTGGGCGACGTCGAGGAATCCATCGAACGCCATGCGTAACGACGAGTACCACTGACCGTAATAAATGAGCTCCGCGTAGCGCGGAGCGATATACGCTGTGTGATGCAACGTATCGCGGTCGAGTGTGATCGATTCCAGATCGTGGTGCGCGACCGAGAGAATCGTTCCTCCCGGCGTCTCATAGACGCCACGAGCCTTCATTCCCACAAGCCGGTTCTCCATCATATCCACGCGGCCAATGCCGTGCGCGGCGCCGAGCCGGTTCAGGCTCTGGATGATGGTCAACGGATCCGATTCGGTTCCATCCAGGGCGACGGGAAGGCCCTGCTCGAACGTGAGCTCGACATATCCCGCTTGATCGGGCGCAGCTTCCGGTGACACGGTGAGCGCAAAGGCATCCTCAGGAGGCTCCTGCCAAGGATCCTCGAGCGGACCCGCTTCCACGCTCCGGTGCCAGAGGTTCTGATCGATGCTGTAGGGTTTTTCTTTCGTGACGGAGACCGGGATGCCGTGGTCGGCGGCGTACTCGATTTCGTCCTCACGTGAATGCAGCGTCCACTCGCGCCAGGGGGCAATGACCTTCAACTCGGGAGCGAGCGCCTGGTAGGTCAGCTCGAATCTGACCTGGTCATTCCCCTTCCCCGTGCAGCCGTGCGCCAGAGCGTCTGCGCCCTCGGCGATGGCCACCTCAACCTGAGTCTTCGCAATGAGGGGCCGCGCCAGCGCCGTCCCCAGCAGGTAGGATCCTTCGTACACCGCGTTGGCGCGGAGCGCCGGAACGATGAAGTCCGTCGCAAACTCCGCCTTGACGTCCACGATGAACGCCGCATCCGCCCCGCTTGCCAGCGCTTTCCTGCGGATGGCATCGAAGTCTTCGGGCTGACCGACGTCGGCGATGACGGCCAGCACCTGGCCGCGGTAATGCTCCTTCAGCCACGGAATGATGACGGACGTATCAAGACCACCTGAGTAAGCGAGAACCGTTTTTCTCGGTGTCATTTGTGTCCTCCGAAAGGCGGTCGTGGGTCGTCGGTCGTCGGTCGTGGAGACTGCATTTTCTACGACCTACGACCCACGACCTACGACCGCAGTGGTGGCGGTTTCCGCGACCATCGACAGCGTTGCGTCGAGAATGTGCATGGCTTCATCAACGTCTCGCCGTGTAATGACGAGTGGCGGGACAAGGCGAAGCGTATTCGGCTGAACCGCATTCAGCAGCAGCCCATGCTCGCGCGCGGCATCGACGACCTGTGCGGCTTCGATCGATAGTTCGACCGCGACCATCAGGCCAAGTCCACGCACCTCAGTGATGACCGGATGCGTTCTCGCCATCGCCCGGAGCTGGTCGACCAGATAGGCGCCGAGCTCGGCCGCGTGCCGGACAAGCCCGTCCTGCTCGATGGTCGTGACCACGGCCAGGCCCGCGGTGGTCGCCAAGAAATTTCCCCCGAAGGTGGAGCCGTGGTCTCCAGGCTGGAAGGCCCGCGCGACGTGCTCTTTGGCGAGCATGGCGCCGATGGGCACGCCACCGCCGAGCGCCTTTGCCAGTGTCAGGATGTCCGGCTCAATTCCAAAGTGTTCATACGCAAACAGCCGTCCGGTCCGGCCCATCCCGGTCTGAATCTCGTCGAGGATGAGCAGGAGCCCGCGCTCGTCGCACAATGTCCGCACCGCTTCGAGGTAGCCGGGCGAGGGGAATCGAAGCCCACCTTCCCCTTGAATCGGCTCGAGCATGATGGCGCACGTTCGCGGCGTCACCGCGGCCTCGAGCGCGCGGAAGTCGTTCCACTGCACCGGCACGAATCCCGGTGGGAGTGGCTCAAACCCCTTGTGGTATTTGGGTTGCGCCGTGGCCGCGAGCGCTGCGAGCGTGCGGCCGTGGAAGGATTGATCGGCCACAATGATCTCGAAGCGACCGGCGCCGGACTTGCGGGCCAGTTTGATGGCGGCTTCATTTGCCTCGGCCCCGCTGTTGCAAAAGAAGGCCTGGTCACAGGCAGAATGCTCGACGAGCCACTGCGCCAGCTGTGCCTGTTGTGGAATGAGATAGAGATTGCTCGTGTGGATGACCCTGGCCGCCTGCTGCTGGATCGCGGCCGTCAGCGTCGGATGGTTGTGTCCCAGGATGCTGACCGCGATGCCGGCGAGAAAATCGAGATACGTCTTCCCCTCCACGTCGGTGAGGCGCGCCCCCTGTCCCGAGGCAAACGCCACGGGCGCCCGTTTGTAGGTGTTCATCAGGTACTTTTCACTCAGCTCGGCTACGGTCTTCGTATCCATCCTCTACTCCCTTTTGAAATCACTTCGGTCGTGGGTCGTAGGTCGTCGGTCGTGGACACTGAATCCTCTTTCACTTACGACCAACGACCTACCACCGCATTCACGGCGGCGGGAATCGGGGACCAGGACAAGGGGACCCGTAGCTAAGTCACTCCATAGCCGATTGCCGGGTCCTCGGTCCTGGTCCCCCGGTCCCGCCGCATAGTTCACGGCACGATCATCGTTCCCACGCCTTCTTCTGTGAACAGCTCTACGAGCAATGCATGCGGCTGCGCGCCGCTGATGATGTGCGCGGTCGGGACGCCGGCGGCGA
>Ga0184633_10001271_pt1 | contig 10370 bp, 5 predicted proteins | sample PLM31_170_b1_FD_133156 | JGI IMG/M metagenome (GOLD analysis project Ga0184633, IMG submission 133156) | Groundwater sediment microbial communities from an aquifer in East River, Colorado, USA - PLM3-1_170_b1 | ecosystem: Environmental > Terrestrial > Soil > Riparian zone | place: USA: East...
CTCGTCGTCCTCGCGGCTATCGGTCTGCGCGACGTGATCTGGCCGCGCCTCGCGGTCGCAGATGCCCGTCAGGGTATGCGGTGGCGGCCTCTCGCGCTGGCCGGAATCGTCGTCCTCGCACTGCCCAGCAATCTCCTGGTTTACACTGCGACCCTCGGCGCGATCCTGAGACCCGACCCGCAGCAGAGAATATTTCTCACGCGCGACGAGGCGGACGCGCTCGAATGGATTTTGGACGACACCCCACCGGGCGCGCTCGTCCTCGCCAGCCCGGCGACCGGCCTGTACCTCCCCGCCCGCACCGACGCGCGCGTGATCTACGGCCACCCCTTCGAGACGGTGGACGCGGACACACACCGGCAAGCCCTCGAAGATTTCTTCGCTGGACGGTTCTCCCCGGGCAGCTTCTTTGCTCAGTATCCGGTGAACTACATTTTCTACGGCCCGCGCGAGAAAGCCCTCGGGTCGCTGCCCCCATTGGGCAACGGCTGGCGCATCCTCTTCCAGCAGGGCGAGGTGACCATCTATGGCCGCTAATCGCATATCGCATATCGCCGATTTTGCTAAGCGAAATCGTCGCGTATCGCGGGCCGCTGGTTACCTGCTTCCTGCCTCCTTCTTCCTGTTGGCCCTTTTGTATCTCTGGCCTCTCACCCTCCATCCCGGCTTCGTCCCTTTCGCCCCGCGCGCGCCGTATTCCGACCTGCTCATCACGCATCTGCCCAACGCCGCATACATTCGCGACTCGCTCGCGCGCTACGCCCAGTGGCCGCTGTGGAACGCGCAGATTCTCGCGGGCCAGCCCTTCGCCGCCGACCCGCTGGCCGGGATGTGGTATCCGCCCAACCTGCTGCTTTTGCCGCGCAGCGTCCCTTTGCCGTTCGCTTTCAATCTGCTCTTCGCCCTGCACTTTGCCTGGGCCGGGTATGGGCTGTTCCGTTTCCTGCGCGGCGAAGGCTTGGACCCCGGCCCGGCGCTGCTGGGCAGCCTCGCGTTCATGGGCACGCCCAAGCTCGTCGCGCATCTCGGCGCGGGGCACGTCTCGCTCGTCTTCGCGGTGGCGTGGACGCCGTGGCTCCTGCTCGCCGTCAAGCGCGTCGCAGATCCCCTTCAGGGGGCGGCCACGCAGGGCGGCCTCAAACGCGGCGCGCTCGCGGGCGCCTGCCTCGCCCTCCTCTTTCTCGCCGACGTGCGCTGGGCGTTTTATGCGGCGGTGCTCGGCGCAGCGTTCTGGCTGCGGTGTTTACCGGACAGGCGAGCATCAGCCAACCACGCCGCGCGCAAGTCTCCATCCGTTTATCCGCTGGGCCGGAGGCCATCCGTTGCCGCCGCCCTCGCCTTTGCCGGCCTCTTCTTCTCTCTCAGTGCCATCCTCGCTTTCCCTCTCGCCGGCTTCGTCCTTCAGTCCGGCCGGAGCGCGCTCACGCTGAAGGAGGCCGCCGCGTTTTCACTCCCGCCCCGCGAACTCGTCGGCCTCGTCATTCCCCACCTCGGCGGCAACCACGAATGGATGACGTACGTCGGCGTCATCCCTCTGCTGCTCGCGCTCGCCGGCGCTCTCCGCCGTCTGTATTTCTGGGGCGCCGCCGTGCTCGTCGCCGGCGCGTTCTCGCTCGGCGCGAACTTCATCTTGTTCCCCGTGTTGTTCTATGGGGTGCCGGGCCTCGGCTTCCTTCGCGTGCCTCCGCGCGCGTGGTTCATCGTCGCGCTCGGCCTCGCCGTCCTCGCCGCCCACGGCGCGCAACTGTTGATTGATGACTTCTTCCCCCGCCTCGCCCAACGGTATTTCCGCCCCTCACTGTCACCTGGTCACCCCGTCACCTGGTCACCCTTTCATCCTTCACGCGAAGCGTTCATCCTTCTGGCTTCCGTCCTCACCCTCGCCGACCTCCTGCGGGTTGACGCCACCCTCCTCGAAGCGCGCCCGCGGCCTGATCTCGTGCCTGCGGCGAAGTGGATCGCCGCCCAACCCGGCCTTTTCCGCGTCTATTCCCCTTCGTACAGCCTGCCGCTCGGCGACGGCCTTCAGCACGTGGACGGCGTCAATCCTTTGCAGCTCGCCTCGTCCGTGAAACTCATCGAGGCCGCCAGCGGAATCAAAGCGCATGGTTACAGCGTTACCGTTCCAGCTTTTGAGTCGGGTGATGTCGCGACCGCCAATGCGCAGGCTGTCCCCGACGCGAGACGCCTCGGCCTGTTGAACGTGAAGTACGTCGCAGCGGAGTTCCCGCTCGACGCGCCGGGGCTGGCGCTCGCGCAGACCTTCGGCCAGACGCGGGTCTATGAGAACCTCGAATTCAAGCCCCGCGCACGGGTGATGGGCGGAGGAGAGGCCGAGGTGCGCCAGTGGTCGCCCAACCGCATCGTGGTTGAGGCCGATGGGCCGGGCCGGCTCGTCGTCGGCGAAGTGATGGTTTCGGGTTGGGAAGCCCGCGTGGACGGCGCATGGACGCCGATTGAAACGGTGGACGATTTATTTCGCGGTGTGCCGTTGCCCGTGGGCCATCATCAAGTTGTATTCGAATTCCGCCCGCGGGCAGTTTTCTATGGCGCCTGGCTCACGGCGGCAGGGCTGGCCGCGCTGGTGCTGATCTGGCGATGGCCTAAAGGCCATCTTTAGATGGGAAAAATAGCGCGGGGCGAGTGGGCCTGGGCGGCGGGGTTCGCCGCGCTGGTGCTGGCGGCGACCACGCTGCCCTATCTGGTCGGCGGCTTGTCGCAGACGGACGGCTGGCGCTTCGGCGGCTTCGTGCTCGGCGTGGAAGACGGCAACTCCTACATTGCCAAGATGGGGCAGGGCGCGCGCGGGGCGTGGCTGTTCACGTTGCCCTACTCGTCCGAGCCGCAGCGCGGCGTGCCGCTGTTTGAGTTTCATCTCCTGCTGGGCAAACTCGCCGGGCCGGAGCACGACGCGCAGGTGTGGGTCTATCATCTTGCGCGCATCCTCTTCGGCTTTGCACTGCTGTTGGTTTCGTACTTGTTCCTGTCAGAGTTCCTGCCCGACGTGCGCAGCCGGCGGCTGGGGCTTGTGCTCGTGGCGGTCGGCGGCGGGCTGGGCTGGCTGCTGGCGCTCTTCGGCCTCGATCGTCTTTTTGGCTCACTGCCGGTGGATTTCTACTCGCCGGAGGCCTACACCTTTTTGATCCTCTATGCGCTCCCCCACCTCGCCGCCGCGCGCTGCCTGTTCCTGCTCGGCCTGTTGGCGTACCTGCGAGGCCGGGGCGTGGTCGCCGGGCTGGCCCTTCTCGCCGCGAGCCTCATCCAGCCGCTCTCTGTTCTCGTGGCGTGGGTCGTCATCGGAATGGACATTGGACTCGCATTGCTGCCGGCCCGTCTACGCCATATCGCGAAGCATCCCCTTGGGAGGCCATATCGCGAAGCATCCCCTTGGGACGCAATACGCATGTCATTCGCTGCGCTGAAGACCATTTCGATTTCCGCTCCTTTCGTCCTCTACACCCTCTACCTCTTCAGCGTTGACCCCCTCCTCAAGCAATGGAACGCGCAGAACGTTCTGCCCTCGCCGCACCCGTTGCACTACGTCTTCGGCTACGGCGTGCTGGCCGTGTTCGGGGTGGGGGGCTGGCGCGCGCTCGCCCGGCGTAAGCCGGAGCTTGCGCGGTTCGTGGCCGGGTGGGCGCTCGCCGTCCCGTTCTTGCTGTACGCGCCCCTCACCACTCAGCGTCGCCTGATGGAAGGCTTTCAGCTCCCGCTCGTGGCTCTGGCTGTATTGGGGATCACCAATTCTGTCGGATCCGCGCGGAAGCGTGGTGCCGACCGTAGTGACGACCGTAGTGACGCCTTCAGTCGTCAACTGCCTGGAGCCGACCGTAGTGACGACTTCAGTCGTCAACCGCCTGGAGCGCCTGACGCGCAAGCGGCTGCTCCGAGGCAATTCCATGCTCTGCTGATCATCATACTGAGTGTGCCGACCTCGGCCATCTTGCTGGCGGGCGGGATCGCCGCCGCGCGCGCCCCCGCCGAACCCCTCTTCCATCCCGCCGATCAACTGGCCGCCCTCGATTGGCTTTCGCACCACGCACAGCCGGGAGAAGTCGTGCTGAGTTCGTTTGAAACGGGCAATGCGCTGCCCGCGTACACGCCCCTGGTCGCGTACATCGGGCATGGGCCGGAGTCGGTCTTCCTCGCGCAGAAACTGCCGCGCGTCGCCGCGTTCTATCGCCGTTCCACCCATGCTGCCGACCGGCGCCGCCTCCTCGACGACGGGCGCATCGCGTTTGTGATCTTTGGCCCGCACGAGCGCGCCCTCGGCGACTTCGACCTGAACAGCGTAGACTATCTTCGCGGGCGTTTTACCTCTGGTGATTATGCGGTTTACGAAGTGACGCCATGATGGACGAGATTTCTCAGCAGCTGACTCCCCCTGTCCCGTCGAGCAGTTCGGACGGGGGAGGGGGTAGGGGGGTGGGGTGGCCCTACCTCTTCGTCGTCCTCGCGCCGCTCATCCTCTTCGCCCCATTCCTCCTCGGCCGGCAGGTGTTGTATTGGGGCACGCCGCTCCTCCAGTTTTACCCGTGGCGGCAGTTCGCGCTGGAGACGATCCGCGCCGGGCATCTGCCGTTGTGGAATCCCTACCTCGGCCACGGTGCGCCTCTCATGGCCAATTACCAGTCCGCGATCTTCTATCCGCCCAACTGGCTTTCGCTTTTGCTCCCGTTGGATTATTCCTTTAGCTGGCTTGTCGCGCTGCATCTGATCTGGGCCGGGGCCGGGATGGTCACGCTCGCCCGCGCGCTGGGGCTGCGCCCGCTGGGGCAGGCGGTGGCCGGGCTGGCCTTCGGGATGTCGCAATACCTCGTCGCCCGCGCCGGGTTCTTCAGCATCAACGCCGCGGTGGCCTGGCTGCCGTGGGTGATTTGGGCCGGAGACCAACTTGTCGCCAATACTCAATATCGCGAAGCATCCCCTTGGGACTCAAGTTCGCGTAGCATCCCCTTGGGACGCAATCCGGCACTCCGCCCGGCATTGCTGCTTTCCCTCTTTCTGTCCCTCCAACTCCTCGCCGGTCACGCCCAAACGGCATGGTACACCTTGCTCCTCCTCGGAGCCTGGACTCTCTGGCGCATCTTCACCCCTGCCCCCCTGCACGCTTCACGTTTTACGCACGCCTCGCGCTTCCTTCTTCCTTCTTCCTTCTTCCTGGCAATTCTCCTCGCCTTCCTCCTCGCCGCCCTCCAACTCCTCCCGACCGCCGAGCTCCTGCGCCAGTCCCTCCGCGCGGACGCCGCCGATTACGAATTCGTCATGACCTATTCCTTTTCGCCGTGGCGTCTGCTCACCCTCTTCGCGCCCGACCTCCTCGGGAACCCTGCGCACGGCCAGTTCTACGGCTATGGCAATTACTGGGAGGACGCGGTGTACGTCGGCATCCTGCCTGTGCTGCTGGCCGGTGGAGTAATCGCCTCGTTCCTTGTTTCTGGCTTGCGCCGCCTCTTCGCTCTCCTACTCCCATCGCGCAGCCTCCCTCTGGGACACTCCCCTACTCCCTCGTCGCCTCACCCCCGCTCCCCTGCTCCCCGGCATCTCGTCGCTTTTCTGTTTCTGCTTCTTCCGATAACCTTCCTCCTTGCCACGGGCCGCAACACGCCCGTCTTTCCGTTCTTCTATCGGTACGTTCCCACCTTCAATCTCTTTCAAGCGCCTGCGCGCATGATGATCTGGTTCGTCTTCGCGCTGGCGTTGCTTGCCGGTATCGGCGCTGACCGCTGGTCGAAGATCCCCTTCAGGGGACCGCCGCCACAGAGATGGACGCTCTACTGGACGCGCCTCGGCGCCGTTGGGGCGATCACCGTCACAATCACCAGTCTCGTCGTTTGGGCGGCGGTTCCGCCGGTCGGCAAATTGGCGCAGCAACTGAACACCGTCTCGCGCGCCGTCGCCCTCGCGGGTGTCGGGCTATTCATCTCCGTCATTCTCTTCCTCCTGAAACCCAAAACCGCCGCGCCCGGCCACCCGACCCTCTGGGAACTCTCCATCGCCCTCTTCCTCGCCGCCGACCTCATCTTCGCGGGCTATGGCCTCAACCCCGGCGCGCCCCCCGCTCTCTATCGTGTGCCGGCGGCATCGGGCGTGGCGCTCTCGCCCGCGCTGGGCGGCCACCGCCTCTTCCAATTCCCCGGCGACGAATACCACGTCAAATTCGATCTCCTCTTCTCGTTCAAAACCTTCGGCCCCCCGGAGCGCGCCCGCGCCGCGCGCGAGGCCGAACTGCCCAACGTCGCGCAGCTCGACGGCCTCGCCTCCGCGAACAACTTCGACCCGCTCGTCAGTGCGCGCTACGCCGGCCTCGTCCGCGTGATCAGCGACACGCACTCGCTCACCCTGTTGCCGCTGATGGATGTGGCTGCCGTGGTCAGCAGCGTGCCGCTCGATCTGGACGTCATCGCGCGGGGGGACGCGACCACCCTTTATCGCGTCCCCGGCGACGTGCGCCGCGTACGGGTGGTGTACGCAGCCCGGACCGTGGCGGACGCTGACGCCGCCCTCACCGCCGTCGCCGCCCCGGATTTTGATCCCGCCGCGACTGTCATCCTCGAAGCCGGCGACCCGGGTGTTTACCCCCACACTCCCGCACCCCCACACGTTTCTTTGACAGCCTCTCCTAACGCCGTTACAATCCCGGTCTCGCTCCGGCAATCCGGCTGGGTCGTGCTCTCCGACACCTACTATCCGGGATGGTTCGTGTTTGTTGACGGGCAGCCGGCCACTTTGCTGCACGCAGATTATGCCTTTCGCGCGGTTGCCGTCGAAGCCGGTGATCACGTTGTCGAGTTCCGCTACGAACCGCGCCCGTTTCAAATTGGCTTGTGGATCAGTGCCGTCAGCGGGGTAATCTGGTTGGGTCTGGCGCTCTGGCTGTGGCGGCGGAAGCCCGCGCCGGGCGGCCCGTAGGGCACGCGTAGCGGCCAACTTGCCGAACGCCTTCCCTCTCTCAACGCCATTTTTGGCGTCACGAGGGCGTGAACCTATGCTCTTCGAGCAGTGTAATATACCGGGCGGAGAATCCAACCTCTAACCTCCAACCTCCAACGTCCAACCGAGGAAACTCCCGTGATCCCATCCGTGACCGCACCGCCCAAACTTGACTCGAACGTCAACATCAAATCCGTCGCCGAGCGCATCGTCGCGAATGTAGAGAAGGTCATCGTCGGCAAGACGGCGGAAGTTCAGGTCACTGTGATCGGCCTGTTGTGCCAGGGCCACTTGCTCATCGAAGACGTGCCGGGCGTCGGCAAGACCATGCTGGCCAAGGCGCTCGCCAAATCCATCGGCGCGACGTTCAATCGCCTGCAATTCACGCCCGATATGCTTCCCAGCGACGTGACCGGCGTCTCCATCTTTAACCAGCAGACGCGCGAGTTCGAGTTTCGCCCCGGCCCCATCGTGGCGCAGACCGTCCTCGCCGACGAGATCAACCGGGCCACGCCCAAGACGCAGGCCGCGCTGCTCGAAGCGATGGAAGAGAAGCAGGTCACCGTGGACGGCGTGACGCACCTGCTCCCCTCGCCGTTCATGGTGCTCGCCACCCAGAACCCCATCGAGTACGAGGGCACGTTCCCCCTCCCGGAAGCCCAGCTCGACCGTTTCCTCCTGCGGCTCTCGCTCGGCTACCCCTCGACCACCGACGAGATTAACATCCTCGACCGTCAGCAGTTCGCGCATCCGGTGAACTCGTTGGAGCAGGTCGTCGGCGTCGAAGAGTTGTTGGCCGCGCAGGAGGCCGTGCGCGCCATCCACGTTGACCCGCTCATCAAGACGTACCTGGTGGACATCGTCACCCAGACGCGCAAGCACCCCGACGTGTATCTGGGGGCCAGCCCGCGCGGCAGCCTGGCGGTCTTCCGCACGGCGCAGGCGCGCGCAGCCCTCCACGGGCGCGACTACGCGATCCCGGACGACGTGAAGGCGCTGGCCGAAGCCGCGCTCTCGCACCGCATCATCATCGGCCCGGCGGCGCGCATCAAAGACATCAGCGCGCGCTCCATCGTCCGCGATATCCTCGCCTCCGTCCCCGTCCCCGGCGGCTCCCTCCTCCGCAAGACGTAGCGCCTATCGCTCATCGCGTATCGCATCTCGTATGCACTCGCGATCTGCCATCTGCCATTAGCCATCCGCTGCTTGACGACTCGACCACCCGCCACCCGCCACCCGTCACTCGCCACCCGCCACCCGCCACCCGTCACCCGTCACTCTTCAATGGCCTCCCGCCGCCTCGTCGCCCTCGCCCTGCTCGTCATCTTCCTCATCGGCGCGCTCGTCACCGGGCGTGATTTGTTCTTCAATTTGCTCTACTTGTGGCTCGCGCTGCTCGTGACGGCGGGGCTGTGGACGTGGACGGGCCTCAACGGCATCCGCATGGCGCGGCACACCCGCGCCCTGCGCGCTCAGGTGGGACGGCCTCTGGAAGAACGGCTGGCCGTGCGCAACCTCGGCCGCACGCCCAAGCTCTGGCTCGAAGTCCGCGACCACTCCGACCTGCCGGGGCACGAGGCCAGCAAAGTCGTCGTCGCGCTCGGCGCGAAGCAGGAACGCGCGTGGGTCGTGCGCACCCGCTGCCAGAAGCGCGGGCGGTTCCGCCTCGGCCCGCTCTCGCTGACCTCCGGCGACCCCTTCGGCCTGTTTCAGATCACGCGCCAGATTCCGCAGACGACCAACGTCGTCATCTACCCTGCCACCGTTGACCTGCCCGACTTTGTCTTGCCGCTCGGCGTGCTGTCCGGCGGGGACGCGCTGCGCCGCCGCACGCACTACGTGACCGCCAACGCCGCCGGGGTGCGCGACTACGCCCCGGGCGATTCGTTCAACCGCATTCACTGGGCCTCGACCGCGCGGCGCGACCGCCTCATCGTCAAAGAATTCGAGCTTGACCCGCAGGCGGACGTATGGCTGTTTCTGGACGGCGACCGCGCGGTGCAGGCGGCGCTGCCCCAGCCCCCACCCGTCTTCCATGACAGCGACAAGTGGTGGGTGATTCAGGACAAGGTGACGTTGCCGCCCGGCACCGAAGAGTACGGGGTCAGCGTCGCCGCGTCACTCGCGCAGTTGTTCATTCGCCGGGATCGCGCAGTGGGGATGGTGGCGTACGGGCAGGCGCGCGAAGTGATCCAGCCGGATCGCGGCGAGCGCCAGTTGACCAAGCTGCTGGAAATGCTCGCCGTCTTTCGCACCGTGGGCCAGATTCACTTCTACGACGCGTTGACGATTGAAGCGGAGCAGTTGCCGCGCGGCGCGACGGTGATCCTGATTACGTCTTCGTGGGACATGCGCTGGGTGGTCGCGGCGCAGTCGCTCAAGCGGCGTGGCCTGCGCGTGGCGGGCGTGGTGTTGAACCTGCCCACCTTCGGCGGCCAGCACGAAAACGCCAGCCTCGCCGACGCGCTGTGGGCGATGGGCATCCCCGCCTATCGCGTGAAAAACGGCGACGACCTCGCCGCCTCCCTCACCCTGGGCGCGTGGATGGCGCGCCGGTATGATGTGGGATAACCACTTCACGGCGCGGGCGCGACGTGCGGGCTGTTCTCCGACGTAGGGGGGTGGGCGATTTGCCTCCGGGGATTCGGGAGTTTCAAGGACAGCGCCGCGCCCGCGAGGGTTCCGGCGGCGGCGAGCGCGAAAATGACGGGGTACGACGTCAGCTCGAGCAGATAGCCGCCCACCAGCGGGATCGCCACCAGCAGCCCGGCCAGCGTGTTCGTCAAGCCCATGTACATGGGCCGCTCGCCCGGCGGCGCGATCTCCAGCACGAAATTCAGATAGCCGAGCATCACACTGCCTTCGACCATGCCCAGCAGCACGTACAGGCCGGGATAGAGCCACACGCCTGTGGTTCCCAACACGCCGCTGTGAATGATCAGCGCCAGCACCGGCACGCACACCGCCAGCCAGCTCGAAATCTGCACCACGCGATGACTCCCCTTGCGGTCGGCGACCAGCCCCAGCGTGATCCCGGCGATGGCGATGCCCACGGTGTTCGCCCCGGCGAACAGGCCGATGGCCGAAGTGGGGAGGCGCACGACCTCGGTGGCATAGACGACGTAGAAGGAGGCGGCGAGTCCGCCGAGGCCGGCCAGCAGGCGTACGAGCGTGACGCGGCTGAAGGCGGCGTCCTCGCGCAGCAGCCGCGCGAGCTGCGGCAGGTACTCGCGCAGGGTGGGGCGCGCTTCGGCCACCGCTTCGGGCGGCTCGACGATCAACGCGCAGGCGGCGAGCGACACTCCGTAGCACAGCGAGGCCAGCCCGAAGATGATCGCATAATTCATCGGGAAGCGCGGCCCCTGCGCGCCGAGCAGATACCGCACCAGCGCGCCGACGCCGACCGCGGCCACTCCCCCTGCCACCTGTCCGATCCC
>Ga0184633_10001272_pt1 | contig 10367 bp, 6 predicted proteins | sample PLM31_170_b1_FD_133156 | JGI IMG/M metagenome (GOLD analysis project Ga0184633, IMG submission 133156) | Groundwater sediment microbial communities from an aquifer in East River, Colorado, USA - PLM3-1_170_b1 | ecosystem: Environmental > Terrestrial > Soil > Riparian zone | place: USA: East...
AAAGTTACCAGGCCGTGAAGCTGCCTCAAGTGATGCGGCGGCTCAACACCTCATTGCGCTGCGCGGCGACGAGCAACTCGCCCTCGCGGTAGACGGATTGGGTGAAACAATCGAGCTTGCGGATGCTGATTTCGATACAAAACGAGAGACTAAGGAGACACTTGTTCTCGGAGTTTTGAACCGCGAAGGCTCAGACATATACATTCTCAACCCGAAGGAATTATTCCCAACCGCGATTCAGGGTAGCGAGCGCCGCCGCCGTCGTTTTTGATTCCCCTTCACTTAGACCTTTATCGCGCTTGCTCGCCGCCGGCGTTCCAGGCGGGCATTCCGGCTGGGGTGGGGCGGTCAGGGAGGGCGCACCTTACAGTCGGACGGTTGGACGCCCTTGCTCACGCGCGGGCTACTGCCCCGAATGAATGTGGAAATGTTTCCTCAATGCTAGAATCGAAACGGAAAAAATAATTAACGAGTTTTGAGTCAGCGAGCCGCGCTTTCTTTGAGTTACTCATCACTCATTACCCATCACTTTCACTGTCGCGATGCACGAGCAGGCTTTCACAATCCTTGAATACCCCGAACTGCGGGCCTTGATTCGACGCGGCGCGCAAACTCCCATGGGGCAAGCATGCGTGAATGCCCTGCGACCTTTGGCAAGTGTTGCCGAGCTTGAGAAACAGCTTGCGGCGGTAGCGGAGTGTGTCGATCTCAGGAAGCGGGGCGGCGCCTGGACGTTCAGTGAGCTTGAGGATCCGGGCGAGAAGCTGGCGCTGTTGCAGGTGGAAGGTGCGACGTTAGAGCCAACCGCGATTCTTGAAATCAAGTCGTTGTGCGATCAGGCAATGTCTGCGCGCGCGTCAATTCTCGCTGAGCGCGACGCCTCGCCGGTGCTATGGAGTTTGGTGGGAAGTCTTCCGGTTGAGTTGAGTCGTCTCAGCGCTCGCATCGCAAACAAGATTTTGCCAACGGGCGAAATAGATGATCGCGCCAGTCCGGAGCTGGCGCGCATTCGGCACGAGATCACGGTACTGCGCTCGCGCATAACCCGCACGTTGGAAAGCCTGATGCGCAAGTCGGGCGAAGCGATCCAGGACGAGTTGGTCACCATTCGCAACGATCGATTCGTGATTCCCGTCAAAGCCGATCACCGCGGACGCGTCAACGGCGTGGCACATGGTTATTCTTCGTCTGGCGCCACGGCTTTTGTGGAGCCGCTGGAAACAATTGACGCGAATAACGAGTTGCAAGCCCTTCATGAAGCAGAGGCCCGCGAAATCTTCAAAATCTTATTCGGCTTAACTGCAGAACTGCGCGCGCAGTTGCCGGCTATTGAGTTGGCCGCTGACGCGGTTGCTGAGCTCGATTTCATCAATGCGAAGGCAGTGTTTCACCAGAAGTTCAATTGCGTGATCCCGGAGATTGCCCCTGTGACCGCGGGCTCGCCTGCAAATACTGGGACCGCCGGCGTCCCGCCCGCACCTGCGAACGCAACAGGCGCTCTTGAGCTGACCGAAGCTCGCCATCCGCTGCTCGAAGAAAACCTGCGCCCATTCGGCAGCTCCGTTGTGCCGGTTTCATTTTCACTCGACGAGCAAAACAATACGATGGTCATCTCCGGCGCCAACGCCGGCGGCAAGACGGTTATTCTGAAGACTGCCGGACTGCTGGCGCTGATGGGTCTTTCCGGTGTGCCGGTTCCGGCTCGCGAAGCAAGGATTCCATTCTATGCTTCGGTGCTCGCCGACATTGGCGACCATCAATCGCTTGCTGCAAACCTGTCCACCTTTACTTCGCACGTCGCAAACATCTCGCGCATGATTGAGCTGTGCAAGGCTCCCGCGTTGGTTCTACTCGACGAGGTTGGAACCGGCACCGATCCCGAGGAGGGCTCGGCATTGGGCGTGGCCGTGGTCGACCACTTCCGCAAAGCTTGCGGTGCGCAGGTGATGGCGACCACGCATTACAGCGGCTTGAAGATGTATGCCGCGAACGAAGCGGGCGTGCTCAACGCGAGCGTTGAGTTTGATGAAAAGACGTTGCAGCCAACTTACCGGCTGATCGTCGGTGTCGCGGGCTCGTCTTCCGGTCTTGAGATCGCCCGGCGCTTTGGTATCCCTGACAAGGTGGTTGACCTCGCTTTGGAGTCGGTCAAGGATTCCTCGCGTCAGGCTTCGGAGTATCTGCGGCGAATCAAGCGTGAAGCGGAAGAGGCCGAGAGCTTGCGCGCAGCGCTTGAAGAAGAGCGCGCCGCCGTGGCTGAGAAGTTTGCTTCACTCGACAAAAAAGCCGAACGCCAGGAGCGCGAGCGACAGGCGCTGTTTCAAAAATCCCTGGACACAACCATCCGCGAATTTGAAAAGCGATCGCGCGAGCTTGTCGCCGGCATCCAGGATCGTTCTGAACGCCTGAAGGTCGAGCGTGAATCTCAACGTCGGGTGGCGGAACTGAAACGCGAAGCGCAGCGCGCCGCGGCGTCTGGCCGGAGTTCGTCTGGCCGGGCGAGCAGTCAGGAAGGAGGCTCGCCCGCGCAGTCCCGAGGAGTGCGCGTGATGCGTGACGGCCAGGTAGTTCAAAAGGAAACTACCAAAAGCGGTTTGGGGACTAGCGAGCCGGAAGATGTGGAATATATCTCCGGGGCAGTTCGTGAAATTGTTGTGGGCGACAAGGTGAAACTTCGCTCATTTGGTTCGATCGGCATTGTCGACAGTCTTAAGGGCGATGAAGCTGAAGTGCGTGTGAAGTCGCTCCGCTTGAGAGAGAAACTTGAGAATCTCGAACTGGTTGAACTGGCCGCTCCGACGAAATCCAAAAGCGAAAAGTTTGCCGGTCTGCGTGAGGCACGCGGAACCGAACTTCACTTAAAGGCAACACAGGGAAACGGTCGCACCGAGCTAAACGTGATCGGACAAACAACTGACGAGGCAGTTGACGCAGTCGACAAGTTTCTCGACGAAGCTTCGATGGCCAGTCTGGCCCAGGTACGAATTATTCATGGTCACGGCACCGGCGCTTTGCGGCGTGCCATCGCTGACCTGTTGAAGGATCATCCGCATGTCTCGCGCTTCACCGCGGCGCCACAGGATCAAGGTGGTTCGGGTGCGACAGTTGTAGAATTAAGGCAATAAGGAAAGCTTCGCGTTTATGAAAATACTTCGACCACACCCTATGCTGAGAACTCTCCTGCCTCTACTAATGTTGTACGTTGTTTCAGGGGCTGCCCAATCCGCATTTGCTCAATTGGACAGGTGGGGATACTGGGAAAACGGTCTTACCGAGTCGTGGTGGCTTTCTTCCGCCGACTACACCGCTGCAGACGCGGTCAATGCAGTCGCCCGCTGGAAGAATATTGGGCAGGATCAAACCACACGGGAAAACGCCTGGGCAGGCGACTACTTTCGCGGTGGCGACACACACGGTACATATTTCCGCTGGTCGCCAAAGGCCGGTTTCATTATGGCCCACGTTGACAAGTGTCAAGCTCGGGTGATGGGAGTGACTTACGGTAAAGTGGAGCTTCTACCGGATGTCATCTTGTTTTACCCGGAATTTGATAAAGCGGCCGCTAAGCCTCATGGCCACTCACACCCGCTCACCCAGGAAGTAAAGGTGATGAAATTTGTACCAATTGAGTGGAATGGCAGTCGCATATTGGTCGCTGAGGGCGAGATGGCTGATTTCGGTGACTACATAGCGGGCTTAGGAAAGTACAATTTTTCCGACTTCACTTACTTCTACCAAACCGAGTTCTTCGCAAAGAGCGGCGAGAGAATTGAGACTGATCAGTCGAATGCGTTGGTTGAAAAACCAGCAGCAACAGGGGGCCCGCGCCTGCCCAGAACTTATCAGCATTTCTTGAAGCACCCGATCGAAGCCACGGTGATAAGCGTCGGAGCAAGACGGGTGAGGAAGACCTACAGTTACGAAAACCAGGATGGCACGGGCGCATCCTATTACGAGCCGATATCGCTAACGGCTGTGAAGATTAACGCCGGCACGACGCAGGGATTAAGACGAGGTATGTTCATGCGTGTAGCTGAACCGGATGAAGGCGACGAGATCAGGCTTACGCATGTCGGAAAGTTGACCTCCAACGGAATCATCATCAGGGACCTGGGTGATGATCGGTCGGAAGTTTTTTTTGAGTTTGACAAAACCAGGCCTCATTCCAAAGTCGCCGTAGGGTGGAAGTTGACCACGTCACACCTCTGACTTTCTTTCGTAGTTTCGCGAATGCGCTATCCACAAACATTCATCGACGATCTTAAGCGTCAGGCAGACATTGTGCGCGTAGTCCAGGATTACGTGCAGCTCAAGAAGAAGGGCGCGAACTGGATGGCGTGTTGTCCCTTCCACAAGGAGAAGACGCCATCGTTTTCGGTGAGCCCAGCTAAAGAGATCTTTTATTGTTTTGGTTGTCACAAGGGAGGTTCGGTTTTCAACTTTGTGATGGAGATGGAGCGCGTCTCTTTTCCTGATGCGATTAAGCTTGTAGCTGAAAAATCAGGCGTGCCGCTGCCGAAGTTAATTGATGACAGTCGCTATGAAGCGAGACGGCACGAAGCAGACGATGTGATCGAACTTAACAAGTGGGCGCTGGAATGGTGGGAACAGCAGCTTGAGTCAAGTGGGGAAGCGCGCATTGCGCGAGATTATCTGCTCCGCCGGGAAATCACGGAAGAAACGCGCAAAACATTTCGCCTTGGTTATGCGCCCGATAGTTGGGACGCGCTTTCCATTTATCTAAGACAAAAAGGCGCCAGCCAGGATCAGATCGATCGCAGCGGGTTAGTCGTCAAAAAAGAAGAAGGCGGCTCTTACGATCGCTTCAGAGGCCGCCTGATCTTTCCGGTAATGGACATCCAGGGAAAGCCGATCGCGTTCGGTGGACGCACGCTCCGTGATGAAGACGCGAAGTATATAAACTCACCTGAGACGGCGGCGTATGTAAAAGGGCGCAACCTTTTTGGTCTGAATCTGACTCGTGATGAAATCCGACGCGCGGAATTCGTCATATTGGTGGAAGGTTTTTTGGATCTAATCGTCCCTTATCAATTCGGTATTCGCAATGTTGTGGCAAGTTTGGGAACGGCGCTGACGCCTGAGCAGGTAAAACTATTAGCTCGGTTTGCCCGCAAAGTCGTGGTCAATTATGATGGCGACAACGCGGGTGTGCAGGCAGCAAAAAAGGCCATTGAAATACTACTCGCGGAAGATCTTGAAGTGAAAATTCTGGTGCTTCCGGATAACTCCGATCCGGATGAGTTCATCAGAAAGTCTGGTGTTGGTGAATACCAACGGCAACGTGGCGAGGCACAACCCCACATACAATTTGTGATCGATCAAGCTGTAAGGGATCGCAAACTTAGCAATCCGGCCGACAAAGAGGCAGCGATTGATGAAGTGCTCCCATATATTCGTGCTGTCCGCAGCCGCATTCAGAAGCGGGAGTATTTTGACATCGCCATGGACTCGCTGCGCATCAGCGACGCGGCCTTGCGGCGAGAGTTGTGGCATTCAATCAGGACAGGAATCGGCCAAGGCGCGCGCGTAGGGCAGACAACTATCAAGCGCACGCATGTGAGACTAACAGTGGCGGAAGAGCGTCTTCTCGAACTTCTACTTGCCGATGAGAAACTGCGCCGCATGATTTTGCCGAAACTCGAAACTGGAGATTACGACGACCTGCCTACGGGTCCCATTTTCCGTGCGCTGCTCGAAGGAGAGCGGGAAGGCACAGCGATTGACTTTGATTTCCTGAGCCGGAAGACCGAAGGTGATCCAATCTCCGAGCTTTTGCCGAGTCTTTTAATGGGCGAGCTTGAAAACGAGGAAGGCGACCAATCCGACGCTCGGCAGCTGGCCGCCGAAAGGTGTCTTAACGCCTTGCGATTGATGAAAGTAGATCGCCGCATCAGCGACTTACGATCAGAGATTCTCGCCGCCGAACGAAATGGAGAAACGGAGCGCTGCGATAGACTCGCAACCGAACAAATCGAATTAACCAGGCGCAGGGAGGGTCTGCTGCCAAAAGCAGAAGCAATGCAAATTGGCAATTAGCGCTTTATTCCGATTGGTAGCAATCGACAGTTGGATCGTTCTCGTGAGGGTCTGGTAAGGCTCGCCGTCGAGAAGTTAGATTTTCTCACAACCCGCATTTGAAACCTGAGGTTTACTGGAGCAGATAGACTTGAGTATCGAAGATAAAGATCGTGACGACGTAATGGAGCGCCTCCTGGAGTTAGGCGGCGACAAAAAATATCTCACGTTCGACGATCTAAATCGCGAGCTGCCTGACAATGTCGTTTCTCCCGATGACATTGAAGACGTGCTGCAAAAGCTTGAAGGTTCAAATATTCCAGTCGCCGATTCCGACGAACGCCTGCTCGAGCAGGCGGCCGCCGTAGCGATCGATGACGAAGACGCCACCAACGAGGATGTTCAGCTCGATCTCTCTGCCGGGGCCCTGGAGAAGACCAACGATCCGGTTCGTTTGTACCTGCGCGAGATGGGAGTCGTACCCTTGCTTACGCGCGAGGGTGAAGTGGCTATCGCGAAAAGAATCGAACGCGGCCAGCTCAAGACTCAAAAAGCGATTGCCCGTTCGCCTATCGCGGTTAAGGAACTCCTGAAAATCGGCGATCAGCTGGAAGCCGGCAACGCCAACATTCGCGAAATCGTTATCTTCGCCGAACAGGCTGAGCTGACTGGCGACGAAGATATGGATAAGGCCGAGGAGTATAAGACGTGGACTGTTGAAGGCATTCAGAACATTCGCAAGCTCTTCAAGCAGGGCTTGAAAGAATGGGAAAAGCTCAGGGAAGAGCAGAAAGCCACTCGCGGCAAGAAGAGCAAAAAGCTGCTACGCATGCGAAGGAAGGTGGCGCGGCTGCGGCTGGAGATAGCTCAAGAGATCGGGCGGCTAAATATTACTGAGCGTGCTCGGCAGCGTCTGATCAATTCAATACGCAGCGTGCAAAAAGAGGTGCGCGATGCTGAACGCGAAATAGACAGTCTTACAGAGAAGCTAAACCGGAAACGCATCAAAGCGGACGATCAAAAAGAATTCAAACGCCGCGTTTCGGCTGCCAGGAAACGGCTGCTACAGATTGAAGTTGACCACAATATCAGTCCTGTTGAGATAAAACGATCACTACAAGCAATCATTATTGGTGAACAGCAGACGGGTCAGGCTAAGCGCGAGCTGGTCGAAGCAAACCTGCGTTTGGTTGTTTCAATCGCCAAGAAGTACACCAACAGGGGCTTACAGTTTCTGGACCTGATTCAGGAAGGCAACATCGGTCTAATGAAGGCGGTGGATAAGTTTGAATGGCGGCGCGGTTATAAGTTTTCGACTTACGCGACGTGGTGGATTCGCCAGGCGATCACACGCGCGATTGCGGATCAGGCACGCACTATTCGCATCCCAGTGCACATGATCGAGACCATCAACAAGCTGATTCGAACTTCGCGCTCGCTGGTGCAGGAGCTGGGCCGCGAACCTACCAGTGAAGAGATTGCCAGGAAGATGGATATTCCGGTATCCAAGGTGCGCAAGGTTTTGAAGATAGCTCAGGAACCTATCTCCCTTGAAACGCCCATCGGTGAAGAGGAAGATTCGCATCTGGGCGACTTTATTGAAGACAAGTCGATATTGAATCCTGCCGACGCAGTAGTTGCTTCCAATCTGCGTGAGATCACTGATGAGGTTTTGGCGACGTTAACGCCGCGCGAGGAGAAAGTAATCAAGATGCGCTTCGGCCTGGGCACGACCGGATCGGAACACACGCTGGAGGAGGTTGGCCAACATTTCGCGGTCACTCGCGAACGCATTCGTCAAATCGAAGCGAAAGCGCTTCGCAAACTGCGTCACCCATCGCGTTCACGGAAACTCAAAGCTTTCCTCGACAATACCCAGCGATAGATTCCTTCAAACAACATAAAGGACGCAGAGAATCAAATCAGCTGCGCCCTCGTTTCTACTACTCCCTAAAGCCGCTTATTTGATCGATAGAAATGTCGCGCTCCTCGCGGTGTGATCAAACTCGTAGTTATAAACGAAACCGGGAAATACTATCGGTTGCGTGAACTGCACCCTCACTTCCATCCGATTGTCCTGCAGCGTTGGCGTGATGACGGCATCGGCGGGGATGCCGTACTCCGCAGAACTTTTCACGAGTTGCTCCTTGACCCAGGAAGCGGGTTTTCCCAAAGCGACAGCGGTGTCGACATCGTGCTGCATTAGATCCTTGAGCTGATAACCTTGATAAGCGACAGGAATGAATTGGAAGCAGGCGTAGGCCACAATGGCAATAATCGCCACAACAATAAGGAACTTTAGACGCGCACCCCCGCGCTCAGACCTTCTCGTCATTGCATTCATCTTTAATCCTCAACGTCGGTTAGTATTTCCGCTGATATCATCGCAACGCCTCGCGGACTGATTTTCGCAGCAGCAGGGGACTAATTTCTTTCCCGTCTACGATGCGCGGGCGTCCAATGCGTTCAAGAAGTACCCACTGCACGTGGCCTGCTGCTCGTTTCTTGTCGTGTGCTATTGCTCCAATTACCGCGCTCTCATCCAAATCGCTGGCGGAAGGCGACGGCCCGCACAGCGTTACTGCCTGTCTTAGCAATTCTAACTCCGATGGCTCAAGCAGGCCTAGATTTTTCGACAACTGGCCGGCTACCAACATTCCGTGACCCACGGCTTCGCCATGGCGGAACCGACGGTAGTTCGTGACGGCTTCCAGAGCATGGGCAATGGTATGGCCAAAGTTTAGAATTCGCCGCGAACGATGATCACGACGAGCAAGGTCTTCACGTTCATCCGCGGCGACGATTGACGCCTTAAAAGCACAGTGGGAAGCGATAAGTTGCTCGAGTTGCGTAGAAATTAAGACTCCCTGAGAGTGGAATTCCTTTAGAAAGTCGGTCGTTTGTTTGAAGAGTTTCCGGCTACTCACAGCTCCTTGTTTGACACACTCGCACCAGCCGGCTACAAGCTCGCGCGCCGGTAAAGTGGTCAACGTCTGGATGTCTATGACGACAGCAGCAGGCTGATGAAAGCTTCCAACAAGGTTCTTTCCAGCAGGTAGATTCACACCCGTCTTACCGCCGACCGATGAATCGACCTGCGCAAGCAAGGTAGTGGGAATTTGGATAAAGGGAACGCCCCGCAAATATACAGCGGCAGCAAAGCCGACCACGTCGCCAACAACTCCGCCACCCAATGCTACCACTCCGTCGCCGCGGTCGAGCCCGGCTTCACTCAGAAAGCTGAGGACCTTTTCCACCGTACGTAGCGACTTATGGCGCTCGCCGTCGTCTATTAACCAAGGCCAAACAGAAAAACGGTTTGCTTGCAGGCTCCGCATTACAGTGACGCCATAGAGCGAGAATGCTTTCTTATTGGAGATTAGCGCGATGCGCTGAGCCTGACCGCCGAGACAGCCGCGCGCTACGCGACCGGCTTCGGACAGGACTCCACGGCCGATTATTATTTCGTATTCGTGCGGTCGCGCTTTTGTGCGAACTTGCAGCCGCGGCAATGACCAAACTCCTCTCGTCGGGTCAGACAGGTTGGGCTAGCAGAGCTTTGGTTGAGAGTGTATTCGAGTTTGCAGAAGTGTGCATTCCACAAGGCCGCCTGAACCTGTGCGCGCATGTTAGCGAATGCGCGAGCGCGGTTGAAATTGGAGTTGAAAGTGCTGCGGAAAAAGCGAATGGGCGCGACAAACGTGGGAGTACGTCGCGCCCATCCATATTTGTGGTCACTGTCCTCACCCCAGCAACCACTGAGACGGAGGATTCACCAGCCGTCTCTTCTTGCCCCACAATATACATCGCAACGCGCGTGCCGTGCAAGGCACTTTTTGTTGAGGAATACGAAGATATGAATTTCCTGTTTGTTCTCTCCAGGACCTTCGTCGCGACAGCGAAAAGTGTCCGACTACTCGACAAAAACAACGTAATTATTTCAAAGTCGGGCGTAAAATTTTCAACTTGAGCCCAATCTAAACTCCCAGCTCTTTTTGGATCACGCTTGCTAATTCCTTTGCATGTTTTTCGATTTCATCCTGGCTCTTGCCCTCAATCATTACCCGTGCCAGCGATTCAGTTCCAGAATAACGCAAGAGCAGCCTCCCGCGAGAACCGAGCACGGCTTCTATCTTGCGCGCAGTGTTTTGGATTGACGGGACCTCGGAGAACGGCGGCTTAACCTTAACCTCGACGTTCACGAGTATTTGTGGAAATGTTTGAAAGCCGTCGGTGAGTTCGTGAAGAGCCTCTCCTGCTTCGGTCATTGTCCTTAGCATGCATAGTGTCGTGATCAACCCGTCGCCGGCGAGACTTAAACTGGGAAATAT
>Ga0184633_10001273_pt1 | contig 10363 bp, 4 predicted proteins | sample PLM31_170_b1_FD_133156 | JGI IMG/M metagenome (GOLD analysis project Ga0184633, IMG submission 133156) | Groundwater sediment microbial communities from an aquifer in East River, Colorado, USA - PLM3-1_170_b1 | ecosystem: Environmental > Terrestrial > Soil > Riparian zone | place: USA: East...
CCTCGCGCCCGAACTCAAAGAAGAAGAGGCCCCACCCGGCCCATACCACCTGCCCCGGCCCGGCGGCGAGCACGGGTGTGTGCTGGAACGCGTCAATGTCAATGCCCGCGTGAATGTTCATCTGCCCGAAGTACGTGCTGCCGTAGCGATACGATCCGAGCGGGTAATTGACGTTGTCGGAGGCGATGGGGCGGGCGAACCAGAAATGATCCTCGGGGCGAATGGAGATGGGGATGGACTTGACGGGCGGTCGCCAGTTGAGCGGCGTGGGGAAGACGACAGGCGTGGGCCACGTGAAGCGGAGCGGGTCGTCGGGGTTGATGGTCGGCGGGGCGACGACCGGATAGTCGGGCGTGGGGAAGGGGGTCCCGTTCGCTCCCTCTGCAGCGACGACGGGGGTCGGAGGCGCCTCGCCGGGCAGATCAGAGATGACGGCTGTGGCCGGGGCTGATGGGGTCACAGTGACATCCGACGGCGGCAGAGGTGGAGCGGGGGCGACGCAGGCGGAAAGGGAAATCGCAAGTCCCAAAATCCAAAGTCCAAAGTTCAAAGCCCGAAGGCGAAGTATTCGCGACGCAGTACGCAGTACGCAATACGCACCACGTATCATCGCGCCGCATCTCTTTGGGGCGCTTTCCTTGTGCCGTATGCCTCGCGTAGCGGCCCTGAGCCTTGCCCTCATGGCACTGATACCTGCTCGGTCTCCGTCGGGGTCAGAGTCGGTGTGGGGGTGGCGGTGTACCACGTCCCGCTCGGCGTGGGGGTGAGAGTCGGTGTGCGAGAGGGCCGCGGCGTGATCGTCGGCGAGGGGGTGCGCGTGGGAAAGCGCGTGTTCGTGGGCGTGAGTGTGCGCGTGGGGCGGCGCGTAGGCGTCTTGCTCGGCGTGAGCGTGGGCCGCCGGGTGGAGGTTGCGGTGTTCGTCGGCGTGAGTGTGTCGGTGGGAGTGTTCGTGATAGTTGGGGTCGGGGTCGGCGAGGGGACGGGGGTCTGCGTCGCCGCTTGTTGCGCGGTGTAAATCTCGCGCAGCGCGGTGAGCCAGTCTAACCCGTCGCGGTGCTCGAAGCGCCAGTACAAGATGCTCGGATAGAACACGCGCCAGTTCTCCTGCGCCGGAACGCGCGCCCAGCGATAGTCCTCGGCGAGGGTGGCGAAGTCCACGAAGTAGCCCTGCGGCAGGGCCGTGTAGTATTCGCCGCCCGCGTCGTAGGGCTGAGGGCGTTTGGAATAGCGCGCGGCGAAGTTCCACGGCGGACGGCGCAGCGGCTCACCCAGACTGCCATCCTGCGCGACCGCGCGCACCCACACGCGCCAGTACGTGTTGAAATCCAAATCCTCGCGCGTGATCGCCATCCAGCCCGCCTTCTCGGCGGCCTGCGGCAGATCGAAGGCGCGGCCCGTCTTCAGCCACGAGTCGGATTCCAACGAGGGCGGCGGAGGGGCGGTGAGCGGCACTACGGCGTTGTCGAGCGTGCCGAGGAAATCCCAGCCCACCGATTGCCAGATGGATCGCCGCAGGCCGGTGAAGGCCTCGTCCACGCGGTCGGAGAGGCGCGGGTCGGGCGCGGCGACGTTGGGAAGCGGGACGAGCGCGTAGGGCGGGTCGCCGGCGGGCACGGTCGTGGTGATGACTTCGCTCCACAACGGCGCGTCCACCACCGTCGCGGCCTGTCCCATCGTGCCGGGGAGCGTGGCGGGCAAGGTGATCGGCGACCACGAGATCGCGCCGATGTACCCGCTCGCGGGCTGGTAGGCGATCTGCGGGAAGCCCAACTGGCCGAGCGGCGTCGCGCGCAGGGAATCCTGCCCGCCCTCTTGCGGGGCAATGGTGAGCAGCGACGAACCGTCCGGCGACCAAACCGGATGGCGGCCCTGTGCGGCTTTCGCGGCGCGGTCGTTCGGGTCGGTGGCCGAATGGGCGTACACGAAGCCGTATGGCGAGGCCGCGTCCGTGTACGCGACCAGTTCCCCGTTCGGGCTGTAGGCTGGATCGGACTCTTGCACGTCGGGTGTGTCCGCCAGTTGCTCGGCGAAGCTGTCGGTGGGCCGGTCGAGCGAGCGCCGCCACAGGTCCGGGTTGCCGCTGCGCATCGAGACCCAGATGATCTCGCGGCCATTCGGCGACCACGTCGGCTCGTAGTCCGCCGCCGGGTCGGTCGTCAGCCGGATCAGTTGGCCGCTGTCAATATTGATGAGCGCGACGTCGAGATTGGCGTTCTGATATAGCTCGAAGGCGAGCCATTTGCCGTCCGGACTCCAGCGGGGATTGGCTTTGAAGTCGAGGCCGGAGGTCAGCCGCTTCACTTCGCCGGTTGCCAGATCGAGCAGATAAAGATTCCAACTCCCATCACGGTGGGACGAAAAGGCGAGGCGCGTCCCATCCGGGCTGACGGCGGGGTCGCGGTCATCCCACAGTCCGGCAGTGATTCTCACGGGCTGATGCGCCGGCGTCCCCAGCCCCAGCGCCCACAGGTTCGTTCGTCCGAAGTTGCGATACGCATAAAAGATCGTGCCGCCGAGCGAGAGCGGATTGGGCGGGGGGGTCGGTGTGGGGCCGACGGGCGGCGGGCTGATGGTGATGCGCAAGTCGGGGATGTTCGCTGCAATTTCCGTGCCGAGGGCTTGAGCAGACAGCGGCGTGGACAATTGGGCAGGCGGGACGCTTGCCCCTACGTCGGGGCGCGTGGCGCGGACGACGAGCACGGTGGCGGCGATGATGAGCGCGACGTTGGCCAGCACGAGCACGGCGAGCGCGGGGACGTGGCGCGGGTTGAGCGTGAGATGGATGAGAGTCGCTGTCTCGACGGTGGGCGCGGATCGCGACCCGCTCCCATTGGACTTGGCCGCCGGAGCGGCAACCCGTCCGTTCACGCTGCCGCGCAAGAAGCGCGCCGCGCTCCCGGCAGCCTCCCCCACTCTCAATCCCGATTTGACAAACGCGCGCCCGACGCGCTCCGCCAGGCGATACAGAGGCACGAGCATGGGGGCGATAATAGCACGAATGAGGAGGGGAGGCTACTTGACGACGATGGGGAAGTAGTAGACCGACAGCACCGTCGGCGCGCAGGTCGGCGCGGGAGTGGGGGTGGGGCCGGAGGCGATGGGGGAAAATCGAATCGCCATTCCTTCCTGCAGGCTGCCGGGGGTGTTGTACGCATACAGCGCGCCGCTTGCGCCGGTCGAGTATTCGATGCCGACGGTCGCGGACTCGCCGGTGGCATTCGGGCCGGTGAGGGTCTGATATTGGAACAGGATGTCGTCGGTGCTCTCGGTCAGGACGACTTCGAAGGTCAGCGCGCCCTCACCGTAGGGCGGGTTGGGCAAGAAGCGCGGGACGCTGTTCCATTCGACGACGAACTGGCGATTGGGCGCGCTGCCGAAGGGCGCGTAAAAGATGCCCCCGCCCGCGCCGGGGTTGAGGTCGTCCCAGAACGGCGCGATGAAGTCGTTGGGGCTGATGAGAGCGGGGATGCTCACGTTGCTGTAAGCGTAGCCGATGTTGCCAAAGGTGAGATAACCATTTGCGCTGATGAGCACGCTGCTCTTGCTCTGCCCGTTGAAGAGGAAGTTGAAGGGCAGGGGCACGGAGAGGTAGCCGTCGTCCTGCGTGATGTTGGTGTTTGTGCCGCCGGTCGCGTCCAGCCAGTTGAAGGTTGCGCCGGGCGGGCAGGTGAGCGAGGTGGTGACCGCATACGGGATCGGCGGCGGCGGGGTGGGCGTGGGCGTGATGGTGGAAGGATCGAAGAGCAGGGCGTTGCGAGCCTGCACGAGGCCAAAGCCATAGAACTGATCCCAGCCCGGATCGCCCAGATCGAGCGCGGTGGACTGCATGGCGATGCGAATCTTGTCGGGCGAGTCGAAGCCGGGCTGACCGGCGAGCAGGGCGGCGACCCCGGCCACGTGCGGCGTGGCCATGGATGTGCCGCTCAGGTAATCGTAACCGCTGGGGTCGCAGTATGAGCATGTTCCGGTCGGTACGGTGGAGAAAATACTCGACCCCGGCGCGGCGAGGTCAATCTCCGGGCCGTAGTTTGAGAACGAGGAGCGATTGTTGCTCGCGTTCGTGGAGGCGACGGCGAGGGCGTTGTCGTAGGCTGCCGGGTAGAGCACGCCGAGGCTTCCGGCGTTGCCCGCCGCGGCGACGACGGTGACCCCGTTGAGGTAGGCATAGTTAACGGCGTCCTCCATGACCGAAGAGGGGGATGGCGCGCCGAGACTCAGGTTGATGATTCTGGCCCCATGATCGGCGGCCCACACCATCGCAGCGGCCAGATCGCTCTCGGAACCGCTGCCCGTGTTGTCGAGCACCTTGAGCGGCATCACGCGCGCGCCCCACGCCACGCCCGCAACCCCCACGCCGTTGTTGCTCGCGGCGGCGGCGATCCCGGCGACGTGCGTCCCGTGGCCGTTGTCGTCTTGCGGGTTGTTGTCGCCGTTCACGAAATCCCAGCCGCGCCAGTCGTCCACGTAGCCGTCGTCGTCGTCGTCCAACCCGTTCGTCTCTTTGCCGCCCCCGGTCTCGCCGGGGTTGTTCCAAATCTTGGCGGCGAGGTCCGGGTGGCCGAGGTCCACGCCGCTGTCAATCACGGCGACGACGACCGAACTCGAACCGGTGGTGATGTCCCACGCCTGTGGGGCCTGGATGTTAACTGGGCCATACTGGCGGCTCCAGCCGGGATCGTTCGGGATGGTGTCCGCAATCTGCACCAGATAGTTCGGCTCGGCGAATTCGACGGCAGGGGACTGATTGAGCTGCGTGACGACCTCGGGAACTTTCCCAACAGGCACTTTGAGAATCTTCACGCCCAGCGGGGCGAGGGCCGCAACGTCCAGCGTCCGCGCGTTTGCGGCGCTCAGCGAATGCTGAACCGCCTTTGCCGAGGCGCGCGGGCTGAACTTCACGACGACTTCGTCATCCACGTAAGGGACGTCGAACGAGGGGGTGCGGCGAGGGGGAGGTGACGGCGTGCCGTTGTCCTGCGCGGAGACGGACGCGAACATGGCCTGTTGCAAAAGCAGGAACGCGAGGAGGGCAATCAGGCCGAGACGAGAGAGGGATTGTCTGACTGCGTTGTTCAAACCGGACCGCCGTTCCGACCGACGCCTGGCTCAATCCTACCTTATCGCGCGGCTCACCGCTACAGCCTAAAAGAACCACGACCCGGCAGCCATTCTCCGCTTATGGGCTTCGAAAGATCAGGGGCAGGTAGACAATTTTGTCAAGCGCCTGCCAGGATAATCGCGCTGCCGCCCACCCGCTGTTGTCCCACATTTCGAGCCGGAGCGTATGGGAGCCGCCAGACAGCCTCACGGCCGTGCTATCGGTCAAACTACAGTTGTTGCACCAGTTTTCAAGCACAAGTGTATTGTCAATGTACAGACGCGCGCCATCGTCATGGAAAACGTCAAAGCGATAGGCCCCTGGGGCAAAACTGATGGTCCGGGTCCACCGTGCAGAGAATTGGTCATTTTGAACCACAGGATCGGGAGATTGACTCAGCCAGTTAAAGTTGAGGTCAGCGCCGTCGTCCCGCACCAGGATCGGATAGTTACTCAGGCTGGTGTTGTTGTAATATTCGCCGCGCCAGCCCGTAATGTCCAGGCGCTCCCAGCGCAGAGCCGCATAGGCTGCGCCGCCGCTCTCGAACATCTCCATCCGAATCGTATGATTACCGCTGCTGAGTGTCACCTCGACCTCACTCCAACGACAACAGGTGCTCCAGGCGTTGAGGCGTAGAACATCATCGATGTACAGGCGCGCGCCGTCGTCGTGGCGCATATAGAAGCGATACTGCCCGGCCGGGAAGCTTAACGTCCGCGTCCAACGCGCAGAGAAGTTGTCCGAGGGCATTGTTCCAGCGGGAGGCCCCAACCCCCAATCAAAGTCCAGGGTGGAATCGTCACGGCACAGTTGCGCGGGTCCACTGAGATTCGTGTTGTTCCAATACTCGCCTTTCCAATTGACGATGCTCGGGCAGATTGTGGCCACAATGCCGTCCAGCACATTGCTGTCAATGTTGAGTGTCACGCCGCCCCAGGTCTCATTGTGCCCCCCGGTATACTGCCGAATGCGTTGCGAGTTGGTCCAGAGAGTGTTTGACAGGCATGCCAGATTCCACACCGTAGCGTTACGGTTGTAGGAGGTATAGATCCAATGAGCGGGCCAAATCCCATCGGGCACATGGCTGAGGCTGGCAAAGTCGCTCAGGGCTGAACCGCAGGGTGATCCATACACGCCCGCCTGGTTGCCTCTGGAGCGAAGCTGGCCGGACCAACCCGAGATAAAAGCACTGGCCGCATTCCGGCACGCCGTATCATTTGGGTTGTAAGCCTCTAAATCGTAATAGATCATCGTGCCGGAGGCGTCTGCCAACGTCAGCCCAAGACTGGCGGCCCTGGCAATGGCAGCATTCGCTTCGCTAATCCCCTGGTCGTAAGCCACGGTTGGATTGCTGCTCATCCGGGTCGCGCCGAATATGGTTGTGCAGGAGGCTTGCGGGCCTACCCAGGTGGGAATGAATTTCCAGCCTTGCTGGGCCAACTGCGAAATGAAAGACGCCGTCAGCGTGCCGCAATTACCGCGACTTGAGCCGCCCATGTACAAGTTCCATACCCGATAAGGGCTATTGGTGATCCAGTTCTGCATCTGGCTGGCGCTGGGCAGAGTGCAACTGTCGAAACCGTGTCCGGCGAAAGTCTGGGTTCGGCCACCCAGACTTGGGATCAACTCGGTTCTATCGCCCGATTCCCCTGACGATTCCACGGCCATAAAACTGCCGTCAGGGCTTGGCGACGATAGGGCTTGAGGCAAATTCAACACATTCCAGGTTTGCCCCCCATCGTCGGTCCGAAGAAGATTGACTTCCAGCGAGCAGTGAACGAGGGTTTCGACTGGCGATTCGGAGTTGCGAGGTGTCTGTGGAGCGCGAGAGCAATCTCCAGCCATGTGCCTGGCCCAGCCCACGCTGGGCGTCACCATGTCCAGTTCACTTATTCCACCGATCTCTTGATCAACCGGCACACCGGTCGAAAGATTCCAGGATTGGCCGCCATCCTGCGTCGTATAGAATTCAATCTGTGTCTCAGGGCCGCCAACCACGACCAGCGGCCACACGCCCTCCTGTTCATTTTCGAACCTGGGAAGCTGATAAAGCCGCCGTTGGTTTATGGATGCGGAGACGCTCTGAATCACTTGTGGGGACCAGGTCAGCCCGCCATCCTGCGTGCGGTACAGCTCTTCGCCGCTTGCGCCGCCGGCCGTCCAACCGATTTCGCTCGTCACAAAGTACACAGGCTCGCCGATGGGAAGCGTGAGCCGTGTCCAGGTGTGGCCGCCGTCCGTGGTCTTAAACAATGTGCCCACGCTGAAGTTGCTGCTCGTGGCGCGCTGGACGACCAGCCAACCTGTTTGAAAATCGAGAAAGTGCAAATAGATAGCGCCTGCAAGCGAACTGACGTCGCCAGGCTCGAAAAGTGAAATGGGGGTTATTTGCCAGGAGTTTCCGCCGTTGGAGGTTCGCGCGATGGTATAGGTCATAAACCCGTCCTCCGCAGACTCTGTCAGAACGAGCCAACCGGATTGCGTATCCGGAAATGACACGGCGCGGATGACGGACTGGCCTGGAAATGAGGGTGTAATGTCCTCCCAACTTTGCCCGCCGGTCTTCGTCCAATAGAGGCGTTGATCAAAGAACAGCCAGCCCTCATCTGCTGAGACCAGATGGAATCCTTGTATCTCATGCCAGTCCGACTCAATCGAGAGGGCGGCTTCACCCGGCGCACCGGCCTGTCCTGTGGCGTTTGACCCCGGGACTGAAACCACCAGGCTGAAGACGAGAATGGCAGAAAAGAAGCCGGCCCTGATCTTGGTTCTAGCGTGGTCGTTCGCCATTAGCCCTCCGTGGCTAATCATGATTGCTCTACCTCTGGAGAGGCTGCGGGTTTCTGAAGAGGGTCCGCGGCGAACGCCATCGTATACAGCTCAAAATACCGCCCGCGCTTTTCGAGCAGTTCGGCGTGCGTGCCGGTCTCGACGATGCGCCCGTGATCCATTACCACAATCAGGTCGGCTTTGGTGATGGTGGAGAGGCGGTGCGCGATGACGAACGCGGTGCGGCCTTTGAGCAGTCGTTGGAGCGCGGCTTGAATCACGCGCTCGGTCTGGGTGTCCACGCTCGAGGTCGCCTCGTCGAGGATCAGGATGCGCGGGTCGGCGAGGAGCGCGCGGGCGAAGGAGATGAGCTGGCGCTGGCCCCCGGAGAGGATCGCGCCGCCCTCGCCCACCTTTGTGTCGTAGCCGTCGTCGAGCGCCATGATGAACTCGTGCGCGCCCACGGCTCTGGCGGCGTCTTCAACGGCTGAGTCGGGCGCATCGAGAGATCCATAGCAGATGTTCTCGGCCACCGTGCCGGAGAAGAGGAACGGGTCCTGCAGGACGATGCCCATCTGGCGGCGGAGCGAGTTCTGCGTGACGCGGCGCACGTCGTGGCCGTCAATCACCACCGCGCCCTCGGTTACATCATAGAAGCGAGAGAGCAGTTTGACAAGCGTGGACTTGCCTGCGCCGGTCTCGCCCACCAATGCCACGGTCTGCCCGGCGGCGACGGAGAGGTTGAGGTGATCGAGGATGCGGCCGCCGTCTTTCTCGTAATGGAACGACACATCCCGGAATTCGATCGCGCCCCGAATGGGGGGCATCTCGACCGCGCCCGGCTGGTCTTGCACCTCGACGGGCGTGTCCAGCAGCTCGAAGATGCGCTCACTGCTCGCCATCGTCGCCTGCAACGTGTTGTACCGCTGCGAGAGGTCGCGGATCGGATCGAAGAAGCGGTCAATATACAGCACGAACGCGACGAGCGTCCCGGCCGTCAACCCTCGTAGGGGCAATCCTGTGTGATTGCCCTGACCGCCCAACGCCCCCAGTACCGCCAACCCGCCGACCCAGATCACCAGTCCCAGCGCAAGGCTGCCGATGAAGTCCACAGACGGGAAGAAGATGGACGTGATGAACGCGGCATAGTTGTTGACGCGCAGGTGGTTGCCGTTCACCTCGTCGGCAAAGACGCGCAGGTTATGATCTTCGCGCGAGAACGACTGCACCACGCGCACGCCCTGGATGTTCTCGCTCAGCACCGCGTTCACCCACCCGACTGCCGAGCGCACCCGCCGATAACTCTCGCGCGCGCGGCGGCGGAAGATTTCAGTGGCGACGGCGATGAGGGGGAGGACGAGGAACGACAGCAGCGAGAGCTGCCAATTGAGCGCGAACATCGCCAGCGTGATACCGATGAGGTCGAAGAAGTCGCGCACCACCGCGATGACGGCCCACACGATCATCTCGCGCAGGACGCTCACGTCGTTGACCATGCGCGAGACCAGCCGCCCGACTGCGTACCGGCTGAAGAAGCCGAGCGAGAGCGCCTGCAGGTGGTCGAACAGCTGGCGGCGGAGGTCGTAGATGATGCTCTGCCCGGTGACGGCCATGATGCGCACACGCAGGAACGTGCCAATCCACATCACGCCCGAGGCCAGCAGATACAAGAGCACGGCCTTCAGCAGCACAGCGTAATCCTTCGCCGCGATGCCGTTGTCGAGCGCCACCTTGATCCAATATGGGCCGGAGACGTTGGCGGCGGTCGCGACCGTCATCAGCGTGAGCGCGGCGAGAATGTTCCGGCGGTACGGTCGCAGATAGGTCAACAGCCGCCGGACGATGTGCGGGTCGTAGGCCTTGCCGAGGATTTCGTCATCAGCGGGCTTGGGAGGGGCGGAGGGCTGTTTCTTGTCAGCAGGTTTCTTGGAATTGCTCATGTGCATGTTCCGGCAGTATAATCCAATGCGATGGCAGAGCGCACCTCTTTACCCGTTCCCCCGCGATTTGCCGCCATTGCCCCGGACGGTAATCTCACGCCGCGCCAGCGCCGCCGCTTGAAACTTGAGATGGTGAAACGGCGGCAGAGGCCGGGTACGGGGAGCGCCCACGAGTTCCTGCGGCGGAGGACAGCTGTGATCAACTGGCCCGATTTGCGCGACATTCTCAAAGGCATCCCGTGGGCTTTGATCGGCGGCGTCGCCACACGCGCTTATATGGTAGAACGCCTGACGAAAGACATGGACGTTCTTGTGCATGAGCGCGATGGTGAAGAGGTGATGCGACGACTCAAACAAGCAGGCTATATTGTCGTCTCCCGATTGATTATTCCCGGCTATTTGTTGCGCTCACCCGAGGGGGTGGAAATAGGGGTGCAATTTGGTAGGTACCGCGCGTCGGGTGAGCGGATGGCGCATCCTAACCTTGATCCAGCAGGTTAACTGGATGCCGGGCTGCCCTACCTTGTGCTTCTCAAGATGTGGGCCATACGCGACC
>Ga0184633_10001276_pt1 | contig 10347 bp, 10 predicted proteins | sample PLM31_170_b1_FD_133156 | JGI IMG/M metagenome (GOLD analysis project Ga0184633, IMG submission 133156) | Groundwater sediment microbial communities from an aquifer in East River, Colorado, USA - PLM3-1_170_b1 | ecosystem: Environmental > Terrestrial > Soil > Riparian zone | place: USA: East...
GACTGCGGTCACTGCGTCGGCATCGAGCGTGCCTCGCAGGGTTGCGATTGCATCGCGGGTGTGCGTGTCTCGCATTGCCAGCGGCTCGCCGCGAGAGTAGTTGTGCGGCCCGGGCGGCGGCCCGCCTGTGGCATTGATCCGTTGCAGGGCGGCGATGAATTGCGCCAGCGCCGTCGCCGCCTGGCGTGGATTGGCGATGCGCTCGATGGTCGCGTTCTCGCCTTCGAGCCACCGATAGACAGACCAATGCCAGGGGTAGCCCTCACCGGGTTTACCCTTCGCGAGCGGAATAGGGATGGCAAGCGGCAGATGCGGGGCAAGTCTCGGCAGCCACTGGTGCTCCTTGTCCACTGGTCCGGTGGCCCAGTGGATGCGGGGTAGTCGCACAACCATGTCATCGCCGAGCCGATAGAGCGCGTTTTCGGTCCCCGCGGAATGCACCGGCTCGATGGGAAGGTCTGCCCACTGCGGAAACTGCGCCGCGAGCAACCGGACCACGAGCGCTACGTTGGTGTCCACCTCGTCGACATGCATCTTGCCAGCGGACATGTGCACCTCACACTCTCGGTACGCTGGCAGGTGTCCTAAAGGAACCGCCCAACGCTGCGTATCGGCGGCGGCGCGAAGCGCCGTCCGCTGGATGGGCTCGTTAGACTGTGGCTGCTGCCCTCTTGACCTCTAACGCATCCACTCAACCTCATAAAGCTCCACCAGATCCGCGAAGCCTTTCAGGCTAACGTCGCCCCGCCTTCGGAAAGTGAACGGCTTGCCCGCGCTAAGCTCAGGAATCACACGCGCGGCCAGGATCTGACCCGGATCCGCAGCGGCGCAGATTCTGGCCGTGAGGTTGACGACCGATCCGAACAACGCCTCACCATCGGCCAGCGGCTCGCCAGCCCCCAAACCGATGCGCACCTGGACGCCTGCGGGTCCAGCCAGGCTGAGGTTGTAGCTCTGGAAGGCTCTCTGGATCGCTACAGCGCAGGCCACCGCCTGCGACACAGAGGCAAAAGACGCCAGGAAGCCATCACCCGCCCGGTCGATCTCGCGCCCCTCGTGAGCCAGCAGGGCCTGGCGAATGATTTCGTGATGCTTCTTCAGGACGGCGAGCGCGCCGGCATCCCCGAGCGAATTGGTGATCTGAGTAGAGTTTGCCATGTCGGTAAACATGATGGCCCTGAAGCCCGCTTCGCGAATCGGTTCACCCGCGGCGCCTTCGGGATCGGCAATTCTCCCGAGGAAACTGCCAACCGTTGACGGATTCACTTCGGCGATCACATTCGGAACAAGCCCATGAGCCTCGCGATGCATGGCGCGGACGGCCGCTTCGGCGGGCGCCTCAATCAGGCAGAAAGTCGTCCCGCGTTGTTCGTCGAACCAGTATGTAAGCGCTTTGCAGGCATATTTCGCCTGGACCTTAAGATCCTCCTGGTGGAGTTTGGCAACAGATTCGGCGGTTACGCTTCCGACGTCGTGGCGATCCATAAAGATTGGCATGACGCGTCTCCCTCCGCTCCTCTCCTACATCTCGCTACACATAGCACCGCTCAACGCCACAGCATAACGGCCTCGAGCTGAGCCGCCCGGCCAGCCAATCGCAAGGCTTGCTACACTTTCGAGCAACATCTCGGGCAAGACAAGCTTCAAATCCGGGGGCCGCTGGCCGGGTCGGCTCCAGCGAGTTGTTGGGCGGCTTCCGTCTTTATCGCTCGGTCGCCAGACCACGTTCGACGACTGCGCGGATTTCGCGTACTAATTCGGAATGCGAAAGCGCGCGATTCACCTCCCAGAAGAGGTCGAATGCTTGCTCTAGCCGCGTTTGCGCCTCCGGCGAGAGCTCCCGATAAGGCGTATCCATGGAAATCCCTACGAAGACCAGATCCGTAGCGAAGAGTTCCCTTCACATCTCAATGATCATTTCTTGAATCTTCGCCACTCGCTCTCTCCAACAGCCAAGCTCGCTGAAGTCATTATCAAAAAACACGAAAGTCGGAATCGTCCGATGAACACCGTCCTTTAGATATTGGTCCATGATGTCGAGATTCTGGGCTCGCAGAAAGAAGCGCAACTTGAGCTTGCCGCAGTCCGTCGCCAGCCGCGCAAGCACCGGGATGCTCTCCAGTGCAGATCCACACCAGTCCTCGGTCAGTACTACCACGTGCAGCGGTCGCGGAAGATCCGTAAAGAACTGCAGATCCGCTGCTGGGAGAGTGACAAGTCTCTCCTCTTCCATGAGGGATTCACGGTTCACATCCATCTGCGCTTTATATGCCTCGTAGGACATACCCTGCTCGAAGCGCTCCCGCGTGATTGTCACAATAACTCTCCTGTCTTAGAAAAAGATTCATTTCTCTGGATGGAAAACGTGGAGGATAGTAGCCGCCCAACTACTGATTAACAGGAATTCTTCCGTATAACATCCCTGTTGGGGGTCTTATCCAGAAATCGTAATATGCATCGGTGTTCGCAGTGGACCACCGCCATGTCCCCACCCTTTATTATTGCCAATAACCTTAGCCGCGCAATTGGCCGAGAGAGCCCTGCCTATTCTACACCAAATAGGACAAAATCGGCCCGTTTACCAGCGGTTTCCCTCCAAAATGTTGACATGCTAGCTCTAGTGTCCCAACTCAAGATCATACCACTCCACCAATTGCAGGAACTGACGAATTCAGTTTGCATGAATGATGACGCTCAATCCGCTCACACCTGCCCCGGACGCACCCACAGGGCGACTACGCTGGGTGCCGGGGAAATCCGCTGCCACCCTCCACCACCTTAATCTCCTCCTCCGTCAGCCCATACAACTCATACACCAGCGCATCAATTGCCTCATCCGTCACCTTGATCTCGCGCTCGATTCGCGCCCTCCTCGCCTCACTCGCGGCCGCCTGCTTCTGCCTGTGCAGCTCCAGCATCCGTTCCACCAGCGCCACCATTCTGTCGTGCCGGGCTTTGTCGGGGGGGTCGGAAAAGTTGATAGGGCGGAAGGGGAGTTGCTCGATGTACTGTTTGTTCGCGGCGAAATAGCCTCCATGAAAGTTGGTGGAAACTTGCTTGAGATAGAAACCTAGCAGAGGCGAATTCAATAGGCCGCAAAGATACGCCAGACTGCCAGAAGTCTCGTTGCTGGTGATGCCATAACCGCCCGTGGTTACATTAATGAAGTAGTAGTTGTCGTTCTGATCGAGGTAGGCCGCCAATTCGGTGATCATATAAGGGACCATCAATTTCGGTTGCTCCCACACTCCCAAGTTCTGCGTCCGCCCAAAACGGTACCACCGTGCATCCTTGAATTTGCCTTGCTCACGGCCTTCCAGGAGCTTCTTGTTCCGAGTCAGATAATTCCATGCAAGTGGATAATCACGCAGCATTTCTGCCGGAGGCAAGAGCCGTGCTGAGCCATTCTTAACTTCGTAGGGGAACAACACAAGCGCGGTGGGTACGGCTCTGTATCGGAGGATGCTTCCACTTCGAATAACAGTTTTCAAAACTGCTGATTCGATTGGTAGCCACTGATTCAGTTCTTTCGAGAAGACTTCAGTGATGTGCCGCCTCTTCTCGGCCCGGAATTCCTTGAACAGATAGACCGTATCGGCACTTGTGATTGGCCCCTGATACAATCTGGTCGCCACATCTCCAAGCTTCACTGGCATCCGGCTCAACTTCTCGAACAACGCAGCACCCTTGCCAACGGCAAAGTTCCATTCGGCAGCGGTGATGGAGGCAGCAGAGATCATGCCCTCAACTGCCTGGCCTGAGGTCAGCCATGAAGCTATATCTTCCACTTTCACAAACCGACATTTGTCAATTCCTGCCTTATCGAGAAACAGCAGCGCGGTGTACGTCGTCGCGCCTTCAAAAATCTGCTGATCGCCGAAGTGGACTATCTGAAAAAGATGCCTGCCTTCGGCAACCAAGCTGCGCAAAGGTTCGCCGTATTTTGAATTGAAGAACTTGTGCGGAAGGATGAATCCCAATCGGCCGCGCTTGTTCAGCAGGCTCAGACCTTTCTCGACAAACACCACGTATATGTCGTAGTTGCCGGAACCCGCCGCGGCGAATTGCTGTTTGTAGATTTCGACTTCAAGCGGCGCCCATTCTTTCATGGTCTGGATGCGAACATACGGCGGATTCCCCACGACCACATCAAACCCTCCCCTCGCCATGATCTCCCCAAAGCCCTCGCTCTTGCTCCCCCAGTCAAACGGGTTGATGCGGTCCAGGTCGGCGGGCGAGAGGTCACCAAACAGGGCTGGCTGGCGGCCGATGTCGTGGCCGATGAGCGAGTTGCCGCACTTGATGTTGGCCCGCAGCGGCGGCAGGATGGCTCGTCCGGTGATCGCCCCGCGCTCGCCCTCCAGCATCTTGATATACAGGCTCATCATAGTGATCTCGACCGCCTGCGGGTCAATGTCCACTCCGTAAATATTGTTTCGCAGGATCGCGGCTTTCTCCTCCAGAGACAGCTTGAACTCGCCGCCCTCACCCTCGCCAATCAGCCTCGCCTGCCCTGTTCCCTTCTTCCTCCTTCCTCCTTCCTTCTTCCTTACTTGTTCTGCATAATACCGTTCGTGATAATCCAGCAATTCCTGGTACGCCCCCAGCAGGAACGAGCCGGAGCCGCAGGCCGGGTCCAGGATCCGCAGCCTTTCAATCTGCTTCGGGGTCTTGCCCACGATCAGCTTGCCGACCGTCTGCTCGACGATGTAGTCCACGATGTATTTAGGTGTGTAGTACACCCCGCCGGCCTTGCGCACCTCGGGCTTGTCTTCCACCACAGCCCGGGTAGGGGTCACCCGGATCGTCTTGCCCAGGTAGCGCTCATAAATCGAGCCGAGCAGCTCGACTCCGATGGCGTCGAAGCGGTAGGGGCACTCCGGGAAGTACAGGCCCTTGACGATCCCGGCCACCAGCGCGGCGCTCTGGTCCCAATTCACCTTCTCGCACGGGTGCGGCTTGAAGATTTCGCCGTCAAGCAGGCCGTTCACGGAATGGAAGAGCGCGTTCAGGTCCGGGCTGATCGGCCTGCGCTTGCCGCTGTACTCCCAGTTGCGGGCGATGTCTTCCAGCCCGCGCGGCGGCAGGATGCCCCGGTCCTCGGCGATGCGGATGAAAATCAGCCGGTCCAGAAAGACCTGCACCACGCTGTTCAGGTCAGCGACCGCCATGCCCGGATGGGCTTTGTACACGGCTTTGGCCAGCTTCTCGCGCCAGCCGGTCAGGTCGTCCAGGAAGGCCTGGTCCACCGGCAGCTTCTGCCGCGCGGTGACGCTGGACATCTTGAGCAACTGCTCGATGGCGCCGGCGGCCACCGACTCGCGCGAGAGCAGCCACAGTTCGCCCAGGGTCTTCGGTTTGAGATAGCCGTCATAGCGATAGGCGAAGATCAGGCCCACGTCGGGATGCCGCCGGTCAGGCTTGGCCGTGGCGTCGTACAGCCGGAACTCTTCAAAGTCTGTCACCGCGCACACGAACACGTCGCGCGAACTCCACGAGTACGACTTGGCCTGCATAATCACGTCGGCGCGCTCCAGCGGGACGTGAGGGGCTTTGGCCTCCACGTAGAACACGGTGCGGCCGTCCAGCCGGAAGTTGTAGTCCGGCCTGCCAGTGGTCTGGCCCTGCTCGACCACCACCTGGCGCTCCTTCGGTCCCAGCCCGGCCTCGTTGCGCACGTCCCAGCCCAGCGCCTCGAAGAACGGATTGATGAAGTCCAGCCGGACCTGGGCCTCGGAGTAGGCGGGACGGAGGTATTCGGCGCGATGGCGCTCGAACTTCGCCACCAGCGTGGCAAGTTGGGTCTCAAATTGGTGTCGGTCTAAACTGGTCTTAGTCATCACCCGGTTGCGAAGTCTAGCATGTCGCAAATTGAAGGGCAATCTCATGTTTCGGCAGAGAGAATACCCGAAAAACAACACTATAGTGCTGTTTTTTCGAGATCATCCTCATTGTTATGTCTGCCCCTGACGAGAAGGCTTCGTCAGGGTACAAGGGAGATATTGAAAAGCGGCCGATAACGGTCCATTATGGACTTGACTGCTCAATTGCAGAGATGCCCTTGTCTGCCATGGTGAGCCCTTCGCCTGTCATTCCCCCGGCACTTGCATCCGGGGCAAGTGTGAGCGGAGCGAAGAATCTCAACCATCGCTCAGGGCGAACTCCGCGAAGAATCTCGACTAGGGGGTGCTGGTCGGAAAGATCGGCATTTCGGCGAATATTTAGGCGTGCAAGCAGATGGAGGCCACGTTCCGGGCTATGGAGACACAGTACCGTCACCTGTTCGAGAGTAATCCGCAGCCCATGTGGGTCTATGACCTGGACACGCTCAAGTTTCTGGCCGTCAATGAAGCGGCCATCCGGCAGTACGGATACAGTCGGGTTGAGCTCCTGAGCATGACCATCAAGGACACTTGCCCGCCGGAAGATACGCCGGAGCTGCTCAAGCGGGTGGCGCAATTGACCGAGAGCCTCAACGAGCCGATGGTCTGGCGGCAGTTGAAGAAGGACGGCACGCTCATTGACATGGAGGTCCGCTCGGAGGGCCTGATCTTTGATGGCCGGTGCGCCGCACTGGTGATGGCGACAGATGTCACCGAACGCTGGCGGGCCGAGGCGGCGCTGCGGGCGTCAGAAGAACGGCTCAAGTCAACTATGGACTCGATGCTGGAGGGTGGATAGATCATCAGCTTTGATTGGCGCTACCTGTACGTCAATGATGCGGTCGCGGCACAGGGGCGCAAGTCCAGGGATGAACTGCTCGGCCAGACCATGATGCAAGCCTACCCGGGCATTGAGCATACCGAAGTGTTTGCCACGCTCCGTCACTGCATGGAGCAACGCGTCGCGCACCGCCTGGAGAACGAATTTACATTCCCGGATGGGTCCAGAGGATGGTTCGATCTCAACATTCAGCCTGTACCGGAGGGCATCTTCATCCTTTCTCACGACGTCACCGACCGCAAGCGCGCTGAATCCCAGATTCAGCACCAACTCGAACGGCTCGGGGCGCTGCGGGCCATCGACATAGCCATCATCTCCAGCCTGGATCTCCGCCTGACATTGAGCGTTTTCCTGGACCAAGTCGTCACCCAGCTCGGCGTGCACGCCGCCGACGTCCTGATGCTCGAACCCGACACCCGGATGCTGACCTATGCGGCCGGACGCGGTTTTCGGACCAGCGCCCTGCAGCAAGTCCAGCAGCGCCTGGGCGAAGGCAACGCGGGCCGGGCGGCGCTCGAACGCCGCATTGTGAATGTGCCCGATCTGCGTAAAGCTGGGAGGCAATTTCGCCGCACGAGCCTGTTGGTGGGCGACGATTTCGTCAGCTACTTCGGGGTGCCGCTGATCTCTAAAGGTGAAGTGAAGGGCGTTCTGGAAATCTTCCACCGGGCGCCGCTCAAGCCCGATCCGGAGTGGCAGAGTTTCCTGGAAGCCCTCGCCGGGCAAGCCGCCATTGCCGTGGACAACGCGCAACTGTTCGCCAACCTACAGCGTACCAATACCGAACTGACGCTCTCCTATGATGAGACCATCGAAGGCTGGTCGCGGGCGCTGGACCTGCGTGATAAGGAAACCGAGGGGCATAGCCAGCGTGTGACCGATGGACACTGCGCCTGGCGCGCGCCCTGGGCGTGAGCGAGGTCGAGCTGGTGCACGTACGGCGCGGGGCGCTGTTGCATGACATGGGGAAGCTCGGCATTCCGGACAGCATTCTGCTCAAGCCGGGAAAGCTCACCGACGAAGAATGGGTGATAATGCGCAAGCACCCGAGCTACGCCTACGAGATGCTCTCGCCCATCACCTACCTTCGACCGGCTCTGGACATCCCCCACGGCCATCATGAGAAGTGGGACGGGAGTGGCTACCCACGCGGGTTCAAGGGTGAGCAAATTCCTCTGGCAGCGCGGATCTTCGCCGTGGTGGACGTGTGGGACGCGCTCTGTTCCGACCGTCCTTACCGCCGGGCCTGGCCGGAAGAAGAGGTGCGCGAGTACATCAGCTCCACCTCTGGCACGCACTTTGACCCGCGTGTTGTTGAGGCGTTCCTGAACATGATCGAGAAACGTAGCTGAGAGCCCGGGCACAGGCCACACGGGAAAGAGGAAATCCGAAAAACACCCCGCGCCAACGGAGTTGGCGCGGGGTGTTTTTCGGAACACTGAAGAAAAAGATAGAATCTGTATTCATGTCCCTGCGCACGGCCCTGGCACTCACTTTAGGTGCAGCCGCCCTGTACGCGCTCACGCTCTTCCCCGGCGCCGGTCCAACCCTCGACAGCCTGGAATTTCAAACCGCCGTGACCGTGCTGGGTGTGGTCCACCCGCCGGGCAGCCCGCTCTATTTGCTGCTGGGCAAACTTTTCACCCTGGTCCTGCCGGCCGGAGATGTGGCGCTGCGGCTCAATCTCTTCTCCGCACTTACGGCCGGCCTGGCTGTGGGCATCCTTTATCTCTTGGTGGAGCGGCTAACCGGAAGAAGGCTGGCGGCGGCCCTGGCTGCCCTACTGCTGGCCCTTTCGCCCCAATATTGGTATCAGGCGATCATCGCCGAAATCTGGAGCTTGAACGCGGTCTTCCTGGGCGCGGTGCTGCTGCTGTGGGTGTTCTGGCTGGACACCGGAATGCCGCGTTGGCGTTGGCTGGGCCTGGCGCTGTTTGCCCTGAGCCTGGGAAATCATGCTTCGACGATCCTGCTGTTCCCTGCTCTGCTGTTTTCCGGGCTGGGCGAATTCGGAAAGACCCGAAAAGGCTTGCTTGCTGCGCCAGGATCCGCCGGATTCCCCGGCACCTGCATCCGGGGCAGGTGTGACAATCCGGCGGGAGCGGTTGCAAAGAACGAAGTGAGAGCAAGCGAAAACTCAGCGCACTCCGCGTGCTCCGCGGTAAACAGGTCTTTTTCGGGCATTCGGTTGCGCTCTCTGCTGGCGGCCGGTGGGCTGCTATTGCTGGCCGCGCTGCCATACTTCTATATCCCACTGCGCGCGCCGCACGCCGGGTTCTGTAATTACTGTCCGCGCCAGGGAGCGGGACTTCTGGCATACTTCACCGCCTATCCCATCCGGAACGCCTTCCTGAGCGTGCCGGCCTCCGCGCTGCCGGGGCGGCTCGCAGATGCGGGGGGCCGGCTGATCCAGCAGTTTGGTCTGGCCGGGCTGTGCCTGAGGATGGTGGGGGCATGGCGCCTGGCCAGACCTGACAGGTCTGGGGGACCTGCCAGGTTTGCAGGCGTATGGCTATTCCCGGCGCTGGCCGTCGAAGCCGCCTTTGCGCTTACCTACGATGTGCCCGACTGGCCGGAGTTTTTGTCGCCGGCCTTTTCATATTTGCGGTGCTGATGGGCATCGGCGCGGCAGCAGCAATTGAGTGGACTGGTCTCAAGAAAGCAGGACGGTTCGGTAAGAGGAATCTGGTTAGATGGAGTCTGGTCATTGCGGCTGCCAGTGTGCTGGGCGTCCAGGGCTTGTCGGGCTACAGGCAAATCCAGGCGCTGCGCAGTCCGTTTCTGCGCGACTGGTCGGCAAGCTTCCTGCAAGTGATCGAGCCGGGGGCATGGGTGCTCATGCCCCCGGCAGGCTCGCCCGTATTCCTTCAAGGGTGGGCGCTGCGTTATCGCGCCTGGGCTGTGCCGGATGGGTCATCGGTTACCATGGTCGCCCCGCCTGGTTTCAGCCCTCCCGGCCCGCCTCCCGGCTATCTGACCTGGGAGGCTGCCGCGCCTGAGCTTCCCCACCATCCGGTGTATGCTCTGACACTGGAAGACACGCGCCTGGCTGGCAAGGGTGTGGCAGCGGTCAAAGGGCCGGGAGGTGATACTCTGGGTTACAAGGTTCTCTGGCCACCTACTCGAAAAACAATGTCGAGTTCATGGCGCCTGCACGGCCGCGAGCAGGTCGAGAAGACCCCAGCCGGATGTGTTATTCGGGATGCGCCGCCCCGGACGCCCCCCACAGTTCTCCGTGGTTCGCCTGGGAGCCGCGTTCTCCGTATCTCTCCGAAAATGAGAACTGCAACCGGAGTCGGGTGTGTTATAGTTATGGCATCGGAAACAGTAGTAACGACTCACCTGCCCCGGACGCGGGTGCCGGGGTCAGTCGTTCTCACGAATGCCCGATGGATCAGGCTTGTTTGAGGAGCAATCAGCCTATGTCCGCCATACGAGATCTTCTATTCATCTTGGCCGCGGCCCTGGTCCTCGCGGCCTGCGGCTCGGCGACACCGTCGGGATCGGGGTCGGGCGCGCGGTCGTCGCTCATCCCACCGTCACCAGGTCCTTGAGCTGCTCGAAACGGCGCTGGCCGATGCCGGGGACCTCGAGGAGCTCGTCGACGGTGGTGAAGGGGTGGGC
>Ga0184633_10001278_pt1 | contig 10339 bp, 7 predicted proteins | sample PLM31_170_b1_FD_133156 | JGI IMG/M metagenome (GOLD analysis project Ga0184633, IMG submission 133156) | Groundwater sediment microbial communities from an aquifer in East River, Colorado, USA - PLM3-1_170_b1 | ecosystem: Environmental > Terrestrial > Soil > Riparian zone | place: USA: East...
GGAATTTTTCCGCGACAGCCTTCTCCTGGCCAAGTTCCGATGGGCCATGGTGGCGTTGGGGGGCGGCCTGGTCGCTGTCCTCACCGCGACCGTTGGGGTGCCGGCCAACCCCGGGCCGATCTTCGTCGTCATCGGCGGGTTCGTCCTCGAAAACCTGGTCTTCACGCTCCTTTCCCGGCGGGGGCTGACCCAGAAAGACGCGCGGTGGGAGCGGCTCATTCTGGACTGGCAGGCCGTGGGCGATCAGCTGCTTCTGGGCGCGCTGATCCTCGTCACGGGCGGGATCGAGAGTCCGGTTGTCTTCGTGACCTTCGCCTCCCTCGTGGCGACCACGATGACCGTGCCCCGCCTCGGGCGCGTGTACTTCCACGGGGTATTTGCCGTGATCATGGTCGCCGGGGCGTCGTGGCTCGTGCAGCGCGGGTGGGGACTCGCGCGCTCGCCGGCCCTTCGGGAGGGCGAGGTGCTTGAGCGCCTGGCGATCTATGCTCTTTCCGTCGCCTTTGTCCTTCAGGCCGGGACCATGCTCTACCGCATGGCCCGCGAGCGCCAGCGCCGTGCCCTGCTCCTCCTGACCGCCGGGCAGACCTTCTCCTCCCACGCCACCCGCGAGGAGATCCTTTCCAGCGGGCTGGTGAACCTCATCCGGGCCAGCCACACCACCGCGGCCCTCGTCTGGCTCAACCAGGGGGAGGCGCCGCATTCATCCTCGGCTCCCGTCAACGGATTTTTGCTCCGGGAGGGGGGGAAGCTCCGGGAGGCGTTTGTCGGGGCTCCCGCCGACTTCGGGCTCCCGGATGTGGGATCCCGGGCAGAGCGCGTCGAGCTGTCCGAGCCGCTGGCCTCCAAGCTCGACCTGGGAGCCGCCAGCCCGGCGCTGGCCCTGCCGCTCGTTGGGCCCCGCGGAGCCATCGGTGGCGTGCTGCTCGTCGGAGAGGGGCGCCAGGTTTTCTTCCGGAGTGAGATTGCCACCTGCGAGACGCTGGCCAGCCAGCTCACCATCGCGCTGGAAAACACCCGGCTTCACACAGACCTCCAGCAGCGTGTGGCAGAGCTCCAACGGACCCAGGCCAAGCTCGTGCAATCGAGCAAGCTCGCAGTCCTCGGGGAGCTCGTGGCCAACATCGCCCACGAGTTCAGCAATCCCCTCACCAGCATCATTGGCTACGCCTCGGAGCTGCGGCTCTCTCTGCCGGAGCGCGACCCACGGCGGGACGAGGTCATGATCATCGAGGGCGAGGCGCTTCGGGCGCGAAAGATCGTCCGCGACCTCCTGGACTTCTCCCGCCAGCGCGCGCCCGCCCTGGAGCTGGTCCGCATCAACCTGCTGCTCTCCCGGGTGGTGTCCATGCTCAGGCACCAAGCTCGGGTGGCCAACGTTGAGCTGGAGGAGGAGTACGGGGTGGATCTGCCGACCGTGCGGGCCGACGCCGATCAACTCCGTCAGGTCTTTCTCAACCTGGTTTCCAACGGGCTGGACGCCATGCCCCGTGGTGGCCAGCTCCGAATCGCCACGGGTCTCACGGAGCAGGAGGGGGAATACTGGGTCGAAGTGACAGTTCAGGATACCGGGGCCGGTATCGCCCCGGAGCATCTCGACCGGGTCTTTGATCCGTTCTTCACCACCAAGCCGGAGGCGAAGGGGATGGGGCTCGGACTGTCGGTGAGCCTCGGCATCGTGGAGAGCCACAAGGGGCAGATCCTCGTCGAAAGCGAGCTCGGTCGTGGATCGACGTTCCGGGTCCGCCTCCCGACGTCGCCGCGGCTCGGAAGGAGTTCTTGACAGACGCCGCGGCGTTGCCTCATCATGAGCGGCACGCTTCCGGTGACTGGAGGGAATTCCCCATGCCGCGACTGATCAAAATCTACGACACGACGCTCCGCGACGGGACCCAGGGTGAAGGCGTGGCCTTCTCCATGGAGGACAAGGTCCGGATCGCTCAGCGCCTGGACGCCCTCGGGGTGCACTATATTGAAGGCGGCTGGCCCGGTTCCAACCCGAAGGACCTGCGCTTCTTCAAGCGCGTCCAGGATGCGGTGTTCAAGACCGCCAAGATCGCCGCCTTCGGGGCGACCCGGCGGCCCGGCGTGCGGCCCGAGGAAGACGGTAACCTCCAGGCGCTGGTCGAGGCCGGTCCCCCCGTCGTCACCATCTTCGGGAAGTCCTGGGATTTCCACGTCACCACCGCGCTCGGCACCACGCTGGAAGAAAACCTGGCGATGATCGGTGAGTCGATCGTCTTCCTCCGGAAGCACTTTGAGGAGGTCATCTACGATGCCGAGCATTTCTTTGACGGGTTCAAGCGGAACCGGGAGTATGCGCTCCGCACCCTCCTCACCGCTGAGGCCGCGGGCGCCCACTGCCTCGTGCTCTGTGACACAAATGGCGGGAGCCTGCCTCACGAGGTCTTGGAGATCGTTCGTGAAGTGAAGAAGGTCGTGAAGCCCGCCACGCCGCTCGGCATCCACGTCCACAACGACACCGAATGCGCGGTGGCCAACTCGCTGGCGGCCGTGTCCGAGGGTGTCAACCACGTCCAGGGCACCATCAACGGCTACGGGGAGCGCTGCGGCAATGCCAACCTCGTCTCAATCATCCCGAATCTCATCCTCAAGATGGGGCTCCAGTGCATTCCCGAGGGCCACCTGAGGGAGCTGAGGGATGTCTCCCGTTTCGTATCCGAGCTGGCCAACCGCAAGCCGTGGCAGGCCCAGCCCTACGTCGGCGACTCCGCCTTCGCCCACAAAGGGGGGATCCACGTCTCCGCGGTGGTCAAGCATCCCGAGACGTACGAGCACATCAATCCTGAACTGGTGGGCAATCGCCGGCGGGTGCTCGTCTCGGAGCTTGCGGGCAAGTCCAACATTCTTTGGAAAGCGAAGGAGTACGGGATCGACATCGACAAGGACACCCCGGATGCCCGGCGCATCCTCCAGACCATCAAAGAGCTCGAAGACCAGGGCTATCAGTTCGAGGGCGCGGAGGCGTCCTTCGAGCTCCTGATGGAGCGCGCCCTCGGGAACCACCTCCCCTACTTCGAGCTGGAGGCGTTCCGCGTGGTCGTGGAGGAGCGGCAGGGGGACCGGGAGCCGCTCTCGGAGGCGACGGTGCGGATTAAGGTCAAGGGAATCGCCGAGCACACGGCCGCGGAAGGCAACGGGCCGGTCAACGCGCTCGACAACGCGCTCCGGAAAGCTCTTGAAGAGTTCTACCCGACCCTCCGCGAGGTGACCCTGCTCGACTACAAGGTCCGAATCCTGGACGAGTTCAAGGGGACGGCGGCCAAGACGCGGGTCCTCATCACATCCGGGGACGGCGACGAGTCCTGGGGCACGGTCGGCGTCGCGGATAATATCATCGAGGCGTCCTGGCAGGCCCTTGTGGATTCCATTGAGTACAAGCTCCGGCGCGACGAACGCCGGGGACGACGATAACCCGCGGGGATCCCGGATGCGCATCCTGGTCGTGGACGACGAACCGCCCATCATGACCCTGTGCCTGAAGGTTCTCGGGCGACTCGGCCACGAGGTCGAGGGGGTCACGGCCGGCGAGGAGGCCGTTTCCAAGCTGGCCGGGGCGCCGGTGGACCTTCTGGTGGTGGACTACAAGATGCCGGGCGTGAACGGCTTCGAGGTAGTCCGGCGTGCGCGTGCGCTTCGGCCCGGCATCAAGGTGGTACTCATCACCGGCCGTGGCACGCGCGAGGTCTTGAGCGAGGCCATTGAGGGGAAGTTCGATGGTATTCTCGTCAAACCCTTCACCCCGGAAGAGCTCGCTCACACAGTCACTGCTGCCCTCGCGTAACTAGACCCCCCGTTGCCATCGTGTCAGGACACTCTGGCACGATACCTACAGAAAGTGTCACATTTGGCCGGTAGGGCAATATGACAACCCATTGATTTCACATAAATACACAGATTTATTTCTATGTTTCCTTGGCACCTCTCCTGCACGATAACCGCGCGGCGAACTTTTATCCTGTCGCCGGCGTGTCCCCAATCCTAGGAAAGCAGGGGCAGTGAGCGGTGCTGGGAGAGGACGGATCCAAGCGGCTCCTCACCAGGGGGTCTGATTATCCTGCGGCACCAGGAGCCTGAGGAGCCGGTGGGGTCCGCCTTTACCCGATCGACCTCATCCATGGTTACGGCTTCCTCGAGACCGTGATCGCCGACCTTCACTCGCACCGGATAGGGGTGGGGAATCGAAGCCTCCGGGCTCCTCCTGGCCTACGCTCTGGACCATATCGGGATCCACTGGGTCGAAGCGAAGGTGTTCGCCTACAACCAGCTCAGCATCAACGCCCTCCGCCGCAACGGGTTCCGTCAGGAGGGGGTGCAGGGCTCCACGTTTTCGTTCACGCTACTGCTAGAGCCGGTCCCGGCTCAGGAGGTTCACCATGGCTGAGGCGGTCGGGGCGGGGAAGGCGGTGAAGATCCTCCACATCGAGGACGACCCGGACAACCGGGGCCTGGTTCGCCAGCTCCTCGTGGCCGAGGGCTACCAGCTTCTGGAGGCGGAGGACGGGCTGGAGGGCATCGACAAGGCCGTGCGGGAGGAGCCCGACCTGGTCCTGCTGGACATCGGGCTGCCGCGCTTCAACGGCTACGAGACCGCGGCCGCGCTCCGCGCCTTTCCTTCCCTCGTCACCACGCTGATCGTCGCGCTCACCGTCTACACGAACCCCGGCGACCGGGAACGGATCCTCACAGCCGGGTGCAACGGGTACATCGCCAAGCCGATTGACGTGGATCGCTTCCCCGGCCAGGTGGCGGAGTTCCTGCGCGGGAAACGCGAGCACGTGGAGCCCGCGCAGCAGAGCGGCTACCTGCGTGAGTTGAACCAGCAGCTGGTTCAACGGCTGTTCCAGAAGATCCAGGAGCTGGAGAGGGCCAACCGCGATCTGACCGCCCGCAGCGCGCAACTGGAGAGCCTCCACCGCATCGGGGAGCAGATCACCTCCCAGTTGAGCTTCGTGACACTGGTGGGCGAGCTCCTGCCCTCTCTGGCCCTCGGCCTCGGCTTCACCGAGCTGGAGGTGTCGCTGGTGGACCCCGAGACGGGGAGGCTGGTCAGCTGGCCGCTCCCGGAGCCGCGAAAGCCGGCGCCCGCGGGGACGAGCGAGGGGCGAATGCTGGAGGTGCCCCTCGCGATTCAGGGACGCATCACCGGACGGCTGCAGGCTCGCGTGATGTCGAGCGAGCTGTCGGCGGCGGATGCCGAGCAGATCCTCAGGATCGTTGCCAGCCAGGTGGCCGTAGCGGCCGAGAACGCGCGGCTCTACGAGGGGCTCCGGCGGCAGATGGAGGACCTCCGGGCGACGCAGGCCCAACTGGTCCAATCGGCAAAGCTCGCCGCCATCGGGCAGCTGGCCGCGAACGTTGCCCACGAGATCAACAACCCCATGACGAGCATCCTGGGCTACGCCACGTTCATGCTGGAGGAGGGCGTGGAGGCCGCCTCGCGCATCGAGTACTTGAAGACCATCCGGAGCGAGGCGCTCAGGATCTGCGAGACCGTGCGGGCGCTCCTGGATTTCTCTCGTCAGCGCGACTTTACCTTGGAGCGGGTGGACGTGACCCAGGTCGTGAAGGACACGCTGGCCCTGGTTCGACGCCACGCCACGCTGTCGAGTATCGCCATCGAGGAGAAGTACGACCCCGACCTGCCGCTGATGGACGTGGACGTTCCCCAGTGCAAGCAGGTGTTCCTCAACCTCATCACCAATGCGCTCGACGCCATGGCCCAGGGCGGCACGCTCACCGTGACCGCCATCCGGGATGGGGAGTTCGTGCGGATCGACTTCGCCGATACCGGCGCGGGGATTCCGGCGGCCAACCTCGGGAAGATCTTCGATCCCTTCTTCACGACGAAGCCCGCGGTGAAGGGGACCGGCCTCGGGCTGTGGGTGGGCCTGGGCATCATCCAGTCTCACGGGGGCACCATCGACGTGCGAAGCGAGGTTGGCAAGGGGAGCATCATCTCGGTCAAGCTCCCCATCCCCACGCCGCCTCCGACGTTTAGCTGATCGACCCGCCCGCAAGGGGCGGGTGCCACGACCCGCTTCGCGGGTGCCCGCAAAGGGCTCGCCTTCGCTCGCGCTTGCGCCCCTTCCGCGGTCAGGTCGCGAATTTCTGCCGGAGCCAGTCCACGATCTCCTGGATGGAGGAGTCCACCCCCCACAGCTCGGCCACCCCCATCGCTTTGAGCTCCCGCATCTCCTTCGGGAGCATAGTGCCGCCGCCGATCACGGTGATGTGTCCCGCGCCTTGCTCCCGCAGCAACTCGAGGATCCGGGGGAAGACGATCATCTGGGTTCCGGAGAGGATCGAGAGGCCGATGACGTCCACGTCCTCCTGCACCGCCGTCGCGACGATCTGTTCCGGGGTCTGGTGGAGGCCCGTGTAGATCACCTCGAAGCCGGCGTCCCGGAGAGCTCGCGCCACGACCTTGGCTCCCCGGTCGTGGCCGTCCAGCCCCGGTTTTGCCACCAGAATCCGAACTTTGCGCTCAGGCATTATCCGGGTTAAAACACAATGGGTTCACGGTAGAGCCCGAACACGTCTTTCAGCGCGTTGACGATCTCGCCGAGGCTGGCCTGGGCCCGGACGCATTCCACCGTGATCGGCATCAGGTTCTCGTCCGTGCGCGCGACGTCCCGCAACTCGTTCAGGAGCTTGAGGACTCTGGCGGAATCCCGCTCCCGCTTCACCCGGGCCAGCCGCTCTTTCTGGAGCTGCTCCGTGCGCGGGTCCACGGAGTGCAGCGGGATCGGGGGATCCTCCGATTCCGGTTCCCGATATCGGTTCACGCCGACCACGGTCTTCTCGCCCTTCTCCTTGGCCACCTGATAGGTATAGGCGGAATCGGCGATCTCCTGCTGGAAGAAGTTGCGTTCGAGCGCTGCGACGGTCCCACCCATCCCGTCGATCCGCTCCAGGTAGCCCCAGATCTCCTTCTCCGTCTGATCCGTAAGGGCCTCGACGAGATACGAGCCGCCGAGCGGGTCGATGGAATGGGCCACGCCGGTCTCTTCCAGCAGAATCTGTTGGGTGCGGAGGGCGAGCTTCATCGCATCCTCCGACGGGATCGCAAGCGCCTCGTCCATGCCGTTTGTGTGGAGCGACTGGGAGCCTCCAAGCACGGCGGCCATCGCCTGGTACGCCGTTCGCGCCACGTTGTTCAGCGGCTGGACGGCCGTGAGGGAGGAGCCGGCGGTCTGGCAGTGAAAGCGCAAGCGCATGGACTCGGGTTTCCGGGCGCCGAACCGCTCTTTCATGATCTTCGCCCAGACGCGGCGCGCGGCCCGAAACTTCGCGATCTCCTCGAAGAAATCCGAGTGCGAAATGAAGTAGAAGGACAGGCGCGGAGCGAAGGCATCCACATCCAGCCCGGTCTTCCTCACCTCTTCCACGTACGCGATCCCGGCCGCCAGCGTGAATGCGGCCTCCTGGACCGCCGTGCTCCCCGCCTCGCGGATATGATAGCCGGAGATGTTCACGGGGTTGTAGCGGGGCAGGTGATGGACCGAATAGATGATCGAGTCGCGCACGATCCGGAGCGACGGCTTGACCGGGTAAATCCACTCCTTCTGGGCTGTGAACTCCTTGATGATGTCATTCTGGACGGTGCCCGAGAGCTTTTCCTTGGCGATTCCCCATTTCTCAGCGAGCGCCACGTACATGGCCAGGAGAATCCACGCGGTCGGGTTGATGGTCATGGAGACGCTGATGGAGCCCAAGTCAATTCCGAGGAATAATTCCTCCATGTCAGCCAGCGTGTCCACAGCGACGCCTTCGCGGCCCACCTCCCCGGCGGCGCGCGGGTCGTCGGAGTCGTAGCCCATCAGGGTCGGCATGTCGAAGTCCACGCTGAGCCCGGTCTGCCCCTGGGCGATCAGGAATTGGAGGCGCTCGTTCGTCGCGCGAGCGGTGCCGAAGCCCGCGATCTGCCTCATGGTCCACGGCTGAGCCCGGTACATGGTCGGGTAGGGGCCGCGCGTGAACGGATACTGCCCCGGGTACCCGAGCTTTTCGGCGTAGTCGAAGTCTTCGAGGTCTGCCGCCGTGTAGAGTCGCCTGACCTCCCGTCCCGACAGCGTGGTGAAGGAGCGTTTGCGCTCGGGTCGCCTGGCTTGAAACGCCGTCAGCTCGCTCTCCTCCCACGCCCTCAGCCCTCGCCTGATCGCCTCCAGTTTCTTCGGATCAAACATGGCTTGGTTCTCCGTGCGATACCCCCGACCCGACCGCGAGCCGCTTGAAGAAGATCAGCTCGCGGTAGCCCTGGGGAAGGTTGTCCACGTATCCGCTCGCGGTGAAGCCAAGGGCGCTGTGCATTCGGATGGAGGCGGTGTCGGTCTCCTCGGTGGAGGAGAAGAGGCGGGGGCTCGGGCTCTCCGCCTCGACGGCCCGGTACAGGGCCGCCACCACCTCGGCCCGGCGCTGCTCCGCAACGCCGACCAGCGTGACGAATGTGCAATTGAACCAGTCGGTCCGGTACGCCAGGAACCCCTCCACGCTGCCGGTGTCGCCAGCGACGAGCAGCTGGCGGCGGTCGAATGCCGCTTGGACGAGCGTCCGCCCGCGCTGGGGGCCGACTCTGGTGGCCGCCAGGTTGGCGCAGGCAGGGAGATCATCGGGCTGAGCGCATCGAATCTCCATCGTGATTTCTCTAGCGTGAGGTGAGCTCGCGGAACAGATCTCGGTTGTCGATGACCCGCCGGGCCTTGAATTCGCTGCGTTCGAGCTGTCCAGGCGGGACGAGCTGGACCGCGGCTCGGATGCCGATGACCGCGCGGAGTCGATTTTCTATTTCCAGGCGGAGCGCGTCGAGGACGCCCGGGCGACGGCCGGCCTCGGCGCCGACCTCGGGGCGGTACTCCGCCTGAACGACCAGCTCGTCCATGGTCTCCTCCCGGCTGATGATGATCCGGTGCTCCTCGCCGAAGCCGTCGATGGCGCGCAGGACCTCCTCGATGGCGCTTGGGTACACGTTTTCGCCCCGCACGATGAACATGTCGTCCACGCGCCCGTAGATCCCCTTGGGCAGCCGCGGGTAGGTGCGGCCGCACTCGCACGGGTCGTCCGTCCAGGTGGCGAGGTCCCCCGACCAGAGGCGGATCATCGGCTGGGAGGTGCGTTCCAGGTGCGTATAGACGGGGACGCCCTCCTTGCCGAAGGGAACGATCTCCCGGCTCTCGGGGCGCAGGAGCTCCGCGTACACAATGTCCTGCCAGAGGTGCATCCCCGTCCTGAACTCGCACTCGGCGTTGGTCATCCACGGCGTCATCTCGGCCATGGACCCCGTGTCCACGCAGATCGCGCCATACGTGTCCTCGATTCGGCGCTTCGTGGGGGGGATGCCGGCGCCGGGCTCGCCCGAGAAGAAGAGGATCCTGAGACCGAATTCCCTCGGATCCATGCCCTCCGCGCGCGCCTTCTCGGCGACGTAGAGACCGTACGAGGGCGTGCCGTAGAAGGCCGACGGCTTCATCTCCCGGAGCCAGCGGAGGGCCATCAGCGTCTGGCCCGGCACGCCGGCGCCGAAGGGGAAGGCGGTCGCGCCCAACCGCTCGACCCCCGCGAGGGCGCCCCAGCCCCCCATGTAGAGGCTGAAGAACGAGCCGAAGAAGACGGTGTCCGAGGGTCTGAGGCCGAATCCCCACATGATGCGCGCATGCGCATTGGCGATGCGGCGCCAGTCATCCCGTCCGATGGCGAAAGCCGTGGGCTTCCCGGTGGTCCCCGAGGAGCCGTGGATGTGGTAGACCTCCTCTCGGCGGACCGAGAGGTACGACCCGAAGGGCGGATGATCGGCCTGATCCTGGCGCAGCTCCTGCTTCGTCACGACCGGGACCTTCCGGAAGTCGTCGAGGTTCTTGATGTCGCCCGGTTCCAGTCCCGCAGCCTGCCACTTCCGCCGGTAGAACGGCGCGCGCTCCCAGGCCCACGCCATGACGGCACGGATCTTTCCGAGGACCTCTCGGTCACGCGCCTCGGGATCCTGGCACTCCCGCTCCTTGAACCAGTAGCGCGATCCCGGTGGCGGGCAGTAGTGGTCGTCGTACTCCGGGGGCCACTTTCTCACGACCGGAGGAACCCCCGGATCGCGCGTCGTGTCTTCGCGTTTGTCCCGAGAAGGACCGTGTAGTGGTTGGTGTTGGGCACCACGACCAGCGTCGATTTCGGGATCGCGTTGGCCATCGCCTCCGCCTCCTCCCGGGTCATCAGGCAGTCGGTCGTCGTCAGGAGACCGTCGGGGGCGCGGAGGATCAGCGTCGGGCATCGCACCCGGTGGTGGTACACCCAGAGCCGTTCGCGCGCGAGGTTGGCCAGCTCCTCC
>Ga0184633_10001279_pt1 | contig 10333 bp, 16 predicted proteins | sample PLM31_170_b1_FD_133156 | JGI IMG/M metagenome (GOLD analysis project Ga0184633, IMG submission 133156) | Groundwater sediment microbial communities from an aquifer in East River, Colorado, USA - PLM3-1_170_b1 | ecosystem: Environmental > Terrestrial > Soil > Riparian zone | place: USA: East...
CCAGCGGCAACCGTGATCCCATTCTCTGTCGCCTGAGCATCGCCGGTGATCGCCGCGACGTTAATGGCGTTTAAGGTGCCTCCGGTATGGTTAGCGTTGGTGATTGCTATGTTGATTCCATTGATAGTATCTTCCACGCCATTCATTGCGTTCAGCGCTTCATTGAACGCCCACAAGTTCCCACCAAAACCAGCCCCAGGTTGACTATCGATGAGAAGCCCATTTGTACCACCTGAATTTCTGGCTTGGAATATGTTTTGATCATCCGTGTCAGGAGCATTAAATATAAAACCTACCCCAGCATCCGACGTGAAAGTCGCTGCATCAATCACAGTAAAATCTGCTACTGTGAAGTCTACTGTTGTTCCATCATCGGTTATGGACGATGGAGTAACGTCGGTAGCGTTGAATTTCGCAACGGCATTCAGCGTGCCGTTCAACCCGAGTTGAGTTTGCACCTGGGCCGTAGTTTGGTCAACCCAGTTGCTTCCGTTGTAAAACAGGAAGTCGCCATCCGCAGCAGCGGTGATGACAACGTCTGTTAGGCTGTCAAGCCCACCGCTCGCCCCTACGGTCTCCCACCCGAGAAGCGGATCCCGCACGTAAACGGTAGAGTCCGGGCTGGTGCCTTCGGCTACCAATACGAAGATTTCGCCTACGGCACCGGAAGCCGGCAATGTCGCGCCCACCCTGTAAGCCATCTGTTCGCGTAGCTCATGTCCAAACACGGACATGACTAGAACGGTAGCCGCAATCAAGCCAGCCAAAATGCTAAGCACTTTTCTCATTGTTTCCTCGTGGTCGATATCTGGTCATGTCTGGGCTGGACGCTGCCTGCTTCATTGGTTGCACAGGGCCAAACAGCTCTTCATCGCTCTGGCGATGTGGCACCCTGCGCCCTGCGGAGTTTACGTTCGGATTTGGCCTTCTAGGCATCATGACTTCTGGCTCGTCCATGTTGGGTCTGCTCCGCTTGCTTCCTTGTCTGGGGTCCCCCGCTGCATGATCCAAACGTAGAACGGAGACGTGTTGTTGCTGAGAGTGTCCTGCGGTACAAAGCCGACCCTGACAGCGCCGGATCGTGCCGATTTGACACGTGACGTCAACGGAGCCCTCGCGTTACCTGCTAGCGAAGCCATCTGGCATCCCCATAAACACTCTGGGCTTTCTCCAGGTTGCAAGGCCGTGCAAGAGGTGGTCGACCTCGCGCTTGTACACTCCGATGACGGTCGTTCCCTTGACTTTTTGAATAGCCTTCCAGATGTCTGCAGTCTTCTCAGATAGCAAGTAACCGCCGAACAGTCCCGATGCAATCAGCGGGGGGAGCCATGAGTCCAGACAGAACGTGAAGCCCTGGGATCCGCCTTCGTAGTAATTGTCAACTGGGTCTGAAGTGAGCGTGACAGTTCCGGTAATAGTTGTGGCTGCGATGTCAGTCACTTCCTCGTACCCGAGAGCGGCTATGCCTTTGTCCCAGAACAGCAGCGTTCCCTGACTGGGCAACTCGTCTTCCGCCCCGAAATGATACCTCTGAATATTGGCGTCTGACAGTACGTCGCTCCACAACGCAACCTGTCCAACTTGTACCGGCGGCCCTGTGGCTCCAGCCGGAGTGCACCCTATTGCCACCGGCTGAGCGTTGAGAACAATGTTCCTGGTGTGGGCAGGGGTCCCATCGGCCACACCGTCTCTCCAGAAATTGGCATTGCTCAGATCCCATGTAACGAGAGTCGAATGAGTGACTCCGTCTACCGTGTAGGCTGTATTGCCAACGTCTACTTCTTCTATAGCAGAATCGTCAGTAATGAACGAAACGATCTCATTAGCACCCATGCCAAGCATCCACCCGGGCTGGCCAGCCGTTAGACCAAGTCTTTTCCCGAGAAGGTATCTGGCTCCAGAGCCGGCGAGAAGCCTGATCCAGCAAGCGATAGTGAGCGTGCCCGGGTTGTCCCATGTTGGGTTGTCATCATACTCAACGTTGTTGCCATGGTTGTCGGTTGAGCCGAAATTGTACATTAGACTCCCTGGAAGTCGACTGAATGCGCTGGGCCGAAAGGCTCGCCACATTGCAGCGCGTCCAACCTGACGTTAAGATTGGATCCTGTTACGGTAGACCCGATAACGTCTATATTTAGACGCCCTAGCTTGTTGACCGTATTAGCTGCAAGGAATTCTCCGGACGCCCCAAACCAGCCACTGAAGCAGTTAGCGGAGATGTCTGACGTGATAGGCGTCATGTCTCCTACGCCGTCGCCATCCGCAATCGCCACGGCCGCGGCGATGAACTCTGTCCATGTTGGTGCTGCTGCTGTCAACTTCTCGAAGTTGAGAGTGATGCCGGCGCCGGTTGGATCTGTCGTTACAAACACCTGAGCCCTGACGATGCGCGTCGGTCTGCCGAATGTAAAGTATCGCTTGCCGTCCCCAATGGACAAAACTCCAGGAACGATCAGATTAAGCGAACCTCTCACGATTGGCTCTGGGGTCCAGAAGGTGGGCACGTAGGCCGCCAGGTTAACCACTCCGCCAGAGAAGTACGCTGACCCTGCGGATGCCATTTCGCATCTGAACTCCAGCTTGGTGCCAGCCGCGCTGATGGTGTGCTGTAGAGATAGCCACTCCCAACCAGCGGCACCTGTGTGGTAGCTTGAAGCGGTCTGTGTGTTGCCGTTGTCGATGACGATCCTGGCCTGGTTTGCGACTGTGGCGTAGACCCACATTCCGGCCCCGACCTCTTCGGTCTCCCCGGTAAAGTGGTCCATCATGTCGGTAGTGCTGAAGATGAGCTGCTGGGCGCTGGCAGTTCCAGAGCTCCACGTCAGCTTCATGCACTTCGCGCCTACCTTGCGTCGCGTGTCTGCTTCGCTGGCGCCTGATATAATGACCGTGGCGTTCGTAAGGGCATAGTAGGACGGGGCGCTGGTAAGCCCTGCATCCCACAGCCAGAACGTAGAGTTCTTGAGCAGGTTGACCGATGAGGCAAATTGCGATCTGAGCTGGGTTGCAGTAACGATGGTGGATGGGGCTATGAGGGCCCCCGCAGCGTCGATTACCGTTGAGAGCCTGGCGTTGAGAGAGGCGGTTGAACCCCTAGCAGTGACCATCTCGTTCAGGATAGTGAACAGCTCAACTGTTGGGTTGGTGGTGGAGTGCAACATGCCGTCGAGGGCATCTCGCATCTCGTTGATGAAGGCGAGGTCGATGACGGTCCCCGTCTGGCCAGTCCCATCATCGTTAGAGTAGTCCGGCCAGTCCGGGGTCGCATCATCCAAAAGCAGACCGATTGGTAGGAAGATGAATGGAAGAAGTAAGCCTATCCAATCGGGCAAGAATTCGAGAAACATCCGAAGCCCCCTCTGTACCCTGGAGTCCAGCGCGAAGCGCGCCAGACTAAGCTTCCGCCAGAACCTCCTCGACAGGCTTGGCCATGTCGGCTAGATCCTTCAGGAAGCGTTCCTTGAAGTCTTTGTCGCCCAGAAGCATTCTCTTCATGCCCTGGTATGCCCCCTCGCGCTGCTTTGCGGACTCGGTGTCCTGGTCCCATATGCGGCCAGCGTAGAAGGCGTCTGATCTGTAGATCGAACGTACCTCGAAGAGGTCCCTGGTCTCGAAGTTGCCATCGCCGAACTGGGCTGCCCGGTTGTCGCCAGGGAAAACTTGCCCGGTGTTCGGGTCTACCTTGTCGATCTGGCCCTTCAAGAGCAGGCGGTATCTGGCGTGGATGGCACCGAATTTGTACCTGGTACGCATCGGGATTTGGTACTCGTCTTCTCCGTAGAAGCCAGAGAGGACCCATACCCCGCCGTCGTTCTTGAGTTTCTCTTCGTAGTCGTCGTAAAGCTTGATGTTCGGTTTCGTGTCTGAGCTGATCTCCCGAGGGCAGAGATCATCTTTCCGTGTTGGCTGTCTACGCGCCATTGTCGTTACCTTTCGTATCCCCCCGAGAGGGGCGGGTGATTGTGGGTTAAGAAAGTAGGAGGGGGCGTATTCCTCCACCCCCTCCCGAGTGAACCGAAGGTTTCCTTCAGTGGCTACGGCAAAGAACCGTAGTATCCGTGAAAATTCAGCTCGTCGTCGGTGTCAGTCAAGGCGCCCGCCGTTGCAGCGTTCGCTCGAATGAGGAGAATCGACCCGGGATCGCCGAAGAGCGGCGAAAGCAGGAAGTTCACCGAGCTGGCCAACAGGGTGTTGTCAGACAGCGTAACCGAGTAGATCAGGCGAGTAGTCGGCACTCCATCGTGGGCGTTTCCGCCTGTAAATGAAGTTCCGCCAACCCCAGACGGGGGACCGTAGGTGAGAGCATAGATCTGAAACAAGTCGGCCGCGTCGCTGTTCTGAAGAGCAGCAAACCGCGTCACGAAAGGAATCAGATTGCCCGACACCGGGTTACCCTTGAGATACTGAACCTGACCGCTACCTGCCGAACTACGAGTCAAGAACGGTTCGATGCTGAACTTGCCTTCGTAGGTTCCGTCTCGCTCCGGACGATTGATCCAAGGAGCGAAAAGCCCCGGAATTTCATCGTGCACAGAACTGTCAGGATAGAGACCGACTCCACCAATCCGGCTGGCAACTGCGTCAGCGGGATCTAGGAAATCGGTACCGGCTATGGTTTCGGTTCCAAGCGCGCCAACCAAAACGGCCACCCATTTGTGGTCGTCGGTGTTGGCGTTGATAACTCTTACCAATTCGCCGAAGGTGTTGCAGTCACCATCGGAAACATCCAGGGAACTGTTGACAAGCCCGCAAACGTCTCCAACGTTGACATCCAGAGCCGCAGTGGATTCGAGCGCTTCGGAACCGGTCGTCCCGGTGAAGAACTCAAACACATCTGTAACCCTGTCTACCGTTGCAGAGATTGCAGACCCGGTATACTTCACCAAGATCAACGGGTTTTCGTCGTTGATCGTGAAGTCTGAGACCGGAGTCTCCACCTTGACGCCGGCGAGATTGTACTGGGCCAGCGAGATAGAGCCGACCAAGAGAAGCGCGAGTGAGAATAGGATCTTCTTCATTTGCATCCCTCCCTTAGGTCTTGAGGCCGAAGAACTTCATGTGTGAACGCTCCAGACTCACTTCGACTCCAGCGTCTGACAGATATTCCTCAGTCTCTCCGTCAACCCCGTTTCCGCCGCGACCCTTCAAGAGCTTCGTGTCACGACCAACGTGGAAGACGTACCTGACGTGATTCATGTCGACCAGAAACGCCTTATCTGAGTTTGCGCCGTCAAACAATGGGTGATCGATGAGAACGATCTTCCCGTGGGCGGACTTGAACACCATTGCGTCCAGTCCGTAGACCTTGTCTTCCGGAACGTAGTACAGGCGATTCTTGGCCCAGGTTTCGAACTCGGTGATGTACCGAGCGCCGGCGAAAAACACCTTGGTTTTCTTTCCAAGTTTTCCGCCCTTGCCATCGCGCATACCGACTTCGAGTGCTTCCGTGAGGTTGCGCTCGTTGAAGTCGATGTTGTTGATGTCGTAAGAATTGGTTGCGATGTAGTAGTCGAGTCCACCAGTGAAAGAGATGGTCTTTCCGGAAGTGGCGTCTGTCTGCGTGTCCCTGACACCCCAAATGAAAGTCTCTTCCATCGAGATTGCATGCTCGACTCCCTGCCACCTACGCTCGATGTTCGGATCGTTTCCGCCGAACATGCGAGTTACCGCATCCCTACCCGTGAAACTGAAGGGCGTGCGGAACTGCTGAGTGTAGTTGAAGGGCGTCCTGGCCTGAACCGACTTGGATGTTCCAACGTCCGCGCCCTCGACGTACGCATTACCGATGATTTGCAGTTCCGTGTTATCATCGATGTTCTGTTGCGTTCCGTTGAGTCCGCGAGTGACCGTCAGAGTGTTTGAGGAGACAGCCGTGACGAGCAGGCGCTCGCCAGTGACCACCACCAACACGACATCCCACTGTTTGAATCTGGCACCGTTGTCGACCACGATAGACACGTCGTTGTTGTCGTAACCGGCCGCCGCGTTGACTCTGTCTTCGCGGGGGAACCGGTCCTTCTCTTGCCAGTAATACTGGTACTGGCCAACTTCACGTCTTCCCGTTGTCTTCACCGTCAGCAAAGTCAGCGCGTTCGCGTTTGAGTCGTATTCGAGAATGTCGTCCCGAACGTCGATCTTCAACCGGATCGCGTTAACGTCAGTGACCGCGCGTATACCAGTGACAATCGTGGGTGCCGTAATGGGTCCCTGAAATTGATTTGCCATTACTTACTCCCTAGGTTACCTAAGCGACACCGAAGAATCTGGCTTGGGGCGTGGCCCTTCCAGCCTCCCTGATGGCCCTGCGCTCTTCGGCCTCTACGGCTGTCTGAGACGCAACGTTCCCGGTACTGGCCGGCGTGGCGCCTGTGCCACCCTCTGCTTCATCTGTTGCTATCGCTTCAGATTGTTTGATAAAGCGCCCTTGCGAATCCCTAGAAAGCTGTGCTACCTGACTAACCATCTGACCATTGACCTGTTGGGCTGGAGCAGGCGCTCTGCGGGCCATAATATCCTTGGCCTTGTAGATCGCCATGTCCATCCCGTCCCTAGACATCCCGAATCCTGGGTACGCTCGGACAAGTCTTCCCCATAGCTGGACAGCTTCCAACGCAAGATCCTTCTGAAACTTGTCCCCGTGCTCGTAAAGCTCAGGGAACGTAGCGTTTCCGTCCGCGTCGACATGGTTCACGGCACTCATAAACCACGATTTCACATGATTGTCGGCCTGCTGGAGCTGCTGGTACTCTTGATAGGGTCGTGCTACTTCTGCGATTTCGTCGCGGACCTTGCTGAGTACCTCAGAATCCAGATGGTCGCCAAGCTGTAAAAACGCAGCCTTGATCCCGGCTACCAATCCGTCGCGTTGCGCTACTGCGTTGACAGTGTCCCAATTGACAGACTCCAGGTATGGCTCTTTCGGCGATGGCTTCGTTGTGGCTTCGGTGGCTTTAGCCTTCTCAGACTCCTGCCACTCATACCACTCGTTCCAGCGCTTGACCAGATTTTGCGATTCCGCTACTTCCTGGCCCTGAGCTCGAACGCGACCTTCCATCGAGCGAAAATGCTGCTCTGCTGCATCTGGAGTGTCCCAGTCGCGGCCATAGAATCGGAATTTGGAGGCCTCTTGTGCCGCCAGTCCTTCTTGGGACGCGCCTGCTAGTGCTGGTTGAGAACTTGGTTGTTGACTTTGTTGACCGGTTGAGCTATCCTTCGGTTGGTCGGGTGAACCTTCCGTGGGGCTCTCAGTCGCCAGATCAGAAGTGTCCTGTCCGGCAGGAAGCCCGAGATCACCCTGGAACTCGTTCCTGCCTGACGGGGCTTCGGCTGGCTGACTGACGGGTATCTCGTCTGCCATATCTCTACCTCGTAGGTCGTGTCCCGGTGCTCGGGGCGACCTTAGTTCAATGATACAATGGAGGTAGTTCAGAGGTACTTTACTGTAGTAGCAGGACGTGGTAACCTGGCTTCGTGCCACGACTGGAGCCTAGAATCTATGAAGTCCTATCAGACACCAAAGCCGTCCCCGGGAACACTCTCACCAACTCCAACGTTTGGAGGCTGCGATTCAAAGCTATACAGACGCTTGGTGGCGCTTGCCAATGTCCAGGACCATGTGATGAGTGGCGGCCGGAGTTCATGCAGTTCGATCACGTCCAAGGCCCGGGCCACGGTGCTATTATGCGTCGCACTGACAAGGGTATCCGTCGTGCTTCTTCTGGGTGGTTCCGTCGTATTATTGCTGGCGACCACGTGGGGATACGCCTACTTTGTGCGAGTTGTCATTTCGCGATTACTCGTTTTGGAAGATGCCCTCACGAAATGGAAGCCATACACGAGGAGGAAAGATGAACGAAAGCCTTAAGGTCATGCTGGGACTGGCATTAGCGGTGTTGCTAGGCAACTTCTTGTTCGAACTCATCAAGATGGCGGTCTACTTCGCTTTTGTTAGGTAGACCAATGCCGGCCTTGCTAGCAACTTGCGTTTGCGGGTATAAGTTCGCGTTTGACTACGATTTTCGGCAAGTCCGATGCTCCAAGTGCAGCCTGCCATTTGACTGGAAAGCTAATCCGCACTGGACTGGATCTAGTCGCGGGTCCCTCGACGAGCAGGGCACCGCAGAGGTGTCTGGGCGCACCGGATACCGGAGGCCCGACTCCACCCCCAGGCTTCCGGGAGAGGCCGGCTACGAAGAGTACGCACGGGGCGCCAAGTCCGACCGAGAGGCCAGTATCGACCTCGGGCGAAGGACGCAGGACGACTAATGGAAAGACTCTTTCAGCTTATCTTTGACTTCATCCACCTGTTCCAGTTTTGGGTCGTCATCGACGCCATGGAACGCGGGATCGTCTACACTCTCGGCCGGGACGGCCGGTACATCGGCCCACGGGACGGAACCTTTAATACTGGATTCCACTGGTGCGCTCCCTTTAATATAGAGATGGCCATCACGTCATCGGTCCAGGAAGACTGGTCCAAACTGGAAGTGCAGTCCCTGATCACCCTGGACCAGTTCCCGGTCACAGTTCAGGGCACCTTTAGGTACAAGGTCATACCAGAAGAAGCCAAGGTCAGAGCCCACCAGGTCGAGCTGGGCGACGACGAGACCTCAGTGCCACTCGCTTTCCAGGCGGCCATCGGCGCCGCCGTTACGTTGGTTAAGAAAGAAAACCTGGAATTGGAGGCCATAAAGGAAATCATTCTTTCATTGGCCAGGAAGAACCTCAACCCCTTTGGATACAAAGTGTTCGAGTTCCAGTGGATTCAATGCAGCACTGGTCGTCAGTATAGAGTAATTACATGATTCGAATCGCCGACAGGATCTACCGGCTCTGGCATCGGGGTATCCTCGGAAAGGACATCCATGACACAATCACAGAGACCCTCGCCATCCTTGACAAGCGACACCCAACAGTTAAGCCACCCGTTGGAATCGCCGGATGGCTGGAGCGCTACGCTCACGGCACTCGTCGCGGAGGCGGCGGCCTCCCGGCAGTCGGTGGAACTGACCAAGAGCTACCTCGCCCGGCTGGCCAGAGAAACGAAGGCCCGCCTCAATCAGCTCGACGAACGAATTTTTTCCCTGGAGATGGAACGACCTAAGGACAAGGACAGCGCATGGAAATAACAGGCGGACGACTCGAAGATACCCTGGCTCGGCAGATGGCCGACATGCACGCCATTATCACGCTGGGGTGCTGCCAGGAGCTTCTCCGACGATGCCAGTGCTGCTTCTCCATCGATACCCTCGACTGCCTGATAACCAAAGCGCCAACCGGCCAACAGTGGTTCGAGGTCTGGTGCCGGGACTGCCTCGAATGGATGCACCTGATCTACAGCCACTACAAAGAACCTTCCCACTTCCAAGCGTTCGCCGGCATGCCAACGCACCCAGAGAACGTTCATTGAGATGTGCGTATTGCGGACGATTCATGGCGTTTGACAACACATGGTTTTACGCTCTTCGAAGGGACCGAAGGTCCCTGAATGACCCTTGGGTCATTCGACCAAAGCTGGGATGGTACGAAGTCCTGTGGATGCACAGCATATGTGCCAGCTCGGACGGACAAGTAGCTTGGGGACCATGAAGATGGCCAAGGACCGAAGGCCCTTAAGGGACCTGGGGTCCCTAGCCAAAGTCCGATTGCCGGAAAGTCGGAAACGTGTCCTGATCTACGAGCTCCGTACCACCAGCCGCGGAGCCATGGGGTTCAAGCGCCGGTGGGGCTGGGGTGCGCTGGCGCCCGACGGCTCTCTCATCCTGGGGTCCATCAGATGAGCCAAGGCAGATCCAGCAGATACTGTCTCAGAGGCCACGATACCTCCGTCTGTGGACGCCAAAAGGGCTACTGCCTGAAGTGTAAGGAAGCTCACAAGATCCGCAACCGAGGCTGGCGTAGTAGGGACCCGTTGGTCGACGGCGCCTGCAAGTGTATCGTTCCCAACGGCAATTGGGAGCTAAGACGCACCTGCACTTGTGGTAAATTTACCACGATCTGCCCTGGTTGCCAGCGAACAGTGTTTCTGTTTTCTGACGGCCTCTGTGGCAAATGCTCAGGGAATACCCGCCTCCCCCCGGCCAATATTTCCCTTGACGCCTTCTGGCGAAAACCAGATACTTCCCTGGAACGGTATCAGATGTCCTAAGGTCACCCCCCCCGGTCAAGCGAATCAAAAACAAAAGACCCTAGTTTGACATAACTCCTGTGAGGGAGTATGTTTGCGCGCGCGCGCGCGCGCGTGTGTGCGTGAGGGCGTGCGCGCGTGCGTGCGGGTGGGTGTATACAATAAAAAAAAATAAATTGAATGACATTAATACATAAACACATATGA
>Ga0184633_10001281_pt1 | contig 10332 bp, 5 predicted proteins | sample PLM31_170_b1_FD_133156 | JGI IMG/M metagenome (GOLD analysis project Ga0184633, IMG submission 133156) | Groundwater sediment microbial communities from an aquifer in East River, Colorado, USA - PLM3-1_170_b1 | ecosystem: Environmental > Terrestrial > Soil > Riparian zone | place: USA: East...
GGCTTGCGGCCGGTGACTAGTGAGTGGTGGGACATTCGGCTGAGCGGTTCGGCCGAGCTCACCGTCGAGGCCTTGGTGAGTGGGGATTTGTGTTTGGTAGTTTTGAACCGAACACCCAATACCTGAAACCCAACACCCAACAGGGGTGGAAATGGCAGGAGCAATTCCCGGCAGCAGGAGGACACCGGGTGGGCGAAAATGGCCCCCCGGCGTTTTTTTTGCTTGCCCTGAGCCTCGTCGAATGCGTTTTCAACCCTCTACTCAACGCTGCGCTTGTCCTGAGCTCGTCGAAGGAGTTTACCCTGAGCATCGTCGAAGGGCCCTCGACCATTAGCTATTCTATGGTCCCGGGGCGGGCTTTGTCGCCCCCCAGTGCTTTTTGGCTTTCGTGAGGCCCCCCTAAGGTACTGGACGAACGCAGGGTAGCGAGAAAATGGTAATTGAGAAGACTCGACCCCTAAACTGACGTGATACGGGCGACTACGACGGGGTGATTCCGAGGACAGCAATGCCAGGGATAGATAGCCAGGCGCGGTTGAAGATCCTTTTTCGCGAACTGTTTCAGCTCGACGTCGCCGACCTGGACTTCGGGCTTTACCAGCTCTTTCGCCTGAAGAGGGCCGAGGTCGACGCGTTCCTCGACAGGCAACTTCCCGCGGAGGTGGACCGGGCCTTCCACGCCGCGGCTGGCGCCGAACGCGAGACGCTGCAGAAGCGGGTGGACGATGTGGCCGAGCGGGCACGCTCGTCCGTTGCCGACGATGCCATCCTCCCCAGCGGAGAGCCCAACCCGGCCTATGCCACCGCCAAGGCGGTCAAGGACTACGCCGAGGCCCGCAAGCGGCTCCAGGCGGTCGAAGTCTCCGAGGCGCAGCGGGTCGAGGTTTTCAACCTGCTGTACGCCTTTTTCTCCCGCTATTACGACGACGGCGACTTCATCCCGCGCCGGTTCTTCGGAGCACGCACCTCCTACGCGGTCCCCTACAATGGCGAGGAGGTCTTCTTTCACTGGGCCAACAAGGACCAGTACTATGTCAAAGGCGGTGAAGCCTTCCGCGACTACGCCTTCACCGTGTCCGCCGTGAGCGGGCAGTACCGCGTGCGCTTCAGGCTCACCGAGGCGACGACGCCCAAGGACAACACCAAGGGCGCGACCCGTTTCTTCTTCCCGCTCCCGAAGGAAACGACTTTCGACAAGGCCACGAGCACCTTCACTGTCCCGTTCCACTACCGCCTGCCGACCGAACCGGAAGTCGGCAAGTATGGGAAGAACGCCAAGGGGCAGGAGGCGATTCTGGATCAGACCACGCCGAAGATTATCGAAACTGCGCCCGACGAATTCCTGCGAGCGGCGCTCGCAGCGCCGTCACCCACTGGAAGGGAAGGCGAAGACGAGGAGCCGCCCACGCTTCTCCGTCGGCGGCTGACGCACTTCACGAAGAAGAACACCACCGACTACTTCGTCCACAAGAACCTCGGCGCGTTCCTTCGGCAGGAGTTGGAGTTCTTCGTCCGGGATCAGGTCGTCCACGAGGCCGACCTTGAGGGGGATTTCGAGACCAAGCGGCAGATGCTCCGCGTCTTCCGCAAGCTCGCCGACACCGTCATCACGTTCCTCGCCCAGATCGAGGACGCCCAGAAACGGCTCTTCGAGAAAAAGAAGTTCGTTCTAAAGACGGACTACCTCATCCCCATTCGGCACGTGCCGCGCGCGCTGTGGCCGGACGTCCTCGCCAACAAAGCGCAGCTCTCCGAGTGGAAGGACCTGTTTGCCCTCGCGCCAGAATCGGAGCTTTTCAACTTCAAGGGGCAGGTCAATGAGCAGGTGCTGGAACAGCACCCGACGCTGGTGGTGGACACGCGGCACTTTTCGCCCGACTTCGCCGCGAGATTCCTGGAGGGCATCGGAGACCTCAACGAGCAGACGGACGGCGTGCTCTTCCACAGCGAGAACTTCCAGGCACTCAGGGTCATGCAGGCGCGATACCGAGAGCAGGCGAAGTGTATTTATATCGACCCTCCTTACAACTCGAAGACAACGGAGATCATCTACAAGAACGCGTATAAGCACTCGTCCTGGATAGCTCTTATGGAGGGAAGACTCGCTCTAAGCAAGCGGCTGGCCACGAGGGACGGCTCACACGTTGTAGCGATTGACGAGAACGAGCAGGAGATGCTCGGGCAGCTTTTGTCCATGCTGTTTCCGAGCCACAAGAAGGTCTGCGTCGTGGTGATTCACAACAAGAAAGGCATCCAGGGTGACTACTTCTCATACAACCACGACTACGCTTTCTTCTGCATCCCACCCGATCTTGCGGAGACTCATGGCACGCTGGTCCCCGAGAGTGAATGGGACTTTGATAACCTGAGAAAATGGGGTAGGGAATCCGAGCGCGAAACCGCACGAAATTGCTTCTACCCAATCTTCGTGAAGAACGACAAGATCGTAGGATTCGGCGATGTGTGTCCCGACAACTTCCACCCCGGAGCCGCAAACGTGCTCCGGGGGGATCGGGTCGCGGTGTACCCGGTTGACTCTCAACGCGTGGAGAGGAAGTGGCGATACTCGCGCCAGTCCGTCGAGACCATCTTGCCGTTGCTCAGGGTTCACGTAGTAAGTGGATCCGGCGAAATCCAGATCGAGAAGGCTAAGGCCGAAAGGAGGATCAAGACGGTCTGGGAGGATCCCAAGTATATCGGCGGCGATTACGGTACGAAGTGGTTAACAGATCTTGGGCTGAAGATTAGGCAGAATCTATATCCGAAGTCCGTTCACACCGTCGAGGACTCAATCTTTGCAGTCTCGGACACCGACTCCTTGATTCTCGACTACTTCGCCGGCACCGGCACGACCGGCCACGCGGTCATCAATCTGAACCGCGAGGACGGCGGCCGGCGCAAGTTCATCCTGGTGGAGGTGGCCGATTACTTCGATTCGGTTCTCGTTCCGCGCATCAAGAAGGTCGTGTTCACGCCGGAGTGGAAAGACGGCAAGCCCAAGCGGCTTCCTACAAAAGAAGAAATCGAGCGCACCCCGCGCCTGCTGAAGGTCTCGCGCCTGGAGTCCTACGAGGACGCGCTCCACAATACCTTCTCGGAGAAGAACATCGAACAACTCGCAGAGCGGGAGAAGGCCTATCGGGAAGTCGTTGGCGATGACGAGTGCCGCATCCGTTACTTGGTCAAATTGCCGCTCGAGGCCAGCGACTCGATGCTCAACTTGGCCAAACTCGAACATCCCTTCGACTACACACTGGAGATTCTCACCGACCACGGCCCCAAGACCGAGACCGTGGACCTGGTGGAGACCTTTGACTGGCTCTACGGGTTGCGCGTCCACCGGCTGCTCACCTGGGTGAACGAAAAGGACAAGACCGGCAAGGAGAAGAAGGGCCGGACCTACCGGGCTGTGGTGGCGAGCGACCGCGAGGGCAAGAAGCGCATCCTCGTGGTCTGGCGCGACATGACCGGCCTGGACCCCTCGGTGGAGCGGCCCTTCCTGGAGGCCCAGGCGAAGGAAATCGGTCCTTTCGAGGAGCAGTGGATCAACAGCGACTCGGCCGCGAAGGGGTTTGCCTCCCTGGACGGACTGTTCAAGCGACTGATGGAGGAAGGCTAGCGATGAACCTCGAGCGCTCGCTGGTCCTGAACCGCTTCCTCCACGGGCTGTTCGGCGCGGATCGGCTCGACGACCTCCGGCGGGCGCTGAAGGACCAGGAGGAGGGGCCTGGGCCCGACGGCCACAGCCGCTTCTTCCACGTGCTCGCGGGTCGTGCCGGGCTCCGGGCCGACCGCCGCAGCCTGGCCGAGTACGACCTCCGCATCCTCGGCTATGAGGCGCAGCTTACCAGGAACCGGCGGGTCGAGCCTTTCCGAGCCTTCAAGTACTTCCAGTACCTCGCGCTGCTCTACACGGAGATCTACCTCGACCGCCTGACCACGGACCCGCAGGTGTTCCTGCGGGACCTTAACGCGTTCCGGTCAAGCAAGCCCGACTTCGCCGACATTCCCGCGTTCGAGTCGGACGATCTGCGGCGGCTGGCCTTCTTTATGGCCACCGGGAGCGGCAAGACGCTTTTGCTCCACGTGAACGTTCTCCAGCTCCTCCACTACCTGAAAGCCGGCAAGCATCCCGAAGGGCTGGTCCAGCGATCAGACGGCCGCGCGGAATTCGACAACATCCTCCTCATCACGCCGGGTGAAGGGCTCTCCGACCAGCACCTCAGGGAGCTGGAAGACAGCGGCTTCGATGCCGGCAGATTTCAGCGGAACACCGAGGGGGGGTTGTTCGGGCCCCGCGTCCAGGTCATCGAGATTCACAAACTCGCAGAGGAGCCCTCGGGCGAAGGCGTAAGCGTGCCAATTGCCGAGCTGGGCACGCGCAACCTGATCATCGTGGACGAGGGGCACAAGGGAACGGGAAGTGAGGCGCGGGCCTGGAAGAACCGCCAGGAGGCGCTGAGCAGGGACGGCTTTCTCCTGGAGTACTCGGCCACGTTCGCCCAGGCGATCGGGGCGGCGACGAAGGCTGTGCGCGAGGAGCTTCTTGGGAACTACGGGAAGGCCATCCTCTTCGACTACTCGTACCGCTACTTCTACGGGGATGGCTACGGTAAAACGTTCCGCGTCCTGAACCTCAAGAAGGCCTCTGCCGCCAAGGCCCACGAGCTTATGCTCGGCGGCCTCCTGGTCTTCTTCCAGCAGGCCATGCTGTACAAACGGCACGCGGAGGACCTGCGGCCCTACAATGTGGAGAAGCCGCTGTGGGTACTGCTCGGGACGAGCGTGAGCAAGAAGCGGTCCGACGAGAAGGACACGTCCGCCGCCGCCGAAGAGGAACGTACGGACGTCGGCGAGGTGGTCGCGTTCCTCCGGAAGGTCCTCGAAGAGCCCGACTGGGCCGTGGACCGCATCGCCAAGACCACCGCTGGCAAGAGCGGCTTCGCGGAACTGGATTCGGGGAATGATCTCTTCGAGAAGCACCTTCGGCTCCTAGCGAAAGAGGCGGCCGGTGCGCTCTACAAGCGCCTCTGCAGGGACCTGTTCCACGGCCAGGGGGGGCTTGAAGTCGTCGAGATCAAGCGCAGCGGCGAGATCGGCCTGCGTGTCTCGGCCGGCTCACACAAGGAGCTCCCGTACTTCGCCATCATCAACATCGGGGACGTGGTGGACTTCCGCAAGCACCTTGAGAAAACGCTCAAGATCAAGGTCAAGCAAGACGTCATCAACGACTCGCTCTTCGACCGGATCAGTCGCGCGGACTCACCGATCAACATGCTCATCGGCGCGAAGAAGTTCATCGAAGGCTGGTCGAGCTGGCGCGTATCTTCGATGGGCCTGCTGCGCATCGGCAAGGGCGAGGGCTCGCAAGTCATCCAGCTCTTCGGCCGCGGCGTGCGCCTTAAGGGCAAGGACAAGTCGCTTAAGCGGAGCCACGCGCTCGGAGGGGCGCCCTACTGGCTGCAGAGCCTTGAGACGCTGTACATCGTGGGATGGAATGCTGACTACCTGCAGACCTTCCGGGAGATGTTGGAGAGGGAGGATCTTGCGAAGGAGCTTCCGCCGCTTCGCCTCGTCCAAAAGGAAATTCCCAATTGGGCGCTCGTTCCCCAGACGCCTGAGGGCTTCGATTCCTCGACCGAGACCTGGGTGCTAAACGCCAATGGTCCGCGCGTCTCGCTTGATCTTGTCCCCCAAGTCGTGAGCCTGACCCCTGGCGAGGCTGGCATCACGGAGCAGGCGGCTGCAGCCGGGGCAGTCTCCACCATCCTTCCTAGCGAGGCTCCGCACTACGCCCTTGTGGATCTGGACCGACTCCACGCAGAGCTCGTGGAGTACAAGGCGGCGAAGGGGTACAGCAATGTCTTTATCCAGCGCGCGGTGGTACAAGATGTCCTAGCCTCCCGGTGCCAGCTCCGCATGCTGGCGGAGGAGGCAAGGGAACCCGCCAGGGTCCATCAGGCGGCCTCTCGGGCGCTGAAGACGTACTTGGACCGCTTCGTCCGCCTCCGCGAACGTCAGACGGAGAGTGCTTGTGCCGCGCCCCGGCTCTTGGTCCGTGAGCGCCACGTCACGTACGAGTACCGCATCACGGTGGACGCGGAGGGAGCCGGAGAAAACTTTCTCAAAGAAATCGAGAAGCTCCTCAGGATGTTCGAAAAACAGAAGAAGGAACTCTTGAAGGACGCGGGGGAGCCGTTGCCGCGGCTGTACTTGGACTGGCATCTTTTCAATCCCTTGCTTGTAGAGGGTAGCAAAGAGTGGCAGGCACACGTCAGCGTCAGCCCGCCGCCGCTGGTTTTGACCGAAAGGAAGCTCGTTCAAGGCCTGAAGGCTTTCTGGCAGCACAACTGCATGAAACCGGAGTACCGCGACACCGAGGTCTGCCTGCTCCGGAATCCACCCAGAGTTGGCGTTGGACTGTTTGCGCGGAGCGCGTTTTATCCCGACTTCATCCTCTGGATCCGGAATCGGAAAACAAAAACCACCCGCGTCTTTTTCCTGGATCCCCACGGGCTCCATCACGAAGGCGTCGTGGATAACGATCGCTTCGCGGCCATTGAGAAGCTGCGCACGCTAGCCATGGATCACCGGTTCAAGGTGAAGAAGATCGACCTGGACGGATACATTCTAGTCCCGGCAACCACAACACTCGATAATATTCCGGGCGCCACTGGAGAGACCTGGGCGAAGCTAGAGGCGAAGTACCCCCTGCTTCGGCAGGACGGATCGTACATCGAAAAGGTGTTCGCAAAGACCTCTGTGAAATCAAGAGAGGCAGGAAACGTTTCAGTCAGCCAACGGGTCGAGTCTTGACGTTTAAACATTTTCCAGGAAGCTTTCGGGATTTCGTGGGGGACTATTGGCCGGGACAGTATACGGCATTACTCTCGCGGTAATGAGGAGATCCGGGTAATCACCTTGAACACGAGGTGAGAAAAATGGCTCTGAAAGGCGAGAAGTGGTTTTTAAAAAAATGCTACGGGCATGTGCGGAAACGCACCAGGTTAGCGTATCTGGCAAATCGAGCACTTGAATTGGGCTTTGGAAGCGAGCAGACCGGAGGACATATCAGACAAGCTTGTGGGGCGGTGCAACGTTTCTTGGGCAAACACATTAAGCATAAGAAATCGATTCGCAGCTCACCAACGAGGAAACCTTTCAGGCTAACCGGACAGATTTTGACCGACTGGCTGCAATTCTTTAGGAACTGTTCCGGCGGATATGGGCAGCAGGCATTCGGTTACAATTGGGATACTCTTCGCGGTTACCTCACCCCCAAGTATGGTGGCCGCCGAAAAGGAGGGGGTGGCGGGGTTAACGAGTTTGAAATTGTTATGAGGCTGATGGCCGAGCTCTTATAAGCGAAGGGCAGTGGGGTCAGGCTTCCGATTTGCTATTTGGAATGAAAGAGGGGCACTCCGTTACCATTGAGGCAAACGTTGTTCGTAATGTGGGGGCGCAAGTGCGCCAGGCCCTCGCCGGCCTCGGCCTCGCCGACCGCCTCCGCCTCGAAGAAGTGTAAAGCGGGGAGCGTTGGCGCGCAATGTTCGTCGTCACAGCTTGGAAGAGCGGGCGGCACGGGCCGGACACGATGTACGGACTCTCGGTCGATCCCGATGACCGTGACCGGTATTTCCGCCGAGCGTGGCGGCAAGTGCAGTTGCGTTTGCCGGGGCAATACGGCATCGCTATGGTCAGACTGACTCCATCATTCTGGCGAGACTGTCCTGAGTTACGGAGCAACCAAATCAGAGCCTGGCTCAGAGGAACTCGGCTTGCCCCGTGGCCGTATGGCAGGCCGCCTCGCTTCCGCCTTCACGCCGACAGAGACGCCCTGTTTCGAATAGAACAGGCGATTGAGGAGAACCCTTGATGGCAAAGATTCGCTTGGTCTCGCCCGAACCCCTTGACTTTGCGGAGGGGGACCTTCAGCGCGCGTTTGAGGCTGGCCTCCAATCTTTTGAAGAGGGCCTGCGATACGTGGCCTCTGAGGTCACGCTGGGGACGGGCAGGATCGACACCTTGGCAGTTGATACTGAAAATCGACCTGTCTTCATCGAGTATAAAAGGGAAGGTCCTTTTGATCAAGATGCGCTCATTCAGCTTATGGATTATCTTAGCTGGTTCGTTCGTGACGAAAACCATATCTTGGTGTTGGAAAAATACATCCGGAGCCGCAAACCCGAGATTGAAAACATTTCTCGGGAGATCCGACTGATTTGCGTCGTCTCCTCCGCAGAAGAACGGGTCAAGAACGCCTGCTATGTTGTCGCAGCACCTCTGCAAATTGTGAGTTATGTTGCTACGCAGCTGGGGGATGAAGTTATCGTTGTGCCAAAGATCGAACTGGACAATACAGAGGTAGAAGTTGGAATAGAACCCCATCGGTCTGAAGACGAGCTTCTAAGGGACCATCAACATTTGGAACCTATCTATCGGAAGATTCGGGCCGCAATCAGTGAACTTCCAGGTGTTGAGGTCTACACCCGCGCCCGATCGATTCGGTTCAGGGCGAGTCGGGTATTTGCCAAATTGAGATTTCGCAAGCAGTATATTTTTCTAGAACTTTGCACAGGCCCAGGAATCTCCAACGAGCGCTTTAAGTATTGGCGCGGCGGGGAGTCACCTTGGGGATACTTGCATATCGCGCGCGAGGCTCATATTGACAGAAGCTTCAAGGAGTGGATCGAAAGGGCACACAGGTACAGGGGGATTGAGACCGCCGCTGTAGAGGAAGAGGGGAACTAGGGGGAGAAAAAGGGGGAAAGGGGGACAGGCTACTTTTTTGGGTTTTACATTTGACACGGCAACGCCGTCGAGACGCCTCTGAGCCGCCTCGCTCGTCCTGACGGGTCTCGCTCCGGTGGGTCGAGAAATATGGGCGCGAACTCCGAGATCAACGAGGTTCACACATCTCGTCTAGGTACGCAGTTCGAACGGGTTGCAGCATATTTACGCGATAGGGATCCGCACCGCCGGAGATCCTACTGGGGGTATATAGACGGGAACTGCGAGAGGCCGGCTTACGCACTTAATGATTCAGATCAATCTGTGACTTTCCAGAGTGAGTGCTTGGTCCCCCGTGATCACCGCAAACGACCGAAGGTTCTCCTCCTTTTTAGCAATGCGCACCCCGAATCCATCAAAAACGGCATGTTCCACACCGCCGAGGGGGGAATTGCAGCGCTGTGGACGGATCTTTGCCTTGCCGATCTCTTCTCTGGAGATTGCAGAATCATAGGGAATGCGGATCAGCTCAGAGCCCACTGCGTAAGGGCTGAATACGAAGGACCGTTTGCTTTCGGGCTCGCGTGTTATTGGTTGTTTCCAACGTTCGATCCATCTCACTTGAAACCCATGTTCGGCTCTAAGATGGAGCCGCCAGGTTTTGAGCAGACTGAACAGCGATTCGATCGGCTTTTAGAGGACTGGAAACCAGTGGGGATTATTTGCTTCAATAAGACTGTATTCAAGCAACTTACAGATGGTGACATCGGTGCGAATGTGATCGAGCGGCTTCGCAATGAGGTCATTCGGAGTGAATATCGAATGGGGGATCGTGCGTATCCAATATTTCTGACTTATCCTGCGGGCTGGCGTTTCGACCCCAATGCTGGCCAGTTACGTCAAGCGAGCCTGCGAAGGATAGCCGCCATTATACTTTCCGCGGCCGGTCGGCAATAAGATGACCAGGGCTTTGCCCCAGAGGGGGAATGGGGGTCAGACTTTGCGATCTTGACAGTCTTCCTCTTCACAGGATAGGGGGTTGGTCGTGAATTTTGCGATTGGAATGCGTGGAGCGGCAGCGAGCCTGATGCTCGGTTGGCTCGTCCTCCTGGGGCCGCGGGCGGATGCCCAGACGAGCCTGATCCCGCCGGGCCATGTGAAGGTGAGGGTGGAATTCCGCCAGGCGGGCCAGCGGGCCCAGCGTGGGATCGACGTGAAGGGAAGGGGACCGGGCGGGACCGTCGTCCAGGTCGATCCCAAGGGCGTCACCGGCTCGGCCCGCGTGCAGGTCCAGGAGTCGCAACGGACGATCCGCCAGCATGTCGAATCGTTCTTGCTCGTCCAGGACGGCGGAGAAGCCCGCCTCACGGTCGTCGAACAGGTTCCGGAGATCGTCTGGTTTCAGCAGTACGCGCACCGGCACAGCTACATCACCCAGGCGGTCGTGTTCCGGCAGGTGGGGACGTTCCTGGCCGTCCGTCCTACGATCCTTCCCGATAAGCGGATCCGCGTGCAGATCACCCCCCAGATCAGCTATCAGAGCGACCAGGGCGATGGGACGATTGCGCTGGTGGAGGCCTCGACCGAGGTGGTGGTGCACAC
>Ga0184633_10001283_pt1 | contig 10326 bp, 10 predicted proteins | sample PLM31_170_b1_FD_133156 | JGI IMG/M metagenome (GOLD analysis project Ga0184633, IMG submission 133156) | Groundwater sediment microbial communities from an aquifer in East River, Colorado, USA - PLM3-1_170_b1 | ecosystem: Environmental > Terrestrial > Soil > Riparian zone | place: USA: East...
CACGGGCTGGGCCATGCCCAGGTGCCGGATCTGCTCGTTCTCGAAGACCTCTTTCACGTTGAGGATCGGGCCCCAGGGCACCCCCGCACGGTTGAGCGCCTCGATCCACTCGGCGCTCGACTTCTTCACGAGCACCTTGTCCAGCTCGGCGTTCATCGCCTTGCGGTTCTTCGACCGGCCGGCCAGCGTCTTGAAGCGCGGGTCGTCGATCAGCTCGGGGGCGCCGATCGCCGTGCAGAGCCGGCGGTACATCGTCTGTCCGGACGCGGCGATGTTGATGTGGCCGTCGGCGGTGGTGAACACACCCGTCGGGATGCCGGTCGGGTGATCGTTGCCCGCCTGGGGCGGGATCTCGCGGTCGATGAGCCAGCGCGCCGCCTGGAAGTCGAGCATCGTCACCATCGCCTGCAGGAGCGATGTGTGCACCCACTGGCCCTTCCCGGAGCGCTCGCGCTCGAGCAGCGCGACCAGAATGCCCTGCGCGAGATAGAGCCCGGAGGTGAGATCCGCCACCGGGATGCCCACGCGCACGGGCCCCTGACCGGGCAGCCCGGTGATGGACATGAGCCCGCCCATGCCCTGGGCGATCTGGTCGTAGCCCGGCCGGTCGGCGTACGGGCCCGTCTGGCCGAAGCCCGAGATCGAGCCGTAGACGAGGCGCGGATTGATCCTCGACAGCGCCTCGTAGTCGATGCCGAGCCGCTTCTTGACGTCCGGCCGGAAGTTCTCGACGACGACGTCGGCGCGCGCGGCGATCTTCTTGACGATCTCCACCCCGCGCGGATGCTTGAGGTCGAGCGTCATCGCGCGCTTGTTCCGGTGGAGGTTCAGGAAGTCGAAGCCGAGCGCGGTGGAGTCGCCCTCCATCTCCTCGCGCGCCTCCACCTTGATGACGTTCGCCCCCATGTCGGCGAGCTGGCGCACCGCGGTCGGGCCGGAGCGCGCGCGGGTGAGATCCAGGACCGTGTAGCCTTCGAGCGGTAGTGACATCAGCGTGTCTCCGTGGGCAGGATGGCCGAGCCCGTCTGGGAGGCGGGATTGCGTCGCGTCCACTTGCCCGCGTCCACCGCCGTGAGGAAATCGAGCACGGCCCGGTTGAACACCTCGGGCTCCTCCAGGTTGATCGTGTGGCCCGACTTTGGGAGGACGACGAGCCCCGCCGTCGGGATCTTGCGCTTCATGAAGATCGCCGGCTCGAGACACGGGTCGTCCTCGTCGCCGGTCATGATCAGCGTCGGCACCTCGAGCCGCTCGAGCTCGCGCCCGAGGTCGAGGATCGATGGCCGCATCATCTGCACGCCCCGCTGCGTGAGGGCGTGACCGCGGGCCGATCCGTCCGCGAGCTGCGCGTGGAACTCCCGCCAGCCGAACGGGTCCTTCTCCATGAACTGGACGCGCGTCGGGCCCTTCGCGTACATCTCGGCCGTCCGCACCATCCCGTCCTCCTCGAAGCGCCGGGCGACCACCTCGGTATCCCGGCGGAACTTCTCGCGATCGCCCGGCACGCTGCCGTAGCCGGCGCCGGCGACGACCAGTGAGAGGGCGCGGTCCGGGTGCCGGAGACCGAAGTGCAGCGTCGCGTAACCGCCCATCGAGAGGCCACAGATGTGCGCCTTCGGAATCTTCAGACCGTCGAGCATGCTCCGGATGTCCTCGGCGGCGCGATCCTGCGAGTACGCTTTCGCGTCGTCGGGAACATCGGACGGCGGATAGCCGCGGGCGTTGAACGCGATCGCCCGGTAGCGGCGTGAGAAAAAGCGCGTCTGCAGGTGCCAGCTCCGGTGATCGCCCGCGAACTCGTGGACGAAGACCAGTGGCAGTCCCTGACCCGACTCCTCGTAGTGGAGGTTGACCCCGTCGTCGACGCGCACGGTCGGCATGCTAACGCCTCAGTCCGCCCAGGGGAAATTCGCCTTGACGATGTCGAACGTCTTCGTGCCGCCGGGCAGCTGCGCCGTCACTCGGGCACCCACGCTCTTGCCGATGAGCGTGCGCGCCAGCGGTGACAGGATCGAGATGCGGCCCCGGGCGGGATCGGTCTCGTCGGAGCCCACGATCTGATAGCGGATCTCCTTCCCGCTTTCGTCCTCGAGCAGCACCGTCGAGGCGAACGTGATGCGATCACCCGAGGTCGGGGGATCGATGACCTCGGCGTTGCCGACCTTCGTCTCGAGCTCCGCGATCCGGCCCTCGATGAAGCTCTGCTTCTCACGCGCGGCGTGGTACTCGGCGTTCTCGGAGAGGTCCCCGTGCGCCCGCGCTTCGGCGATCGCCTTGGTGATGGCGTGGCGGTCGACGCGCTTGAGCCGGTCGAGTTCGTCGCGGAGCCGGTCGTAGCCGGGACGGGTCATCGGCGTGCGCTGGACGGCCATGGCCCCTTAACTTAGCACGAGCTCGCGCAGCCGCGACGCCGCCGCCTCGCGGGTCTCCTGGTGGGCTGTTCGAGCGCCGGCTATGCCGGCGCCACGATCGAACTACATGACGGCGAGGGAATCCATTGGGGGAAACTAATCCTCGTCCTCGACTCGCGACCGCTTGAGGGCTCGCCGCCGCTTCTTGCGAGCTTGCGCCTGCTTCCGCTTGCGCTTGACCGAAGGCTTCTCGTAGTACGCTCGCCGCTTCATCTCCTGGAAGAGTCCCCCCTTGAGCATCACCTTCTTGAGGGTCTTCAGGGCGGCTTCGATCTGGTTGTCCGAAACCTCGACCTTCGCCCGGGTCAGACTCGCCATCGGCCACGCAAGTGCGAGGTGGAGCGGTACGGCCTCGGGGGCTCGGACCGATCCACCGTGTTCATTTGCTCGAGCCGTCGCGTCCCCTCGGCGACGGCGATTGCGATCGTGCCGAACACATCGCGTGACTCCTCGACGAGCTCGCCCGCGTAATTGACGATACGCCACCGCCAGCCGGGCCGGCTCGGCGTCGAGAGCGCCATCACGTGCACGACGGTCTCACCGGTCGCCGCGCCACCCGCCGCCGCCGCCGCGGCGCTGGCCACCGCCGCCGCCCGAGCCGGCCGGCTTCGCGATCTCGACCTTGATCTGACGACCATCGAGCTCGGTGCCGTTGAGGCGAGAGACGGCGGTGTTCGCGTCTTCGCCGGTCGCCATCTCGACGAACCCGAAGCCGCGCGACCGCCCGGTGTCGCGATCCATCACGACGGTCGCCGATTGGACCTCGCCGAAGCCGGCGAAGGCTTCGCGCAGGCGCTCACTGGAGGTCGAGAAAGAGAGGCCGCCGACGAAGAGCTTGACAGTCATGGGGATTGTCCTTTACCGACTTCCACCCCGTGCACGACCAGAACTCGGAAGAAGCTCGGGTCGCGGCCTACCAGTGAAGGTCGAGTTCAGTCGAACCGACGATTCACCAGGCGGCACATAGTGTACACGGCTCCGGGGCGACACACCCAAAGGATCTGAAGGACTCACCCCCGGCGCGACGCGGGCAGGTGTGTCTCGATCTTCGCGTTCGCGCGGGCTCCGGTGAGCCAGGACTCCCACGCGAGGCTCTGCTTCTGCGCGAGCACCTCTTTCAGGATATTGTCGCGCTCCGCCGCGAGCCCGCCCATGTCGGGCGGCACGCGCTCGAGCACTTTCACCAGGTAGTAGCCCTGCTGGGCCTTGACCGGTGCGCTCAGCTGGCCGGCGGGGGTCTGCAGCGCCGCCACCATCGCGTCACCCGGCAGTCGCTCGGCCGGCTTGGCGCGCGAGAAGCGCGCCGTCTCGCCCGTGACCGCGCCCACCTTCTTCGCGGCGCCGGCCAGGTCGCCCGTCTGGGCGTCGGCGGCGAGCCGTTTCGCCCGCTCCAGGGCGGCTGTCTCCGCCTTCTGGCGCTTGACCGACGTGGCCACCTGGTCTTTGATCTCGGTGAGCGGGGGTACACCAGCGCCGATGGCCTCCACGAACTTGAGGACGACGAGCCCCGCCGGCGTCTGCACCGGAGTCGAGACGCCGCCCAGGGCGAGCGCGAACGCCGCCTCCTCGAGCGAATCTGGAGCGGTGAGCCCCACCACTCGGTCGAGGCGGGCCATGGTCGTCTCGATCGCCTGGAGTCCGAGCTTCTTCGCCTCGGCCATGAAATCCTTGGCGCCCTGCAGCTCCGGCCGGATCTGGTCGGCCCTCGCTTTCGCCGCCCGGTCCGCAGCTTCGGCCGAGAGCCGGCTCCGGATCTGGGACGCGACGTCCTTCAGGGGCTTGCGCCCGCTCTCCTGAATCTCGAACACCTTGATCGCATGGAAGCCGAACGGCGTCCGGATCGGTTCGGGCGACACTTCACCCTTCTTCAACGCGAACAGCGCCTGCTCGAACTGCGGCACCACCTCGCCACGGCTCACGAGCCCGAGATCGCCGCCGCGCGGCGCCGTCCCGGGATCCTCCGAGACCTCCTGCGCGAGCTTGCCGAAGTCGCCGCCCGCCTTCGCCCGGCGGATGACGTCGGCGACCTTGGCCCGCGCCTTATCCTCCGCCTCGCTCCCCCCCGTTTCGGGGACGCGGACGAGCACGTGCGCCGCGCGAACCTGATGCGGGCTCTCGAACTCCTTGATGTGCGCGTGGTAGAACTTCTCGACCTCCGCGTCCGTCGTCGCCGTCTCGAAATCCTTCCGGCTCAGCGTCACGTACTGCACGCGCCGTCGGTCGGGCTGGCGGAACTCGTCGGGGTGCTGAGCGAGATACGCGGCGAGCTCCTCATCGGTGGCGCTGGTGGCGGCGACGATCGGCGCCAGCTCGACCAAGGCCCACGCTGCACGCACCTCTTCGCGCCGGAGACGGAATTGCTGCTCGAGCTCGGCCTCTGACACCTTGACGCCGCTCCGGACCGCGGACTCCACCTTCGCGCGCGTAAGCTCGCGGCGCATCTCGCCCTCGAACCCGGCGGCGGTGAACTCTCGCCGTTTGAGGACCTCCTGGTAGCGCTTGAGCACGAAGCGCCCGTTCTCCTGGAACGCCGGGATCGCATGGATCCGAGCGTTCAACTCCTCGTCCGTGACGGCCAGTCCCTCGGCGCGGGCGCGCTGCACGATCAGGGCCTCCTGGACGAGGTCGCCGACGACCTGCTGCGGCAGCCCGAGACGCTCGGCCATCTCCGGCGAGAAGCGGTCGCGGTAAGTCTGCGCGTACGCCTCCAGGTACAACCGGTAGCGCCGCTGAAAGCGCTCGAGCGGGATGGTCTCGCCGTTGACCGTCGCGACCCGGTCGCGGGGCTCGGCGCCGTCGCGCGACCCGGTTGCACCGAACACGAACAGCGAGGCCACGAACGCCGCGATCACGACCAGAAGGCCGACTTGAAGCGATTTCCGGTGCCGCCGCATCAGCGTGATCATCGCTCTCAGTCCTCGGGCGCGAGGCGGCGCAGACGCGCATCCGCCGCGCCGCTCTCCTCCGGCACGACCCGTCGCGCGACGGTGATGAATCCCGTGTGGGCGACCATGCGGTGGAAGGGCCGCACCGACTGGCCTTCGATGTTCCACGGCCGGTAGAGCGTTTCGAATGTCTCGACGAGCGCCCAGTGGGGCTCGCGCTGGAGCGCCTCGGCGATCTGGTGCGACTGCACGATGGTCGGCACGTAGCACAGAAAGATCCCGCCCGGTCGCAACGCCGCCGCAACGAGGCTCGTGAGCTTCCAGGGCTCGGGCAGGTCGAGCAGCACCCGGTCGACCGGCTCCTCCTCCCCGAGGCCGTCTTCGACGGGCCGGAGCCGGACCGCCAGGTTCGCCACCTCACCGAGCCGCATGTGAATGTTGGCCAGCGCACGGCGCGCGAACTCGTCCCGCTGCTCGTAGGTGATGACCCGGCCCTCGGGCCCCACCGCCCGCAGGAGGGCGAGCGTCAAGGCACCGGAGCCGGTGCCAGCTTCCAGGACTCGGCACCCCGGGTAGATGTCGGCCCAGAAGAGGATCATGGCCAGGTCTTTCGGGTAGATGACCTGGGCGCCGCGCGGCATCTCCAGCACGTACTCCGCCAGCGTCGGGCGCAGCGCCAGATAGCGAAGCCCCATCGAGCTCCGCACCCAGGTGCCCTCGGGCTGGCCGATCACCGCGTCGTGCGGCACCCAGCCGCGGTCGGAGTGGAAGGTCTCCGACTTGCGGAGAAAGATCAGATGGCGCTTGCCGCGCTGATCGGTGAGCAGGACCTGCTCACCGTCCTGGAAGGGAAGCCCGTCGTTCACCTGGCGTCGTGGACGCTCGGGGCCGGCAGGAAACGGGTCGCCACGAACGCCGCGAGCGGCATCAGGGCGCTGATCCAGAGCGCCGCGGGCAATCCGTGCCGGTCGCCGATTTTAGAAACGGCAGCACCGCCGGCAGCGATCCCTGGTTGAGATCGACGACGAAATGTCCGAGCGACAAGAGCGCGATCAGCTTCGCGTTGGGTCGGACGCGATCCGTGGTCGACGCGACGAGAGCCTGCACGGCGGGGGCGATGTAGGCCGCCGGCTTGGATTCAGCCATGACCTCCCAATGTTACACTACTCCGCGATGGAGGCACGATCGGAGCGGGTGACGATCCGCGAGCTGGGTCACGTCGCGCTCTTCGTGCGCGACCTCGACGCGACCCGTCGCTTCTACCGCGACATCCTCGGGCTCGCGGAGACCGGGACCGGCAAGGGCGGGCGCATCGTTTTCTTCTCCGCCGGCGTTCATCACCACGATCTGTCGTGCGAGCTGGCGCGCGCCGAGGGGCCGGGGCCGCAACCCAGGGGCGTTCCGGGGCTCTACCACATCGCGTTCGACGTCGGCGCCGCCCTCGACGACCTCGCGGTGGCGCGCCGGTGGGCGGAGACGCACGGCCTCGAGCCGTTCGGCGAGACGCCGACCTCGTTCTCCGTGCGCGATCCCGACGGCCACGAGGTCGAGCTGTACGTCGCCTCGGCCGCCCGATCAGCGAACGCGGGCTGATCCGGGATCCCGCGGCGCCGGGCGCACGCGCCACATCGAGACGACGCCCGCCGCCAGCGTCAGCCAGACGAAGCCGAACGCCGGGAAATAGCTCCCCCACACGTCGAAGACTTTCCCGCCAAGCCACGCTCCGAGCGCCTCCCCCGGCCCCACGGCGAGCGTGAGCCAACCCCAGATCGCGCCGAACGACGCCCCGGCGAAGAGGTCCGCGGCGCGGGCGGACGCGACGATGCCTGACGAGCCCTGGGCCATACCGTAGAACACGACGTAGAGGACGAGCCACCACGAAGCACCCGTGAGGGCGAGCGCTGCGAGGCAGCCGACTCCGAGCGCGGCGCTGGCGTAAGCGAGCGTCAGCGCCTGAGCCCGCCCGAGCCGGTCGCACAGCACGCCGGTCGTGAGACGCCCCGCGAGGCTCACCAGACTCACGGCACCGAGCGCCGCGGCGGATGTGGCCGGCGCGATCCCCTGCCCGATCGCGTACGCGACCATGTGGACGTTCATGACCGGGAAGGCGCACGCGCCGAAGAAGCGTGTCGCCGCGAGCCACCAGAACGAGGGCGATCCGAGCGCGTCGGCGAGCGTCGTTCCCGGCCGCGGGCCCGTGGAGCCGTCGCGCTCGACGGCCGCGCCCTCGGGCGAACCACGGGTTGGCCCCTCGGGCAGCCGCTGAAACGCGTTGACGGGCACGACGACGAGCACGAGGATCGCCGACCACACGAGGAGCGTCGCCCGCCAGCCGAGCGCCGTCACGAGCGCCTGCCCGATCAGGAGGAAGCAGACGGCACCGACGGCGGTTCCCAGGTCGACGACGGCGATCGCGCGTCCTCGCGCCGACGGATACCAGAACGCCGCGACGGTCATATTCGTCTGGCTGCCGAGCGGAGCGAGCGCGAGCCCGCCCCACAGCCCATAGGTCAGGACCAGCAGCGGCAGCGACGTGACACGGCTCGCCACGACGAGCGCGGCCGCGGCCAGCACGGCGCTCCCCTGGAAGAGTCGCCGCGGCCCGAACCGGTCGAACGCCGCTCCGACGAGCGGCCCCGTGAAGCCGCCGAGCAAAAGCGACACCGACTGCGCGGCCGCGACCTCGCCGCGCGAGCCGCCGAACTCGGCGACCAGCGGGAGGTAGAGAACGGCGAAGGACATGAGGACACCGTTCTGGGCCGCGAGCGTCACCGCCGCAATGGCCAGGCTGAGCCTGGCGTGGCGTGAGCCGGCAGGGTTCAGCGGATCAGGGGGCGCGTTCCGGCCCCGTCTCGAGCCGCCGCATCGCCAGGGCTGTCTCGATGGCCCGCGAGAGGTTCGAGATCTCGAACGGCTTGGTGACGTAGTCGTGAGCGCCGAAGGCGAGCGCTCGCTTCAGGACATCCTCGTTCGCGACGCCGCTGATCATGATGACCTTGGCGTGCGGGGCGAGCGCCACGATCGTCGGCAGCGCGCCGACCCCGCTGAGCCCGGGCATGTAGACATCGAGCAGCACGACGTCAGGCGCCTCGGCGAGGACCGCGCGCACCGCCGCGGCGCCGTCGGCCGCCGTGCTCGTCCCGTAACCCAGCGAGGTCAGCACGTCCACGAGCATCGCGCGCACCTCGGGGTTGTCGTCGACCACGAGGACCCGTCCCGTCGGCGCGCCGACGGCCGGGACGGGCGCCTTGGAGGTCGGCGCCGGCGGGGGAGCCGGCGGCGGGGGGCCGGTCAGCGCCGCCACCAGCGTCGCCGCAGGCACAGGCTTGGTGAACACGCCGGCCGCGCCGGCCGCGGTCGCTTGTCGCTGGAGCTCGGGATCGATGGCGCCGGTGACCACGAGCACCCTGATGCCCGGGTTGAAGGCGTGGATCCGCTTGAGCGCCTCGACCCCGCCGAGCCGCGGCATCATGAGGTCGAGCACCACGGCGTCGGGGCGGTCCCGCTTGACGTACAACAGGGCCTCGAGCCCGTTCGCCGCTTCGAGCACGTCGAAGCCGGCCACCCGGAAGGTCTCGACGAGGACCTCCCGGACGTCCTGGTCGTCATCCGCAATCAGCACTCGCATGAAGCACCCCTCCGGGGCCGTCGATCCCGTCCGGTGCTCATGCTCACATCCCGAACGCGTCGAGGCCCGTGATGTCGCGGCCGATGATGAGCGTGTGGATGTCGTGCGTGCCCTCGTAGGTGTTGACGGTCTCGAGATTCATCATGTGGCGGATCACCGGGTGCTCGTCCACGATTCCGGCGGCGCCCAGGACATCGCGCGCCAGCCGAGCGCTGTCAAGCGCCATCTGGACGTTGTTCATCTTCGCCAGCGAGACCTGCTGCGCCCGGACGTGGCCCTCGTCCTTGAGCCGGCCGAGCTGCAGACACAGGAGCTGCGCCTTGGTGATCTCCGTGATCATCCAGACGAGCTTCTGCTGGACGAGCTGGAACGACGCGATCGGCTTGCCGAACTGGATCCGCTGCTGCGCGTACTGGAGCGTCCAGTCGTAACACGCCATCGCCGCGCCCACGGCGCCCCAGGCGATCCCGTAGCGCGCCTGATTGAGGCAGCCGAGCGGGCCCCGGAGCCCTTTCACGTTCGGGAACTTGTTCGCGAGCGGGATTCGGCAGTCCTGGAACGACAGCTCCGAGGTGATCGAAGCCCGCATCGAGAACTTGCCGTGAATATCGAGGGTCGAGAATCCCGGTGTTCCTCGCTCCACCAGGTAGCCGTAAATCTCTCCATCATCCTCTTTCGCCCACACCACGGCGACGTCGGCGATCGAGCCGTTCGTGATCCACAGCTTCGTACCGTTCAGGACGTACACGTCGCCCTGGCGGCGGGCCCGCGTTTTCATACCGCCGGGGTCGGAGCCGTGATCGGGCTCGGTGAGGCCGAAGCAGCCGACCCTCTCGCCCCGCGCCATCGCGGGGAGCCATTCCTCCTTCTGCGCCTCCGAGCCGTAGGTGTCGATCGGGTACATCACGAGCCCGCTCTGCACGGAGGCCGCCGAGCGCAGGCCGGAGTCGCCCCGCTCGAGCTCCTGCATGATGAGTCCGTAGGCGACGTTGTTGAGCCCCGCGCAGCCGTACCCTTTGAGCGTCGCGCCGAAGACGCCGAGCTCGCCGAGCCTGGGGATGAGCGAGACCGGGAAGGTGCCGGCGCGATGGTGCTCGGTGACGACGGGCAGGAATTCCGCCTCGACCCAGTCACGGACCGCGTCGCGGATCATTCGCTCTTCCTCGGACAGGAGGCCCTCGATCCCGTAGTAGTCGACGCCCCGGAACTTCTCCATGAACTAGCCTCTCCGACGCAGCGCCGCCAGGGGCACCGACAGGAGCGCGCCCAGCGCCACTGTCAGTGTCACGGCGTGAAAGCAATGAATCGCCACGTTCCAGCCGACGAACCCACCGACGACCTCACGAGGGATCTTGCTCGCGCTCTGTAGGACTCTCGCCTCGAGGTCCCCGAATCCCTACGC